>ERZ772867.3710-NODE-3710-length-12361-cov-4.458963_pt1 | contig 12361 bp, 9 predicted proteins | sample MGYA00511341_ERZ772867 | MGnify/ENA primary metagenome ERZ772867 (study PRJEB29015, sample SAMEA2737707) | human gut metagenome | biome: human gut; feature: human-associated habitat; material: faeces | place: China | collected 2012 ... | reverse complement strand
TCCGATCTTGCATGGGTTTTAAGAAAACGTTACTCTACCATTTTATTGCCAAAATTCGATTTCTCAGCTATAAGAGGTGCTGTAAATCCATCTCAAATATCATTAAAATTGGACAATGACAATATCGCTGAAATTAAAACAAGGCTTGGAGAATTGAAAGATATTATTTCAAGCGAATTCAATATTTCCGTCCCTGCAAATCGTTGGGAAAATAAACGAGACGCCTTTACCTATAACAATAAGCTGCAAAGCTCCTCCGACGGCACCAGCTGGCTGGACCACAACACGGCCAGCAAGACCCTGTACGGCAGCGAAAATATCTTTAAGGAACTGGGCCGTGTCTTTACCTATCCCGGTTCCGGCAACTCCACCACGGACATCAAGCCCGGCACAAGACAGGCCATCAGCACAGATGCGCTGAACGGAGCGGGTACCTATGTGGCCTGGCAGATTCATGTGAACTATGAGGGCAGCCTGTCCGGGCGGTACCGTGTGGTCGAGCAGATCCCGGTTGGGATGGAGGTAACCTATGTCCGTATATGGTGGCTGGGAGATAAATATAAAGCAGTTCTGCAGGATTCCAAACCCACCCTTGCGCGGCTCACAGCTTCGGAAATCGCCGCCCTAGACGGCAGCTGGACGGAATACGAGAAGCCCCTGCCCAGCAACAACGCGGGAAACCAGACGAACTACTATTACACCAACGGTCAGCAGGTGATCTGGGATATTGACAATCTGGTAGCCGGAGGCGGATACCGGGACAATTATGCCGTGGAGATACAGATCGTCTGTAAGGTAACGGCTCCTGACGTTCTTCTGGGCGGCGTGAGCAAGGAGTTCAACAATGTGGTCAGCCTGCAAAATTCCGAGGGAACGACCATCGGCAACGACAGCAATGGTGTGACAATCAAAAAACAGACGCTGTCCAAGCAAGACACTTATAACCCCGAAACCAATGGCGGCCGGTATCCCTTTAAGATCACGCTGAATGAGTTGGGCGAGGATCTGGTCAGCGGATCGAATACCATCACCCTGGTGGACGAGCTGAGCAAAACCCTGATTCTGGACACCACTTCCATTCAGGTGTTGAACACCAAGACAGGCCAGGAGGTATCGGACTGGACCGCCTCCGTGAACGGACAGACGCTGGAAATTGTCCTGCCGGACGACCTGCCCCTGACCGTTACCTATGAAACCACAGTCAACGCCGCACCGGGTCAGACCATCTCCATTTCCAACAACGCCCATTGGAAAGGCTATACCACCCCCAGCGGCGGCAGCGTTGAGGTCAAAGAATTCCATTATTCTTCTGGCGGCACCGCTGGTGCGGACACTTCTCCCAGTGTAACAGTCAAAAAACTGGATCAATACAATACCAGCCAGACTCTTTCCGGCGCGACGTTCACATTGGTGGAGGGATCCTATGCTGACGGTACGTTTACCCCAACAACGGACGGCCTTTCCCTGACCGGCACCACCGGCGAGGACGGAACCCTGACCTTCGGAAAAACAAGCAAGCAGACCATGTCGTATAACACCGTCTACTGCCTGACCGAGACAGTGGCCCCGGAAGGATATGTGCTGGATGCCGCGCCCCACTACTTCGCTGTGGCAAAGCAGCAGGAGGACGGGAAATGTCCCACCTTCCCGAATGGTGTGACCGTCTGGTATCAAAGCGCGGACTACACCTATCAGGCCTACAACCACAAGGGCGAAGCCACGGTGGCCAAGGCATTTTTGGATGCGGGCGGCAATCATCTGGAAAAAATCGACGGCGCCTACCGTTTCGGAATCTATGCCGAAGCAAATCCCATCGGCAATCCGCTGCAAACGGTGACCATCACATACGCGAACAGCACGGTCACGCCGGAGAGCGGGACAGCGAAGTTTACAAACCTGACCCTTGGGAAAATGTATTACATCTACGAGTTGGATGTTAACGGCGTGCCGATCCGTGGAGACAATACGCTGGCCACGGTGAACGGCGCAAACTTCCTTGTCACCTATTCCAATGGCCCCGCGGTAACCATTCCCGAGAGCGGAACCGCCGCAGCCGCCGTTACCGTGACCAATCAGGTCTGTTATCCTGAACTGCCCCACACCGGCGGGGCCGGAACCACCCTGTATACCAAGGGAGGCGTCTTGTTAACGGCAAGCGCGATGTTCCTTCTGTTGTATTACCATACAAAACGCAGAAAGGAGGAATCCGCATCCTCCTGATGCGCGGCATGATCCCATTACTATGCAGAAACTTAAAAAGAAGAAGGGAAGTCAAACAATGAAACACGCAAGAAAACCCGCCAGTCTCCTGCTGGCTCTAATTATGGTTTTCGCTCTGGCTACTACCGCGTTTGCGGCAGAAAACACTACAATTTCGGCTCCCGAGGGAAGCACCCGCACCTATGATGTATACCAGATCTTCACTGGTGACCTCCATGAGGGTGTTCTGTCCAACATCGAGTGGGGCAAGAACGGCACCGGCACCGAAGGAACTGCTGTCGATCAGACCACTCTGGACGCTCTGGCCGCTGTGAATGGTAAGAGCGACACCGAAAAGTTAACGGAGATTCAGAAATATGTGAAACTGGATTCTGAAAAATTCGGTACGGTTTTCAATGGTAATTCGCTGACCGTACCCACCGGCTACTATCTGATCAAGGACAACGGCCCTGTCAATGACGGTGAAGCCTACTCCCTGTATGTAGTCCAGGTTGTCGGCCCCACGACTATCTCTCCCAAGGTTGGAACCACAACCTCCGATAAGAAGGTTAAGGACACCAATGACAGCGCGGCGAACTCCACCACTGATTGGCAGGATTCCGCTGACTACGATATCGGCGATGCCGTACCCTTCAAGCTGAGCGCCACCATCGCTCAGGACTACGCCAACTACACCCACGGCTACAAGCTGACTTTCCACGATAAGGAAGACGCTGGCCTGATCTTCAATAAGAATTCTGTGAAAGTCTATGTTGACGGAACGCTGATTACCACTGGCTATGAGGTTGTGACCGAAGGCCTGACCGACGGCTGCACCTTTGAGGTCCGCTTTGCCAACCTGAAGGACATTGCCTCTGTCGAGGCCGGAAGCATCATTTCTGTTGAGTATACCTCCACGCTGAACAATCAGGCCGTTATTGGCTCCACCGGCAACAAGAACACCTCCCATGTGACCTATACCAACAACCCCAATGACGAACAGGCCGGCGAAAACGGCGAGACCCCCGATGATGTTGTCATCGTATTCACCTACCAGACCATCGTCAACAAGGTTACCAAGAACCCCGCCTATGATGCGTCCAAGGATACTGAAAAAACTGGCACCGACAGCGACGGCAACAAGGAATTCATCCCTCTGAAGGGCGCAGGCTTCACCCTGTATAAGAAGAACGCTTCTGGTGCATATGAAGCTGTAGGGTCCGAGCTTAAGGGTGAGGACATGACCACTTTTACCTGGAGTGGCCTGGATGATGGCGACTACAAGCTGGTCGAGACCACCACGCCCTCTGGCTACAATACAATTCCCGATATCGAGTTCACCATTACGGCTACTCACGATGTGTCTTCCGATAACCCCACGCTGATATCCCTCAGTGGCGGTGATAAGTTCACCGGAGTGATTTCCACCGGTGTTGTTTCTGCCAACATTGAGAACCAATCTGGTGCACAGCTTCCCTCCACCGGCGGCATCGGCACCACCATCTTCTATGTCCTCGGCTCTATCCTGGTCCTCGGCGCGGCTGTGCTGCTGGTCACCAAGAAGCGCATGAGCACCAAGGGCTAATTCCCTGATACATATCTGAAACGCACTGACATCCCGCTGTGAACGCCGGGGAGGGACTCCCTCCCCGGCCCACAGCGGCAAGGAGAACCCCGCATGAAGAAGAAAAAAGGAAATTTCACAACGCTGCTGCTGATCCTGGTGCTTCTCGCGGGACTGTCCTTGCTGCTGTATCCTTCCGTCAGCGATTACTGGAACTCCTTCCACCAAACCCGCGCTATTGCCACGTATGCCGAAGAAGTCGCAAATTTGAACCAGGATCAATATGACGAAATCTGGGCCGCCACAAAGGCCTACAATGCGTCTTTGGCAGAACGGGACAACGCCTACCTTCTGAGCGACGCACAGAAGGAAGAATACCAGCAACTTTTGAATGTGTCCGGTCTTGGCGTCATGGGCTATATTGAAATCCCCAGCATTGATTGCTCTCTGCCCATCTATCATGGTACGGAGGAATCGGTCCTGCAGATCGCCGTGGGCCATCTGGAATGGTCCAGCCTGCCCGTGGGCGGCGAAAGCACCCATTGCGTTCTCTCCGGCCACCGGGGACTGCCCAGCGCCAAGCTGTTCACCAACCTGGACAAACTCCGAGAGGGGGATATCTTCCTGCTGCGCATTCTGGACGAGGTGCTGACCTATGAAGTGGATCAGATCCTCATCGTGGAGCCTCAGGAAGTCGGAGCGCTGCAAATCGTGGAGGGTCAGGATTACTGCACATTGGTGACCTGCACCCCCTACGGTATCAATACCCATCGGCTTTTGGTCCGGGGACACCGCATCGACAATGTGGAGGAGGCCAAAACCGTCCGCGTGACGGCGGACGCCATTCAGATTGAACCGCTGCTTGTGGCGCCCATTGTGGCGATCCCGATTCTATTGTTACTGCTGATACTGCTTCTGCTGCCAAAGCGGCCCAAGACGAAACACGGAGGTGAAGCCGATGAAGAGGATTAGACGCATGACTGCTGCGCTGCTCAGTGTGCTGGCAGTATTCCTTCTCCTGCCATTGCAGGCTCTGGCGGCGGGAAGTATTGACTTGAACCAGGATGTAAGTTTGACCATTTCCTATCAAGATGGAAACACGCCCCTGGTTGGTGCAGAGTTTGAAATTTTCCTGGTTGCCACAGTAGACGAATACGGCGAGCTGACCACCACAAAAGATTTCGCCCAGTTCCATGTCAATATCCGGGGCAAGGATGACGAGGCCTGGCGGACACTGGCATCCACCCTGGAGGGCTATGTATTGCGGGATGATATTTCCCCCACAGACAGTGGAAAGACCAATGATAAGGGATTGGTTTCCTTTCCCACCGCCGGAAAGAGCCTGAAAGCGGGTTTGTACTTTGTACTGGGGTATCGACACACGCAAAATGGCTTCCGCTATGATCCCACGCCATTCATGGTAATGCTGCCTGGATTGGACAAAGAGAATAACATTTGGGTTTATGATGTAGCCGTCAATGCAAAGTTCGATTCATCCCAAATCCCTGATAACCCAGATGACCATACCATCGACCGAAAGGTTCTGAAGGTCTGGGCCGATGATGGACATGAAAAAGATCGTCCCAAAGAGGTAATTGTTCAGCTTCTTCGTGACGGCAAGGTATATGATACCGTAACCCTGAACGCGGCAAACAACTGGCGGTACACCTGGACGGGATTGAATGATCGCTATACGTGGACCATTGTGGAGAAAGAGTTGGAGGGCTATACCGTGGAGGTCACACGGGAGGGTATCACTTTTGTGGTGACAAATAGCTACAATGAGGAAATTCCTGACGAACCTACTCCCACAACACCTACCACGCCGGACAAACCTACTACACCTACAAAGCCGACGCTGCCTCAGACTGGCCAGCTCTGGTGGCCGGTTCCAGTGTTGATTGCCGCCGGACTGCTCTTTGTCGTGATCGGCCTGGTGCGCCGCAGAGGTACAACAGATGAGAAATGAAGAACAGAGTGGCAGGAAACAAAGGGGTTTGCTGTCGATTACGGTTGGGCTGCTGCTAATCGCGGCGGCCCTTTTCCTCGCATCCTACAACCTATACGACGAGCTGCGGGCAGAGCAATCGGCCAGGCAAGCGGTAACCCAGCTGGATGCGTATTTGCCCGCAGAGGCCGCTCCAGAGGCTCCCTCGGACTCCGCCGGGGATCAGGAGCCGTTGGTGAGCGATGAGCGGACTGTTATTCCGGACTATGTTCTATCCCCTAATATGGAAATGCCAGTGGAAACCATCAACGGAATAGACTTTATCGGTGTTTTAAGAATCCCAGCCTTGGAGCTGGAGCTGCCGGTTATCAGTGAGTGGAATTATCCCAATCTGAAATCTGCTCCCTGCCGGTACAGCGGGTCGGCATACCATGGAACTTCATCATGCAAACGAACTGGCCGCACGTTCACTTGCGTATTTTGATAAAACCCTTGTCCTGCTGACCGGAGACCGCCCCGGCTTTGATCGGGATCATGCCATTGCGATCGTCCGGTTCCTGCAGGAAAACGGATTTTATGTTTATGAATGTACGCCGCGTGAGTTTATGGAGAAGAACCTTGCGCTGCTGGGCGCGATGCTGCTGCTTCCGCATGCGCAGTCTGTACCGGCGGAATTCGCACAGGCAATGAAGCACTACTGGCTCCAGGGCGGACAGATCCTGGTGCTTGGCGGGCCACTGTTTTGTGATCTGATCGAGTGGGAAGATGGAGCATACGTCAAAAGGGAGCTCTCGCGCACTGTTTTGGACGCACAGCACAGCGGAAAGACCGGTGATATCGTAATAGAGGGACTCGTTCCGACGCATAAGGTATTTCTGCTGCAAGATGTGCAGAGGCTGCAAACACAGCCGCAGCCATTTACCGCTGCATCCGTTTTGCTCCCACAGCCGGAACCCGCCGTCTGCCCGGCTGCGCGTCCGCACGGGCTTGGCTACGGCATGGAGCACAAAAGCCGCTATATTCCATTGATCGAAGCATGCGCTGCAAACGGCGGCAGCGGCGCGGCGGCATTTATTATGCTGAACGATACGCGCGGGCATCTTCGCTTTACAAACGGCAGCCGCCCCGGTTCGGTCAGCGCGACTGTTATGGGTTCAAGCATTGGCTGCATCGGCCTGCAAACGCAGAAGCTGATGGAGCTGCCCGGTATGCCGGAGTTGATCCTTGATATGACACGCACCCTGCTGCGCGGATTGTATCTCTATGAGGCCGGTGCAGATAAATTTGTCTGTAAACCCGGAGAAGTATGCACCGTCGGTGCAAAAATTCTGAATACAACGCAGGATTTTGCAGCTGTAACGGTTCGGTTTACTGTGCAGAAAGATAATCGTCCTGTATTTATCGCCGAAAAGCGGGTGCTTGCGATGCCGCGAACCTATACGGAGTGCACGCATCCTGTTCAATTTGGGGAAGCAGGCGGCTATACGGTCCGAACAGAGCTTTTTGCAAACGACGCTCTGCTGGATACTGTCACACAGGAGGTCTTCGCCCATGTGTACCGGCCCGGGGCATCGAAAGACTTTGTCCGTGTGCAGGGGCGCGATTTTGTGCTGGACAAAAAGCAGTGGAATCTGTTCGGTATCAGCTACTGGCCGCTTTACTTCCCGGGCTATGACAGGGAAGAATACTGGATGGGCTGGCTTGACAAGAGCAATTATGATTCGATCGAGGTCGAAAAGGATCTGATACGTCTGGAGCAAATGGGAATGAATTGTCTGTTTACGCGGCTGGACGGCAATATTTTTGGGCGCTCGATCGAACAGCTGAAGGACTTTATGCTTCGTCTGGAGCGGCATCATATGAGGCTTTCCCTGAGCTATGCGAACGCGACCAATCCGCTGCATTACAGTCCGGACGCATTCCGCGCGTTGATGGAGCAGGCGGAGCTTTATAAAAACCCAACGCTTTTTGGACACGATATCTCGTGGGAAACCGGTCACCAGTTCTTTATGGAGAACTATCTGCCGCAATGGCGGGATGGCTGGGAACGCTGGATCTGCGAGCGCTACGGAAGCGTGGAAAACGCGGAGAGAAGCTGGGGCATTCCGGTTGACAGGGATGCTGCCGGTGCGGTCATTACGCCGCCCAAGCGTGAACTGGAGTTCGATGGTCCGTGGCGCGTCAAGATTTGTACGTTCCGCCGGTATATGGATGATTTCCTCAGCAGAGTCTGGAATGATGCCGTGCGAGATATGTGCAGCGTTGACCCGGATCATATCATCGGCTATCGGATGGGATGCTTTTACAAGGATACCGGGCCGGCCCTGACCGCGACAAATAAGCACACGGATTACAGCAGTCTTGAGGGCTATTCCTTTATGGAGGATGAAAACGGCCGCTATGCGTCGCAGTGCCTGACGAAGGTTTCACAGCTGCTGACCGGCGGAAAGCCGGTCGTCTGGGTGGAATATGGGAACAATCTGATCGGTTCGTCGGGGAATTCCGCATGGTCGGCGCTCATGTGGGAGCGGGAAACGCTGACGCCGCCGGCGCATCGCTATCACGATCAGCTTCGCTATTATGAACAGTTTTTCCGCATGTTCCGTGCCTGCGACATTGCGGGCAGCGTCCCCTGGTGGTACGCCGGCGGCTTCCGCCGGGTGGAATGCAGCGACTGCGGCCTTGTATCTCCGGATGGAACGCTCCGTCCAGCGGCGCGTGCATATGAAGCGCTCGGAAAAGAGTGGCTGCTTCCGGAGCGGAAGCATAAGACGCCCACACGCATCGTCAGCTATGACCCGGATCTTCACGCAGCCGGATGGGGGAAATTCTATCTGGGCTCCGGCCCCATTGACCGCAACGAAAACAGCTGGGCCGCAGCCGAGGGACGCACGATCCCCGGCGTTCCGGAGTATGGGATCGGCGTTCACGCATGCCGCAGCGCCGAGGAGGATGGAGCGGAAATCGCGTTTACAACGCCCGGCTTTGGAACGACCTCTGCCAATACGCCGCTTCTCGCCGTCGGAAATGTTCCGTATTGCGGAAACGAACCAATGAAATATTTGGACGGAGAATTCAATATGGTTGCGCTGATCCAATCGGACGGAAGTCTTGCCCCGGTCAAAAATGGCGCGAAAATTCGGAGCGCCGAAACTGTGATCGGCCTGAGGACGGAGGTCGGAAATCTCAGAGAGGCAACATGGCTGGCAGGGAGCCAGACAGGCGACGTGGTGCTCCAGATACGTTGTAAAAAACGGATCATTGCCGAACTGCCCATGCAGAAAGATACGCCGTATCTGGCTGATGCGGTGTTTGAGGCGCAGAATATCGTATTTCCACTGGATGAGCCGCTGCAGCTGCGGCTGAGCGCAAAAGACCGCTGCGAGTTTGGAGAGATCTGGACATTTGAATTGACCAGATAACATAATGAAATAAAATAGCTATGTTCAAAAAATATAAGAAAGCCTATCTTGCACCCAACCAGCTCTATCTGCGGTTCGGCGAGAATGCCCGTGCACTCCGGCGTGAGAAGCATTTGTCGCAGGAAGAACTGTCTGAGATGGTTTTTACGACGCAAAAGTACATTTCGTGTATCGAAACGGGCCGCGCGCACCCAAGTCTGGAGGCATGCCTGCGGATTGCAGATGCACTTCACGTTTCCATCGACACGTTGCTGAAAGGCATTATCGAAACGGGAAGCGAGGTGCTGAAACCAAATTCGCCGGAACAGGATCTGCTGGACGATGTGATATGGGCGGTTCATCGCTATCTGGAAAATCGGTAAGCTGAGATTCAGGCATATGTAAAAACTGCGCTGCAGTAAACAAAGAATAGGGATTTTTGCCGCGTACAAATCTCGCTAAAAAATATTCCGATCTTCCGAAAAAATCAGTAGACTTTGCGCCGGTTCTGTGGTAGTTGTTTGTGCTACCGAAGAAAAGAAGGCACAGACGTGGCAAAGAAACGGGCAAACGGTGAAGGCAACATCCGAAAGCGCAAGGATGGACGCTGGGAAGGGCGGTACACCGCCGGGTACGACAAGAAAACCGGCAAACGAATCACCAAGAGTGTCCTTGGCAAGACACAGGCAGAAGTAAAAGAGAAGCTGGCAAAGGCGGTCGCGGAAGCGGAAAGCGTCGATGTACGGAGAGCAGACGAGTACACGCTCGGCATATGGCTGCAAACGTGGTATGAGCTATACGCAAAGCCACACCTGCGATTCTCGACTGCCGAATACTACCGGCGCGGCATCGAATTGCATATCACGCCGCGTATTGGCGATATTCCACTCAAAAAGCTGACCGGACGCGATCTGCAATGGCTCTACAAAGACCTACAGGAACACGGGCGGCTCCGCGAAGCGCAGAAGAACAAGCAACCTGGTCTCAGCGACTCGACGATCCGCGGCATTCACACGATGCTGCACAACGCCCTCGACCGCGCGGTCAAAGAACGGCTGATCGTGCGTAATCCGGCAGATGACTGCATTCCGCCCAAAATCCCGAAGCACGAAATGAAGATCCTGCCGCCGGAGCAGATCAAGTCCTACCTGACCGCCGCCGAGCAGCGCGGCGTCCTGCCGATGTTCTATCTGGAGCTTATCAGCGGTCTGCGTAAGGGCGAGCTGGTGGCGCTGCAATGGGCAGATTTGGACATTGAGAACAAGACCATTTCTGTCAGCAAGCAGGCAGGGCGCAACAATGCGGGCGAACCCGACATCACGCGCCCGAAAACAGAAAACTCGATCAGAAAAATCTCCATCCCACAGGATGCCGTCGATCTGCTGGTTGCAGAACACCAAAAGTATCCCGGCAGCCCATGGATGTTCCCATCACCAAAAACCGGCGAGATGTACCACCCGGACTCGGTGGTCAACATCCACAAGAAAATTCTGAAAGACGCCGGACTGGAACACCTAAGATTTCACGACTTGCGACACACATTCGCAACGTTAGCCTTGCAAAACGGCATAGACGTGAAAACGGCATCCAGTATGCTCGGTCACTTTGACGCAGGGTTTACCCTTCGCACCTACACCCACGTCACGCGCCAGATGCAGGAAAGCGCAGCAGAAAAGATGGGCAATTTCATGGCACAGGTGATGTGAAAAAGCAAAGAAAAATCAGAGAGAGGTGGGGAGAATGACACGCTCATCCTCTCCGCCGCTCTTTGGACATTTCTAAACTGTACCCTAGGAAGTGGACAAGGAAATGACCCATAGCGGCATGAACTATGGTATACTGAAGGCAGGAAGAAGGAGACGGCTATGGGAACAAGGAAAAAATTCAGCGCGGCGGAGCAGGAGCTTCTGCGTGCAAATCCGTACACGGAGAAAGTCACGGAAAATCAGATTTCGTTCACGCTGGCGTTCAAGGAAGCCTTCTGGCGGCTGAGTGTGGAGGGATGCACGGGGAACATGGCGCTGCGGAAGCTGGGCTACGATCCGGAGCTGCTCGGCTTTGAGCGCGTCCACAACATCACAAAGCGCATCCGCCGCGCGGGGAAATCACCGGAGGGCATCCAGCCTGCGCCAAAATCCCGGATGCGAATCAGCAGGGAGCAGTTCGGCGCGGCAGAGCTGGAAAAAATGTCCCGCCGGGAGAGTGAGCGCCGGATGCAGCAGGAAATCGTGTATCTTCAGCAGCAGATGGCGTTTTTAAAAAAACTTATGCGGCAGCCGGAAAGCGCGGATTCGGATACCTGAGTATGGAAGATAGCAGCTTCAAATTCGGCATCATCCGGGACACAAGCATGGAAAAATCGAACATTCTCACAATATCCGAGCTGTGTGAGATCGCGGGTGTTTCTCGTTCCGGCTATTACGCGTGGCTTTCCTCCGAGCAGAAGCGAGCCGCGCGGGAGGCACAGGATGCGGCGGATTTCCAGCAGATTCTGGAGGCTTACCGGTTTCGTGGTTACGCCAAAGGCGTGCGCGGCATTCATATGCGGCTGCTGCATACCGGCGTCCGGATGAACGGAAAGAAGATCCGGCGGCTGATGAAGAAATTCGGTCTTGTCTGTCCGATCCGCAAGGCAAATCCGTACCGGCGGATGCAGAAGGCGATCCGGACGAACAACACGGCGGAAAACCTTGTGAAGCGGGAGTTTGAGATGCACGGACCGCGAAGCGTCCTGCTGACGGATATCACCTATATTCCGCTGAACGGCGCGTTCTGCTATCTCTCCACGATCCTGGACGGATGCACGAAGCAGGTTCTTTCCTATGTGCTGAGCGAGTCTCTGGAGGTGGATTTTGTGCTGGAAACGGTAGAGAAAATGGTACATCAGCATGGAATTTCGCTGAAAAAAGAGACAATCCTGCACAGCGACCAGGGCTGCCATTACACCTGCATCAAGTTCATTCAGCTCGTGAAAAACAGTAGCCTGCGGCAGTCAATGTCGCGGAAGGGAAATTGCTGGGACAACGCGCCGCAGGAGAGCTTTTTCGGACATATGAAGGACGAGTTGGCGGAGAAGATTCCAAATTGGACGTGCTTTGCGGATGTGCAGCGGTCAATCGACGACTGGATGGACTACTATAACAACGACCGATACCAGTGGGATCTGGCAAAGCTCTCGCCGAACGAGTATTACCAGTACCTGACAACCGGCAGCTATCCATGCTAGCGGAATGGGTCACCTTATTTTGT
>ERZ772867.3693-NODE-3693-length-12403-cov-2.728053_pt1 | contig 12403 bp, 8 predicted proteins | sample MGYA00511341_ERZ772867 | MGnify/ENA primary metagenome ERZ772867 (study PRJEB29015, sample SAMEA2737707) | human gut metagenome | biome: human gut; feature: human-associated habitat; material: faeces | place: China | collected 2012 ... | reverse complement strand
GGTGCATAGTGTAACAACAGGAACAATGACATTAAAAGATGCAGTGAATGAGGCTATGCGTGAATGGACAAAGCGAGTCGATGATACACTTTATGTTTTAGGGTCTGTCATGGGACCACACCCTTTTCCAATGATAGTTCGAGACTTCCAAAGTGTTATTTCTCAGGAGGCTAAGGCTCAAATATTAGAGAAAGAAGGAAAATTACCAACTGTTGTTATGGCATGTGTTGGTGGAGGAAGCAATGCTATGGGAATGTTTGCTCATTTTATTGATGAGCCAGATGTACAATTGATTGGTTGTGAAGCGGCTGGTAAAGGCGTTGATACAGCATTAACTGCAGCAACTATAAATACTGGAACATTAGGGGTGTTTCATGGTATGAAATCATACTTTTGCCAAGATGAATATGGTCAAATTGCTCCAGTTTACTCAATATCTGCAGGATTGGATTATCCAGGTATAGGACCAGAACATGCTCATTTACATGACATCCATCGTGCTCAATATGTACCTGTAACTGATGATGAAGCCGTTGAAGCCTTTGAATATCTAGCAAAGACAGAAGGAATTATTTGTGCAATTGAGAGTGCTCATGCAGTTGCATATGCAAGGAAAATTGTCCCAACTCTTGCAAAGGATGATATAGTTATGATTTGTTTGTCAGGTAGAGGAGATAAAGATGTTGCTGCCATAGCAAAGTATAGGGGGATTGAGATCAATGAATAGAATAAAAAATGCATTTCAGGATCAAAAAGCATTTATTGCTTTTTTAACAGCTGGGGATCCAACTCAGGAAAAAACAGTGGAGTATATTTTAGAAATGGAAAAAGCTGGAGCTTCACTGATTGAAATTGGAATACCTTTTAGTGATCCCGTAGCTGAAGGTCCAGTCATTCAAGCGGCAAATATTCGTTCTTTAAAGAATAAAATGACAACGCACCAAGTATTTGATATTGTTATAAATGTCCGTCAATATTCACAAATTCCCATTTGTCTCATGACATATTTAAATCCTGTCTTTCACTATCAATATGATAAGTTCTTTCAAAAGTGTCAAGAAGTAGGAGTAGATGGTATCATTATTCCTGACTGTCCTTATGAAGAGTGCCAAGAAGTTAAAAAGGTTGCAAAAGTATATGGTATTACAGTCATTTCCATGATTGGTCCAACATCTCAAGATAGAATTAAAATGATTGCTAAAGAAGCAGAAGGATTCATTTATTTAGTTTCATCAATGGGAGTCACTGGTGTACGTCAAGATATTCATACAGATGTATCAAAGATTGTTCATGATATTAAAGCTGTTACTGATATCCCTGTTGCTATTGGATTTGGCATTCACAGTCCTGATCAAGCTCAGGAAATGAGAAAATATGCTGATGGTGTCATTGTTGGAAGTGCTATAGTGAAAATCATTGCTCAGTATGGTGAACATGCTCATAATGCGTTATATGAATATGTAAAAAGTATGCTTATTTAAAATAAAAAAGGATTCACTCCAGTATATAGGAATAAATCTTTTTTTTGATGATAAAGTTTGTATCATAACAGTTTTTGTATTTATGTCTTCATAATCACATTGCTGTGAGATGTATAGTCATGTATAAATTTGTTTGTGAGAAGATATATAAATACAGATATTAAAGATGTAATTATAGATATTTTATATAATATAGCAACGATGTCTGCATTAAAATGACATTCCATAAATTGAAGAATAACAAATGTAGGATAAAAGAGAAAGCCTTCTCCTAATAGCATTGTTATAAATTTAAGTGAAAAAGGAATATATTGATACTTTTTTTGATGTTTATAAAGAACTTCTAAATGACAAACTTTCTTACCAGGTGTTTGGCCATTGTTATAAATTGGGATAATTGCATAATATATAAAATAAACAAATAAACATATACTTATAATCATAATTCCTTGATAAAAAGAGATTTGATAAAAGTCAATTCTTGTTGTTTTGGTTTGAGTTATCATTGAATAATAAAGTAAAGTTATAAAACTATATATAAGTGAAGAAATAAACCAGTCTATAAGATAAGCAGTTAATCTTTTCGCTTTATACTTCATTTGATTCTTCCAAAATATATTTCTTATCTAATGATTTAATAAATGGATAATATATCAATCCTGAAACTATCAAAACAACAACTTGTAAAACACCACCACGCCAGTCATTACACATTAACCAGCCAGATATAGGGGCAGGTGTTGTCCAAGGAATTGTGACACCAGTTGGATAAGGAACGAGACCAGCATACATTGAAAGATAGGCAATAAGAACAGAGCATGTTGGGGCAAGAACAAATGGAACTAACATCATTGGATTTAAAACAATTGGCATCCCAAATATAACGGGTTCATTAACATTAAATAATCCTGGTAGAATAGATAATTTTCCAATTTGTTTTATACGCTTTGATTTACATTTGTAAGCCATAATAATTGTTAAAGGTAATGTAATACCAGAACCAGTTAAAAAGACAAAGAAATTAATAAAGTCCATTGTAACTATATAGGGTCTTGCTGCTGTCACAGCAGTTTGATAAATAGCTAGATTTTCTGCTCGCGTTGCATACCAAATTGGGTCCATAAAAGAATCAACTACAGATGAACCATGAATTCCAAAGAACCATATAAATGAATTCAAGAAAGAAGCAAACAATGTTCCAACTAATGATGTTGTTATACTAGCCAGTGGCATCTGTAGAACTTGAATAATAAAGTTTGTCACTGTATCATAAGGTGTTAATGAAACAACAAGACGAATAATTAAGAAAATAGGTAAAACAACAGCAGCTGGTATCAAAGCATTAAATGATCTTGAAACAAAACTTGGAACACTTTCAGGCATTTTAATAATCCAATTTTTATGAACAGTATAACTATAAATTGAAGTTGCGATTAAAGCTGTTATCATAGCTGTAAACAAGCCTTGAGCTTCAAAATTAGAAACAGCAAAACCGCCATCTTCCATCTGGGCTAATAAGATAAAGTAAGCAGATACTGAGATACCTACAGCAGATAGAGGTTCAACTTTATTTTTAAGAGCTAAGCTATTAGCAATTCCAATAATAGATAACAATGATACCAATCCAGTTGTTGCAGGAACCATAATATCCCAACACCATTGACTCCAAATATCTCCTAGTAAAGATGTCATTGTTTCTTGAAAAATAGGTAATGGAAAATCTCCTATAATAATACAAACAGATCCAACGATTAATATCGGCATAGAAAACATCAAACCATCTTGTAAAGCAGCTAAATATTTATTATTAGATAATTTGTTAGATATAGGCATTAATGTTTTATCTAACAAATGTGTTAATTTATCCATAAATTCACCTCCTATTTCAATTTAGGAAAATAGTCTTTATTCACAGAAATATAATCATCTAAAATCTTTCTTGCTAAATCTGTATCAACAACAGTTCTATTGACAACTAAAGCTTGTAAAGCTTTTTGATAAGAGCCTTCTAAAGTTGCATCAACCGTTAATTTTTCATATGCATACTGTCCTTCTAGAAGGCCTTTTTCAAAAGTTGGGACATCGCCAACATGGAAAGGCTCAGCACCATGATTTCCAACTTGGCAAGCAACTTCTAGCATCATACCATCATCCAAATTATTGACAATTCCATTGTTTTTTACCATTAATAAAAATGTATCTTTGCGATTATAAGCAATACTCATAGCAAGTTCAACAATATATGTCGCATGAGCATCATTATGAGCAACTGTAGCTTGTTCAATACCATCATGAGATTCTTGAGCATATTTTTTATCTAAATCATATTGTGTTCCTCTTATTGCATGTAAGTCTATAATACTTTGACAGTATTCTTTCACTCGTTTTTCTCTACCATCTATAACTTCATTGGCTCGTGTATAATTGGGATCTATATGATTGACCATTGTATTTGGGTAGAGATAATATTGTAAGTATGTATTGGGTAATGAGTATGGGTAGTCTTGTACCATCTTCTCTAGGTGTTTAAATGTAAAGTTCCAATAATCATCATTTTTATCAGTATAATGTAATTCATCATCACAATGACCATTCTTTAATTTATCTAACAGAACTGGTAGAACATCTTTTCCAGTTTCTTTATTATATAAATGGGTAAACCAACCAAAATGATTTAATCCAAAATATCTGGGTTCAACATCAGTACGTTTTAAACCTGCTAAAGGTGCAAAGATATCCATAATAGAAATAGGCATATCACAAATATTAAGAATTCGATAATCATCTGGAAATATTCTCTTTGTAGCTTCAGCAACAATAGCAGCAGGGTTTGAATAATTTAAAATCCAAGCATCCTTTGAGTATTGTCGAATATCATGAATCAATTCAATCATTCCTAAAACACTTCTTACACCATAAGCAAATCCTCCTGGTCCACATGTTTCTTGACCAATGACACCATATTTTAATGGGATTTTTTCATCTAGTTCTCTCATTTCTAATCCACCTTGCCTAATCTGTACTAAAGCAAAGTCAATATCAGTAAAAGCAGTTTCTTTATCACATGTAAAAACATATTCATCTAACTCTGAGTAATATTCTTGAAAAAGAATGGAACCAAATTCACCTATAGGTTTCTGTCTTTTTTCATCAATATCATATAAGACTATCTTACGTAAAGGAAATTCTTTCTTTACAAGACATAACATTTCCATCATATCAGGAGTATAAGTACTTCCACCTCCAACAATACAAATAGAAAATCTCTTACTATTCATTTTTTTCTCCTCCATTTTCTCTCAAAAATTGGCCTCTCTTTGATAGTTTCATTGTAGCAAACAAAAAACTGGCTGACAATGCAACCAGTTGATTAAAAAATATGTTAAGTATGAAAAAAACATGTTAAGATGATTCTTTTTTTAGGACCTCCGTTAATATATTTTCTATAACAAAAATAGCAGTACCTACATAATAATCAGGAGTTTCAAAAAATTTATTTTGTTGAAACTGTAACTGAATATGGTAATCAGAAAGCTTAGCTATTGTAGATTTTTGTGTTGCTGTCATAGCATATATTTTATGTCCCATCTTCTTTGATAAATTAATAATTTGGATAATATCCTCTGTTTCTCCACTCTTTGAAAAAATAATAACAACAGAAGGTTTGCTTCGAGCATTTATACAATCAATAGGAGCACCTTCATATGCAAAGATATCGAATTCTGCTAATCTTTTAAGAAAATATCCTGTAATCATACCTGAAAAACCTATTCCTACAAGATATATTTTTTGATCTCTATATGTATGAATATCATTAATGAGTTGTTGCATAGTATCCATATCTTCTTTATGAATAAACTCCTCTAATGAGTGATTGTTATGGATAGAAACCTGTTTATGAATATTATCATTAAGTATATATATCATCTGGCTATAACCAATAAAGCCTAATTTTTTAGCAAGATTTATAATTGTTGTTGTGGAAACAAAAGTTTTACTTGCTAATTCTCTAATAGAAATACGTTCATTTCCTATTGCTAATTCATTCATAATTGTTTCTACAATATTTAATTCTGTATCATTCAAAACATATCGCTTGGCTATATCTCTTAAATTCATAAAATCACTCCTTGTGATATATTGTAAGCGACATTGTTTTTCTTGTAAACACAAAGGTATATATTTAACACAAGAATTAAAATTTTTCTAACTCACACGGAAAAGTAGATAAAGTATAGTCACTTCATGATATCCTTATAAAGGATTTTTCTTTATACAATCTTAATGTCATTATCTTTTTTATTAACACCATCTTAAAATCACTTCGCATATACTATGGATATCAAAAGAAAAAGGGGGAAAAGATGATGACAATCATGATTTCAATTATTGGTTTGATTGCTATGATTTTATTATTTTACTATGTGTATATCCTTATGAAGGGAGATCAACAAAAATGAAGTCAACTCTTATACAGTATGTCCTATATTTCATTGCTCTTATTGTCTTAGCTATTCCTGTAGGAGCATATATAAAAAAAGTTATGAATGGTGAAAAAACATTTTTATCTCGGTTGTTAGTTCCTTGTGAAAAAGCAGTTTATAAGATCATGCATATTGACTCACAAGAGGAAATGACTTGGAAGAAATATACAGTGAGTGTATTGCTATTTTCACTTATTGGTTTTGTTTTCTTATTCTTATTACAATTATTACAGGGTTATCTGATGGGAAATCCACAAGCATTATCAGGTGTAAAATGGGACCTATCATTCAATACAGCAGCGAGTTTTATTACCAATACAAATTGGCAAGCTTACAGTGGTGAGTCAACACTTAGCTATTTGACTCAGGCATTGGGATTAACAGTCCAAAACTTTGTTTCAGCAGCAACAGGAATTGCTGTGTTATTTGCATTGATTCGAGGGTTTATGAAAGTGGAATCTAAAGGATTAGGAAGTTTTTGGGTTGATATGACAAGAACGATTATCCACATTCTGATTCCGTTGAACTTGGTGATATCTGTTCTGCTAGTTGCTGGAGGGGTTATTCAAAATCTTGAACCTGCACAGACTGTATCATTGGTGGAACCAATTGCAGTGAATGTTGATGGAGAAATTATAGAAAATGCCCAAATCAATGTCGCAACCAAAACAGTAACAGTGAATGGAGAAATGATTCCACAGGCAAAAATTGTTACAGAACAATTTGTACCTATGGGACCGGCTGCCAGTCAAGTTGCGATTAAGCAGACAGGAACAAATGGTGGTGGATATATGGGAGTGAATTCAGCTCATCCATTAGAAAATCCTAATGCTTATACGAATTTTATTGAAATGACTTCTATTTTATTAATTCCTGTGGCTTTATGTTTTGCTTTTGGTTCAATGATTAAAAATAAAAAACAAGGAATAGCAATTTTTTCGGCTATGGCGATTTGCCTTGTGCTGGCAATGGGCTCTATCGCTGTAAGTGAGCAATATGCAACCCCACAGTTAGCTCAAAATGGTCATGTGAATATAGGTATGGTAGAGCAGCCAGGTGGAAATATGGAAGGAAAAGAAGCACGTTTTGGAATTGCTACTTCAGCAACTTGGGCTGCTTATACAACAGCTGCTTCCAATGGATCTGTGAACTCTATGCATGATAGTTATACACCTATAGGTGGAATGGTCACAATGCTATTGATGCAATTGGGTGAGGTCGTGTTTGGAGGTGTTGGTTGTGGTTTATATGGCATGTTAGCATTTGCAATACTGACTGTTTTTATTGCCGGCTTAATGGTTGGGAGAACTCCAGAATTCTTAGGTAAAAAAATTGAACCCTATGAAATGAAATGGGCTGTTGTTGTCTGTCTTGCTACACCCGTTGCTATATTGATTGGTAGTGGTATAGCAGCAGCTTTACCAAGTACTGTTGATAGTCTCAACAATACAGGAGCTCATGGATTATCGGAAGTTCTTTATACGTATTCATCATGTGGTGGAAACAATGGTTCAGCTTTTGCTGGATTCAATGCAAATACAGTCTTCTTCAATGTTTCTTTAGCTATTGTTATGCTTTTTGCAAGATTTGTACCGATTATTGGAACTCTTGCTATATCAGGACATTTGGTAGAAAAAAAGAAAATTGCTGTGACTGCAGGAACACTTTCAACTACCAATGGAATGTTTGTCTTCTTATTAATTTTCATTGTTTTGTTAGTAGGTGCATTGAGTTTCTTTCCAGCATTAGCTTTAGGACCACTTGCTGAATTCTTTGGTATGTTATAGAGGGGGATGTATCATTATGGAAAACAAAAAAAGCACACTGGCTGATAAAGCAATGATTATGCGTGCTATAAAAGATTCATTTACAAAACTTAGTCCAAAAACACAAGCTGAAAACCCAGTTATGCTTTTGGTCTATATATCAGCTATATTAACAACTTTGTTGTGGTTTGTTTCTTTCGCTGGTTATAAAGATGTTGCATCAAGTTTTACATTGGCAATTGCACTTATCTTATGGTTAACAGTTTTATTTGCCAATTTTGCAGAAGCGATTGCTGAAGGGCGTGGAAAAGCTCAGGCTGATTCTCTAAGAACTGCTAAGAAAGATGTAGAGGCACACAAAATTGAATCCTTATCAAATAAAGAAGATTTTGTTGTGATTCCTTCAACATCTCTTCGTAAAGGTGATTTTGTTATTGTCAGAGCTGGTGAGCAGATTCCAGCAGACGGTGAAGTTATTGAAGGAGCTGCCTCTGTAGATGAAAGTGCAATAACTGGTGAATCTGCACCAGTTATTCGAGAAAGTGGTGGAGATAGAAGTGCAGTCACAGGTGGAACAACAGTCTTGTCTGACTGGATTATCGTTGAAGTGACCAATGATCCTGGAGATAGTTTTTTAGACAAGATGATAGCCATGGTTGAAGGTGCAGCCAGAAAGAAAACACCTAATGAATTAGCTTTACAGATATTTTTAATCGCATTATCTATTATCTTTATATTGGTGACTGTCTCACTTTATACTTACTCGTCTTTTTCAGCGGTCCAAGCTGGAATTGACAATCCAACATCTGTGACCACATTGGTTGCCTTATTGGTCTGCTTAGCCCCAACAACAATAGGAGCCTTATTATCAGCTATTGGAATTGCTGGTATGAGTCGATTGAATCAAGCGAATGTTTTAGCAATGAGTGGCCGCGCTATTGAAGCAGCAGGAGATGTTGATATCTTAATGCTTGATAAAACAGGGACAATCACTTTAGGAAATCGACAAGCTTATGAATTGATTCCAGTAGATGGTTGTCATCCTCATGACTTAGCAGATGCTGCTCAGCTTTGTTCATTAGCAGATGAAACGCCAGAAGGACGAAGTGTTGTTGTTCTTGCAAAAGAAAAGTTTAATATTCGAGCAAGACGTTTAGAAGATAAAAATATGAAGTTTATTCCCTTTACTGCAAAAACAAGAATGAGTGGTGTTGATTTTGCTGGTCATGAAATTCGTAAAGGTGCAGCAGATTCAATCAAGGAATATGTATTGGGTTATGGTGGAACATATAGTCATGAATGTGAACAGGCAGTCAACATGATAGCTAATCAGGGAGGAACTCCTTTGGTTGTTGCTAAAGATCATAAAATCATGGGTGTTATTCATTTGAAGGATATTATTAAAAGTGGAGTTCAGGAAAAGTTCTCGGATTTAAGAAAAATGGGAATTAAGACAATTATGATTACGGGTGATAACCCACTTACTGCTGCAGCAATTGCAGCAGAGGCAGGCGTTGATGACTTTTTAGCAGAAGCGACTCCTGAAGGTAAATTAGAAATGATTCGTGATTTCCAAGCCAAAGGGCATTTGGTTGCGATGACAGGTGATGGAACAAATGATGCTCCTGCTCTCGCTCAGGCTGATGTTGCTGTTGCCATGAATAGTGGAACGCAGGCAGCCAAAGAGGCAGGGAACATGGTGGATCTAGATTCTTCTCCAACGAAATTAATTGATATTGTGCGTATTGGTAAGCAATTATTAATGACACGTGGAAGTTTAACAACTTTTTCAATAGCCAATGATGTGGCAAAATACTTTGCGATTATTCCAGCCTTGTTTATTGGCTTATATCCTGAATTACAAGCATTAAATGTCATGTCTTTGCATTCTTCTCAAAGTGCTATTCTATCAGCAATTATTTATAATGCATTGATTATAGTAGCTTTAATTCCTTTGGCGTTAAAAGGTGTGAAATATCGTGAAGTATCAGCCAGTAAGTTGTTATCAAGAAATTTATTAGTATATGGGATTGGTGGAATTATCACTCCGTTTATATGTATTAAGGTCATTGATATGCTACTAGTTGTATGCCATTTGGTATAGGAGGGTTATAGAATGAAAATGGTTAAGAATGTATTTCCCAAAGCAGTTCTTATTTTTGTTATCTTTACAGTGTTATGTGGTATTATTTATACAGGTGTTATTACAGGCATTGCACAAGTCTTTTTTCCAGAACAGGCAAATGGCAGCATTATAGAAATCAATGGAAAAAAATATGGAAGCGAGTTATTAGGTCAGCAATATACTGATATTAAGCACATGTGGGGTCGTATCATGAACATAGATGTAACAACATATGTTGATGATAAAGGACAACCTGTTATGTATGCCTCACCATCAAATTTAAGTCCAGCAAGTGAACAATATCAAGAAATTGTAGCTGAACGTGTTGAAAAAATACGTGCTTCACATCCTAATCAGGGGAATATGCCTATACCTGAAGATTTGGTAACATGTTCAGGGAGTGGGTTAGATCCTCATATCTCTGTAGCCGCAGCAAAATATCAAATTCAACGTATTGCAAAAGCACAGGATATGACAGATTCACAAGTTCAAGAGATTGTTGATAAATGTACTGATGGACGTTTCTTAGGCATATTTGGTGAGGAGACTGTTAATGTTTTAAAAGTGAATCTAATGCTTGATGGTATTTTAAAATAGAACCTATTATGAGGTTCTTTATCTTTAAAATCTTTATACTATTTTAATAGGAAGAATGCTAGAATGATGATGGGGTGATAGATGATGTTTCAAAGAACTGAACCAGATGAAATTTTAAAAAAAATTCATGATGAAGAAAGAAAACAAGGACGTGGATATTTAAAAATATTTTTTGGTTATGCTGCGGGAGTTGGAAAGACATATACAATGCTAGAAGCTGCTCATACAGCAAAAAGCCGTGGTGTAGATGTCGTTGTCGGATACGTAGAACCACATGCCAGACCAGAAACAACAAGACTGGTTCAAGGATTAGAAAGCTTATCTCCAAGAATTATTGAACATAATCACATTCAACTCAAGGAATTTGATTTAGATGCAGCACTTGCAAGAAAACCAGAGTTAATTCTTGTTGATGAATTGGCTCATACAAACGCAACTGGTTTAAGACATCATAAGCGTTATCAGGATATTAGAGAATTATTAGCAGCTGGAATTAATGTTTATACCACTGTAAATGTTCAACATATTGAAAGTTTAAATGATATGGTTGCATCTATTACTGGTGTTTTGGTTAGAGAACGTATTCCTGATTATGTTTTTGATGATGCAGATCAAGTTGAATTGGTAGATATAGAACCTAATGATTTGATTGAAAGATTAGAAGCAGGTAAAGTCTATCAACCAAATCAAGCCAAAAAAGCTTTATCAAATTTTTTTAATAGAGATAATCTCATTGCATTAAGAGAAATAGCGTTAAGAAGATGTGCCGATCGTATTAATAAAATGACTGAACTTGCAAAAGCAGATAAGGGGATAGATTATTTTACTGGGGAACATATATTGGTATGTATTTCATCTTCTCCAACCAATGCGAAAGTTATTCGTACAGCTGCACGTATGGCAGCTGCTTTCAAAGGGCGTTTAACTGCATTATATATTGAAACTTCAGATTACATCCGTATGGATCAAAAAAGTTTAAATACATTAAGTGAAAATATGCATTTGGCACAACAATTTGGTGCACGAGTTGAGGCAGTATGTGGTGATGATATTGCTTATCAGATTTCAGAGTATGCACGTTTATCTAATGTTTCAAAGATAGTCTTGGGAAGAAGTCAAACAAAAAAGCATCTTTTTTCAAAGCCATCACTCGTTGAACAACTCACTTTTGCAGCTCCTAATTTAGATATTTATATTATTCCAGTCAAAGGAACATCGGTTTATCGTTATCAAAAATATAAAGAAAAACCTCAATTTGTATTGAAAGATTTCCTGATTTGTATTTGTGTGATTATAGCTATTACTTTCATAGGATACTTATTTCAAAATTTTGGATTTAGTGAAGCTAATATTATAACTGTTTATATATTAGGTGTTTTAATGATTTCAATTATGACATCCCAAAGAATTTATAGTATTGTTTCTTCATTTTTAAGTGTACTGGTTTTTAATTTCTTTTTTACAAATCCTTATTTTACATTTCAGGCATATGATTCTGGTTATCCAGTAACTTTTGTGATTATGTTTTTAGCGGCTTTTATTACAAGTGGTTTAGCAGTTCAAATGAAAAACAGTGCGAAACGTGCCGCACAAACAGCATATCGCACAAAAATACTCTTAGATACAAATCAATTAGTACAAAAGGAAAAAAATAAAAAAGGAATTATTGATGTCACATGTCATCAATTGATGAAACTACTCAATAAAGATATTATTTTCTATCCAGTTGATGAACTCAATCTTCAAAATCCCATTGTGTTTTCAATAGATGACTCAAAAGATATTGAAAAATGTATCAATAATAATGAAACTGCAGTTGCAACCTGGGTTTATAAAAATAATAAACATGCAGGAGCAACAACACATACATTAGGAAATGCAAAGTGTTTATACTTGGCTTTGCGTGTGAATGAGAATGTTTATGGTGTTGTAGGGATTAGAATTAAAAAT
>ERZ772867.3669-NODE-3669-length-12465-cov-3.680983_pt1 | contig 12465 bp, 12 predicted proteins | sample MGYA00511341_ERZ772867 | MGnify/ENA primary metagenome ERZ772867 (study PRJEB29015, sample SAMEA2737707) | human gut metagenome | biome: human gut; feature: human-associated habitat; material: faeces | place: China | collected 2012 ... | reverse complement strand
TTTGCTTCAAAGAATTTGCCGCCGTCTGTTTATTCTGGAACTTTTTTGTTCTCTGATATCTCTGTAATATTACTTATCAGAGCAAAGCACGCTGTGCTTAGTGCGACAGTTCTATTTTTTCAGGAACTTAATCTTCCGCTGGAATTACACGGAAATTTAGCCTTCGGCTAAATTCCCGGTATACAGCTGATAGTATTTGCCGTGTTTTTCAATCAGCTGATCGTGGCTGCCGCGCTCGATGACGCGTCCCTGTTCCAGGACAATGATGCAGTCACTGTTGCGCACGGTCGAGAGACGGTGCGCGATCACGAACGTGGTGCGTCCCGCCATCAGCTTATCCATACCGTCCTGCACAATCTTTTCGGTGCGGGTATCGATGGAACTTGTCGCTTCGTCCAGAATCAGAACCGGCGGATCGGCGATGGCAGCTCTTGCGATGGCAAGCAGCTGACGCTGTCCCTGGCTTAGGTTGGCACCATCGCCGGTCAGCAGGGTGTCATAGCCGTTCGGAAGCTGCTGGATAAATGTATCTGCGTTGGCGAGTCTGGCAGCTGCCATGACTTCCTCATCTGTGGCATCCAGCTTGCCGTAACGGATATTTTCCATAACCGTAGCCGTGAAAAGATGGGTGTCCTGCAGCACGATTCCGAGAGAGTGGCGCAGGTCATCTTTTTTGATCTTGTTGATATTGATGCCGTCATAGCGGATCTTGCCGTCCTGGATATCGTAGAAACGGTTGATCAGGTTGGTGATGGTCGTCTTTCCGGCGCCGGTGCTGCCGACAAAGGCAATTTTCTGACCCGGCGTAGCGTAGAGATCTACGTTGTGAAGAACGGTCTTCTCTGGAACATAGCCGAAATCGACATCATCAAATACCACGTCGCCCTTTAATTCAATATAATCGATACTGCCGTCTGCCTGATGGGTGTGCTTCCATGCCCACATACCCGTACGCTCTTTGGATTCCACAATCTGTCCGTTCTCCTGTCTGGCGCGGACAAGTGTGACGTAGCCGTCGTCCACTTCCGGCTGCTCATCGAGCAGAGCGAAGATACGCTCTGATCCGGCGAGTGCCATCACGATATTGTTAAGCTGCATGGAGAGCTGGTTGATCGGCTGCCCGAAGCTCTTATTATAGGTAAGAAAACTTGCGAGCTTTCCGAGCGTAAATCCGCCATATCCGCCCAGAGCAAGAATACCGCCGACGATCGCGCAGAGCACGTAGCTGATATTACCGATCTGTGCATTGACCGGCATTAAAATGTTACCGAACTTATTGGCATTGTCTGCACTGTGGAACAGCTGGTCATTGAGCCGGTTGAAATCGGCGATACTTTCCTCTTCATGGGTGAAGACCTTGACCACCTTCTGACCGTTCATCATCTCTTCAATGTAGCCGTTGACCGTCGCAATATCTTTCTGCTGTGCGATAAAGTAGCGGGCACTTAAGGCACCGATCTTCTTTGTGGCAAACAGTGTGACACCGACCATCGCAAGTGTGACGAGCGTCAGCGGAATGTTGAGAAGAAGCATACTGATAAAGACGCTCACGATGGAGATGATGCTGTTCAAAAACTGCGGCATACTCTGGCTGATCATCTGGCGCAGGGTATCAATATCGTTGGTATAAGTTGACATAATGTCTCCATGGGAGTGTGTGTCAAAATACCGGATGGGAAGCTCTTCCATGTGGGTGAACATGTCGTCGCGCAGATGCTTTAAAGTACCCTGTGAGACATTGACCATAATTCTTGTGTATATGTAGGCTGCGATAGCGCCGATGCCGTAGAAGACGGCAACGCGTAAAATGGCGTGTGCGAGACCAGAAAAGTCCGGATCGCTCTGCTTCATCAGCGGCAGGATATAGCCGTCGATTAAGGTCTGCATGAACCAGGTTCCCTGCACACTTGCGAGAACCGTGATAAAAATACAGATCACGACAATGACGCAGTGTACGGCATAATTTTTCATAATATAGGAAAGCAGGCGCATAAAAAGCTTTCCCGGATTCTTGACATTCGGTCTGGGACCGTGACCGCCGCGGCCGCCCGGTCCGCCGATCGGCTTTGCATTTTTTTCATTCTGTGGCATCAGGCAGCACCTCCTTCATCAAAATCACCGCCGCCGCCGGTCTGTGACTCGTAGACATCGCGGTAAATGGCATTGGTCTGCAATAATTCTTCGTGTGTGCCGAAACCGTTCAACTCTCCGTTATCCAGCACAATGATGCGGTCTGCATCCTGAACGGAGGAGATCCGCTGTGCGATAATCAGCTTGGTCGTGTTTGGAATCTCCGTGAGAAAAGCGCGACGGATTTTGGCATCGGTAGCGGTGTCCACCGCGCTGGTGCTGTCGTCTAAAATCAGAATCTTCGGCTTCTTTAAGAGCGCGCGGGCAATACACAGACGCTGTTTCTGACCGCCGGAGACGTTGGTTCCGCCCTGCTCGATGTAGGTGTTGTAACCATCCGGAAAACGCTCGATGAATTCGTCGGCACATGCCAGTTCGCACGCGTGACGGCATTCTTCGTCGGTCGCATGTTCATCTCCCCAGCGGAGATTCTCATAGATGGTTCCGGAGAAAAGCACATTGTTCTGCAATACGACAGAGACCTCGTTGCGGAGGGTGTCAAGATCGTAGGAACGGACGTCTTTTCCGCCGACGAGAACACGGCCTTCGGATACATCGTAGAGACGGCTGATGAGGTTGACGAGCGAGGACTTGGAACTTCCGGTTCCGCCGATGATACCGATCGTCTCGCCGGATTTTATGGAGAGGTCAATATCGGAGAGCACTGGCTTTGCGGATGTCCTGCTGTAACGGAAGGTCACATGGTCAAAGGTGATGCTTCCGTCCGGCACGGTCTTATCCGCATTTTCCGGATTGGTGATGTCACTCTTCTCATTTAATACTTCACAGATACGCTCGGCGCTTGCCACACTCATGGCCAGCATGACGAACACCATGGACAGCATCATCAGGCTCATCATGATATTCATACAATAGGTAAGAAGACTCATTAGTTCTCCGGTTGTCAATGTTCCGCCGACAATCATTTTTGCACCTACCCAGCTGATCGAAAGAATACAGCTGTAAACGGTGATCTGCATGACCGGGTTGTTGAAAGCCAGAATGCTTTCCGCCTTGACGAACATGTTGTAAATATTCTGGCTGGCTTTGCGGAACTTGTTTTTCTCGTAATCTTCACGCACATAAGCCTTGACCACGCGGATGGCGGATACATTTTCCTGCACGGAGGCATTTAGGTCATCGTACTTTGGAAAAACTTCCATAAAATAGTGATGCGCGCGCACGGTGATGATGGCGAGAATGATGCCCAGAATGATGACGGCAACAAGATAGATGCTCGCCAGTCTCGGTCTGATGAAAAACGCCATGCACATCGCGCAGATCAGACTGATCGGCGCACGCACACACATGCGCAGCAGCATCTGGTAGGCATTCTGCAGGTTGGTCACATCTGTGGTCAGACGGGTGACAAGACCTGCGGTACTGAATTTGTCGATGTTGGAAAACGAAAAACTCTGGATGTTCTCGTACATCGCTTTTCTTAAGTTACGTGCAAAACCTGCGGAGGCTCTTGCACCGTATTTTCCGCCCATGACACCGCAGAAGAGGGAGAAACAGGCGGCGACAACCATCCAGGCACCCATGACGTAGATATGGTGGATGTTGCCCGCTTCCACACCCTGATCGATAATGGAAGCCATCATCAGAGGAATGATTGTTTCCATGAAGACTTCCAGAATCATGAAGACGGGAGTAAGCAGGGAATCTTTTTTGAACTCCCTGATCTGTGCTCCAAGTGTTTTTAACATAATTTCACATCCTTTTTGAATTTTCTGTTGATTTTTAATTGTTAGTGTGCTAACAATAATGTTATACGATAATTAAAAACAGAAGTCAATGATTATTTTAGAAAACAGACAGAAGAGAGGAAGAGATGGAACGAATCAAAAGGTCAGAGACCATCGGATACAAAATACGCCTGCTCCACAATCAGATCCATAAGAATATGGAAGCAAAGCGTATGGAAAATGAGGATAACCTGACAGGAATGCAGCGCTGGACACTTGGTTTTTTGAAAGATCACAGCGACTGTGAAGTCTACCAGAAGGATATCGAGGAGGCTTTTTCCATTTCAAGAGCGACCGCTTCTAATATGCTTGGTGTGATGGAGCGCAAGGGGCTGATAAAGCGTGTGGCAGTCTCACACGACGCGCGCTTAAAACGTCTGGTGCTCACAGATAAGGCCGCTGCGCTTTTAGACGGCGCGGAGCGCGATATACGGGAGATGGAAGCGCGTCTGACGGCGGGGCTTTCGGCGGAGGATGTGGAGCACCTGAAGCGCTGCCTGGATCAGATGCTACAAAATCTGGATGTGACAATAGCAGAAGACACAAGATGTTGTTGTAAACCAAAGCGATAAAAAGTGACAAAGTTTCGGGATGAATTTTGTTCAAAAGGTAAAATAACCACAGAATCTAGGAAAACGCATTGACAACAATACTAGATATTGTATAATGAAAAAGCAATTAACAGAAAGGATTCTGAACGGTTATGAAGATTATTAAGAGAAGTGGCAGCGAGGACATTTTTGACATCAGCAAGATCGAGGCTGCAATCCGCAAGGCAAACGACAGCGTCATTGATTATGAAAAGCTTGGAGACGACAAGATTCAGGCGATTCTTTCCAATGTTGAAAAAGCCTGCGAGAATATGAAGCGCTCCCCGAGTGTGGAGGAGATTCAGGATATGGTGGAGAACCAGATCATGAGTCAGAAAGCGTTTAATGTTGCCCGCAACTATATTACTTATCGTTATAAGAGAGAACTGGTGCGCAAGTCCAACTCTACCGATGAGCAGATTTTAAGTCTGCTGGAATGCAATAACGAGGAAGTAAAACAGGAGAACTCCAACAAGAATCCGACTGTAAACAGCGTACAAAGAGATTATATGGCCGGTGAGGTCAGCAAGGATATCACCAGAAGATTCCTGCTTCCACCGGAGATCGTAGAGGCGCATGAGAAAGGAATCATCCATTTTCATGACGCGGATTATTTTGCGCAGCACATGCACAACTGCTGTCTGGTCAATCTGGAGGACATGCTTCAGAACGGTACGGTCATCAGCGAGACGATGATCGATACGCCGAAGAGCTTTTCCACTGCCTGCAATATTGCCACACAGGCAATCGCGCAGATTGCAAGTTCCCAGTACGGCGGACAGAGTATTTCCCTGTCTCATCTGGCTCCGTTTGTGCAGGTGAGCCGTGAGAAGTTCCGCAAGCAGGTGCGCAAGGAGCTTGAGACTGCCGGAATCGAGGCGACGGAAGAGAAAGTCAACCAGATGGCGGAAATGCGGGTCAAAGAGGAGATTAACCGCGGTGTGCAGATGATCCAGTACCAGGTCATCACGCTGATGACGACCAATGGACAGGCTCCGTTTATCACGGTGTTTATGTATCTGGATGAGGTGCCGGAGGGACAGCTTCGGGACGATCTGGCAGCAGTGATCGAGGAGATGCTTCATCAGAGAATTTTAGGGGTCAAGAATGAGCAGGGCGTTTATATTACGCCGGCGTTCCCGAAACTGATCTATGTGCTTGAGGAGGACAATATCAGGGAGGGGTCCAAATACTGGTACCTGACCAGGCTTGCGGCTGAGTGTACCGCAAAGCGCATGGTGCCGGATTATATCTCTGAGAAGATGATGAAAAAGTTAAAAGACGGCGACTGTTATACCTGTATGGGATGCCGTTCTTTCCTGACGGTAGACCGCACGACGGGCAATCTGGCACATGCCAAGAATTATAAAGAAGGAAAGCACAAGTATTACGGACGCTTTAACCAGGGCGTAGTGACATTGAACCTGGTGGATGCGGCATGCTCTTCCGGAGGAGATGAGAAGAAGTTCTGGGAGATCATGGATGAGCGTCTGGAAATGTGCTATCAGGCATTGATGATCCGCCACAACCGCTTAAAGGGAACACCTTCCGACGTGGCGCCGATTCTCTGGCAGAACGGTGCGCTTGCACGTCTGAAGAAAGGCGAGACGATCGATGAACTTCTCTATCACGGTTACTCGACGATTTCCCTCGGCTATGCGGGACTCTGCGAGTGCACACGCTATATGAAGGGCGTATCCCACACGGAGCCGGAAGGCACGGAATTCGCGCTTGCAGTGATGCGTCGTCTGAATGATGCATGCGCCAAGTGGAAGAAGGAGACGGACATTGATTTCAGTCTCTACGGAACCCCGCTTGAGTCGACGACCTACAAGTTCGCAAAATGCTTACAGAAGCGTTTCGGCATTATCCCGGGTGTGACGGACAAGAACTACATCACAAACAGCTATCATGTACATGTGACCGAGCAGATCAACGCGTTCGATAAGTTAAAGTTCGAGTCACAGTTCCAGGAACTGTCCCCGGGCGGAGCAATCAGCTACGTGGAGGTTCCGAATATGCAGAACAATCTGGAAGCGGTGCTTTCCGTGATGCAGTACATCTATGAAAATATCATGTACGCGGAACTCAACACAAAGAGTGACTACTGCATGGAGTGCGGATATGCCGGAGAGATCAAGATTGTGACAGACCGGGACGGCAAGCTGGTATGGGAGTGCCCGAACTGCGGCAACCGCGATCAGAATAAGATGAGCGTGGCGAGACGTACCTGCGGCTATATTGGAACGCAGTTCTGGAATCAGGGCAGAACACAGGAGATCAAGGAACGGGTATTACATTTATAAAAACAGGGGGACTGTGGTGTGCACGGGATTGTGCAGCCACAGTCTTTCTTTCCCTGTTGAGGAGAAAAGATATGAATTATTCGGCAATCAAATATTGTGATATTGCAAACGGAACCGGTGTGCGCACCGTTCTCTTTGTGTCGGGCTGCAGAAATCACTGCAAAGACTGTTTTCAGCCGGAGACGTGGGCTTTTGAATACGGGAATCCTTTCACCGGCGAGGTGGAAGATGAGATCATTGCGTCCTTGAAGCCGGATTACATCCGGGGACTGACGCTGCTCGGAGGAGATCCTTTTGAACCGGAGAATCAGAAGACGCTGCTTCCGTTTATGCGGAGAGTGAAGGCGGAGTGCCCGGGGAAGGATGTGTGGGCATACACCGGCTATGTGTTAGACCGGGATCTTGTGCCGGGCGGAAAATGCTGCACCGCAGATACCGCGGAGCTGCTTCACATGATCGATGTGCTGGTGGACGGACCGTTTGTGACGGAGCTTCATGATATATCCCTGCTGTTTAAGGGGTCTTCCAACCAGCGGGTGATCGACTGTGCAGAGTATTGCCGGTCGGGAGAGATCCGGGAGCTGATGTAGAAGAAGGAAGGATTTTGCATCTTCCTGCGGTTTGTGTTACAATAGACGCGGTATTGCAGGACCAACAAGGGAGAATTAGATATGAAAATAACATGGAAGACATTGCTGGCGTTGTTTTTTTACACGCTGGGAGTTGTTGGCTGGTTCTATGTAGGAGGATGGATGATCTTAAGAGGACCGGTCAGAGGAGTGATTCTGGCGCATATGGCAGGAGATTTGTCTCTGATCAAGCTGGCGGTCGCACTGGTGCAGGGGTTTGTGTATCTCTCACTGGCGGGAGGCGTCTGGTGTATCGGCTATATGTTGAGCGATCATTTCCGGAAAGATGAGTAGGACTACAAAAAGGTGCGGCGGATGACGCACCTTTTTGCACCGTAAATGGATATAAAATGGCGCAGGAAGAGGCGCAGACAGGAGCAAACGATGATATTAAAAGTACCGTCTTACTATGAAAAGTTTCACTGTATTGCAGATCAGTGCAAGGATAATTGCTGCTATGGCTGGGAGATCGACATCGACGAGGGTACGATGGATTACTACCGCAGTCTGGGCGGAGAGCTGGGAAAAGAGATTACCTCGCATATCAGGGAGGGTGAGGAGAACACCATGATTATGCGCGAGGACGGGTACTGCCCGTTTTTAAATGAAAAAAAGCTCTGCGACATCTGCATTAAGATGGGCGAGGAAGCACTGAGCGAGATCTGCACCGAGTTTCCACGCTTTACCATGGAGTATGAGGACGTCCGGGAGAAGATCTTAAGTCTGGCATGTGAGGAGGTCGGAAACATTATGTTTTCCACCGACGAGAAGATCACCTGGCAGGAGCATGAGATGCCGGATTTCTGCGGGACCGGGGACGACGCCGAGGCAGCTTATGATGCCGACGGGGCATTGTACGGTAATGATGAGGCAGCGTGTGAGGATGATACCTCCGACGGTGAGGGGTATGACGACGATGAGGAAGTGTCTGTGGATGCCGATCAGCTGAATGCCGTTTCTAAGGCGGCGGTGGCATTGCTTCAGAACCGGGAGAAGCCGGTGGCAGAGCGCGCGGCGGAGTATCTTCTATATTGTAAGAGGATGCAGCAGGAACTTTACGGATACCACACAGGCGGGGAAGTAAGCGGGCAGGAGCAAGAGCAGCGTGAGAGCCGGCTGATTGCCGAGTGCAGGGAGAAAGAGGTAACGCCTGGGGAGGCGTATGCGGCGTTTCTTGCACGCATGGAGCGCTACGAACAGCTGGAAGTGTTCGACCAGAACTGGGAGGAAGAAAAGAAACGTCTTCGTGCAGCATTCCATGAGGACAATTATCTGGAATGTATCAGGAACTTTCACGCAGCGCAGCAGGGAAGGGAATATGAGTATGAGCATCTGCTGGTCTACTTTACATTCCGGTATTTTATGAGATCGTATTATGATGACAACATTTTAAATAAGGCACAGTTTGCGGTGGCGGGTATTCTGATGATCCGCGATATGGATGCACTGCGTTTTCTGGAGAACGGAGGAACATTCTCCGTGGAAGACCGGGTGGCAGTGGCAAAGCTGTATTCAAAGGAAGTAGAACATTCCGAGGAAAATATGGAATTCCTGGAGGAGGATTTCCAGTTTGAGGATATTTTTGCACCGGAACAGATGATACGGCAGCTTTTCTTTGCTTCATAGGGAAGACGGAGAACATCAATGGAGCGATTCCGACCCACCCAAGGCAGGAAGCACTTTATATTTCATAAGCGTACGATCACAGGGAAAGTGGCATAGAATAGAAGGCAGGAAATCTGCCAGGATGGAGGAAAGAACATGAAAGTAATATTGGTAAACGGAAGTCCGAGGGAAAAGGGATGTACTTATACAGCGCTCTGCGAGGTGGCAGGGGCTCTTGAGAAGAACGGCATTGAGACCGAGATTTTTCAGGTGGGTGCAAAGCCGATCGCCGGCTGCATCGGCTGCAATGTCTGTCTTAAGAACGGACGCTGCTTTGTGGATGATCCGGTCAATGAATTTGTTGAGAAAGCAAAGACGGCGGATGGTTTTGTATTCGGCTCGCCGGTGCATTATGCGGCGGCATCCGGTGCCATCACCTCGTTTCTCGACCGCGCATTCTACGGAAAGGGAAATGTGTTTGCCGGAAAGCCGGGGGCAGCAGTGGTGAGCTGCAGACGCGGCGGCGCGGCATCCGCGTTTGATCAGCTGAACAAATATTTCACGATCAATTCCATGCCGGTGGTTTCCTCCCAGTACTGGAACCAGGTACACGGAAATACGCCGGACGAGGTACGGCAGGACGCAGAGGGACTGCAGACCATGCGCACGCTGGGCAGCAATATGGCATGGCTGCTCAAATGTATTCAGGCAGGAGCGGCAGCGGGAATCACATTCCCGGAGCGGGAACCTGCAATGAAAACAAATTTTATTCGGTAAAAGTTCAGTGGAAATTAAGAGAAATTAAGATAAATTTAAACAGTGTCATTGTCTAAAAGTGGCGGAAATTAGCCTATAAAATGTGAAAAACCGTGTATTTACTGGAAAAATTAGAGTTGTTTATATACGTTATGAGTCGCGTAAAATATTGGAAAAATGGTGTCAGTTAGTAACACGTTAGTAACAATCGAGGATTTTCTTTTTAAGGAAAACGAATTTTTTCGATTTCTGTCTTTAGATCATTGATTGAGCGGTGGCCATATGTAGCGTTGGTTATATCATTTCCGAAAGAGTGTCCCATCATACGTTTGCGGTCATTTTCATTCACATTATATTTTTCGCATAGATATGAGAAAGTGTGCCTGCAATCGTGTGGAGTGTGCTTTTTCCCACTTGCAGAATATGAGATTGAAAGTTTTTCTAAGGTGGAATACATGTTTTTGCGGAATAAAGCCGGGGTGCAGCCTAGAAGATTTTGTAACGCTTTTGTATTATCATATCGCTCGGCAACAAAATTTTGGATGCAGGAATGAATGGGAACGATTCGGTTTTTGCTAGCTGCTGTTTTTACACCACCTTTAAAATAAGCTTCGTCCAAGTGGACTTCAATAGATGCATATGCTCTTATTCGGAAGCCGCTGTAACACATAATAAGGATCATTTGAACGATGGGATCGGCTTTGTTTGTCCAGAGAATATTTAGTTCATCAAGAGTAAAAGGTTCGCCTGATTCATCATCATCGGGGATTGGGATGTATAAAAAGGCAGAGTAATCTTTTTCGCAAATTTCGTATTTTATTGCGAAAGCATATATTTGATGTAGGAGTGATACGATAAGTTCCAGTGAGGAATGCTTTAGGGGGCAATTATTTATAATCTGCTGGAGGTCATCATAGCGTAAATTTCCGATGGGTATATCGTGGATGGCAGAACAGTTTTTGTAGGCTGCTCGGGTTGAGGCAATCGTTTCTTTTGAAAAATTTTTTGGTGAGTTGTGAAATTTTTCGTCAAAGAATTGTTGATAGACTTCGGCGAATGTTGGTGTGCGTTCAATGAATACGGAGCGGTTTATTTTGATTTTCCCGGCTTTTTCCATATTGTAGGCGGTTAAGAGTTCATAACCTTCTTCCCAGGTTTCGGTGTATGCAAGTGCTGGAGGCGTTACGGGACCTGTAGGTGTCCATTCAGTAACGGGAGGATAGACAGCATAGGGTTTGCGTCTGTTTCCACTTAGACACTTGATTGAGCCGAAACCATTAGGGAGCTTCATGTGTTTTTTGCGATTTCTCATATGCATAGTCCTTTCTATTTTGATCCTTTTTTCTTTAATGCAAGAATTAAAGCTCGTGCAGCTTCCAGATCTTCCGGGGGTGCATCGTGTGCAGCATTAAAAAGTTGCTGCAGAGATTTGTTATTGAGAATTTCTTGTACTATTCTGGTTGTTTTATCACATTTTTCTTTAGTGTCTATTTCCATATCTGTCATTAGATAATCAACAGAAACGTTAAAATAATTTGCAATTTTTTTTAGTTTGTCCATTTTGGGTATACTTCGACCGGTTTTCCAATCTGAAAAGGTTGATTTTGTTATTCCGGTTCCTTTTGCAACATCAGAATCTTTGTAGCCGAGGGAATTTCTAAGTTTGCGGTAAGTTTCGTACATTTAATGCCTCCTTTTTGCTGGAAGTGTATTTGTTATGTGTTTTAATTTATAAATTATATCTTATATCATATTTGCAAATAAAAAGCTATATAATCCGGCGTAATTTGAGGAGAAAGTGTTTCCGTATGGAAACAAAATATATGCTAGTATGTAGTTGGCTGGAAGAAATTTCCAGAATTATTATTGAAAACTCTATTGTATACTTTACTCGGATAGGGGGTAAAGTTGGGACTTAATAATAGAGTACAGATGTATCGGTGGAAAAAGAAATGGTCAGAGGAACAGCTTTCAAGAGCTGCGGGCGTGAGCCGGAGTGTTATTTGCAAATTGGAAAATGGTGCTAATGTGAATCCAACGGCGGAGGTTGCATTCCGGCTTGCAGATGCGCTTAATGTGAATGTTAGGGAGTTGTTTTATTACAAAGGAGGAGAGCAGGATCATGGTGGATGAAGCGGAAAAATGTAGGCGTGAAATTATAAGGGAAGTAAGAAGTATTGAAAATTTGTGGATATTGAAACAGATTTGGATGGTAATAAAAAATATACAGAATTGAAATGAGGACTAGCATAATGCTAGTCCTTATTTAGTGTTTCATCTACAATTCGTTCGAGATCGTCCCAGAATTCAGGTTTTGCTTTTGCCAGTGCAGAAACAAAGCGTTTGCGGAATGTTTCATCTTCGTCTGACATAATGCGATTTGCAAAGTCTATGATTTCTTGATTTTGGGTTTGTGGCATAAACGGTTTGTCATTTTCACCTGTGAGTAAGTAGTTGACAGAGACGTTGAAGTAATTTGCTATTTTTTGTAGACGATCTGCAGACGTTTTTCCTGATTTTAATTTTCCAATGGAGCCCCTGCCGAATCCGAGTTCTTTTTCAAGCGCTGTGACGGCAAGATTATTTTTTTTGCATAAGTCTATTATTATTTCGTATGTTGTCATAATTTCCTCGCTAATAGAAAAAAATCTACAAAATCTATTGACAACGTAGAAAAGAATCTATATAATGCAAAGTACAA
>ERZ772867.3663-NODE-3663-length-12480-cov-6.409095_pt1 | contig 12480 bp, 10 predicted proteins | sample MGYA00511341_ERZ772867 | MGnify/ENA primary metagenome ERZ772867 (study PRJEB29015, sample SAMEA2737707) | human gut metagenome | biome: human gut; feature: human-associated habitat; material: faeces | place: China | collected 2012 ... | reverse complement strand
GGCCCATGAGCACGCCCATGACGGAGGCCGTCATCCGCCCGCACGTCCAGCCGGAGGAGTCGCCGGAGCAGTGCAGACGGCGGATGTTCGTGTTGAGATCGGCGTCCATCTTCGCGCGGTTGGAGCAGAACTTCCGCTCGGGGGAGCAGAGCAGCGTTTCGTGCGAGGCAAAGCCCGGCACGACCGGATCGCGTTTCAACAAAAGAGGCTTTTTCCGCAAGTTATGTGCTCGATCAGCGGCCGGAACGGAACGCTCCCGCCGCCGATAAAGGCTGCAGGGACAGCGCACAGGAAGGAGAAAAGGACGGTACAGCCAAAGCTGAACCGTCCTTTCAAATGGAGATAAGGCAGGCCTGGCGCTATCCTTTTTTTCCGGCAATCACTTCCGTGATTTCTGCTGTGTACCGGGGCACTCCTTTTCCCGCCGTCTTTGGTACTCCTCCAGAAAGCGATCCAGATAGACCTTGTTGACGGTGGCAGAGATCGTGTTGCGAAGCAGATCCTTTGCGTCGGACTGCGTTTCACCAAGACCTTCCCGCGCAGGAGCTATCCCGAACGCTGCGCCGAGCATATTTTCAAATTCGTCGCAGAAATAGTCATAGGCGACCGGAAGGGGATAGCTGTCCTCCTGTATGCTGAACATCAGCCGAAGCCCCTCCAGCGGGACAACGGGTTTGACCACAGCGATAAACAAAAGCCGCGCAAGGTGCTCCGATGGGTATGTCTTTTTTATTGGCGCGGGGATCAGGCTCTGCTTGACGTAATTGCTCACCATGGAGCTTGTCAACTCCGGCTCCCCCAGCGGTGCAAGATGGGCGTTGACATATCGCACCACCTGCTCCAGATATAGCCCTACATTCGGGATCTGGGCATAGCGCGGCAGACGGAAACTTTCCATATCCTCGATCATCCTCTTCACTTCCTGTTCCATGCTGCCATTATATACGGTTCGCACGGAAAGCACAACGGTTTTGCGAAAATTCTTTAACGGTTTTTTAAAAGCGGTTGACGGAATGATAAAAATCTGATAGAATCCACCCGATCGGCTTTTCAAAACCGGATAAAACGCTTTCTGCGATTCGGAGGATACACAATGAACCAGTTTCGTATTGCGGCGGATTCCAGCTGCAATCTTCTTACGCTGAACGGAGCGGACTTCGTCAGCGTTCCGCTTACTATACGCACCGAAACCGAAGAGTTCCGGGATGATGCTTCTCTGGATGTTGACGCGATGGTCAGCACGCTCCGCAGCACAAGGGGCCGATCCTACAGCGCGTGTCCGAATGTCGCGGACTGGGAAAGCGCTTTCGGCGAGAGCGGCGACGTGATCGCGTTTACCATTACAAGCAGTCTGTCGGGCAGCTATAACGCCGCCTGCGCGGCGGGGAAAAACTGCACGGAGCGCAACCCTGCCCGGCGTATCCATGTGGTGGACACCCTTTCCGCCGGACCGGAGATCACCCTCCTTCTTGAGAAAGCGCTTTCCGAGCAAAGCTCCGGCGCCGGCTTTGACGAGGTATGCGAAAATCTGAAGGCATATCAAAGACGCACCCACCTGCTTTTCGCCTTGGAATCCATGCATAACCTTGCGCAGAACGGCCGGATCAGCAGGCTCACGGCAACGATGGCGGGCGTCCTTGGGATCCGCGCCGTCGGACAGGCCAGCGCCGAGGGAACGCTGGAGATGCTCGGAAAATGCCGGGGAGGGCGAAAGACGCAGCATTTCATGCTATGCGAGATGGAGCGGCTCGGCTACGGGGGAGGAAGCGTCCGGATCGGTCATTGCCAGAACGAGACGTTCGCGCAGGAGCTCTGCACCGAGATCCGGCAGCGCTTTCCGGCGGCGGATGTGAGATGCGATCCTCTGCGGGGACTGTGCAGCTATTATGCCGAGCGCGGCGGGATCATGCTGGGGTTTGAGACCTGAAAAACGAGTGGAATAAACAAGTGCCGCACCGTTGTCGAAACGGTGCGGCACTCTCATTATAAATTAATATGTAATAATATGGCTCCGACGCCGCGGGCGCGGCAGTGCCGGAAAATGCAGCGCGGGACAAGCCGTGCGGCAAACGCCGTTACTCTTCCGACAGATCGGCGACCAGCTTGGTGTTGCTGACTGCCAGCGCAAGCTGGAGCTTGTTTTCCAGTCCTGTTTTCTGCAGCATATTCGCCACATGGAATTTGACCGTTGACATCTCGCAGCCCATCTCCGCTGCGATGCGCGTATAGGAGAGGCCGCGCAGCAGATGCCGCAGCACCTTCATCTCCGTTTTGGTAAATTCCGTGCTTTTTGCCATGCCGATCTCCACCGTAGGCGGTGCGTCCGGAAAGACACGCTCGCCGGCCATCGTCCGGCGGACGACCTCCATCAGGCGGTTTTTTGCGGAATCCTTATACCACAGACTGTCCGCCCCCGCCGACTTTGCTTCCTCCAAAACCGCGCCGTCAAGCAGCGAGGTCACAACAACAATTTTTATCTGCGGACGCTCGGCTTTGATCTGACGGACGGCAACCAATCCGTTTTCCCGGTGCTCCGTCTGCACGTCCATCAAAACGAGATCGACGGGGCTTGCTCTGCACACCTCAACGGCCTGCTTCGCGCCGGGAATGGACGCGACGATCTGATTCCCGTCCTCCGCAAGGAAATAGCTTTCCAGCAAGCTTCGGATCATGGTCTGGTCTTCAACGATCACCACTCTCATGCGCTGTTTCCTCCTTTTCCGGCAGACTGAGCATAAGCGAGAAGCGGGGTAAGCTCTGTATCTCCATTCTGCCGCCTGTCTCTTCCACATGGTGACGCAGCATGGATAGACCGCCGCCCTCCGTGATTTTCTCCTTCGGTGCAGCGCCGTTGTTGGTAAGAAAAACTTCGGTGCGGCCGCACATCGGCTGAAAGCGTACATATAGCTCCGTGCCGCCGGCATGACGGGCGCAGTTGGCCGCGCATTCCCGAATTGCCAGCGAGACCGTCTCGCAGAAACTCCGCGATTCCGGCGGCTTTCCTTCCGTCAGAACCCGGACGCCCATTTCCGCAGCGCGCCGGACAGCCACCTTCATCGGTTCGGGCGAAGCCGTTATCCGGTTGGAGCGGTAAAGCACCGCGATGGACTGTTCCCACAACGCCGCGCTTGCGCGAAGCTCTTCCAACCCGGCCTGCCGGATCAGCGCGCGGCGCACGGCGAGGATGCTGTGACCGATATCGTCATGCACACGCAGCTTCATGGCAAGGGTCTCTTCCTGCCGGATGATCTCCGGCATCTGCTTAAACAGCCTTCGCATCCGCTCATTCGCCTCCGCCAGCTTTGCGCTTTCCTCCTGCAGATGCTTCTGCCGCCACATAAGCTCCGTGACATCCGCGGCGGTGACCTGCGTATAAGAAAGCCCCGCCGCTGTTTTGATGCTTTCCTCCGCAAAGCGCAGCTCCGTGCCGTCGGAAAACCGGAAAATATAAAGCTGCGGATCCAGACAGCGGACGGTTGGCGGCGGTGAGCGCAGGGCGTCATGCAGCTCCGCAAGCGTCTGAATGCCGCCTTTGCGCAGCTGGCTTGCTACGGCAAGCATTCGGTGGTTAATAAGCCGCACCACGCCGTTTTTATCAAAAAAGCAGACCGCAATGGGCAGACTGTCAAAGCTCTCTTTGATCCTGTCCATATGCTTCTATTTCCCTCCCGATTTCTCCACCCGGAGCATGACATATTGCAGGCCGTCCTCATCCTCTTCCCATTCGAGCGCGGGGAATGGATCTTTCAGATGGCGGAGGGGAGCCTCGCCGGAAATACATAGATTCATATGCAGCGCTTCGCCGACCTCTATGGAAACCAGCAGCGAGCGCAGCGAGTCAAGCTCTGCTTCCACAACCGCTTCAAAAAGGGAATAGGCCGCCGTTGCCTGCTCAATGGAAAGCTGCCCGTCCCCCTTGATGAGCGCCGAGCACTCCGCGCCGTACAGGCAGAGATTTTCCGCAGACTCGTTCAGGCAGAGCCGCAGCTCCTGCACGGAAATTGACCCGCGCTGTACGCCGACAAAAATCAGGTTGTTTCTCCGCTTAATATAGGTTCCGATGACGATGATCTGTCCGAGCAGACGCTCTGCCCGCGCCGGGTCATCCGTTTTTTTCAGCTCAGTCAGCCGCTCCTGCAGCATGGCGATCTGCCGGGCAGTCTGCGCCTCCATCATGTCATAGAGACGGTTTTCTTCCGTCAGCTTTAAAAGTCTTGCGTGCTGCGCATTCTCCGCCGCCAAAACGTCGCCTACATCGCGAAGCTCGTCGCACGTCAGCTCCAGCTCCTGCCGGAGCTGATTCAGCTCTGAAACGTCTTCCTTCCAGAACGCCCAGCCGCGGCGCAGCTTATGGCGCTTTAAAAGCGTGTCATCGTCGAGCTGCACGGTATCCTGCGTTATCTGCCGCAGCTCACTTTGCGGAAGCGGCGGCCGCATCGTAGCGGATGCGTGTTTCGTGCAAAAATTTTCATCCGTGATCTGCACAGGAAGCGTTGTCGCTTCCAGAAGCTCATCGTATCCGCGGTTGGACTGGATGAGTCCGCATTGGATGCAGCTTTCAAAAATGCCGGTAAACATCAGGCACTGGGCGACTGTCATGTCTCCCGCCAGCACCCAGACCCAATGGATCTTTTCGGCATACGCATAAACATATGCCAGCGAAAGCGCAAACGGCACCAGCGGCAGCCAGCGGACTCTCTTCGTGTGCGGGATACGGCATTTTGTCACGATCATAAAAAGCGAGAGCGCCGCACAAAAGAGCTCCCAGCCGAGCACGAAGAAATATCCTCTCTCATAACGATACGCAGCGTCCGACAAAACGCCGGACGGAAAGGAAAACACCCGCTGATGCAGATCGTTTGTTAAAACGAGCAGCAGGAGCAGCACCGTCGGCACATACAACAGTTTTGTCCACCGCGGCAAATGAAAGTCCTCCGGCTTTCCCAGCGATTGGGAGACGAATACCGAGAGCATGGGGATAAAGAGGATCGGGACATAGTAAAAATACCAGAGCCAGCGCTCCGCATCTGTATTGACAATGGAAAACTTGATCGAGCGCAGGAGAAGCCACAGCACCATCAGCATCGAAATCGCCAGCAAATAGCGCTGCACCTGCGTCTGCACAATGCGGACCCGGACAGAGTGGCACCATGCGCTCAGCAGGAAGATATAAATTCCGCTGCGCAAATGGCCGTAAATCGGAGAATGGAGCACCGTTCGGCTGGCATAACGAAGCCACATGGCAAGCGCGATAAGCCCCAGCGCGGCAAGCGCATACAAAAGGCTCTTTTTTGTCGCTTTACTCATTCCGTGCTCCTTCCGGCTCCGCGCGTTCAAATGCAGTATATCATGCAGACAGGAAAAGAGCAATGCGGTTTTGGGCGCTTTGCGGAGAGGGGATATGGCCCGGAACAGAAAATAAATGCAAACCCTATCCAATCGGCGGGTGCGCGAGAGAAGACGATCGGCTAATATATAGTTGAAGCACTCTTAAAAAGGGAAAGGCGGTGGAGAAGCACAGATGCGAAGAATCGTGCTGGATTTGCAGGGCGGCCTTTTGGCAGAGGCAGTCATGCAGGTGCTTGCGGGATACGATCCGGACTTCATCGTCTATCGCTCTTCAAAACCGGAGGATACGCTTGCGCTTTGCCGAAGTTGCCATGCCAATGTGCTGGTGATGGAGGTCATCCGACAGGGCATCTGGAAGCTGAGCGAGCGGATCAGACTCTGCAGCGCGGTAAAAAACCTCGGGTGGGACTGCAAGGTTCTCCTTCTGGTGGATGAGAACGCGGACGAACAGCTTGCCGCCGAGGTGCGGCAGACGGTGAAGGATCAGCTGGCCGATGATTTTATCTATGCGTCGGTGTCGCCAACGTATCTCGCGGGCGTGATCGACATACTTTGAAAGGAACGGTGAAAGATGAAAAAGCTCCTGCGATTTATTCCGGCGCTCGCGCTCGCGGCGGCGCTGCTCACGGTCACGGCACTTGCATGCTCGCCGGACGACAATAATCCGGAACATCATGAAAACGTTATACAGACCGATGAGAAAAAGCCAACCTGCCTGCAGGGAGGATACTACGAACTGAAATGTACCGTCTGCGGGTGGAGCCGCGTCTTTTCCATCGGCGACATCGTGCCCCACGAATTCGGGCCGTGGGAGATCGTTAAAGAGCCCACCTGCACAAAAGCCGGCGAGAAGCGAGCCTATTGCAGTACATGCAACAAGTGGTATCCAGAGCTCGTGCCGGCAACGGGCCACAGCTGGTATAAGTACTATACAAAAGAGCCTACCTGCACCACGGCAGGAGAATACTACACCTACTGCCGGAATTGCCCTGCGAGCCAGGGGCGCTCCACAGAACCTGCCACGGGTCACTTCTGGGTCGTCTGGAAGCGAGTATTTGCTACATGCACCACGCCGGGATATACCGAATTTGTCTGCGACGACTGCGGCGCGGATGGGGGGACCACCACGACGCCCGCCAAGGGGCACAGCTTCGGCGCGTGGTTTACCACAACGCAGGCCACCTGCACGGAGGAAGGCATGCAGAAGCGGGAGTGCGCAACCTGCGGCGCGACGGAGAGCCGCGGCATCCCCAAGACGGGACATAAATTCGGCGCGTGGTTCACCACAACGCAGGCCACCTGCATGGAGGAAGGCATGCAGAAGCGGGAGTGCGCAACCTGCGGCGTGACGGAGAGCCGCGGCATCCCCAAGACGGAACACGCCTGGAACGAAGGGACGATCGTCCTGGCGCCGACGACGGAGCAGGAGGGCGTTAAGGAATGGGTGTGCACGGCGTGCGGCATGGTGCGTACAAGACCGATCCCCAAGCTCACGTCGGGAGGGACGACCGCCGCGCCGGCTGCCTCGCCCACGGCCGCGCCGACGCCCACGCCGGCGGCACCGACGGACACGCCCGCGGCATCGACCGACGCGCCCGCCGCCGAAACGGCGGATAAGAACGGCAAGGGCGAGAAGACCGGCACCGGCGAAACTCCTGCCGGGCCGGACGACGCGCAGAAAAACCAAAAGGGCGATGCGCCCGAAAAGGCGGAAAAAAGCGGCTCCTCCGTGGGGAGAGTCCTCCTGCTCACGCTTCTGCCGCTGCTTTTGATCGCCGCCGCCGTCGTCGTGCTCCTGCTCGTCCGGAAAAAGAAGGCTCGGCAGGACTGACCGGCGCTCCGCCCCGGGGCGGATAAAAAACAGCATTATCATTATGAAAAGCAAACATAAAGGAGATCAAAACATATGGGACTGTTTGACAAGAAATATTGCAGCATCTGCGGCGAAAAGATCGGCTTTCTCGGCAACCGTAAGCTGGAGGACGGCAACCTCTGCAAAAATTGCTCCGCGAAGCTCTCGCCCTGGTTTTCCGACCGGCGCAGCAGCACCGTGGAGGAGATCCGCGAGCAGCTTGCCTACCGTGAGGAAAACCGCAATGCCGTTGCGGCGCTCCATGTGACGCGCAGCTACGGTGAGGATACGAAGGTGCTTATCGACGAGGACGCCGGAAAATTCATCGTCACGCGCGCGCGGAACTATACCGACGCCAACCCCGACGTGATCGATTTCTCGCAGGTGACCGGCGTCGATCTCGACATCGACGAGGAGCGCAGCGAGGAATACACCACCGACAAGGAGAATAAGCGCGTAAGCTATAATCCCCCGCGATACACGTTCAGCTATGACTTTTATGTTGTGATCCGCGTGAACCACAGGTATTTTGACGAAATGCGTTTCAAGCTGAACAGCTCAAGCGTTGAGACGACGCCCTCCGGCGGCGTGCCGCTTGTGCGCAAGCCGAACCCGAGCCTTAACCACGATTACAAAGAGTATACGGCGATGGGTCAGGAGATCAAAAACACTCTCACCGAGGCGCGGCAGCGTGTCCGCGACGAGGCCGCGGCAGCCGCCGCGCCCAAAATGGCGGTCACCTGCCCCTTCTGCGGAGCGACGACCATGCCGGATGCCAACGGCTGCTGTGAATACTGCGGCGGCGCGTTAAACGGCTGAGTCGCCCGCGGGTAAACCGCAAAAGGAACAAAAGCAAGAAGAACGGCCCACACCCCAAACGTCGATTTTCAGAAAGGAGAAAATTATGGCAGACTTTGCAGGCACCATGAAAGAGGCAGCATTCGCAACCAGTCCCCGTGAATTTGATCTCTCCTATTCCACCACGCTTGAGGAGATCTTCGACAAACTCAATGCCCGCAGAACCGCGTTCCAGATGCCGTTCCAGATCAAGGGCGGCGTCGCCGGGCAGCGCATCGTGTTTGAAAAAGAGCCGAATCTGGATGTCACTCTCTGGCTTTATCTCTCTAACGGCACGCACATCCGTATCCAGCCGGTCATTTCAGAGGCCAAGGCGTCGGTCGGCGGCGTGCGCGTTGACAAGAACAGCGCTCTGCGCAAGGGCGTAAAGGGCGCAACGATCGGTCTCGCCACAGATCGCGGCGGCTACATTGACGCCGTGACCGACGCGGTACAGAAGATCCTCAACGGCGAGCCGGTCGCGGATTACATTCCGCCCGCAGTTCCCGTCGGCGCGGAGCCGCCGAAGAGCTGGCTTACCACGCTGCTCCTCTGCATCTTCTGCGGCGGGCTCGGCATCCACCGCTTCTATGTCGGCAAGATCGGCACCGGCATACTGTTCCTGCTTACCGCCGGGGTTTTCGGCATCGGAGTGATCGTCGATCTTATCAAGATCGCCACAGGAAAGTTCACAGACAAATACGGAAATGTCATTGTGAAGGATACGTAAAGGAGATTGACATGAGCAAAACCATGACCCGCTTTTTGAGCCTGCTGCTCATCGCTGTGCTGGCAATAAGTCTCTGCGGCTGCGGCGGCGAGGGAAAAAAGACAGAGTCCAACCAAATCAAGCTGGAAGACTATGAGCTCCTCTATAAGGACGCGTGCATCATGACCGATTCCGACGGGAACGATGCCGTTGTTCTGACGCTGGACTTTACAAACAACAGCAAGGAATCGGCGTCGTACATCTGGAGCATCAATGAAACGCTTGTGCAGAACGGCGAGGAGCTGGAGGTCGCTGCCGTTATCACCGATTACGCCTCCTTCGCTACGGCGGTTGACAAACAGTTTGAGGATGTCGCGCCGGGCGAAACGCTTGAGGTACAAACGGCCTATGTGCTGAAGGATGCGGCTGCCCCGATAAAAGTGACGTTTGAGCAGCTGTTCGGCAAGAAAAACGGCACGATCACCATCGACCCGGCTGCGCTCAGCCGGGAAACGTCCGCCGATTCGACGGGCAGCACAAACACCGCCCTTCCCGCTCTGACGGGTGATGCGCTGCTTGACTGGTGGAACGGCGCGTGGTATGGCTGGTGGACGATGACCGGCTGCTCGGGCGCTTACGAGAGCATGGCGGGACAGTGGTGGGACGCCTGCGCTGTTATCGATATCGGCCTGGACTATACGGGCACCGTCACGATCTGGGACGAGGACTACTCGAGAGCCGATCCGATGTCGCAGGCGACGGTCACGCTGAACAGCGCCGGTGTCGGAGAGCACGGTACCGTGATGTCGGAGAGCGGCTACTTCACGAATCTGCCGTTGGAGCATGCCGACTGGATCGTGGATCCCGCGATCAACAGCCGCTTCCCCGATGTTGAAAACATGATCTGCATTGAGGGCTGGTACGAAGACGGCGAGGACGAGTTTTACTACGAGGTTTATCTGCGCCCGTGGGGGCAGCTCTGGGATGACTTCGCCGCCGACTATCCCGACGACGTCCCCTATTATTATGACGACTGGTATCTCCCGCTCGTGGAGGCCGGCAGCGCCATGCCGGATGTGGTCGGCGGCGAGGCCGTTCCTTCCGGCTCCGGCGGAACGGATGCGATGACCCAGACGCCCAACTCGGCGGACGCGCCCGCTGCGCCCACCGCCGCGAACGTATCCGGCGGAGACGGCATCGTGACGGAGGAGCAGGTGCAGAAGGGCTACGTCTGGATGAACGAGGTCAATAATAATATTTTTGACGCTACTTACGATGATATCGTTGCCTACTTCGGCGTGGAAGGCCAGTTCGTCAAGGAAGAGTACAGCGACCACATGAAGGCAAACTACCGCTACTACAAATGGATCTCTGAGGACGACGACTCCCATTTCATCTACGTCAATTTCAAGGAGAACGAGTCGGGCGTTTATACGGTGAGTGCGTACAACACCAGCGGCTTCTCCGGCAATGAGGCCATTGCGAAGTATCTTGACATCGTCAAAGCAGAAGACGCGGAGGCAAACAAGGCAGCGTCTGCAAATGCCGAGATGAAGGACTTCTCCGTGGAGGTTCGCCAGTTTGCCAAGGATGACGTGGTCGTAAAGGTCATGACGAAGATCCCGGTATCCGGCTGGTCGTACGATGAGGGCAAACGGTGCCTGGTGGATAACGACGATCCCACCAAATTTGGTGCCGGCGCCATCCGGTTCGAGGTAAGAGAGAACGTTGAGAAATTTGATTACTACAAGGATAATTTCGAAAACTATCAGGATATCGAGGACCGCGTGATCGGCGGCATCACATTCCATGGGCGCACCTACAGAAACATCGGCTATGATTGGATCGAGTACGTGGCGCAGCTTGACGACAACCGCGCCCTCTCCATCGGTCTGCACGACTTGGCTTTCGTCCCGGGAACGATGGCTGACATCATTCTCAACAACATGACGTTTAAATAATTCCGTACACCGCAGGCTGCGGGACAAAGTTCCATGCCGCTGCCCCTCATATCAGGGGGCTGACACCGAGAAAAGCACGCTCCCGCCCCATTTGGGGCGGGAGCTATGCGGCTATTCATGAAAAAAGCGGGCGAAAAAAGATCCAGACGTTCGCCGCAATAAGTCTCCCCTGAGCCTTTTCGCTCTTGCCGCCTGCGGTCGGGGCGGCGGATGTGCCGCCGCTCACATGACCGGCAGAGCGAGGGCGAAAAAGCATTATAGCGCGGAGAAACGGAAGATTGCTTTCCCGCCGGAGCGGAATTAACGGAAGGGAGCGGCTATGAGAATTTCCTGCAAGCAAACGATCGCCCTGCTGCTGACACTGGTTCTGCTGCTGACGCTCTGCGCATGCGCGCAGGAGCGGCAAACCGAACCGGAGAAAGCCATAAACAACGCCGCCGGCGATGTGCCGCAAACAAAGACCGGCGGAAGAACGCCGGATAAGCTGCCGGAGGAGCCTGCGCCGCGCGGTGAAGAATGGAGCGCGCAGCCGGTCCGGCAGACCTTTTCGCCGGAGGCAGAGACCGCGCTTGGATTTCTGCGCGACAGGATCGACTTTCCGGCAACGATGTTCGGCGCTGCGTACCTCGGCTGCGTCGGGGGGCTGTTTGAAGAGGGCTTTGCGGCGGGCTTTCCCGCATGGCTCCGGGAAACGAACGAGGCGATGCTGAGCCGATACCCCTTTATTGCGGAGATCGACGAAAACCACATCGCAGGCGGCGCGGGACATCTTTACTGCATCGTTCCAGTCGATGAAAACGCAACGGTTTCGATCAACCGTATGCTGTGGAACGATGAAAAAGAGATCAACGAAATCTCTGAGGTTTTGTACCGCTCGGAGACAGGCGAGCCGGTGCTGCTCTTTGCCAATCTTGACGGCATGGCATATGTGTCCGACACACAGGTCCTTATCACCGACAACAGCGGAAATACCTGTGAATGGTATCCGGCGGTGGATGCGGCGAGCTATGACGGCGCGATAAGCTACGGTCAAATCCGGCCGTGTCTATCGGAAGCCGGAGACAATGTATTGTTTGACTTTACGGAATATGCCTGGCAGAACGCCCCGCAGTATTTAGCCCCGTGGCTCGCCGACGGCTGGTCGGGCATAACGGCGCTTGGTCTGGCGGGATCACAGAGCACGGGCACGGGATGGTATACGCATACGATGGCGGGGGAGACCGGCGCTTACGCCGATTTCTCGCTGCGCTTCTATCCCGGGGGCGAAACGGGCGGCGCGGTTGAGCTGAACTGGACGTATGAGGCGGCGGATGATTTTGAAGAGATGTGGAGCGGCTTCTGGACGATGGAAACGGTTCTCGATGGGCCGAGCCATGTGACGGTCAGCATGTCTCTCGTCGGCGGCGTCAGCTACGGCGTCACGGACGGACCGTACTACCTGTGCGAAACCTATCCGCTCCTGATCAGCCCGAGCGGCGAGGAGCTGCTGATCGGCGCCGGTGAAAACGGCCTCTGTCTGCCGTTTATGTCGCAAAGCACGACGGCGTGTGTGCTGATGCAGGCCGCAGGATAGAAAGCGGGCAGAGAGCCCGTCGCCCGGCGGCAAGCCGAAAAAAGCGCAGCCCAGACCCTTCGCAGATGCAAACCGCGGAGGATCTGGGCTGCGCTTTTGCTGCGTTTGGGAAAGCTCCCCGCCGCGATGGCATGTCCATCAACGCTTGCGTCGATTGACAAGGGCACACGCGGTTCTGCCGGGCGGAAATGCCCTCATA
>ERZ772867.3662-NODE-3662-length-12484-cov-3.228659_pt1 | contig 12484 bp, 22 predicted proteins | sample MGYA00511341_ERZ772867 | MGnify/ENA primary metagenome ERZ772867 (study PRJEB29015, sample SAMEA2737707) | human gut metagenome | biome: human gut; feature: human-associated habitat; material: faeces | place: China | collected 2012 ... | reverse complement strand
TGTCGCAGCAAGTAAAAAATCAATAAAAATGCGGAAATATCGCCCTTTGGAGTGTGCACCAAAAGGTAATACCGCAGGAAACGGAGGTAATTATGGCAAAGAAAATAGGAATAAGCTTAGACAATGAAACTTTGGAACTTTGTGATGAGTATGCGGAGAAAACTTCGCACTCACGTTCAGAATTTATAGCCAAGGCGATAAGGGAGTATGTTTCCTCAATTGAAGTCGGCAGGCAGAAGAATATCATCGCAAAAAATCTTGCAGATGAAATCGTGAAAGGTAGCGAGGCAGGGATAACTAAAATCTCAAAAGGCTTGTTCAGATACGCAGTTGAGCTAGAAATTGTGATTATGATACTGTCGGAGCTGGCTGATATTCCTCCGAAAGTTATAGCGGAGTATCGCAAGGAGGCGGTGCGTAACGTTCGCAGGACAAGGGGTAAAGTTAACCTTGACGATTTGATTGCAAGGAACAACCGTGAATTTGCCGAACAAAATATAGCTGAAAATTCTTGCGAATATGGCGAAGGTGATGTTATCGTTAACGCCTATGAGGTTGATGATAACGAATTGTAAAATCGGTGCGTATCAAATTCGCACAAAAAATTTAAAACGAAAGGACTGAACTGATTTGTTTACACGAATTTTCTCAACATTTGTTCCGATATATATCGGAGAGCAGGAGGTATATGGACACAAATATTATAGAAAGAAACGAAAGCTGTTGCTCCGGCAGCATAACGCAAACTGAGGATAAGTATATCAAAAGTCGTTCCGAGATCATTGACGGAATTGTTTACAACATCAACTCGGTGTTTGATATGACCTCAAAATCCACAGCTGAGGACAAGCTGAAATATTTGCTGAGATCCGCCGCTGAAAAATTATCATAAATTTATAGATTATCGCTGGACTTTCAGAATCGATTGTGATATACTATCTGTAATCTCAATCGGTTTGACAGAGTCCGCATAATGGACGGAAAGAGAGGTTAATAATGTCAGACACGAATAAGATAACGGCTTTGTATTGCAGGCTCAGTCACGAGGATGAGCTTGCGGGAGAAAGCAACAGCATTTCAAATCAGAAAGATATACTTCAAAAATATGCCGATGAACATGGATTTTACAACACCGCGTTCTACATTGACGACGGGTACACGGGAGTAGATTTCGAACGTCCTGCATTCAAACGCATGATAGACGATGTGGACAACGGCAGGATCGGCACAATAATTACAAAGGATCTCTCAAGGCTTGGTCGAAATCATCTGCACGTAGGATTATACACAGAGGAATATTTTCCGCGCAGAAATGTCCGCTATATTGCGATCAATAACAATATTGATTCCGATAATCCGGATTCCTCCGCTGTCGATATGGCGGCATTCTACAACATTTTTAACGAATTCCACGTCAAGGATACAAGCAGAAAAATTAAGGCAAGCTGTGTAATAAAATCCGAAAGAGGGCAGAGAGTCGCTTCACGTCCGCCTTACGGTTACATGAAATCTCAGGAGGATCACAACAAAATTCTGCCCAATCCCGAAACAGCGCTGGTCGTAAAATATATTTTTCAACTATGCGCTGATGGCTTGGGTCCGGCTCAGATCGCGCACAGGCTTGAGGAAGAACAGATATACACTCCTGCGATGTACGAGTACAGTCAAACGGGAAATGTTATTTCTAACTTTGATACAAGCTATCCCTACCGCTGGAATCCGACCGCAGTTGCAAATATTTTGGAGGACGTCAGCTATCTCGGACACACTTGTAATTTCAGGTTCGGCAGAGCATCATACAAAGACCATCGGAAATTAAAGCTGCCCAAAAGCGAGCACAAGCTGATTGAAAATACTCATGAGCCGATAATCGACATTAATATATGGGAGATAGTTCAGCGACTCAGGCAGAGCAAGCGTAGGTTCACAAGGAGCGGAGAGAAAAGTATTTTTGCCGGAATAGTCTTCTGTGCGGACTGCAAACAGAAGTTATATTTTCACAGACACGCAAGAGAGAAGTCTGAAAACTGGAAATTTATCTGTTCTTCGTATCGAAAAAATAGTCGGGAACAATGTACCATGCACGGTATTAAGGAAAGTCATCTCAAGGAAATCGTACTGCATGAAATACGGAATGTGACTGCGTTTGCGAGAGAACGTACAGATGATTTTGCTGAGTATATCAGTCGGGAGTCAAATACTGCTGCTAAAAAAGAGCTGTCCGAAGCTAACAAAAAACTGAAAAAGAGCGAGAAAAGGCTTGCCGAGGTCGGAATAATTTTCAGAAAGCTGTACGAAGATCACGTTCTTGGTACGATTGATGATGATCAGTTCAGAATGCTGTCGCAGGGATACACTGATGAGCAGAATCAGCTTAAAGCGGAAATATCAGACTTGAAGCATACGATGCAGGAGCTTCAATCCCAGACGGCTAACACCGCAAGATTTGCTGCGCTTGCTAAAAAGTACACAGATATTACAGAATTAACTCAGGAAATCTTACACACGTTTGTATCGCGCATCGAGGTTCACGAAAAGCTGAAAGACGATAACGGCAGTATCACGCAGGAAATCGATATTTACTTTACTCATATCGGAATTGTAAAGTAGACAAAAAGAAAACGGAGAGCATTAGTCTGAATAAATCAGATGACTCTCCGTGATACATAAGTTTAGGGTCGTTCCCTATTTGTGCCGCGATAATACGGGCTTTTAAGGGTGAGCACCCATTTAGTCTCACCAATATGGTTGCGGGAGCTGGATTTGAACCAACGACCTTCGGGTTATGAGAACTAGCAGGCAACAAACAGCATGAGTGAAGCCCCTCGCAAAAGTAACTATAAGCCCCGTGGAGAAGTGATAAGCAACGAGGGAAAACTACTCACGGAAGCAGTCACAAGCCCTCACATTGAGCGACAAGCGACACAAGGCAAGCTCCACAAGAGCAAAAATAAAAAAAAACACGGAAAAAGAAAACAAAAACACAAACAAACAGCGGACAAAACCACAAAGAAAAAGCCCCGAGAAAAGCAACGCACATTCAAAGAAAAGAAAAAGAGCTGAGCGATATATCTGTGAAATCTATCATGCGAGCGGCTAGGGGGTGAATTTTTGGGGTGTTGGAAGTGTTGGAAATGTTGGGAGTGTTGGAAAATCTATGATTTTTCAACACTCTCAATGTTTTCAATGCTTTCAATGCTCCAAAAAGAGGGGAACGCCGCTCAAGAATCCCCCTTTATTGCGAACGCAGTTCGCACCAAACACAGCGCAGGGGGAGCGCACAAACTCCACGAGGGAGAAACAGCACGGCAGGGGCGACAGCACAGTGCAGAAAAGCGCACAAGCTCCGCAGGACGGCAAGAGCGACAGCTCAGGAAAGCAGGAACGAGGGCGGCAGGCTCTCAGAAGTTGCGACTTTGGCGGTCATTGTTTTGGAAGCCTATGACTAAGTTATCATTGAGCGTTGCAAGGTATGCGTTCATCTGCTCTAGCTCCTTGCGCATTTCTCGTGCTTCAAACCATGTTCCAATGATTGATATGATTATCAGTATAAATACGATTAGCCCGGCTATAAACCAAAATGTTAAGGTTGTTAATACCGCTTCCATTTACTTTTCCTCCTTGATTTTGATAACAGCTTTAGGGCTGTTTTTCTGTGTTATGTTGTATTTTCCGTTGCTTTGCTCCTTGTATCCTCTGCCGCGCTTGTCATTTGTCAATCCTGCTATATAGTCAATGCTCACATCATAAAAAAGCGCAAGCTTTATTACTCTTTCAAATGGGATTGGTCTTACGCCGTTTTCATACTTGGCATAATATGATTGCTCTGTCCCTAGTATTCTTGCCACATCTTCTTGGCTTAAATCTTTGTCCTCTCTGAGGTCTTTCAACCTCGGATAATAATTTGTACTAATTTTTGTCACTCCTTTGTTGTTGCACTTTTGGTAATTTATCATAATTTAATCGCCTTAATTTTGTTTAAGTAAACAAATTATATCACAAGTGACCTTAAAAGTCTTGACAATAGGCTATATGTGACCTATAATGCTAATTGTAGGTTACATATGACCTAAACACGAATTAAAGGTGAGCGGATAACCTCAACCGCAGAAAGGAAAAAACATGAGAGGAATACTTATAGGAGCGATCCACAAGAAAGGCACATTTACGGACGATAACGGAAAATCAATCGACTATGACAACTTGGTGCTACAGGTGCAGAAGCCTATAGAAAACAAGTTGGCAGATGATTCAAATTTCGTTCAGGGTGTCGGTTACACTATCGCCAATGACTGCAAGTGTGCTTGGAGCGAAAGAGGAAACGTGTTCGGTAAAGATGTGTCTATGAAAGATATCGGAGAACTTGTCGGAACGGAAATCCAGTATTTCTACAACGATAAGAAGAAGCTTGAAGCGGTCATTATCTAAGGGGGCTTGAACATGACAGTATACGCACTTTATTTTTGCTTGGTGGTGGCGCTTGCCCTGTTTTATTGCCTTACTCGTTGCTTTAAGGCAATTGATAAGAAAAATAAAGAAATTTCTAAACTGCAGTTCCGTGTTAAAGAACTGGAGCGACAGGCTCAGGGAATTGAGGTTGTGGGCGTTGAATGATGTCACTTCTTCACAAATTGATGTATCGTCTGTTTCTACCTCTGATCAGACTGGTGAATATACTATGTCGGCTGTTATCGAAAATCAGCACACTATAATCAATAATCAAAATATTACAATTTCATATTTAGGCACTATATGCTTTTTGATAACAATATCTATCGGTATTTATCTTGTCATCAAGTTTGGCAAGTGGATATATAGCTTAATTAATTAAGAAAGGAGAATGTGTTAATGAATCCTGTTTCTACAACTGCAGAAGGTGGCAATACTCTCGTAAATGTCGGTGAAGTTATGACACAGTTCGCTAACTCTGCTATTCAGGGCATTTCCGATTCTATCGTCGCTCTTATCCCTGTGATAACTCTGACAACTGTAATCGGCATTGCTATCAGAATGTTCAAAAAGTACGTAAAGGCGTAAGCCTGACAGCAACGAGGGCAGTTCATTCAGTGAACTGCCCTTTTATTATGCCAATTTTTAAGGGGGAATTATGATAAATAGAAAACTTAAAGCAACGCTGTCATTAGTGCTTGCCCTTATCGTGATGTGTTCGGCTTGCGTTGTTCCTGCGTTTGCTCTTGATGATGTAAGCGGTGGGGGTGTTGGCGGTGCTACGTCTAACATAAACGTAATGAACAGGGCATTTTCAGCCCTTGAAGATTTATTGAAAGAAAATGGCGTTGATGTATCCAACTATAACTATATGTATGCATGGTACGAACAAAATTCATATTATGATAACTATATTATCATTGGCGTTCCGTTTACATCTTTGGAACTTACTGATTTTAAATCTGATAAACGTTTTAATGCTACATTCTATTCAATGATTCAATATGTTAAATCTGATGATAATTTTATTTTTCCTACGTTTCACAATTCCATGTGGTTCTCTGGTCTTAATTTGTATACCCCTGATAATCCTTCAGGTGTTTATCATGTAGCTAAAACTAATATTTCTTTAACTAACAACGGCGAAAATCTACAATACCCAGGTAATGAACCATATAAAGCTTCTATTACTTATGATGATGATAGCAAAAACTTTTTGTTTAATTTTGAACCGAAAAATGACAATGATATATACAACGTAAACATTGCCGTATCGAATCAATCTGAATGGGATTATCCTAACTCTGACGGGTGGTATTATCTCCCTATGGACACTTCGGGAGATTTCACGAAAGAAAACCCTTTGCATGGCTCGATCCCTCTGAATGTTATGCGTGACGGCATTATGCGGTATAACAGTAACAAAGATATTGAAAATACGGGCAAGCTTTATTTCTTCTTGATAGCTGCTAAAGGTAAAGGTGACGAGGCACTATATAAAGACCGATTCTGTGCAGCAAGCTATGAATATAGTCTTGTTGATACTGTAGATAGTCACAAGAAAGAGCCTTTCAGCGAAAAGAAAGACTATGAAGAATTTCCTTCATTGTCTGATTATATAGATACTGATTTTCCTGATATAAGGGATTACGTTAATTTTGATATGTTTCATGACTTGGACGGCATATCGGACTTTTTAAAGGCGGTTGTTGAATTTCTGTGGAACGCTTTCACAGGCTTCTTCCGTTGGCTGTGGGCGGCTTTGAAATTTATATTCTTCAACTTCTTAGGTATCTTTGAGTGGCTCGGCAAGTGTTTGTGGACTATCGTTAAAAATATCGGCATTGCACTGTATAATCTCGTGGTCGACTTGAAGAAGCTCGTGACCTATCTTTTTGTACCTAACTCAAAAGATTTGAATGTGGCTATAGAAAGCAAGTTTCCTGCTTATGCAAAGTTGAGAAAAGCTTTTCAGCAGGGTAAGCAATCATCATCAAATTCAGTTACGTTTACACTTTTCGGAAAGGACTTTGATTTTAATATGAACTCCGCTCCGAACGAGCTTAAGAGTGCTCTGTTCAATGCTTCAACTATAGCAATGTACGCTATCTGTATCTATGCGACAATTAAGGCTTTGTTCCGTTGCTTCGGAATACAGCTCCATGAATCTAGTGAAAGTGAGGGAGAATAATGATAACTGCGAAAATAGTAGAGCTGTTCTTTAGTCTGCCGTTCTTTAAGTCATTCTCAATAAGTGATGAAGCTTATTCAGCTCTTAGGGATATGATTTCTTTTCTGTATCAGCTTGACCAATTCTTAAATCTTGAATTGATGTTTGAGAGCATTTTCTTTGTTCTCGGACTTTTGCTTGTATCTGCACTAGTGAACTTTGTAAGGGGGCTTTTATAATGTGGTCGGCATTTGCTAATATCAATTGGAAAGCTATGCTTATACCTCTCGCCTTGGGAAGCGTTGTGGTGGGTGTTATCGTGCTTCTTATGCTGTTTGGTACTCCTGTGCTTCATGCGTTCCCTCTATCGGTAAAGGACACTTTCAAGACTATTAGAAAGCGGCTTAAAGGTGAAGAAGTTCCGTTCAATATGTATGGGCTATATCTCTATAACGGCTTAGGCGGTCGAGGTAAAACTATAAGCATGGTGAAACGTGCGCAAGAGGTCAAGAGTAGATTTCCAAAAGTGCTTATTTGTGCAAATTTTCACACGGAAGTGGCTGACAGATTTTTTGATTGTTGGGAAGATATCTTGAACGTTGAGAATATTGACGAAAACGGTGTTAATCAAGGCGTGCTGTTTCTGTTCGATGAAATGCACCTGACTCTTAATTCTCAATCATGGAAAGATGCTCCGGACGAGCTTCTCGAATATATCTCGCTGCAACGGCATTTACACAAGTGTATATGGGGGTCGGCTCAGGAGTGGAAAAGGTGTACAAAAATAATTCGTGAGCAGGTCAATTATATCATAGATTGTAAGGCGTATTTTAATTCACGTCTTATCGTCAATAAGTGCTATACAAAAGAAAATTATCTCATTAATGGAGAGCAGGGCAGTGCAGGAACGAGGAAACGTCCGAAAGAATGGAAAGAAACATTCTGTGCTACTGATGAATTAAGGTCGCTTTATGACACAGAAGAAATTGTTAAGGGGCTGAAAATCGGTCGGACGAGTGAGCAAGAGAAAATAGCAAGCAGAATTTTAAAAGCTATGCAAGATTGATTCAGCCACGTGCGCACGCTTCTGCGTGCGCCGTGGCGAACAGCTTGCAAGCTTAGAAATTTGCGGTTATATACTTGATAATAACCGCAAATTTCCGTCAAAAACTAAAATGGCGGTGGGAAAATGGCAAATTTTTATGATTTACCCCCTGAGGTCGTTTTAAAAAATACTAAAACAAAAATCTATGCTGACGGCTCTTCGACAACAACTTATTGCAACAATTACATATTCGTTGATAAAAACCTTAAAGAGTATCAGCAAAATCAGAAAATATTACAGCTTAAACGAAAATGGGAGAAATTTGAGAAATCTCAGCAGGAAGAAGATACTCAAACAGATATGTTTGATATAATCAAAAAACCTGCAAAGGTTTCAAAAGAGGAAAGAGGGGAACGGACGGATATATTAAAGCGTGCAAAAGACAAGGTCTTTGATATAGCCTTTTCAAATGAGTGGGCGTATTTTCTCACTATTACTTTCAATGGTAGTGAATACGATTTTTCTAATGCTGATTTTGTTAAGAAAAAACTTAGGCGGTGGCTTGAAAATCAGGTCAAGCGGAAAGATATGAAATACTTGCTCATTCCTGAAAGGCATAAGAACGGCGGTATACATTGTCACGCTCTTATCAATGATTGCTTTGATATGGTCGATTCAGGCACAAGGCTTGTAACTGGATATAACAAGCCTGTTACATTAAAGACTATTGATGAAAAAAACTTGCACGTTAGAAACGTTGTGTATAATATACCTGAATGGAAATACGGCTTTTCCACGGCTATTCCTGTGGAAAATAATTCGGCGGCTCTTGCGTTCTATATCACAAAATATATTACAAAGGGCAATAATAAGATATTCGGCAAGTATTATTGGAGCAGTCGAAACTGTAATCGAGACCCTCAGATCATATACAGTAATACCGATTTTGATAGCGTTTCAAAGTCGGCTATTACAAAACCTTATACCTCTAACCAGTATAAGTACAATACAAATGTAAATATTATTCCGAACTTTGAAGAAGTTTCAGCTAGGTTTGATAATATTGCAGATTTCCTTGATTATATTTACTCTGACGAGTACCGCAAGGAATATGATGATTATTTTGAAAGGAGTGAACTAAATGAATGATGAAATGCTTATTGCTTTTCAACGTTTTCTATCTGATACTTGCAGGATTAGTTATAATCATTATTTGTCATTGTCTGAAAACGTTCAGCAACAAATACTTGAAAGCTTTTATAATAACGATTGCAATTCTGATATTGTTAGGGCTTTACGTAATACTTCGCCTGCAACTGAATCAAAAAGTTTCCTTGAATATCTCCGCAAGCACAGACTTTCAAGAGCCGTCTTTCATCAGCTTGATAACGTGACAAAGGTAAAAATCTATAACAACTATCATCAGGAAAGGACCTTGGCAAAATGATAATGAGCATTGAAAACATTGACACGGATAAAATATTGTTCTGTGACTATATCATAGTATGGAATAATGAAACGTGTTACAGAAAATCTCCGTCAACTTATGATGGCTATGTAGGTATCATTACAAAATACCTTTACCCTTATTTCAAGAGCAAAGGACTTAAGCTTATTGACGTTAAGCCTATGCACATAGAGGGCTATCAAAGGCACATACTGCATGATACAAGGCTTTCTGTGAATACGCTCCGTAAACATCATGAAGTCATGCGTGCGTGTCTGAATTACGCATATAAGAACGATTTTATAAGCAAAAACCCTTACACGGCTTTTTCGCTTCCTAGAAAGGTTGAAAATGAAATGTCATACTATACAGAAGAACAGCTCTTGAAGCTCCTGCGTGCGGCTTATGGTACTCAGATAGAAAGCTTTGTGTATCTCGCTGTGTGGTTTGGACTTCGCAAGTCCGAGATACTTGGTTTGCGTTGGGATAATGTTGACTTCCTCGGGCGTTGTCTTTATATCCGTGAAACAAGAACTAGGATAAAAGACTATAAGTCAGGGCATTGGGTCGAAAGTCAAAACAAGAGAATGAAAACTGTAAAATCTCGCCGTGAATTTCCTCTTAGTAATGAGCAGCTTGATTATTTGCAAAAGCTTTATGGCAGACAAGCTCCACTGTGCAAGGCAAGGAATTATGTTTGCGTTAACGCTGAGGGTGTACCGCTTCACTATGATTATGTACTGCACGCCTTTCAAGACTTGCTCCGCAAGAATGATTTACCGAAAATTCGTATACATGACCTTAGACATAGCAATGCAACGCTTATGCTTAATAGCGGTTTCAGTATGAAAGAGGTTTCGGAGTGGCTCGGTCACAGTACATACAAGCTTACGGCTGATACATATACTCATGTATCTGCTGAGAATAAAGCTCAGATGTCGAAAACGATAGGCTATAAGCTTTCACCTTATAAGGGTGATAACTTATGAGGGTAGCACTTACGGCTTATTCAGGGGTGTTTCTGCTTTATGTGAGCTATGTTCTTGAAATGATTATTGAGAATTTTGAAAGGAATGTTGAAAATGAAAGAGTTTAATTTTTGGTGCAAGGAAAATACTGATTTCGGTAAGTGTGATAATAAGAAATGCGGTTTTTTTGAGTGCGGCTGTTATGGTTACTGTGATGAATGTGTTTATCATTTTACGGATTCAACTGTTTGTGAAAATTGTTCCGCCCCTCAATTTATGAGAGATTATGCAAAACAGCAGGAAAATGATTAATAAAAAAATGCAGGGGCTTAATGCTCCTGCATATCTTTTTCCAGTAGTTCAATTATAAGGGCGTTCAGGCTCTTGCCTTGCCGTTCTGCATGGGCTTTGTAGACTTCACGCTTGCCCTTTGGCACTCGCACCTTGATATCGTCAAGCTTATTTTTCATGTACTTTGCAGTTGCTTTTTTTTGTGCTTCTGAATATGCCATAATATCACCGCCTTTACTGATATTATACTACATTTTATATATGTGTACAATATACATAATGCACAATATGTACCCTATATATTTGTTTATTTTATCAATTGATATATTGTACCCGATATGCTATAATATATATAGTGAAAGAGATAAAGGGAACTTTCACAGCGGAGGAAATTGAAAGGAGTGAGGATAATGCAGAACATGCCTACAGCTACAGAACTTGCGATAAAGTATGCAAAGCGTGAACAGCTTAGAATTATAATAGACAAGGCTCTGAACATTCATGCTGATTGCGAATATGAAGCTTTATCAAAGCTGATTAACGAACTCAAACAAATGCTTGAAGAAGCATAAAAAATGTAGTCGGCAATCCGTCAAAATACACCGACTACATATTCACACACAAACTCGGATATCCTCCGCTTTGTAAATCCGAGTATAACACAAATTTTACTAAATGTCAAGTTGAAAGGTTGATTAAAATGAAAAAGTTTTATTTTTATCGTGTTGATTTTGATATAAAAAAATGTGGAGAACATCACTATTTTTATTATTGTATGGCACATAATGCTAATGATGCCCGTAATGTTGCAAAACTTTATTGGAACTCTTCTTACCATTATTCACGTATGTTTCATATAACTGTATCTCGTGTTAGTCCTACTGATTTTAAAAATTATAATATTTTTACATTTTATCGTATCCGTGAATATTAACAGTTCTAGGGGTTGACTGTTTCAGCCCCACCCCATTAATTAAATTTGAAAGGATTGATTTATATGGAAAAACTTGAAACTATTGATAATTATTATATTCTTGCTTTTGCGTATCGTGTTTACGATGCAAAATGGGTAAAGGAAGGTCTTATTTTAGAGAATAACCCTTATGATGTCACTGCACAAGAAAATGAAGAAAAACTAAGTAGGATATGCTTTCAGCTTATGTATGCAATGAATTCATATTATGAAAAAGGTATGATTAATCTTACTGCTATATCCGAATATGATATTTATCAAGCCGCTTATAGTTATACCCTTGATTTACTCGAAAAAAATCAATCGAATTTAATTTGGTCTAAGTCTGCTCTTGAAAAATTCGCGTCTGAATTACATGAAAAAATTCTTGCGTTTGAAAATCTTTAGCACTATTCAACAAAAAAAAATAGGCTGTCGCAATTGCAACAGCCTTCTCTCTGGTTGCGGGAGCTGGATTTGAACCAACGACCTTCGGGTTATGAGCCCGACGAGCTACCGAACTGCTCCATCCCGCGATATTTAATTGTGCCATTACGTTAGGCGCAATTAGTATTATATATGAATATATAGTATAAGTCAATAGAAAATCTTAATATCTTTTAAAAATCGTATTACAATATTCTATCTTTAACTAATCAAAGTACTAAAATCAACTTATTATTTCTTCTTTTTACGCACCACCAGAACTATAATAACGATTCCAATCATGCAAACGCCTAAACCACCTACTATTATATACACAAAATAAGAAGGCATTTGATTCCCAACAATATATAAATTTCTATCACCGTAAAATATGGTATCTGTATGTAACGTTTCGTCATCAATACCTTCTTCGGTAGTTTGTTTGGCTAATCCACTTGTTTTACCCCGACCGGAAGTGCTGCTTTTACTGTTACTTTCTTCTTTTATTTTTTCACCACGTGTCACATTTACTGTATATTGGCTTTTATTCTTTTTATCTGAAGATGTAACAGTAATAATAAACTGTGTCGTAGAACCTTGTTTTCCTAAATTCTTTCTGTTTACTCTTGCAGTTCCTCCATCAGCAGCTTCTAATTCAAATAATATTTGTTCTACTTCCGGTCCTACTTGCAAAGAATATTCCTGAATATAAGGATCAAACTCTGGTTCTAGCGTT
>ERZ772867.3639-NODE-3639-length-12584-cov-3.664219_pt1 | contig 12584 bp, 7 predicted proteins | sample MGYA00511341_ERZ772867 | MGnify/ENA primary metagenome ERZ772867 (study PRJEB29015, sample SAMEA2737707) | human gut metagenome | biome: human gut; feature: human-associated habitat; material: faeces | place: China | collected 2012 ... | reverse complement strand
GCTCCCTACAAGGACGTCCCCACCAACAACACCTTCGCTGGCTACATCGCTTACTGCCAGAAGGCCGGCATCATCTCCGGCTATGCTGACGGCACCTTCAAGCCCGCCAACTCCCTGACCGGCTACGCTTTCATGAAGATGCTGCTGGGCGCTCTGGGCTATGATGCTTCCCGCGAGGGTTACACCGGCCCCAACTGGTCCATCGCTGTCGGCAAGCGTGCTCTGAACGCTGGTCTGGCTGATGATCTGGTTGGCGACTTCAACGGCGTCAAGGCTGTCACCCGTGAAGAGGCCTGCCTGTATGCCTTCAACATGCTGCAGGCTGACATGGTCGAGTACGAGAAGAACTCCACCGTCATCGTCGGCAACATCACCATCAAGGACACCTCCGACGCTAAGTCCAAGCGTTGGGGCAGTTCTGCCATCAACGATGGCAACATCGACGGCAAGAAGGGCGGCGACGGCTATGTCCAGTTCGCTGAGGAGTACTTCAACAAGCTGGTCAAGTCCGAGACCACCGATGATATGGGCCGTCCCGCTACCAAGTGGACCAACAAGGGCGACAAGATCGGCACCTATGCTGATAAGGCCAACCAGACCTACTACAAGAACGTCAAGCTGGGCAACATCTACTCCGATCTGGGCATGACCCAGAAGGACGAGCACGCCACCGTGATCGTCAACGGTGTCGAGGCGACCGACGTTGTTGTTTCCAAGAACAACGATCGTAAGATCTCCTCTTCCTCTGCTAATGACGGTCTGGTGGGCGATGGCTCCATCGTTGAGGTCTACTATAACGAGGATGACAACCATGTCACCATCGTTGCTGCTGACGTGTATGTCGGCGAGATCACCTCTAAGGAGACCAAGGCTGCCGATCCCTATGTTGTGGTTGATAGCAAGCTTCAGATGAAGAAGGTTGACGGCACCAACTACACTGGCTACACTGGCAACGCCACTCACTTCGAGTGCGACACCTCCGCTTTCGCTGAGGACGACATCGTTCTGTTCACCTATTCTCAGGCTGAAAAGTCCATCCAGACTGTTGTCAAGGCTGAGTCCACCGAGGGCATTGTCTCTGAGTACACCCTCACCAAGAGCCTGACCCTGGCTGACAAGGAGTACAAGTACGCCAAGAACATCGTGTTTGATTTCGGTGCCGAGAACATGATGAGAACCAAGAACACCTACACCATCTATACCGACGCCAACGGTCTGGTGATCTTTGTCACTGAGGCTGAGTTCAAGCCCACCGACTATGCCTTCGTTCTGGATGCCGAGGCCTCTTCTCAGACTGGCTTCAAGTTTGACCGTGCGAAGCTGGTTCTGGCTGACGGCACTGTCAAGACCGTCTACACCGACGACAACTACGCCGATTGCAAGGGTTACATTGTGACCTATCGCGCCAACGGTGACAACGAGTATGTCCTGCGCAAGGCTCCCAACACCACCTTCAACGGCGGTACCATCGACGCATCTATGTTCAACGCCGATGCCAAGATCCCGACCGAGGGCGTTCTGACCGGCGGCAAGACTCCCGTGCGGACCAACGCCACCACCTCTGATTTCTTCATGCAGAACGGCAACGCCAAGGTCTACCCCGGTAACGGCGCTACCCTGTATGCCAACAGCGAGACCGTGTTCGTGGTTGCTGAGTCCGACAGAACCGGCACCACTTACACTTCCTACACCGGCATCAAGAACGCTCCCTCCATCGATCCCAAGAACAGCGCTAAGGCTGAGATGGTCTACTATGTCCGCGGCAACAACCTGCTGGGCTTCGTCTTCGTCGACGCCACTGGCTGCGATGTGGTCAATGGCCGCAACGACATCACCTTCCTGGCTGGTAAGGAAGGCATGAGCAAGCTGAAGACCGACTCCGACAACAACAGCTACTACATGTACAACGCTGTGGTGGACGGCAAGATCACCACTGTGAAGGTCAGCTATGACGCCACCACTCTGGGCGCTGGCATTGAGAGCAACCGCGTGTACCAGAACGTGAAGTACAACAACAAGGGCACCATCGCCACTGGCGGCGCCGCTGTCACTGGCTATGATGTTGTTGAGAACAACACCACCGGTATCTGGAAGCTCAGCGGTGAGTACACCATCGGTCTGAACAGCACCACCACCGCTGCCGCTTCTACCCGTTACACCGTGGCTTCCGATGCTAAGATGTACCTGGTCGACACCGACGGTGTCATCACCAAGGTCGACGACGTGAAGAACTTCAAGTCTGACGCCACCGCTAAGGTCATCGCTCTGCTGGATAAGACCGACGGCGACATCGCTTACCTGTTCGTTCAGGAGACTGACAACGGCAAGAAGGAAGACGCTGGCGCGGCCGCTACTCCCGTCACCAGCCTGGTTCTGGACAAGGACGGCAGCAAGCTGAAGGCTACCGTGACTGGTACCACCGCTGGCAAGGAGTACGAGGTCAAGGTTTCCATGATCGTTAGCGGTGTGGAGAAGGCAATCGGGACTTATGAGTTCACCGGTGTTGCCGGTACCACTACTGTGACCCTGCCCATCGCTTGGGGTAGGGGTGTGACCTACACTGCTACCTGCGGTGACCAGTTTGCGACCTACACCGCCTGATATCTCCCGCAACTGTTAGACGTATATAGACCCTAAGGTTTACGTTACGTCTGTTCCCCCCGGACTTCGGTCCGGGGGGACTTTTTATGCCCGCTCATTTGCGGTGTACCAGTGACAGATCCCGCTGCGTTGTACAAACAACAAGCCCCGCACCAAACGGTGCGGGGCGTTTGCGCTTGACATTTTTCTCCGATTTGCTATAATTAAGATAGAAAAGGGCGCTGCGACAAGCGGTTAGCCCGGCATAGTGGATTTTGCTAAGAAATTCTTAGAAAACCGTCACCGGCCAGGGTGGCGGTTTTCGCCTTTAATACGAATCGTGACCGTATATCCGAAGATATGTAGTGTGATCGTAATAGGCATATCAACCACCTCCTCTCGGAGATGTGACCAACCGCCTGCCGTTCGTGCAGCGCAGTGTCTATCTTATCAAGTTCTCCATATTCTGTCAAGAAAAGCCCCCGCTTCGGTGCGGGGCTTTTCTGTTGCTCCGGACGGAAACCCGCGCATTGTTCCGCTTCTGCTCCCGCCCCTGTATCCGCCGATTTCCGTCCCTCGTACCTGACCCTCCAAAAACCACCCGTCTTTTCCCGAAAAAACACGGGAAAAACGTTGAAAACCCTTGTATTATCAGTCATATAGGACTATAATGAAAAATATCTATGGCCAGACGGCTCTTGCGCCTGTGTCCGTTTCCATCCGCGGGGGAGCGCCCCGCCTGATTTTGAAAATTCCCCGCCCACCCCGGGTTACAACTTGAGAATGATCGGCGGTTGTAACAGACCGCTTTTTTAGCGGCTGTGCCCCGCTTTTGACCGTGAACTCTCATATAGGAGGCTTCTGCTTTGAGCGCGAAAAAATCAAGAAAAGACAACATTCCCGCCCCGGCGGCCCAACCCGCCGCCCCGGCTGAACATACAGAGAAAACCCCCATTTCCACCGCCCCTCAGCAGGGTTGCCGCGCGGAGGGTGTGTTCACTCGGAAGGATACCCTCATGGTGGTGCTCTATTCCGTCCTGCTCTTGCTCGCCATGACCGTCCAGACCGGCACCGTGAGCATGATCCTTTGCGCACTGGCTTTCCTGAGTTTGCTTGGTAAAAAGCCGCTGTCTCGCTTTGAACAGCGGCTGTCTGTGCCTGTATTGGGTTTGCTGGCCTTCGCCATCATCTACGGCGCGTCGGCCATCTGTTCTCCCTTTGGCGCCAGCGCCAAGTCCGAGCTTTATAAATTTATTGCAGCCTTCTCCCTGGCGGTCATTCTGCTGGCCCGCTTTGATCGGCGGCACGTTCCCGGTCTGCTGTGGGGCGGGGCGTCCGTTTCCACCGTCATCGCCATCATCTCTCTCGATATGAGCTGCGGCCGGGTGCTGTTCGGGCCTTTCAACGCTTTGATGAACGCCTTGGGTACGGATTACTCCGGCGCTTTGCAGGAAAGTGCCGCCGCCCGTGTCAACGGCCTGTATAACGATGCCAATGTAACAGCCTGCCTGTTTTCTCTATCGCTGTTCGCGGCGCTGTACCTCCTGAAAAGCTCTACCTGCGTCTATCGGCGCTTGGCCGCGTCTCTGCTGGCGGGCATCAACGCCGTGAGCCTGCTGCTCACCGGCAGCCGCGGCGCACTGCTCTGCTTCGCCGCCGCCTGTATCGTCTGGCTGATCGCGGAGCGGACCGACCGGGTGGGCCTGTTCCTCCTGTTGGTGGAAACGGCCGTGACCATGATCGCCGCCGGTGTCCCGGCCTCCTCCATGGCGAGCCGTGGAAACGAGACGGCGGTTGCGCTGTGCCTGTTCAGCGGTCTGATCCTCTTTGCGCTGGACGCTCTGGCCGGACGGCGTCTGACCGCTGTGTTGTCCGCTCACAAAAAGGCGGCACTGGCCGCAGTGTGCGCGCTCTGTGCCGTGACCGCGGCCCTCTGTGCGGCGGTGTTTCTCCATACCGGCCCGTACACCTTTGAAGAGGACGATTCCTACATTGTCTACGTTCTGCCAGACGGCATCACGGGGGACGCGACCATCACCGGCGATGTGGACGGCGACCCGCGGACTGTTGTCTATTCGCAGACCCTTTTGAATACGTATTTCGGCGGCAGAACAGATCTGTATAGCGGACCGTTCTCTCAGTGCGCCTTTACCGTGCCGGAGGATTCTGCCGGGCTCTATGTTATTATCGTGGGACAGGCGGGAGAGACGCTGCGGAGCATGGCGGTCAACGGCGAGAAAAAGATCGCCCTCAGCTACCCCTGGCTGCCGGAGGCGATCTCGTCACGGCTGCTCCGGAACAGCCTGCTGAAAAGCGACAGCTTCACCTTGCGATTGGAGTTTGATAAGGACGCGTGGAAAATTTTCTCCACAGCGCCGCTCCTCGGTCGGGGACTGGGTTCTACGGAAAACGTGACCCGCTCCGTGCAGTCCTTCCAGTATGAGTCCAAATACGCCCATAACCATCTGCTGCAAACCATGGCCGATACCGGACTGGTGGGAACGGCCTTTGCGCTGGCCTTTGTGCTGGGTTCTGCGTGGCTCTGTCTGCAAGCCGTCCGGAAAGAGAAAGACAGTCTGGCCGCCGCGCTGCTGGCGGTGTGGGTCATGATGAACCTCCACAGCCTGATGGAGATCAACTTCTCCGTCCGGGGCTTCAAGTGCTTCGCCTATGTACTGCTGGCGCTGCCGGTCCTGCTCTATGCCAAACCGCAGCTGGCGGGGGACACTGCCAAGGTGCGGAAGCAGGCGAAAACCGTCGGTATTCTGGTGGTGGTCCTATACGCTCTGTATTTGGCCGTGTTCGGCGGCCTGTTGGAACGCGCCCGCATGACGGACCGGAAGGCGGAGCGGTTTGAGACCGGCGACGTGTATGAATATCTGGATTTCCTTCGGGGATGCGTCCGGGGAGACGTATTCGACCACGACACCTACCAGCGAAGCTATGTGGCCAACGCCGTACAGCTGGATGACCGCGCCTACAACGGCGATATGCTGAAATATGTGAAGCAGCTGCGTGCCTCCGGCACCTATGAGAATGACAGCGCGCTGGCCCGGTATTACTATCTGCCCCGTCAGGAGTGGGACGAGCTGTTTGACTGCTCTCTGGAGGGCATCCGTCAGGTACGTTCCAGTCCCGACGGCTGGAACCTGCAAATGGATTTCTACCGCGAGGAAGTCCTGCCCGCCATGGGCGCGGACAACGCGGAAGCGTTTGTGGACGGCGTTTTGGCCTTGGGCGACGCGCTGGACGCCATGAACGCCGAGGGCCGTCTGGAAACGGTGGAGCTGAATGAAACGAACCAGTCGTTTTTGACGCTGTGCCGCTCCGTGAAGGAGCAGGGCATCTCCGGTCAGGACGCTTACACGATTCTGATTATGCTGGCCCAAAGCGGAGAAGGGGAGGCGGAGGACGCCGCCCAATAAGCAAAAAACACACCGGTCTGCCGGTGAAGGAGTACCTATATGAGCCGATTTCGGAGACAGCTGCTGTTCCTTTGCGACGCGTTCCTGTTCGCGGTGGCAGTGGCGGCTTACAAGTTCATCACGGTGCTGCTGCCCTATACCGCCACCGGCGCGGAGGAGAACTTCTGGGGCAACACGGCGCTGCTGTACGGCTGCACGGTCCTTGCCCAGATGGTGTTTAAGACCTACGACAGCCTGTGGCGGTATGCCGAGAGCCGGGAGTATCTCATGCTGATCGCCTCGGCCTTCTGCGGCTTTACCGTTTATGAGACCATCGCCCGGTTGAGCGGCATCGGCGTCATTTCCTTCGTGCTGCTGGCGGCCATCGCCAGTTTGTGGGTGCTGGAAATGCTGGTGGTGCGCTTCGGCTACCGCAGCTACCGCGCCCGGTTGCTGCGCAGCCGGCAGACGGGTACGATCCCCGTGGCCATCATCGGCGCGGGGGCGGCCGGTGTGCAGCTGCTCAACGAGATCCAGCACAACCCCAGCAGCCGTTATACCGTCCAGTGCTTCTTCGATGATGACGAGGGCAAGGTCAACAAGCGGATCCGGAACGTGCCGGTCAGCGGAACGATCTCGCAGGCTCTGTCCCGCATGCGGGCCATGGACATCCACGAGGCTATCTTCGCCATCCCTTCCATGGATGAGTTCCACCGCAAAGAGATCCTGCGTCAGCTGACAGACCGGAGCATCAGAGTTTCCACGCTGCCCAGCACGCTGGAGCTGATCGACCGGAAGCCCATCCGCCAGCAGCTGCGGGAGGTGCGGATCGAGGATCTGCTGGGCCGGGATGCCATTCAGCTGGACATTTCCGCCGTGGCGGGCCTGCTGTCCGGGCGTACCGTGCTGGTCACCGGTGGCGGCGGCTCCATCGGCAGCGAGTTGTGCCGCCAGATCGTCAAGTACCATCCCAAACGGCTGGTCATCTTCGATATTTACGAGAACAACGCCTACGACATCCAGCAGGAGCTGCTGTACCAGTACGGCAGGGATCTGCCCCTCAGCGCAGAGATCGGCTCCGTCCGGGATCCCCGGCGGCTGGAGCTGCTGTTCGATACCTACAAGCCCGACGTGGTGTTCCACGCCGCCGCCCATAAGCACGTTCCCCTGATGGAGACCAGCCCCCAGGAGGCTATCCGCAACAACGTGTTCGGCACGCTGAACACCGTCCGGGCGGCGGACGCCCACGGCGTCAAGAAGTTCATCCTGATCTCCACGGATAAGGCCGTGAACCCCACCTCCGTCATGGGCGCCAGCAAGCGCCTGTGCGAAATGGTGGTGCAGTCCATGGCCGGGTGCTCCCAGACCACCTTCGCCGCGGTGCGCTTCGGCAATGTGCTGGGCTCCAACGGCTCCGTAGTGCCCCTGTTCCGCCGCCAGATCGCGGGGGGTGGCCCCGTCACCGTGACGGACAAGCGCATCATCCGCTATTTCATGACCATCCCCGAGGCCGCCCAGCTGGTGCTGGAGGCGGGAGCCATGGCCAAGCAGAACGAGCTGTTCGTGCTGGATATGGGCCGTCCGGTGAAAATTCTGGAACTGGCGGAGAATATGATCCGTCTGTCCGGCTACGAGCCGTACCGGGACATCGAGATCGTGGAGACCGGTCTGCGCCCCGGCGAGAAGCTCTACGAGGAGTTGCTGATCGCCAGCCGGGATTTGGAAAAAACCGGCAACGGCATGATCTTCGTGGAGCACCAGCCCCCGGTGACGCCGGAGGAGCTGGAACGTAAGCTGACGCTGTTGAACGACGCGCTGGAAAAAACCATGCGGACGGAGGATGTCTCCTGTATCCGGGAGGTGCTGCACCGGGTGGTGCCCACCTTCCACGAGCCGGAGGAGGTCAACCGGACGCAGGGCGAGGAAGTAGAAGCGCCCGCCCCCGCGGTCTCCTGACCGTCTGAAGTCTGCATTATCTGAAAAAAGGAAGTGTCCGTATGTTTTCTCCCGAAAAGATCGCATTCAAGCCCTTCGCGCAGAAGGCTTTTCTCGCCACCCCCACCATGCACGGTGAGGAGCTGGACTATATCCGTCTCGCCTACGATACCAACTGGATGAGCACCGTGGGCGAGAATATCAACGAGGTCGAGCGCATCGCCGCCGAAAAAGCGGAGGTCGGTTATGCGGTCGGCCTCGCCTGCTGCACCGCCGCGCTGCATCTGTGCGTAAAGCTGGCGGGGGAGCGGCTCTACGGCAAGCCTCCCATCAGCCACGGCGCTCTGGAGGGGCGGCGTGTGTTCTGCTCGGATATGACCTTTGATGCCACGCTGAACCCCGTGGTCTACGAGGGCGGCATCCCCGTCTTTATCGACACCGAGGCGGACAGCTGGAACATGGACCCCGTGGCGCTGGAGAAGGCGTTTGCGCTCTATCCCGAGGTGAAGCTGGTGGTCATGGCCCATCTCTACGGCTTCCCCGCTAAGGTGGACGAGATCAAGCGCATCTGCGAGGCTCACGGCGCGCTGCTCATCGAGGACGCCGCCGAGGCCATGGGCGCTACAGTGAACGGCAGGCAGTGCGGCAGCTTCGGTGACTACGCCGCCATCTCCTACAACGGCAACAAGATCATCACCGGCTCTGCCGGCGGCTGCCTTCTGACTAACTCCCTTGAGGACGCCAACCGCGCCCGGAAGTGGGCGACCCAGGCCCGGGAGAACGCCGCGTGGTATCAGCACGAGGAGGTTGGCTACAACTACCGCATGAGCAATGTCGTCGCGGGCGTGGTGCGGGGCCAGTACCCTCATTTGGAGGAGCATATCGCCCAGAAAAAGGCGGTCTATGAGCGCTACCGCGAGGGCCTGCGGGATCTGCCTGTGACGATGAACCCCATCGTGGCGGGCACCGTGCCCAACTACTGGCTCTCCGCCCTCATCATCGACGAGGACGCCATGTGCCCCCAGGTGCGGAGTGATAACGAAGCCCTTTACCGTCCTGAGACGGGGAAGTCCTGCCCCACGGAAATTTTGGAAGTCCTGGCGAAGTACAACGCCGAGGGCCGTCCCATCTGGAAGCCCATGCATATGCAGCCCATGTACCGTCTGCACGAGTGCGTGGGCCGGGAGGGAAGCCTCCGCTGCCGCACCAACGCCTATATCGCCGGCGGTGTGCCCGATGTGGGCGCGGACATTTTCCAGCGGGGCCTGTGCCTGCCCAGTGATAACAAGCTGACGGAGGAGCAGGTGGACGGCATCATTGCGCTGATCCACGCCTGCTTCGCGTGAGAAAAAGGAGCGAAAGGAATACTTTCGCTCCATCGGATAAGGTGTTATAAAGGTTCTTTCTGATTGGTTTTCGGCTTGCTTTTTATTTTATCCAAAAATTCTTCAATGTAAGGATAGCCTCCTGCGGCATTTCTGAAGTTTGCTAAAGCCCGCCCTTTTCCGTTACTGAGAAGAAACAGGAACTGTTCCTCAATAACCTCTTTGTCAACGGTGCCCATGTGCCAGAAGGTCATGACCGTTTCCAACGCATTTAAATAGGTGACGACATGCCAGCGGAGGGAAGATAATATCTGACCATCTACAACACAGCCGTTAACCAACGAGCATTTAAGATCCGGTGCGGTTTGATCGGAACAGCATTTATTATAATTCATGCAAAACTTGCAAATATCCGTTTTTATTTCTTTTGTCACCTCAAATGGTCTGTTATGGTAAAGATCGGAGCATTGCTTTTCACTCAGATTTACAGCAGCCTTTACCGCAAGGCTTGTATCAGGCTGCATAGCGTTGCATCATGTGGTCATAACGTCGATTGTGGTTCTTCTTCGAGTTGCTTCGTGGTTGGTTTTGATCTGTTTGGCCAGAAGATAGAGCTGTGACGCTGTAAATGCAGTGCCTAAAATCGTGACAACTTCGGATGCGATAGGTATCATTTCTGTAAAGGAAAGCATATTTGCGACCTCCTTCGTGGTGAATGTATACATTATATCCAGTTTCGGCGAAAAGTGCAAGAAAGGAAATATATGTGAAACAGGGAAAGCAGGGCGTTTACGCCCGTTACATCAAGCGAATATTGGACGTTCTTCTCTCCGGCTGCGCCCTCATCGTGCTGTCCCCGGTGCTGCTGATCGTGGCCGTTCTGGTGCGGACAAAGCTGGGCAGCCCCGTCATTTTCTGTCAGGAGCGCCCCGGCAAGGACGAGAAGATCTTCAAAATGTATAAGTTCCGCTCCATGACGGACGCGCGGGATGAAAACGGCGAACTCCTTCCCGACGAGGTCCGCCTGACGAAGTTCGGCCGCGCCCTCCGCTCCACAAGCCTTGACGAGCTGCCGGAGCTTTGGAACATCTTCAAGGGCGATATGTCCATCGTCGGTCCCCGGCCTCTGCTGGTGCGGGATGTAGCGTATATGGATGCGCAGCAGCATCGTCGGCATGAGGTGCGCCCCGGATTGACTGGTCTCGCGCAGGTTACGGGGCGTAATGCGTTGGATTGGGATACCAAGCTTGCGCTGGATGTGTCCTATGTGCAGCGCGTGACCCTTGCGGGTGATCTGAAGATCCTCTTTGCCACCGTAGGTAAGGTTGTACGGCGTGAGCAGGTGGCATTTGAAACAGAAGGATATGACATGGATCTGAAGGACTGGAATGAGATGAAGGCACAAAAACAAAGGGAGCGTGAAACGATACAATGCTGACCGTCTATACCATCGAGCAGGCCGAAGCGTGGGACGCTCTTGTGCGTACCTTTTCCAATTATGATGTCTACTACATCTCCGGCTATGTGAAGGCGTTCCAGCTCCACGGCGATGGCGAGCCGCTGCTCTTTTACGGAGAGGCGGACGGCGTGCGGGGCATCAATGTGGTGATGAATCGGGATATTGCCGCAGATCCCCATTTTGCCGGAAGTCTGCCCGCCGATACCTATTTTGATTTCGCCACGCCCTACGGCTACGGCGGCTGGCTGCTGGAGGGGACGGGCGACCCCGCGCCCATCTTCGCGGACTATGAATGCTGGTGCGGAAAGCACGGCATCGTCAGCGAGTTCGTGCGTTACCATCCCGTGCTGAAAAACCATGCGCGGATGGAAACAGCGTATGAGGTCACGGCGCTGGGCGGAACCATCGCCATGGACCTGACTTCTCCGGAAACGATTTGGGCGAACCTGTCCAGCAAAAATCGTAATGTGATCCGTAAGGCACAAAAAAACAATGTGCGCATCTATTCCGGGCGCAGTCCGGAGCTGTTTGAGATCTTCCGGGAGATCTACAACGCCACCATGGACAAGGACAACGCGGCGGATTACTATTACTTCGCGCCGTCATTCTACGAGAGCGTGTGCAAGGATCTGCCTCACAATAGCCAGATTTTCTACGCACAGCTGCCGGACGGCAGGGTCATCGCCTCGTCCATCATGCTGTGGGCGAATGAGCGGATGAACTACCACCTTTCCGGCTCCCGCAGGGAATATCAAAGCCTTGCCCCCACCAATCTGCTGCTGTATGAGGCAGCGCTGTGGGGCTGTGAGGCCGGCTGCAAAACGCTGCATTTAGGCGGCGGCGTCGGCTCCGGCGAGGACAGCCTCTTTGCGTTTAAAAAGAGTTTCTTCCGCGGTGAGCCATGCCGCTATCATATCGGGCGGAAGATTTTTGATGCGGAGAAATATTCCGTGCTCTGCGCCATGCGCGGCGGCCTTCCCGACAGCGGCTTTTTCCCCCGTTATCGGGCGTAAACCACAAAAGAGGGAGCTTTCCATGAAAACAAACATCTGGATCTTAAACCACTACGCAAGTGATATGTATTTCGACTGCGGCGGGCGGCACTATAATTTTGCCAAGTATCTCCGCCGCGCCGGCTACGCGCCCGTCATTTTCTGCGCCAACAGCAAGCACGGCAAGCCTGAGTGTTTCCTTGAGACCGACGCGCTCTGGGAGGAGCGCATCGCCGAGGAGATCGACACGCCTTTCGTTTTTGTCCGCGCCCGCACCTATACCGGCAACGGCAAGCAGCGCGTACTGAATATGATCGATTTCTACCGCAATGTGAAGAAGGCCGCGAAGGAGTACGCCGCACAGCACGGCAAACCCGACGTGATCTTCGCCTCCTCCGTCCACCCGCTGACGCTGGTGGCGGGCATCCAGCTGGCAAAGCAGTTTGGCGTGAAGTGTGTCTGCGAGGTGCGGGATCTCTGGCCGGAGAGCATCGTTGTGTACTCCAATCGCTTCACGAAGGATAACCCCTTGATCAAGCTCTTGTATCGTGGTGAAAAATGGATCTATCGAAAAGCCGATGCCCTGGTGTTCACCATGGAGGCCGCTTACGACTACATCGTCGAGCGCGGATGGGAGAAGGACATCACCCGCTCCAAGGTGTACTACATCAACAACGGTGTCGATCTGGAGCAGTTTGACTACAACAAAGAGCATTTCCGCGTAGACGATCCGGATCTTTTGGACACGGAGTTGTTTAAAATGGTTTTTACCGGCACATTGGTCACATCAAACAACATAGACGGGATGTTGAATCTTGCGAAGCGTTTGCAAAAATATCCCAATATGCGCCTTTTGATATGGGGAAACGGAGAATGCACAGAAGCTATG
>ERZ772867.3634-NODE-3634-length-12611-cov-4.232638_pt1 | contig 12611 bp, 18 predicted proteins | sample MGYA00511341_ERZ772867 | MGnify/ENA primary metagenome ERZ772867 (study PRJEB29015, sample SAMEA2737707) | human gut metagenome | biome: human gut; feature: human-associated habitat; material: faeces | place: China | collected 2012 ... | reverse complement strand
CGCCTATATACATGTCCGTCTCACACGGACAAATTCCCCCCAAATGTCCGTCAGTCACGGACAAGGCAGAGCAGTGGTGTCCGTGGACTGAGGACACACATAGTTAGTTGTGTGCAACTATACTAGAACATATGTTCGATATGAGGACAAAAAAATAGACACCCTTTCGGGTGTCCATGTGTTAGTTATATGAATCTTTAAGAAAAACTTTTAATATTTTATATCTCTTACATTCTTCTTTATTCCAGCATGTATTACAATTTTTATCTTTGCAATATTTACAAATATTTCTTTTACATTCTAAACATCTGAATCCCTCATAATTATCACACTTCATTCTATTACTCCTTTCATTTTTATACTATCAATAAAATCATGCCAATTCCCTACGCTTGCAAGTATTCTCATATACTCTGCCGACAGTCCAATTTGATAAGTACTTTCTCGCAAAACGACATTACTAGAAATATATAAATCATGTCCTGTTTGTCCATCTGGATTATATAACCCATAATCAATATCATTGTAAACTGATTCGAGTTTACCTGTGTGTGAAAATACAAAACCCGTTTTAAAATTTTCAATTTTTTCGAGTTCTTCGGCACCTTTTTTCTTCGGCACTCCTGCGATTGTAATGTGTAAATTTCCTGTTTTTTCATCTTCATATACATACTTTTTTGCTCCTAGTGTTTTAAATCGTTTGTATGTTTCCTCATACTCATATACACCCAAATAATGTGTTTTGCCTTTTGTATCTGTAGCATAACCATTATTGGAAATACTTAGTTCTGTAAGACCTCTATTATATTTATCTATCTTTTTGACAATATCACCATAATCATTAGAAACGATAAATTTAACAGAATCAGTATCACAATACACAAAATTATCGCCAACAATGTTTATCATCTCCTTTAATTTTAATCTCGCCCATGAAGTTACCCAACAACCCCACGCATATAATAGAAATGCTTTTTTATTATATTTTTCTAGTTTTTCCTTAATGTCAATATCTTTTTCAACATCAAAACTTTTTTCGATTTCGTCAATGTATAAAATTTCTGGTTTTACTGGATTTTGGGCGCACATACCATACAACGCGTTAATAAGTTCTTTGCTTTTCATATAGTCCAGTTCTTTTCCTTTAACATTTTTTAGTTTTGTTTTATCGTGAAATAGTGTAACAACCAATTCCCGTAATGAATTTGGCAAGAAATTATATTTTGCAGTGTATACATTTTTTATTTTAACTTGACCTGTATATTCTGTTTTTATGATTTTCCAATCAATATCATTGAAAACATAAACACATTTATCACAACTTAATACTCTTCCGTTATCAATAATCGGATTAACAATTTCCATTGCTTTATCTTTACTCAGATATGGTGCACCATAATATATGTCTTTTTGTTGCAAGTTTTCAATTGTGAACTCAGCTAAAAAACAATAATTTCGTTTTTCGCATAGCGTTTCTAAGTCGTTAATATCGTCAATTAATCGTGGTATAAAGGGTGACATAGGAAATTGATAATTAAGCATCACATCAGGATAACTACTTGCTCTGTCATAGCTTGCTACATTTTTCAATATTTTATTTACATGATAACGGTTTGCGTGTGTGTCCCCCCCTCTAAATTCATTTCTTAACATGGTATATATTTTTTCATCACACATCATATTATGAAGTTGTTTATAGTTGTATTTTTTCATAGCTTGTTTTGCCTTTCTTCTAACATAACCTGTACTTGTAAGAGGCAATGAGTATAAACTATCATTTTCACTTGTTATTCTTATATACATTGCTTCTAACAATCCTATAACATCATACATTGAATATCCTATTTCATATAAATCCAATTTTGTCCACGGATATCGAATTTTACTATAGTCAAATTTGACACCAGATAATTTTTTATGTTTTACATTCATGTCTGTTGTAAATTTGTCGAGTGATTTGTTAGTCTGTAAATAAGAGCATTGAAATCTTAAATTGCCACTTTCACAACGTAATATTTTACGCGGTTTTAATGAAAATACTTTATCTTTTTTAATTTCAATCATATGTCTGAGAAATTGAAACTCATAACTGAGGTTTTGAACAAATATCAATAACGTATAAAAATTATCATTAATATCATGTATAAATGACCTGAACTCGTCCCATGTTCTCCCGTAACATGATTGTATTTCTTGCGTGTCCATATCCATAACTGCAAATTGCCATATATACATAATACTTTGTTCAATTTCTTTTATTCGTGTAGTTTCAATATCAAAAGCGCAAATACAGTTTCTATACACTGTTTTGTCATATTTATGTCTTCCTTTTTTATTATGTGTAGGATGAATGTTTTTTATAAAATTAGAAACTTCTTTTCGGTCTTTTATTAATGACACGTCTATATTCATCATATTTTTTTATTAACTCCTTATTTGATAATGTAGGATATTTTTCGAATATAGTTATAGCTCGTTCACTATCATATATAGTTTCTAAAGAAAAGTCTCTTACATCATTTAGAAATTTTTCAAATTTTTTAACATCTCTATAATTTTTAATAGGAAGCTCTAATGTACTTTTTAAATATTCCACTCGTTTTGCTCGTATACGTTTTCTCTCAGCACCTACAAATCTTTTTTGTTTAAGTGCACTCTCAACTTCACGCAAGGCAAATTCTAAATCCCTTTTTGTTTTAATATTAGAAACTGCCGGAATGCGTGGCTCAATATATGCAATAGCACTTTCCACGTCTTTTTTATATGGACTTTTCTTAATTGCTGTTATTTGTTTTAGTAGTTTTTCTCTACTTTTTTTATAACGAGTCTCAAGTATTATTCTACTTTCACTTTTTCTAGCCAACTTTTTTCCTCTCCTTTCAATAATGATTTGAACACATCAAAATTTTTAATTAGTGATGAGTTATTAATGATTAATGATAATGTGCAACTTCTGGACATATTTAATTCTTTTGCGATATAATCAATTTGTTTTAGTTGCTCATATTCAACGACGATGCTTATTGTTTTTTTCATGGTCATTTTTCCTTTCTTTGTAATTGTCTATAGCCTCTGCTATATATGCCATTAATGTTCCAATGGCTATACCACCTAAAAAGTATACAATATTATCAAACATAATGTTCACTCCACTTTCATATCTTCTTTATTCTATAAAAGGTATACTCATTATCATTTTCACACTTTCATTCATTTCTTTATTATCCTGTATATATTTAACATATACATTATTTGCCATGATATAAAAATCATTAAAATATTTGTCAAAAGTTTCTGTCGTTATCATATCTAGTCTGTATAAATTAGAAAATGTTTGATAACCTTTAATCACATTTGAAATAAGATAATCGTCCCCGCATTCCATAGCAAATTCATAGTTTTCTTTTGTTTTGTTTATTAAATCCTCTACTTTCATGTTTCATCTCTCCTTTTTTCTTTATCTTATAAACACATTATACCACAATATTATTAAATGTCAATAGTTTTTAATAACTTTTTTCTCTTGACATTATAAAATAATAATGCTATTATAATATCGTAACAAGGAAATACAAATACATTGTAAAAGGAGAAAAAAAACATGACAAGAACAATCGTAACAACTAACGCGACCATGATTGTCAAAGACATTAATGGTATTGAACGAACCATTGAAAAAAAATTCATTGGTTCTGCATGGACTTCCACGAAAATTATGAAAGCCATGAAACCTGTTGACGAAGAAGTTGTCAGCATTACCACAACTGTCGAATCACGGCAGTATAAAATGTCTGATGAAGACTTTATTAATTATGCAACGTTAATCGGCTGACGTTGAAAACCTTTCTTTTTATACCACACAAAAAAACTTAATAACATGCACGTGATGTTTCACGTGAAACATTAAATAAAAAGGAGAACAAACAATGAACATTATCAAAACAAACATCAAAGACAATGAATGGAATATGGACTTATCTTATGACATGTTTCAGTCACCAGATAGACAGGGTGTAAAAGATTATGAGGGTCAACAGTTCCATACTGATAAGTATGCAGTTTATGAAGAAGAAAACGCGAACGAAAATATGGTAAGACTTATTACAATCCTTACTGATGAGGGTATTGTAATGACAACTAACTCCCCATCATTCATTCGTACATTTTCTTCTATCGCGGAACTGGCAGAAAAATCCAACGTAGAACATTACGCGTTTGAGGTGGTAGCTGCAAAAAGCAGAAATAACCGTGAGTTCATCACGGCAAAATATGTCAGGGATTAACCTGTATTCCCGTGACGGCTATTTAAACTTTGAGAGGGTAGTTAATATTAACTACCCTTTTAATTTTATTTGGGGTGGCAGGGGTACAGGAAAAACTTATGGTTCACTTAAATATATGATTGAACATAATATAACATTCATGTATTCAAGAACTAAACAAACTCAGCTTGACAAAGTAAAACAAAAAGAATTATCACCATTTAAAGCACTAAATTCAGATTTAGGGTGGAATATACAGCCATTTCCTGTGAATGATATAGCTGGTTTCTATAGCTGTGAGATAGATGAAAAGGGAAAAAGTATACCATCTGGCAATATACGTGGTTATGCGTCTGCTATAACTACATTATCTAATTTACGTGGATTTTCCGCGGAGGACGTTTCTATGTGGGTGTATGATGAATTTATTCCTCAGAAAGATGATAGAGCACCGCGAGGTATCGCGCAATCATTCTTACAGGGGTATGAGACTATGAACCGAAACCGTGAGTTAAAAGGACTTTCACCTATACAAGTATTTTGTTTTTCTAATTCAGATAACGTAGGGTGTGAAATGTTTGCAGAGCTAGGACTGATACGAAAAGTTTCGGAAATGTCACGAAAAAGACAAGAAATTGCTCTATTGAAAGATAGGGGAATATGTCTCATTAATCTCTGTAACAGTCCGATTTCAAAACAAAAAGAAAATACTGCATTATATAGAATGGTAGGAAAAGACAGTGGTTTTTCACAGCTTGCGTTAGGTAACGAGTTTTACGACACGGATTATTCAGACGTTAAACCACAGAATCTTAGAGAATACATACCAATTGTATTTTTTTCAGAAATTGCAATATATCAACATAAATCACAAGAAAGAATATATGTTTCAAAACATAAGCAAGGTGTTCCAGAACAAAATTACACATCAATATCCGATAAAAACATACGTGCTTTTAAAAAACATTACTCGTGGGTATGGAATTATGCTTACTTGAATGACCTCATATTATTTGAGGACATTGAATCAAAATTTTTACTTGACACATATTTTCATATGTGATACAATGTTTTTGTCAGGAGGAACAAATGTCTTTAGCACACGGACGGAGGTCGGAAACCTCGTGCATGATGTTGTCCCCATCTTAATAAAGGCATCTCCTGACTTAATCATAAACATTTATAATATAAGGGGTGATAAAATGGATATTAATACAATCGCACAAATTTTCTCAAATCTCGGTGTGCCTATCGCGTGTCTCGCTGTAACCTTTTACTTATGGTATAATGAAACCAACGCACACAAGGAAGAAATGTCAAAAATGACTGATGCACTTAATAACAATACACTCATATTACAGAAACTTCTCGATAAACTTAATAAGGAGTGATAACATGAATCTCTCGGCTACTATAGTAACAACTGATGATTTAAAAAATTGTGATAATGTAACAGAATTACATTGCCATCCTGATTTTTTCGGAGAATTTATTGTAGACACGGAATCATCACCACTCAATCTACGCACACAACCTAACACAAATTCATCAGTAATATGCGAAATGCCTAAAGGTCATACTTTCTTCTCATATGGTTTAACCGATTCTTCCCTACAATGGCTTTTGGGTGAATGTAATTTACCAGATGGAAAAATTGTGGCAGGTTTTTGCAATGTCAAATATCTTATAAGAAAGGTGGAAAAGTAAATGGTAACATTGGAACAGATTATAGCACTCGCAGGCGCAGGATTCACGAAAGATGACATTCTTGCGTTAAGTGGAGCATTACAGGGAACACCAACACCGACAGTGACACAAACACCAACACCAACACCAACACCAACACCAATAGCGACACCGACACCAACACCGACACAGACACCAGTCCCACAGATGATGAATGTACCATCGTTTCTTCCAACACCAGTTGTTCCGCAGGTTGTACAGTCAGTGCCAGCGCAGACACCGACAAACGATGATAAACTGATAGGAAGTATTCAGAAATTAACTCAGGCGGTACAGAGTTATGGCTTATTACAGCCTATGCCAACACAGGCAACACCAGAGGAAAATGTTAATAACATGTTAGCATCAATTATTAATCCTACAGGTTCAGGAAATGGGGGAAATAAATAATGGCAAGTGTAACGAGTATTTCACAGGGTTCACCGTCTGTTGCTAACTTCAACTCAGCACAGGTGTTGAACACGATTATAAAACAGGCAACAGGACAGAGTGCAATAGCAGGAGTTGATACAGGAAGTTTCGTTTCAGTCGCAAACGTGGCTTTAGGAATTTCCGCTGATGCGCTTTTGGGCGCAATATCACAGGTTCTCACAAGAACTATTTTCTCAATTCGTCCATATACAAGAAAGTTCAAAGGATTGTATAAGGATTCTCTTGCATATGGAAACCATGTAAGAAAATTAAATATTGGTGATAAAGAGTTCGAGAAAGATGACCGTTATGACCTTGTGGACGGGGAAAGCGTAGACGCGCAGATTGTTTCTAAACCAGATATTTTACAAACTAACATTTACGGGCAGAACGTTTATTCAAAACACATTACAATTTTCCGTGACCAGTTGAACATCGCGTTGAGTTCAGAAGAAGAGTTTCAGAGATTCATTACGATGTTGATGAGTAATGCATCCGATATGATTGAACAGGCGCATGAAACTACAGCTCGTGCTACTCTGGCGAACTATATCAATGGAAAAGTTGTAGGAGATACTGTAAATGTTATTCACCTTGTAGCAGAGTATAACGACATCACGGGTCTTGCTCTGGATAGTGACACAGTGAGAAAACCTGAGAATTTCGTCCCGTTCTGTAAATGGATGTTTGGACGAATCATGGGATTGTCGAAGCTTATGACAGAACGTAGCTTACAGTTCCATACGAATATCACAGGTCATAATATTATGAGACACACACCAACGGACAGACAGAAATTATACCTTTTTGCACCTGATATGATTAACATTGACACATCGGTATTATCGGGAGTTTTCCACGATGAATACCTGAAATTGCTTGACTATGAAGCGGTTAATTTCTGGCAGTCTATCGACACACCGATGGGAATTAACAACAAACCAAAATATCTGCTTGCAAATGGACAGACATCTTCTTCTGAAAAGGAAACAGCAACCTCTAATATTATGGGTGTACTGTTCGATGATGAAGCAATCGGAATTAATACGATTGCGGAATGGTCAAGTCCTACCCCATTCAATGCAAGAGGAGGTTACAGCAATATCTGGTGGCATTTCAACGACAGATATTATAACGATTTTACAGAAAACGGTCTTGTATTTTTACTTGACTAAAACTGGGGGGGTTTACCCCCCTTTTATAAATAGGAGAAAAATATGAGTTTTAAAGTAAAATTTTATACGGTGGGGAAAAAGAAAAATTCTACTTATAAACCAGATGAAAGTGCACAGTCACGAGATTTTGACTGCACTATAAAAGAAAATACAAGTATTATCGAACCTGTTATTATAATTCAATATAATGACCCGACAGCTACGCCTTTTGGGCTTAACTACTGCTATATCCCATCTTTTAAACGGTATTACTGGGTGAAAAATTGGAGAAATAATAATACATTATGGTATGCAGAGTTGAAAGTTGATGTGCTTGCGACGTATAAGGAAATTATAGAAAAAAATAATTATTATATTTTAAGAGCAAGTACTGCAAGCGATGGTGAAATAATAGACAGCCTTTATCCTATGAAACCTCAACCACATAGAAGCATTAAAACCGTGGGTTATTTCTGGCAATTAGAGCAGAATTTTAACTTGTCAGGAACTTATGTAGTTGGGATTGTTAATAAAAACGGGATTTCTAATTTTTATGGTTTTAATCCTGCACAGTTCCAAAAATTTGCAAGTGCTGTTTTTTCTGATATTAAATGGATGAATTCTGGAAGTGATATTTCGGATAGTATTGCAAAAATGGTTATGAACCCATCACAATATATAACTTCTGTTCGATGGTATCCATTTGGAATATCCGGCACTGATATGGTAGGAGTAACAATAGGTTGGTGGGGTGTAGACTTGCCTAGTGGACTTAAAAAATTGGATTCTAGCTATTATAAAGAATTTAGTCTTGATATTGTACCAGATTCTCACCCACAAATAGCAAGAGGAAATTTTTTAAATTGTTATCCATATAGAAATATTCGATTATATACACCCCCGTTTGGCTTTATGGAAATAGACGCTTCAAAAGTAAAAAAAGGTGAAACTATACGGAATAAAATATATGTAGATTATCGCACTGGAATTGCTAACTGGACAGCCTCTATTGTGAGTGGAAATGATTCTACGTATATAATTGGAAGTGTATATGGAAAAGTCGGTTTTGACGTTTCGGTGTCTGATATTAAAACAGACTATGCCAGTTCAATAGGAACAGCGTTGGGTGCTACATCAGCAGGACTTTCTGGAAATTTCATAGGCGCAGGAATTGGAATCAGTAATGCAATCCTAAAAACATTATCACCAGAAGTATCTCAGAAAGGTATGCAAGGTTCAACCCTCGGTCAGAGTGCACCTTTACGATGTTTTGTTGAAAGTCGGTTAATAACTGATGAAGATAATGATGATAATGGCAGACCATTGTGCAAAAACAATACTTTTGCAACTCTCGGTGAGGGGTATTATATTGTTGAAAACGGTTCGACACCATTAAAAGGAGCGTTCGATTCTGAGATTGACGAAGTCAAAAACTTTTTGGAGGGTGGTGTATATTATGCGTAGTTATTTTCCTGAAAATAGCATTGCACTTGCACTTTATGTACTAGGAAAACAGAGCGGAGGTGGAAAACCTATAACACCGTCAGGAAACTGGGTAACAAAAGTAACTGATACTACTTCCGGTTATTTGAGTGAATCCGAAATGAAACAGAATGCAGATTTGGTGTATGATTACTTCTATCAGAAATTACAATGGAATGTAAACAGTGTAATGGCATTGCTCGGAAATATGCAGGGGGAAAGTACATTAAATCCAGGACTCATTGAAGTTGGCGGTGGAACTACATCAGCAGGCGCAGGACACGGTCTAGTGCAGTGGACACCTGCCACTGATTTATATAAAGTACTCGATGTATTATATGGTAAACATGATGATTGGTATGATGGAAATAAACAGTTAGCAGTTATATTTGCAGAATATCAGGAAGCAAGTGGTGAAGCGTCACTCGGAATAGAAAAACAGTGGTATTCTACCACAGAATATCCTATCAGTTTCAAAGAGTGGGCTTTTAATACAAAGGGATATTTGTTAGAAGATTTGGTATATGCATTTGCCAGAAATTATTTAAGACCAGCAGTTTGGAAACAGCCAGTGAGATATCAATACGCACAGAAATGGGCTAGTATTTATTTAAAGGGGTGATGAAAAATGTATAATGGAAATTTGTGTGCACCTATAGGCTCTGACGTGATTAATGCTTGTTATGGTCAAGTGTCACCGTCAACATTACATTGCAAAAACACAGCATTAACAGCATACTTTAAAAGATATCTATTACAGAAAGCTATGAGTGTGTTTAAATGGAAATTACCGAAAGAGTGGTCAAAAAGTTATTTTCTATATACACTGTATACATGGGGTTTTATTTCAGTTGTAGAAACTGACAAATTTGGTGTGATATGTCAGGGTTGCGGATTACAGGGATATAATGTATACTACCAACCAACTCATGCCGTTATTGTCAATCCGTTATTAAAAGGTTTTTTAACACCGCAAATTGGATTACAGTGTGAGCTAATAAGATTAACACCAGACTGGACAGGTATTACTGATATCATTTCATATTATGCAGATAATATGGCATTGTCAGCAGAGAGTGCGCTTGTAAATATCGCAAATAGTAAACTTGCGTATGTTTTCAGTGCAAAAAACAAAAGCGGTGCAGAAAGTCTTAAAAAAATAATGGATGATATTATGAAAGGAAATACTGCTGTCTTTTATGATGAAAAATTAAAAAATAGAATGAATGACGGTAGTGAGGTAGAACCGTGGAATACATTCTCCCGTGATTTGAAAAATAATTACATTGCTAACGATTTACAGGATACAATTAGACGGTGGGAAGAATTGTTTGATAATGACATTGGTATTAACAATGTGAGAAGTGATAAAAAAGAAAGACTTATTACAGTAGAAGCAAATGCAAACAATTTCGAAGCGAAAAGTAAATGTGAGCTATGGTTAGAACAGTTGCAGGAGAGCATTGAAAAAGTTAACAATATGTTTGGAACTGAAATATCGGTGAATTGGAGGGATGAGAATGTCAGCTTTAACAATTAGTCTGATGGGTCTAATGACATGGAACGAAACACTGTTAACAGATAACTTACATGTGCCATCGGGGATTGATGTGAAAACTGTAGCTGATTTCATTGTATATGACTGTGCCGAATTAGAAGTGTATATAAGCAATCCAGACGTTTTAGGTGACGCTATCAGTAAATGGTCTAATGTAATGTTACCATACTGGGAAAATGTGTATAAGACAGAAAAAGAAATGAAAGAAATTGACACAACAGCAGGTAAAACAGAAACGTATACTAGAGAAAATACAAGGACACCAGATTTGGTTGTGAGCAGTCAGATTAACAATACTCTGAATGACAACGAGACATATATAAAAGCAGTAGCAGGTTTTAACTCTGATACTGCGAATGTTGCTGAGAGAAACACAAGTAATTCAGAAACTTCGAGTGATACAAATTCAGATACAACAACAACCGGAAAGGAAAAAATTAATGAGAAAATAACAAGGACTTACACAGACGGAGTTCAAGGATTGAAAGCATGGGCGGAACTGAAATATGCAAATACTATGATGAAGATATGTGAAGACTTTAAAGAAAGGTTCTGTTTGTTAATATATTAAAAGGAGGTTAATTATGTATAATAAATATCCTTACACGAATTTTCACGAATTAAATGCTGATTGGATTTTACAAAAAATAAAAGAAATCTATAATGATAATAAATCATTAAGTGAAACGGTAAAATTAAGTACAGCATTATTGAATGAAAAATTAAAAAATGTTGATAACGATATTAAAAAAATTCTTGAAAATATGATAGAATCGGGGGAACTTGAATCTATTATCACAAATACTGTCGTGCCTTTAAACTATTTAAATGATTTGGAAAATAAAAAAATTTTAATAATGGGCGACAGTATAAGTGACGAAAACGCTTCAACTTATGATTGTTGGGTTAAAAATTTTCGTAACTTATGTTCTGGAATTAAAAACCTTACCATTACGAACAAAAGTACATCTGGATATGATACTACTCAAATAGCCACACAGTTTGCTAGTGAAACAGGAAAATATGATATTATTATATTTTTCTGTGGAATTAATGACTTTAACAAACAAATTAATATAGGCAGTTCTTACTCCTCAACTGTTTCAACCGAATATATAGGCGCACTAAATTCATTATATAACACATGGGCCAATAAGCACAATAATGCTGAGGTATATTTTTTAAGTCCTCTCAAAAAACGTGTTGAATTAATCAATGCTAAAATACCATTATTAGCATATATAAGAACTTTATACAGTCACTGTAAAAATTTTGGATGGAATTTTATCGACTTATACGGAAATGCTCCATTATTAAATCCTTATAATTCAACAATACAAACAAAATACTATGCTGACGGAACACACCCCACAACTGCATATTCTCCTTATTTAGCACAATACATTTTAAGTAAATTAATAAGCAAAGATAATGACACACTGGGCAATTATTATGAAGACTGTTCCGTTGAAAAAGTATGTACAGTAAATACCGACAATTTCACACCATCATCACAATATTTACGTTTTGGTACTTATAACTCACACTTAGCTATTAATGGCACCATAAAAAAGACGGGCACTATCATCACTTTACCGAAATGGTTATTATATGTTTCACGTATGGTATTGATACCCGTAGCAACAGCATATAGTAGTGATAATGTCATATTTTTAAAATATGCTTTATCTGATTCTGACATCAAATGTACAACTACAAGCGCAGTAGGAAAAACAATAACAGGTGATTTTAATTTTGATGAATTATATGTGTTAGACTGGTTTACACAGGAAAAAAAATAAAACAAGCGAGCACCCGAAAAGGGTGTTCGTTTTTTCTTGCATCTTTTAGAACATATGTTCTAGTATAGTTGTATACAACTAACTATGCGTGTTCGCCTATGAAAGACAGTCTGTCCGTGTGACAAAGACTGTGTGTCCGTGACTGACGGACATTTGGGGGGAATTTGTCCGCGTGGGACGGACATGTATATAGGCG
>ERZ772867.3621-NODE-3621-length-12661-cov-3.033317_pt1 | contig 12661 bp, 9 predicted proteins | sample MGYA00511341_ERZ772867 | MGnify/ENA primary metagenome ERZ772867 (study PRJEB29015, sample SAMEA2737707) | human gut metagenome | biome: human gut; feature: human-associated habitat; material: faeces | place: China | collected 2012 ... | reverse complement strand
TTCCGCATACCCTGTTCATTAAATGTGCATTCAATCTATCTACATCATCCGGTAATTCTTCCGCAAAGCTTCTCATTGTGAATTTAAAATTCCACCTTGCCAGGGTCTTTGGCCATTCATAGGAACGACTTACATACATTCGTAATCCTGTATTCTCCCCTGTTTTCCTTATCGTTGTACCTGCATAAATCCCAGCCTCTGTCTGAAGCCCTATAAGCACCTGTGCATCTACTGCCTGGAACAGTGCCTTGTCTTCCGTTCTGCTTTTGGTGTTATAAACCGGCTTTACAGAAACAACCTGTTCTACAAACTTACCATCCTTTACACAGGCCAGTGCATCACAGTCAATGCCCTTCCAGTATTTCTCTATTGCTTCCTGATCCAGACAGAGACAGTCAGCTTCCTTCGCTTCCGCTCTTTTCAGTCCCAGCTCGCGGATCAGATATTCATTATCGGTATTTCCGATCACAACGATCCCGGCTCCCTGCCTGTTCTTCTCAAGAAGTGCCTCAACCTCTTCATTGGTGATTCCCATAGGATTGACAAGAACGTATCCGTCTGCGTTACTTTTCTTCAGATTCTTACTGTTAACAGCACAGTGGATCGATGCACCTGCCATAATGGCTCTTAATCCCGGAGCTGTCAGCTCCCACCGTTCGCCCCTGTCCAAATGATACTGATACACTGCATCTGAAAATACAAGCACAGGTCCGTTTGTTTTCAGAATGGGTTCTTCAAATCCTATATCCCATCTGTCCTTCAGGAATTTCCAGTCCTGCTTCTCCAGGTCTGTTCCAAAAATAAACTGTAGTCCCTCTGTTGCGCGGACATAATTTCCTTCCTCATTGATAAAGGTTGTACTTGGCAGTGACAATGACTGTCTTTCCAGCGCATTTGGCATATCCTTAACTGCAATCCAGTGCTCCGGTGCATTGCAGGTGGCAATTGCCCAGTACAGATGCAGATCCGGTGCATATGCCCTGCTTGTCACAAAGCTGACAATTTCACCGGCTTCCCAAACATACAGCCACTCACCGCCTCTGTGTCCCCAGTTTTCCTCTCTTGCCTGGATGCAGACTGCACCCACACCGCTTTCGGACAACAGCTTATAATCCACACCGTAGTCATAAATTGCATCTACAGCTCCTCTTGCCCATGGATCCATGGAAACAAATTCTTTTCCATGCTTTTCCAATCCCTGTTTCATTTTTTTAAAGAAAGAAGCCCACCTCTGCGCATAAAACTTCATCCAAAGAGACCGATTCCCGGGATCATTCCAGATAAAGTCTGCCTGTTCAGACGTCTTCTCACCCTTAACCTTTATTCCTGACCAGGTTTCAAACTGATCGATCATATCCGGATGGAAATCTCCATCCTTCAGCATAACGCCAAGACCGCACCAGCCATCCCCTGCCAGAAAGCCATCCATATGAAAATCCTCCAGATACCTGATCAGATCTTCCAGAAATACATCTTCATAGTAGCGTCCATCCGGAAGCCTTCTCAGCGGATTAATGGATCCTGTACTATTCCTTAAGGAACCGCCATCCCTTGTCATGATGAAAATATCATATTCATCTGCATGCTCCATAAGCCATTCTGCTCTGGTATTGTATTCATCATGTATATTCGGCTGGGCAAGTGCACCAAAGAAAAATTTGGTTCCTGCCTTATGCAGTTCCTCTACCAATCCGTACAGCTGCCTCTGACTCCAGACGTTACCACCCGGCATTTCTCTTTCGCATGTCCACAGGTAAGGCACTGTCGCATTATCAATGATCCCGTTATAGGAATGAACCTGTTCTACAGAGCATTCCAGCAGGGTAACAGCATCTGGAACAAACCCAAGCGTTTCCAAATAATTATGTACCCCATAATCCTTCTCCCTGTTGTCAAATGCCCTTAAATCGAGCGAATCCAAAATATGATAATTCATACCTTCACCTCACTTGTTTCTCAAATTTCATTATTTGAAATTTAATTTCATTTCTTAATCATAGTATATTCCATGCAGCAGAAAATGTCAATCAGATGCTTGTTTTTTTACTTTGTCAAAATAGTATTGTTCCACTTCTCCGATCCGTTTCACCTTGGGAAGTGATCCTCCGCCAGAGAACTCTGCTTTTAGCCAGATATCAACCAGGCATTTAGCCAGCTCCTTCCCGATCACTCTTTCTCCCATGCAGAGGATCTGTGCGTCATTGCTTTTTCTGGCTCTCTCTGCAGAATACGGGTCATGACAGACTGCTGCCCGTATCCCCGGGACTTTATTGGCCGTAATAGCCATTCCGATTCCAGTTCCGCAAACCAGAATGCCCCGCTCATATTTTCCTTCTGCTACTGCCTCAGCTACCTTCCTTGCTATATCCGGGTATAAAACAGTTTCTCCCTCTGCCGCTCCGTAATCTTCATATTCAACACCGATATCAGACAAATGCTCCATTATCGTCTTTTTCAGCTGATATGCTGCTTCATCACAGCCAATTGCAAGTTTCACCCGATCACCTCCATTATACCGTCTGCAAAGCTCTGAAGCAGGATACAGCAGGATACAGCCCCGGCATCCAGTACACCTCTTGACCGTTCCCCAAGTCTGCTGGCACGTCCGAATTTTGCTATCATATCCTTCGTGGAATCTCTTCCACTCTCTGCAGCCTTTTTCATCTGTACAAGGGCAGTCTGCATATCCGCACCCTCCTGGCCGGCTTTTTCCAAAGCCGCCACTGCAGGTGTCAGTGTATCCATCAGCGTTTTATCTCCTGTTCTTGCTCCAACAAGCTCTTCCAGCTCCTTTTTCGCCTGATCCAGCATCTGGTACAGATCTGAAACTGTAATCTCATCTTTTCCGTCTGCTTCGTCTGCCATTGCCATAAATACAGTTCCATAGATCGGACCCATGGAACCGCCGATTTCATTAAGCAGGATCATCCCCAGCTCTCTCAGGCCTTCACTCAGATCAAACGTTTCCTTTTCAAACCGCTGCTGAAACAGGCTAAAGCCTTTATTCATATTCATCCCATGGTCACCGTCTCCGATCAGGCCGTCAATTTCACCGAGGTAATCCTTATTTTCTTTAATTCCACTGACCATCCTCATCAGAACAGGCTTTCCATCCTTGTTATGAAACGCTTTCATCCCTTCTCCTTCTCTTTTTGCTTCAATCCTACTGTATTAACAGGCATATCAAGGAGCTCCTTTAATTCCTCATCAAGCTTCATTAATGTAAGCGTTGCACCCATCATATCTAATGATGTGAAATAATTTCCCACATATGCTCTGTAGACTGCAATTCCTTTTTCCTGCAGAAGCTTTTCCACCTCATTGTATAATACATACAATTCCATTACCGGCGTCGCCCCAAGCCCGGAAATCAGCACTGCAACCTCATCACCTGCTTCAAAAGGATAGTCTGGCAGGATGATATCTGTCATTCTCTTTGCCATTTTATCAGCCGTTTCCAGCTCACACACTTCTATTCCAGGCTCTCCATGGTGTCCTATCCCTACCTCCATAGTGCCATCCTTGATCTCAAAATTGGGATGTCCCACTGCCGGAAGTGTACATGGTGTCAGACCAATACCAATACTTCTCGTATGGTCAATTGCCTTTTGTGCTGCATCGATCACCTCGTCAAGTGAACCGCCCATTGCAGCCTTGGCACCACCACATTTCCACATAAAGATCTCCCCGGCAACTCCTCTTCTTTTTTCTCTCTGATTCTTAGGAGCGCTGGCCACATCATCATTGGCGATCACCGTCTTTATTGTCAGACCCTGCTTCTGTGCCATTTTCACAGCCATTTTTACATTCATGTTATCCCCGGAATAATTTCCATAGAGACATGCCACTCCTTTTCCCTGATCTGCACATTTGGCCGCATCAAGAAAGGCAACTGCTGTAGGGGAAGAACAGATTTCACCAACTGCCGCAGCATCGCACATATTTTCTCCGACATAACCAATGAATGCCGGTTTATGCCCGGAGCCGCCTCCGGTGATCACGCCAACCTTTCCTTCGCCTTTGCATCTGGCTTTAACAACCCGCTTATTTTCCGTGGCTTCTACTATATCACTATTGGCTTTCAGAAAACCGCTCAGCATCTCGTCTACAATATTGTCCGGATCATTGAGAATTCTTTGCATGCTATCCCTCCATTCCCGGTACCAGAACAACCTTCATTGCTCCATCTTCTCCGGTCTGTGCCAGATGAAATCCTTCTTCCCACTTCTCTAACGGGAATTTATGACTTACCACTCCGGCAGTCGGCAGCTTTCCATTGTCAATCCATTCGATCACCGTATCATAGCAGTAGGGACTCAGATGTACACCAAGAAGATCCAATTCTTTTCTGTCAGATATGATGCTCCAGTCCACAGATACCTTTTCTCCAAATACAGAGAATTCAACAAAGCGTCCCAGCTTACGGATACAGTCCAGTCCCTGCTGTACACTTGATGGATGTCCGGTTGCTTCAATATAGATGTCACAGCCATATCCGCCTGTCATCTCCTTAATCTTGGACACCACATCTTCTTTCCCCGGATTCATGACGATATCCGCCCCAAATTCCTTTGCTTTTTTCAAGCGCTCATCGTTCATATCCAAAACTACCAGGCACTTAGGATTTGCCTGTCTCAGCGCTCCTATCATTCCAAGTCCCAGTGTTCCTGCTCCTGACTGCACCACAAAGTCTGTCGTCTTTGGCTGTGCCCTGTCCACACAATGAAATGCACATGCATATGGCTCGATCAGAGCAGCCTTTTCAACAGGCATATCTGCGGGTACCAGATATGGAAGCGCTTCCTTCGTCAGGCGTACATATTCAGCCATACCGCCATTTACATTATTCTGGAAGCCAAAAAGATCGTGCTTTTCACACATCCAGTGTCTTCCGGTTTTACAAAACATGCATTCGCCGCAGGGAACAATCTGCTCAGGACAGATTCTGTCCCCAATTTTCCAGTTTCCCTTGACCTTATCACCAATTTCCACAACTCTGCCAACAAACTCATGACCCGGAATCATAGGTGCCTTAATATAGGGAGGATTCCCATCACCGCCCCAGAAGCTCTTTGCACCATGGAAGGCCTTCACATCACCTGCACAGATCCCACAGGCTTCTACCTTCAGGATCATTTCACCCTCTCCTGCTCTTGGGGTATCCACGACCTCAAATCTGTAATCGCCCGGTGCATAAGCAACAATTGCTTTCATCTTTTTTGGTAACTCTCTTGCTGTATCCACTCGCTTCCCTCCTTTTGCGAACTGCTTTTGCAAATTCATTTTGCAAAAGTTTATGCTATAAGTTTATATGAATATTTTTTATTAGTCAATGACATATAATCAAAAAAATTATATATTTTTTTGTGCATTATATACAAAGCTTGCTGTTTGCAACAGGATGTGTTATTCTGAACAAAGCATTGGTATAATTTTTAGAAAGAGAGCTTTTACCTTATGAATGGTCAACCAAATCCCATAACCCGCAAGCGGGTATATGAGCTGATCTACAAAACACAACGTATTTCCAAGCAGGACATTGCATACCAGCTAACGCTCAGCTTACCAACGGTATCCCAGCAGCTGCAGAGTCTGGAAGCCTCTGGTCTGATCGAAAGAAATGGCTCCTTCGCTTCTACCGGCGGCCGTAAGGCGCAGATTATATCCTGTATCTATGATGCCCGGATTTCCATCGGAATTGAAATCCGTCTTCATACGCTTTCCATGGCAGCTATTGACCTGAGAGGAACCCTGCTCCACACTATCCAATACGCTGTTCCCTTTTCCAATACACTGGATTATTTTGAACTGCTGGGTGAAAAGCTGACTCATTTCCTGACTTCACTTGCATACCCATCTTCTTCTATTCTGGGTATCGGTATCGTACTGCAGGGACTGATCTCTGCGGATGGAAAAACAGTTACCTATGGAAAAATCCTAAATTGTACCGGTCTGACCGTAAGTTCCATTTCCAAATATCTTCCCTTTCCCTGCACAATGATCCACGATGCTGAAGCCGCAGCTACCTTGGAGCTATGGCAGCAGCCGGAAAAGAAAAATGCAATATTCTTTCATATACGGGAAAATCTGAGTGGTGCTCTTATTGTAAATGGAAAATTCCTGAAGGGTAGTGAATTAAAAAGCGGTGTTTTTGAACATATGACCATTATACCAGACGGAAAGCCCTGCTATTGCGGCAAGCGCGGATGTATGGAAACCTGCTGCTCTGTTTCTGCCCTTCTTGAGGGGGATGAAACTCTTGAGGATTTTTTCCTTCATCTGAGAAAAAAAGAGCACAGCTATGAAGAACGCTGGCTCTCTTATCTTTCTGCGCTGACTATTGCAATAGATAATCTCCACATGGTTATTGATTATGACGTAATTCTCGGTGGCAGTATTGCTCCTTATATTACAGACAATGATATTGATCTATTGTTATCAAAGATCCAAAAGGCAAGTGCATTTCCAACTGACCGGCATTTTATATCCACTGCCTCCTGTGCCGGCATACCGATTGCCTGTGGTGCTGCTCTTCCTTATATCTGTAAATTTTTAGAATCCCTGGACTGACAGCCTTATCACCAAAGCCGGATCTCCCTTGACAGGGCAAAGGAATAGATCAGCTTCTCCTTCACGCTCTTTCCAGTAAGACGCTCAAGTGCCTGCGCATAATAATCAAGCTGCACCTGATACCGCCGGATCAGTTCTTCTGCCGTTTCTACAGACTGGCTCGTAGGGCTGCTGTTTCGCCATACGGAACGCATCCGCAGCATCGATGGGACGCTTTTCGTCCTGACCTGCATCAGCCGTCCCGATGCGATCTCGCCAGCCTTTTCCTAATACACCGGAACATTTTACAACTGTCTATCATCAAAAGCCGCTTTTGCGGCGGAATGTGAGGAACTATGAATCCCGAACGTATCTGTTACGGCTGCTTTTCCGAAAAAGAACCCGGCACGGTCTGCCCCGTCTGCGGGTTCGATGAAACAAAGCAGCAGCCCTATCTCGCCCTTCCCCTGGGCACAATTGTAAACGGCCGTTACCTGATCGGCAAAGTCCTCGGCATCGGCGGCTTCGGCATTACCTACCTCGGCTTTGACCTGACCCTCGAAATCAAAGTCGCCATCAAAGAATATATGCCCTCCGCCATGGCTACCCGGAATACCGACCGCTATACTGTCGTTCTGACCAGTCATCAGGAAAAGGATTATCAATCCGGAATGGAACGTTTTCTGGAGGAAGCACGCATTCTGGCAAAGCTCCAGAACACACCGAATATCGTTTCCGTCCAGAACTATTTCCGGGAAAACAACACCGCATACTTCGTCATGGAATACGTGAACGGCACCAGTCTAAAAGCCTATCTTGCTGCGCACGGGGAAAAAATTTCCTGCGAAGAAGCATTGAAAATCCTGCTGCCTGTTATGAACGCGCTCGTTTCTGTCCACTCCATGCAGCTTTTACACCGAGATATCAGCCCGGACAACATTTACCTGACCGCCGACGGTGACAGCAGGCTTCTGGACTTCGGCGCAGCGCGCTTTGCTTCCGGTGATGGGAAAAGCGTTTCCGTTATTCTAAAGCATGGCTATGCCCCGGAGGAGCAATACTCTTCCCATGGAAATCAGGGACCCTGGACAGACGTTTATGCCATGGGTGCAACGCTTTATCGCTGCATCACCGGAGTTCTTCCGCCGGATTCCATCGAACGGATTCACGGCGATACCCTCAAACGCCCCTCCGAGCTTGGCATCTCCATTTCCCCTGCCATCGAACAGGCAATTCTGAAGGCGCTCAGCATCCGTACGGAAGACCGCTTCATGAGCATGGAAGCCTTTATCTGCGCGCTGAACGGGGATGTCGCAACTGCATCGGCACAATCGCCATCCCCCGGATCAACGGCAAACGCACCGCAGCAATGTACCGGCGCGTTGTCTTCCCGACCTGCCACATTTTTTGCTGTCCTGTCGGCACATCTGAAACAAAATCCGCTTCTGGCAGTCGCTCTTGGCGGCGCTCTGGTCGCGGTAGTCGCCCTCGTCCTCTTTTTGCCCCTTTCCGGAAAATCCGGAAAAAATACCAGCTACACAAACTCTGCTTCGTCCATGAATCCTTCTTCTGCATCTGCACCTCCCGGTTCGGATACGCCGACGCCCTCTCAAACCCCGCCCGGGCAGGATTCAGACGCACCGGACGATCCTTCCTCCGGCGATTCAAACGACAGCACCGGTACGGAAATTGTCACCTATGATCTCGGAATTTTAAATGCTACCATCGACGTTCCGGCAGAGTATAGCGTTTCAGATGATGGTTTTACTTTTACCAACAATGCCAGAAACTGCCGGATCGAAACCAGCTTCAACTGGGCTACAATTGTTCCGATCTATTCCCTTGCCGACATCGAAAACTACCGGGAGGATATTGTTTCCTCCTACGCAGAGGGCTACGGTCTTACCGACGCCATGATTCTGACCGCAGGACCGGACGATTTCGGCGGACAGTCCGCTTACCAGATTTTCTTCCAGGGAACAGATTCCAGCCAGACCACCCTGCAGCATGTACTGCTTGCAGTAGAAGGAAGGAATGACTTTGGCGCATATCTGCTCGTCGGCTCCTATCCAAAGGATTCCGAAACAGACCACACACAGATTTACAACAGTCTGACATCCTTTCGTATAAATGGTCCTGTGGATATTACCTACGAGCGCTATTGCGACACCGCTGCAGGCATCCAATGCATCACGGATTCCACTCAGATCAGCAGCACAAGACGCAGCAGCTTTACGCTTCCAAACGGCAACAGCGGAACCGCCCTCCTTCTTTTCCTTTCCTCCAACGAAGAGGAATATATTGAGGTGGAGCAGGGACTTTCTGCCGGAAAAAACGCAGACGAATGTATTGCTTACCTTTCCGGCATCTGGGAAGATGTCTCCGGCGCTTCCCTTTCGGAGATCATGACAGAAAGCCGGGAAGACGATATTATCTGGAAATTTCGGATCGTTTCTCACGATTCCGATATTTCTATCTTCGCTGCAGCTGATATCGACGGTGTCCCCTATATCGTCGGTGCAAGCACATCCGAAGAAAATATTGATAACTCCAGCAATGTTCTTACCGAAATAATGGCCACACTGCGGCCGCTGTAAGCCTGCAGCATTTGCAGCATTGAAAAAAGCAAAAAACGCCAGTTTTCATTGGAAAATGTAATAGGAGGGCTCTCTCATGTTCACGCTCAAACAGGATCTAGGCTGTCCGCGGCGTATGACCGTCTATGCGATTTTTGATATTCTGGATCGCCTGAAAAGCTCCTATGACCAGGTTATGACCGGTGATATTCAGGCGCAGGTTTCCATATTTGGCAAAGAATGTCTCTGTGCCTTTGCAGTTACGGAAAGCTCTCCGGATACCTCAATTCTCCACATCACTCTCCTGCAGCCGATTTCCGACATGACAAAGGAGGACGAGCAACTCGTCCTCCTTTATCTCATGGAACATATTCTTCTTCATATTGATGAAGTTCTGGTACACTGAAAATCATTTTTGTCCAGCTTTCGATAATACCACATGTTTAACAGTGCCGCAAATATCCACGCCAGCGGATAGGCCATTGCCAGTCCCGGAAAGCCCCAGATACGGCTTAAGCAAAGTGCTGCAAAAACACGCATGAGAAGCTCCAAAAATCCGCCCATCATCGGGATCTTCGTATTTCCGGTTCCCTGCACCGCGCCCCGGTAGGTGAACAACAGTGCCGCACACCATAAGCAGCTGGCTTCAATACTGTTGTAAATTCTGGACAGCCGGATCACCTCTACTGCACCGCTTCCAACGAAAATCGAAACGAGCGGCTTACAGAACACAATGATCAATCCGCCTACCACAACACTGAAAAAGAGACAGCTCAAAAGGGAAACCTTCATTCCTTTTCGAATTCTCTGATATTGCTTCGCACCAAAATTCTGTGCTGTAAACGTTACCATGGCAACTGCGATCGAATACATCGGCATCACGACAAAGGTTTCCAGCTTATTACATGCAGTGTATGCCGCAATCGCATCTGCACCCATCCCGTTCAATGCACTCTGAAATACCATCATTCCGACGCCCGTAATGGAGTCCTGAATCGAAAGCGGCAGCCCTACCCGGAGATGATCCGCTAAGAAAGCAAATGATATTTTAAAATCTTCTTTTCTGACACGCAGCTGCGGATATTTCCGAAAGCTGTAGATCAGACAGCCGACCCCGGAAAGGCTTTGGGCCAGAATCGTCGCTGCAGCTGCTCCGACCACATCCATATGAAACACCAGAATAAACACAAAATCCAATATAATGTTCAACACAGAGGAAATGATCAGAAAAATAAGCGGTACTTTACTGTTTCCGATCGCCCTCAAAAGGCTTGATTCCACGTTGTATAAAAGCTGTCCTCCAAGTCCGATAAAGCAGACCAGCTGATAAGCATACGCACGCTGAAACAGATTTTCCGGCATATTCAAAATATGCAAAAGTCCTGGCAGGCAAACAATACCTACCACGGTACAAAGCAGGGAAACCACCGCCCAGATCATATAGATCACTGCTGTGGAACGTCTCGCATTTTCCGTTTTCCCGGCACCGATAAACTGAGATGTCACAACTGTTACACCGCCCGCAAGGCCGGAACAAAATCCAAACACCAGAAACTGCAGGCTCCCGATGCTTCCTACTGACGCCAACGCGTCAGAACCAAGGGTACGTCCCACGATGATCGTATCCACAGCAGAATACAGCTGTTGAAATACATTTCCTGCCAGGATCGGCAGCATAAACATCAGGATCGTCTGGAAGACATCTCCCTTTGTCAAATCGTATTTTCTTTCCAATTTCTTCTTCCAAACCTTCCCTTCGAAATAGTCTCTGTCTTTTTCCCTTTACACTGACATCGGGCAGCTTCTTCTTTCTTCCCGATCCATGTCTCCTCTCTCGTATCTGGCATTGAATTCCATGTTGATGTCACGGATTTCTTTTTTGCCGTCGATGTAATCCTGATACATATCCGCAAGTCCCGCCATACAACCGTCGCAACTGGCGGACAGATTGCCAAGTGCCTCCTCCACGATCTGTTTGCGTTCCTCGCAAGTGGTTTCTTTAATCAGATATCCTGCCATTTTCTAATCCTTTCCGTCCGGATCTTCCGGGCATTCTTTGTTTTTTTGTAACTGAACCATTACGTTTTTTTCCTTTTATCTGGTGCTTTCGCTTGTCAGAATCTCCTGCAGACGCTTCTCCATCTTCTCCACCTGATCTGCATAATCCCAGGCGATGTTGTTCTGCTGCCCGATATCATAATCCATATTGTAAAGCTGCGGATCCTTTGATAAACCGGTTTCAATTCTGGTAAAGGGCATATATGGAGCCCCTTCGCTGGGAGATAAGTATACCCAGCTGCCGCAGCGCAGCATTTTCCCGCAGGATAAGTCCTCTGTCATCAGTTCTGATCTGCCTGCAGGGTCCTCTCCGATCAATGCCGCATACCTGTCCTGGCTGTCTACTGCGCTGTCCTCTCCTGTTTCGATGCCAAGCATGTGTGCAAAGGAAGCATATAGATCTACCTGGCTGATCAGCGCCTCGGACACGCCCCGGTGCTTCAGCGCAGAACTGTATACAATAAATGGAATTCTTGTACCACCGTCAAACTTGCTGTATTTTCCGCCTCTCAGCGGTCCTGCTGCCCGATGCGTTCCATTTAATTCATATGCTCTGTCCAGATAACCATCATCCAGTACCGGTCCATTATCACTGGAAAAAATAATCATGGTGTTATCCAGAATCCCTTCTTTTTCCAGCGCAGCCATCACTTCTCCAACGCACCAGTCAAGCTCTGCGATCACATCCCCTCTGGGTCCCAGTCCGGTCGCGCCCTCAAAGCGTGCAGAAGGCACGCGGGGTACATGGGGCTGATGAAGGGCATAATACAAAAAGAATGGTTTTTCTGCCCTGCAGCTGTCTGAAATAAACTGCTTTGCCCGATTTAAAAAGGTTTCCGCCAACTCTTCATCCTTCCAGACCGCTTTGCTTCCGCCGCGCATATAGCCAATCCTTCCGATGCCGTTTACAATGCTCTTATCGTGTCCGTGAGAAGAGCGCACGCGCAGAAGCTCCGGATTTTTATAATACGTTGGAATATCCTCAAAGGGAGATTCTGCTTCGTAGGAAACCTCGATCAGATCTTTTGGATCCAGATTTACCACCGAGCGTCCCTCTAAGAATACACAGGGCACACGGTCTGCCGTTGCCGGAAAAATAAATGATTCCTCAAAACCAAGGTCTATCGGTGTCAGATTGATCTCCTGATTCCAGTCGATCGATTTGCTGCCATCTCCCAGCCCCAGGTGCCATTTTCCAACAATTCCGGTATGATACCCCGCTCTCTGAAACAGCTTTGGAACGGTATCAAGCTCTCTTTTGATAATACAGCCCGCATCTCCCGGCAGGATATGTGCCTGCTCATTCCGGAACGGATAACGCCCTGTCAGGATACTGAAGCGTGCAGGCGTACAAACCGCAGAGGTGGAATATGCGTTGGTAAATTTCAATCCTTCTGCACATAGCCTGTCCAGATTCGGGGTGTCGATCTTCCTGCTCCCATAGCATCCAAGATCCCCAAAACCAAGATCATCGGCAT
>ERZ772867.3596-NODE-3596-length-12752-cov-5.447192_pt1 | contig 12752 bp, 10 predicted proteins | sample MGYA00511341_ERZ772867 | MGnify/ENA primary metagenome ERZ772867 (study PRJEB29015, sample SAMEA2737707) | human gut metagenome | biome: human gut; feature: human-associated habitat; material: faeces | place: China | collected 2012 ... | reverse complement strand
TATCGCAGCTCTTGACCTTCAGGTCAGCCAGATCGCCGGAGCAGCAGTTCAGCTGGCGCACGGGGATCTCCATGCTGCGGAACAGCTCCACGGAGTTCTTCCAGAGCTTCTCGTACCAGTCGGCACTCTCCTCGGGGCGGCAGACCACGATCATCTCCTGCTTCTCGAACTGGTGGATACGGTAGATGCCGCGCTCCTCGATGCCATGTGCGCCCTTCTCCTTGCGGAAGCAGGGGCTGTAGGAGGTCAGGGTCAGGGGCAGAGTGGCCTCGTCCAGAGTCTGGTCGATGAAGCGGCCGATCATGGTGTGCTCGCTGGTACCGATCAGATACAGGTCCTCACCCTCGATCTTGTACATCATAGCATCCATTTCCGGGAAGGACATGACACCCTGCACCACGTTGCCGTGCATCATGAAGGGAGGGATCACATAGGTGAAGCCCTTGTTGATCATAAAGTCGCGGGCATAGGCCAGCACAGCCTCGTGCAGGCGGGCGATGTTGCCCAGCAGATAGTAGAAACCGTTGCCGGCCACGCGGCCTGCAGCGTCCATATCGATGCCGTCGAAGCTCTCCATGATCTCGGTGTGGTACGGAATGGGGAAATCGGGCACCACAGGCTCACCAAAGCGCTGTGCTTCCACGTTGTAGGTATCATCCGGGCCGATGGGCACGCTGGGATCGATCATCTGCGGAATGGTGTACATGATCTCCTGAATGCGTGCGGACAGGGTCTCTTCTTCCTTTTCCAGCTCAGCCATCTTGTCGGCGTCGGCCTTGACGGCGGCATTGTTGGCATCGATCTGAGCCTGCAGCTCAGCCTTCTGTGCCTCATCGGTGCACTTCTTCAGCTGGCCGAACAGGGGGCCGTTGGCCTTGCTCAGCTTGTTGCGGGCAGCCTTGAGGGCTTCCACTTCCTTCAGGCATGCGCGGTACTTGGCATCCTTCTCGATGACCTCGTCCACCAGCGGGAGCTTTGCATCCTGAAACTTCTTCTTGATGTTTTCCTTGACAGCGTCCGGGTTTTCACGGACAAATTTGATATCAAGCATGATTGACTCTCCTTGCTCTATTTCGGTTCGCACAGAAGATCCCCTCCCCTGTGCCGTTCAAAGACGGTCGCCCGCCTTGGATCGCTTTATTCTTCGTTCTGGTACTGTCCCAGCAGGTTGGCAAAGGCCCGCAGCTGCTCGTCTGAATAGAAATGCACGGTCAGCCTGCCCTTACCGTCGTGGTAGGCCACGTTCACCTCGCTGCCCAGCACCTGCTTGAGGCTTTCTTCCACCTCCACCGGCAGAGTGCCCCGCGGCTGGGGTTCTCTGGGCTCCTTTGCGGGCTTTGCCAGCTTTTTGCACAGCGCCTCGGCCTGACGCACATTCAACTGGTTGTCCGCAATGATCTGCGCCGCCTGCTCCTGCAACTCCGGTGTGGGCAGGCTCAGGATCACCTTTGCGTGGCCGATATTGATAAAGCCGCTTTTCAGCAGTTCCAGCACGTTTTCCGGCAGGTTCAGCAGGCGCAGGCTGTTGGCCAGTGCGCTGCGGCTCTTGCCCAGCTTCTGTGCCGCCTGCTCCTGCGTCAGGCCGCAGCGGGTCATCAGCTCCCGGATGCCGGTTGCTTCTTCCACCGGGTCCAGATCCTCGCGCTGCAGGTTTTCCACCAGAGCCAGCTCCATGGCCTGCTCGTCGCTGACTTCCTTAATGACCACCGGCACATCGTTCAGCCCTGCCATGCGGCAGGCACGCCAGCGGCGCTCACCCGCCACGATGCTGTAGCCGCCGCGCGGGCGCGGACGCACCGCGATGGGCTGCAGCAGACCATGCTCTGCAATGCTGGCCGCCAGCTCGCCCAGCGCCTGTTCGTCAAAGGTCTTGCGCGGCTGTTCCGGGTCCGGTTCGATCTCACGCAGGGGCAAGGTGTCTACCTTTGCACCGGACTCAAAAACCGGGGCGGCATCTTCAAACAGACTGTCCAGCCCGCGGCCAAGTCCTCCTTTTCCTCTTGCCATTCATGTTCCCCCTGAGGTTTAATCTTCCAGAGCATTTTTCGTCTGCTCTGCGACGGGTGCACTTTTTCTGTGGGCCTTTTTGGGCTCGTGCGGGCGGTTGTTCTTGACAAATTCGATTGCCAGATCCATGTACGCTTCGCTGCCCTTGCCCTTGGGCTCATAGAAATTGATGGGCTGGCCGTAGCTGGGTGCCTCCGAAATGCGGATGGAGCGCGGGATGGTGGTCTTGTACACCTTGGAGCCGAAATACTTCTGCACCTGCTCCACCACCTGCACGGTCAGGTTATACCGCAGCGAGAACATGGTGAACACCACGCCCTCGATATCCAGATACGGATTGTACTTTTTGCGAATGGTCTTTAAGGTGCTGATCAGCTCCGAAAGACCCTCCAGCGCGTAATACTCGCACTGCACCGGAATGAGAACGCTGTCGCAGGCACTCAGGCCGTTCAGGGTGAGCAGGTCCAGACTGGGCGGACAATCGATAAAGATGAAGTCATAGTCCTTCTGCACCTCGGCCAGCGCCTTGCGCAGGCGGCTCTCACGAGCGGGCAGGTCGATCATTTCCAGACTGGCACCGGCCAGACGGGTGTTGGAGCCGATGACATCGGTGCGGTATTCGGTCTTACGGATGGCCTCGGATGCTCGTGCTTCACCGATCAGGATCTCGTAGGTTCCCTTTTCCACGCTGCGCTTCGGGATGCCGTAGCCAGTGGTGGTATTGCCCTGCGGATCAAGATCTACGATAAGCACCCGCTTGCCCAGCGCCGCAACGCAGGACGACAGGTTGACGGCGGTGGTGGTTTTGCCAACGCCGCCCTTCTGGTTCGCAATTGCTACAATTTTTGCCACGCACAATTCTTCCTTCCGGGAAAATTTAATTGTTCCATGTGGAACATTCGCAGTCATGCCCGCCGGTTTCCCGTCCATACAGGCACCTTAACACCTAGTATAGCACATCCAAATCGGTTTTTGAACCATCTGAAGCGTTTTTCCGCTGGATTTTTAACTTTTAGAGGTGGGAAAATCAAAAACTGCACTGTTTCGGGAGACAAAACAAACGATTTTGAATGCGCGCCGGGAAGCTGGCTAGCCCTCTCAGTCAAGCCCTGTCGGGCTTGCCACCTCCCTCATAAGGGAGGCTTTGGCAGTACGGTAAAGTTTCTGGGCAGACCACAAAGCTTGCGGTTTCGCCAGAGGCTCCCTCTTTGAGGGAACTGTCGCGCAGCGACTGAGGGGCTTCCAATCGGCGGAACACAAAAAATCCTTTAGCGAAGCGACTTGGATTTTTTGTATGGAGCCCAACAGCTTTGGGGTTACTAGGGGCGAGCAGCCCCTAGTTCGTGCCTCCCGCGCCTCGAAAGTAGCGGGTGCTTTTCTGGTTCTCTTTTGGCACGCAAAAGAGAACGTACCCGGCGCAATGCTTTAGCAAAAGGCATGAAACTTTAAACACGCGACTACGCTCTGCACGGGAGTTTCCTGTTCCACATGGAACAATTTTACCGTTCGGCGGCGGTGGTTGGGATGCGCACCGTATATTCGATATACCCGTCCTTCTCCTCCCGGTGGGCAGTGGCGGGCACACCATTATCGGTCATCAGACGGATGGCATGGTCGATGGTGTTCACAAAAATACGCACATCCTTGACCATCGAGATGCGGTGCCTGCCTTTTGCAGGGGTGTTGAGCAGCTGTTCAATGTAGAGGTCAGTCTGCCGGGCGTTCATGCGGCGCTTGGCAATGTTGATCAATGCTTCACTGCGGCGGTTCTCCGGCAGACGCAGCACCGCCCGGGCATGGCGCTCGGTGAGGCTGTTGTCCAGCACGAACTGCCGCTGGTCGGCGTTCAGCTGCAAAAGCCGCAGCTTGTTGGCAAGGGTGGGCTGCGCCATGCCCAGACGCTTGGCGGCTTCGGCCTGGGTGCAGTCCCACAGCACCATCACGTCCCGCAGGCCCTGCGCCTGCTCAAAGGGATTCAGGTTTTCCCGCTGCAGATTTTCCAAAAGGCCCAGGGCAGCGGTCCGCTCGTCGCTGTAATTGCAGAGGATGGCCGGGATGGTCTGCATCTTTGCCAGCTTGCAGGCACGGAGCCGCCGCTCCCCCGCCACCAGCTCATAGCTGCCATCGGCTGTTTTCCGTACCGAGATGGGCTGGAGCAGGCCGTTTTCCCGGATGCTCTGGGCAAGCCCGGCCAGCTCCTGCTCATCAAAGCTGGTGCGGGCCTGAAATGGCGAGGGCCGGATGGCGTCGATGGGCAGTGCGTGGATTTTTCCCGCTGATTTTTTCCGTTCAAACATAATTCTTCCCCTTTCGCAGTGATTGCAGGTTTGTTTTCCACCCTTTCCCGGGAAAACGTGGAAAACGCAGGCGTTCTGCACTCAGTGTAACAGAAAAAGCAACGCCCTGCCAGAAGTTTCGTTCGGCAGGGCGTTGCATATTTTGTTCAGTTCTGCGTTATTTCAGCGGACTTTTTGCGATCTTTCCGCCGTTTCTGGGGTAGGCTGTCGGAGTTTGCGAAATCTTTTTGCAGAGGATGAGAGTGCGGGTATCGCCCCCCGGCAGGTGCAGGGTGCGGGTCTCTTTGTACTCGCCGCCCAGCTTTTTGATGGCTCCCCGGGCGGCCGCCAGCTCTTCCTCTCCGGAAGCGCCTTTCATGGCCAAAAAGCTGCCGCCCACTTTTACCAGCGGCAGACAGTACTCCGCCAGCATCGGCAGGGCTGCCACGGCACGGGCAGAGGCCAGATCAAACTGCTCCCGCCACACCTTGCGGGCGGCTTCCTCCGCGCGCTCCTTGGCAAACTCCACGCCCGTGAGACCCAGCTGGGCGCAGGCATACTTCAAAAACTCCACCCGCTTGCCCGTGGGCTCCATCAGGGTAAGCTCCAGCTCCGGCTTGTAGATTTTTGTCACAATGCCGGGGAAACCGGCACCGGCACCCACATCTACCATCTTCCCTGCCACTTCCGGCTGGGAGGCAAAGAGCAGGCTGTCAAGGAAATGTTTATCCTCAATGCCCTCCGGGTCGGTGATGGCAGTCAGGTTGACTTTCTGGTTGTAGTCCACCAGGATCCGCGCAAAGGCGTCCAGCTGGTCCAGCTGGGTGCCCGTCAGGGCGATGTTCCACATGGAACATTTCTGTTCCAGTCTCGCTTTGTCGATCATAACTTTATTCTCCCGTCAATTCCACAAAAATCGGCTCGTGATGTACCGCAGGCAGAAACTTTTCAAAAATATCTTTCGTGTACAGTTTCAGTGAGGACGTATTGATGCAGGGGTGGCACCCGATGAACTCCCCTGCTTTCACATCCTTGTCCAGCAACAGCTGCACATGGTTCTCCGGGTCGTTCATCAGTCCCATGATGGAGGAAGAGCCCGGCGTGCAGTCCAGATACTGCTCCATATCCTCCGGGGACGCAAAGCTCAGCCGCGCGATGCCCAGCTGATGGGAGAGCTCTTTCGTCTTGAACGGCTTGTTTCCCGGCATCATCAGCAGATAGAAGTTCGTCTTCTGGCGGTTGCAGAGAAATAAGTTTTTGCAGACCGTCGCGTTCAGGCAGGCATCAATGACATGGCAATCCTCCATGGTATCGGCTTTCATCCATGCATGGTCGGTGCGCCAGTAGCGGATGCCCAGCTTGTCCAGAAAATCATAGGTGCGGACTTCTTTTTTCAACCGTCCGGTGCAGTCCGCGGGGCGGCCCTCATACAGTACCAGTTGTTCCATGTTTCCTCCCTCCTTTCAGCAAGTCTTGGTTCCCCCTCTGGGGGGGGAGCTGGCGCGTCAGCGACTGAGAGGGCGCGCCGCCAGTGCAATGCTCAGTTGTGCCACATCCGAGGGCGACACGCCCGGGATGCGCCCCGCCTGCCCCAGATTCTTGGGGCGGATGCGGGAAAGCTTTTCGCGGGCTTCCAGCGTCAGGCCCGTCAGATTCTCGTAGCAGAAATCCTCCGGGATGAGCGTCTTCTCGTGCCGCGCCACGTCCCGGATCATCCGGTCCTGCCGTGCGATATAACCCGCGTATTTGATCTCCGTTTCCAGCCGCTCGGCCAGCATGGGGGTGATCCCCTCTCCCCAGCCGATGAGCTTTGCCACCAACGAGTACGAAATTTCCGGGCGGCGGAGCAGCTCTTCGGCAATGCCGCCCTCGGCGGCCGGGGCAAGCCCGGCTTCCTCCATAGCGGCCCGGAGCTCTGCCGTGCGGAGGTGCGTCTCATGCAGGCGGCGGCGCTCGGCTTCCAGAATGTTCTGGGTGTGCTGGTACTTTGCCCAGCGGCCATCCTGCACCAGGCCGTATTCCCGGCCGATGGGGGTCAGGCGCTGGTCAGCGTTGTCCTGCCGCAGGGTCAGGCGGTACTCGCTCCGGCTGGTCATCATCCGGTAGGGGTCCATGACGCCCTTGGTGACCAGATCATCCACCAGCGTGCCGAGGTAGCTGGTGTGCCGGGGCAGGATGAGCTGCGTTTTGCCCAGCGCATTGCGGGCAGCGTTCAGGCCCGCCAGCAGGCCCTGGGCTGCCGCCTCTTCATAACCGGAGGTACCGTTGAACTGCCCGGCACCGTACAGGCCCCGGACATGCTTGCTTTCCAGTGTGGCTTCCAGGCTGGTGGGGTCTACGCAGTCGTACTCGATGGCGTAGGCCGGGCGCATGATCTCAATGTGCTCAAAGCCCTTGATGCTGCGGTAAAACGCGTTCTGCACATCTTCCGGCAGGCTGCTGGAAGCGCCCTGCAAATACATTTCCTCGGTGTTCTCCCCGCAGGGCTCCACAAAGATGGGGTGGCGCTCCTTGCCCGCAAACCGCACCACCTTATCCTCAATGGAGGGGCAGTACCGGGGGCCGACGCCCTCGATCATACCGCCGTAAAGGGGGCTGCGCTGGATGTTATCCAGAATGATCTTGTGGGTGGTGGGGTTGGTGTAGGCGATCCAGCACTCCACTTTATTGTGCATAGGCGTGTCTGTCAGGAAACTGAACGGCTGCAGCTCGCTGTCCGGGTCGCCGGGCTGGCACTCCAGCTGGGAGAAATCAATGCTCCGCCGGTGGACACGGGCCGGGGTGCCGGTCTTGAACCGCCGCAGGGGCAGGCCCGCCGCTTTCAGGCTCTCCGTCAGGGCGTTGGCCGCGTGCATTCCGTCCGGGCCGGACGCATACCACGCATCCCCGACAAAAATTTTGCCGCCCAGGTTGGTGCCCGTGGCAATGACAACACACTTGGCCCCATATTCCCCGTTGAGCTGGGTCACCACGCCCTTGACTCTCCCCTGCTCCACCTCGATGGAAACGACTTCCGCCTGATGGATGGCAAGGCCGGGCGTCAGCTCCAGCGCGTGCTTCATATATTCGTGGTATCGCTTGCGGTCGGTCTGGACGCGCAGGGCGTGGACGGCAGGGCCCTTGCCCTTGTTCAGCATCCGGCTCTGCAGATAAGTAGCATCCGCCGCCAGGCCCATCACACCGCCAAGAGCGTCCAATTCACGCACCAACGTACCTTTTGCAGTTCCGCCGATGCTGGGGTTGCAGGGCATATTGCCGATGGCATCCAGACTCATGGTAAAGACTGCCGTCTTTGCCCCCAGCGTGGCGGCGGCGTGGGCTGCCTCAATGCCGGCATGGCCCGCACCAATGACGATGACGTCATAATCTCCTAAATGGTTCATTTGAAACTTTCCCTTAAAACCAATAAACTTCCCCTCTTTGCCAAAGGCTCCCCTGTCAGGGGAGCTACCGCTGAAAACGGCTGAGAGGTTCTACTTTCCCACACAAAAACGTTCAAATACTTCGTTGATGACCGCTTCCGATGCATTTTCACCGGTCAGCTCACAGAGGGCATCCAGCGCGTCGTCCACACAGACGGAAACGGCATCCAGCCCGAAACCTCCCTCCACGGCGTCCAGCGCCCCGGCCACGGCGTCCCGGGCACGGGTGGCGGCGGCCAACTGCCGTTGGCCGGAAAGGCTGGCGGCGTGCGGGTCGATCTGGTTGGTGCCCAGCAGACGGGCCACTGCCGCCGCGATGACTTTCCGGCTCCCCTCTTCCTGGCAGCAGACCGGAAGCACCATGGCAAAATCGGCGGCAATGGCCTCTGCATCAAACTGCGTCGGCTTATCCTCCTTATTCACCAGTGCAATGGCCGGGCGGCCCGCACAGCGCTGCGCCAGGGCCAGGTCTTCCCGGGTCAGAGGTTCCGAGCCATCAAAGACGGCCAGGATCAGCCCGGCCTCGTCCAGCTTCTTCCAGCTGCGGCGGATGCCCTCGGCCTCAATGGCGTCGTCCGTCTCCCGCAGCCCGGCTGTGTCAAACAGGTTGAGCCGGATATCCCCCAGCTGCACCGCCTGCTCCACCACGTCGCGGGTAGTGCCCGCCACCGGGGTAACAATGGCCCGGTCAAACCCGGCCAGCAGGTTGAGCAGCGTGGATTTGCCCGCATTGGGCCGCCCCACAATGGCACAGTCCACGCCCTCCCGGAGCACGGCCCCGGCGTCATAGTTTTTGATCAGGCCCTCCAGCTCCTGCCGGACCTGCCCCAGCACCGTGTGCAGGTGGGCGTCGTCCAGCTCGGGGACATCCTCTTCCGGGAAATCCACCCAGGCAGCCAGATGGGCCTGCAGGCCGGTCAGGGCCTCTTTTTCGGCGCCGATCTTTTTCGCCAGCGCGCCGGAGAGGGACGCGTTGGCCAGCGCCGCTCCCTGTTTGCCGTCTGCCGAAATAATGTCCATGACGGCTTCCGCCTGGGTCAAGCTCATTTTGCCGTTGAGGAACGCGCGGCGGGTATACTCGCCGGGAGCTGCCGGGGCAGCCCCTGCCGCGATGCAGGCTTCCACCAGCCGCCGGGCCACCGCACTGCCGCCGTGGCAGGAAAGCTCCACCACGTCCTCCCCGGTGTAGCTGTGGGGTTCCCGGAAAAACAGGGCCACGCCCTCGTCAAAGGCGTCGTCCCCCTCCACAAAGGAGCCAAACAGGGCAGTGTAGCCTTTGGCCTCCTCCACGTTCTTGTTCGGGTTGGCCGGGTGGAACACCCGCGCGGCCACGGCATAGCTTTCCGGCCCGGACAGCCGCACCACCGCGATGCCGCCCGCCCCCGGTGCCGTGGCAATGGCGGCAATGGTCGTATTCTGCATGAGGTTCCCTCCCGCTCCAAAATTTCAATTACAGTATATTGTACCACGAACCACCGGAAAAAGAAATATAAGGGCGCAAAAAAGCACAGCGCCTGTGGGAGTTTTCCCTGCGCTGTGCTCATTCTTCGGTGCCGCGCCGCAGCTGTTCGTAATGTCTGCTTTTGTCCAGATACATCCGCTGCTCCGCCTTTTTGACGAGAACGTCAATGTCAATGCCGCCCGCGCTGTGGGAGGCAGTGCCCACGGCCACGGAATAGCCTGCCTCCTCCACCTGCCGGACAAACTGCTCAATGTTTTCGTTCAGCTCCGTGTCGGGGCTGTCCAGCGCAAAGGCCACAAACTCATCTCCGCCAATGCGGTAGCTGTCCTCTTCCCCAAAGATCTCCCGCAGGATGCAGGCCACGGTGCGGAGCATCTTGTCTCCCTCCTCGTGGCCGTAGGTGTTGTTCAGCTCATGGAGGCCGTTGACGTCGATGTAAACACAGGTGAGGCTGTTGCTGCACCGGAGCGGGTAATCCCGCAGGCGGTTCTCGTAGGCATTGCGGTTGTGCAGCCGGGTGTTGAGGTCGCTTTCCGCCACGGTAGTCAGCTTGCTGCTGGTGATAAAGTTGCCGTACATCGTGCTCATGACAAAGGTGGACACAATGCAGGAGATGGCCCCGAACACCAACGCGTTGCAGACATCCATGGGGATGACCCGCCAGTCCTTGAAGCGGGTGACGCAGACCAGAAAAATACCGTCGAACAGCAACACATTGGCAATGTGCAGGATAGGCCGCATCATAAACAACATCGGCACACAGAGCAGAAACGGAAAAAACGCGGTAGCGCGCTGATCCGGGGTCTGCACCGTGCCCAGGAAAATCCCCAGGCCATAGACCATGGCTCCAAAGGCGTAGATCTCCCAGTTTAAAAACAGACCCAGCTTTTGCGGGAGCATCTGCTCCACGGCCAGCAGTCCCAGGCTGACAATGAGGGCCACTGCAAAAACCGGGATATGGTCATACAGCAGCGGCACCATACAGGAACCAAGGGTCAGCGCCACAAAAAAGGCACAAGCCGTGCCCAGAAACGCGGTCAGCCGATGTCGGTTGGCGATCTGCACATCCATCTGACAGCGTGCAAAATCTTCTGGCTCTGCCCCGGCATACAACAGCAGCTTTTTCAGTTTTTCCATCATCGGGGTCTCCTCTCCGGCCAAGCCTGCTGTTTTGCATCGGACTCATCCACATTTAACTTTATTATACAATATTTCGTTTCAAAAAGATATGGTTTTAAGCAAGTTTACCCCCCCCCCACCAAAATTTCCACATTATGGCGAATATCAGCCGAGGTTTTTAGCCGTCTTTGCACAAAAAAGACGTGCAGCCATAATAGCTGCACGTCCTTTCGCTTATTTCAAGGGGTCAATTGCCGGGGAACCAAGCATCAGAACGCGGCAATGTCTGCCGTGGTGATGGCCTTGCCGGGCAGGGTGCGGCTGTCGGCGTTCTCATTGAGTGCCAGCTTGCCCTCACGCAGCAAGCGGACAGCCTTTTCGTGGTCGGCAGCTTTCCAGTTGTTGCCTACGATCTTCCAGTTATTGTCCACATGGGGCTCGATGGTGCCGCCCTTGACGGTGCGGATGTACTCGCCCAGCAGCTCGCGGACACCGCCCACATCGCCACGGACGTCGATCTCCAGCAACTTGGGCAGCTCATCGCCCTCGGCGAAGATATCCGCATAGGCCAGCAGCTGGGTGGTAGCGCGGTAGTTGTTCACGGCCACCACAAAGCTATCGGTATCCTGCACGGCCTTGCCGTTCATCCAGGTCAGGTTCCGGATGCGGTTGCCCGGCTCCTTGGAGATGTCCAGATCATACTTGACGCCTGCAAAGGCATCGTACAGGTAGTAGCGGACGGAGGAATCAAAGGCGATGGTGACATCCTGCGGCTCCCAGGTCTTGAAGAACGCAGCCGACCACTCCATGAACTTGCGCAGCTGCAGGCCGTTCATCTGCAGCTTGTACAGGGTGTTCTGGTAGGTGTAGATGCTGGCCATATCGCACTTGCGGATGGTGCCCTCTTTCATCTGGGAGGTCATGGAGGTCAGAGCCGTTGCAGAGACCTGTGCACCGGTATAGTACATCTGCACTTCGTTGATGAAGTCCAGCAGAGCGGTATCCTGGATCATGGCCTGCGGCAGGCAGTCGATCTCATTGGCCGGGGCCAGGTCGCCGCCGCGCAGCTCACCGATGGGCGTCACGGCGTCTTCCTTGGCGCGGGCATCATACTCGGCCAGCAGAGCGGTAAGCTCGGGGTCCGGCGCGTAATCCTTGATCAGCAGGTTCTCGGAGGTGCGGTTCTTCACTTTCCACTTGCCGTCCAGGCCGCGCTGCAGGTAGAGGTGGATCTCAGACACGGTAGCGCCCGCGTTCTTGTTCTCCACCACCAGCACGTTGTTGATCATCTGGTTGGGGATGCTCTTGTGGCCGTGGGCTGCCACGATGACATCGAACTCCGGGCAGGCATTGGCCAGGTCGGTAACACCGGAGCCATAAACACCATACTCGTTCTCCACGTCCATGTGCATAACGCCAACGATGACATCCACCTGACCCTTGATCTGGTCGATGATCTTCCGGCTCTCGTCCACAGGGTTGGTGACGGTCCAGCCCTCAAGGTTCTTGGAGTCCCAGCGGGTGATGTTGGGGGTGACCATGCCGATGACGCCGATCTTGACACCGCCCTTGTGGATGATGGTATAGCCGTCGGCCAGAGGCTTGCCCTCGGGGCTGTAGACGTTGCCCGTCAGCACCTTGGCCTTCTGCTGGGAGAGCACCTTTTCCAGCGTGGCCATGCCATAGTTGTACTCATGGTTGCCGGTGACATAGACATCGTAGCCGATGGCGTTCTGGGCCGCGATCATCGGGTGGATCTCGTCCTTGAGGAACAGTTCTGCCGAGTTTGCCTGGATGGTATCGCCCGCGTCCACCACCAGCGTGGTCTTGGTGCGGGCTTCCCGGATCGCAGTGGCCTGCTGGGCAACGCTGCCGGAAGCGTCTTCCTTGTTGGCGGCGTAATCCCAGGGGTCAAACTTGCCGTGGGTATCGCTGGTAGCAAGGATCTGCAGGTCCATGCTCCACAGGTTTTTGATGTCACAGGCAGCAGCCGAGGGGGCCAGACCGCTCACGGCAGCAGCCGTAGCCGATGCACCGGCCACGCGTAGGAAATTGCGGCGGGAAATCTTATTCTCTTGCATAATATCCTCTCTTTTCTGCTTTGGGGCTCAAATTTCCAAAGCGCTCCGTGCTCCTAGTATAAAGCTTTAGTCTGACTCTTTACAATGGACAACCTGGAGAAAAATCTCCCGCAAATTCAGACAAGTTTCCCAAACATCCAAAAGAGCCCCTTTCCCGGCCGGGAAAGGGGCTCTCAAGATCCAAATTACAGCTCGATCTTGCCGAAGCTCAGATCGGCAAAATCATCCACGCGCTCGGTGCGCTTGGGTGCCACAGGGGCGGCACTCTCCGCGTCACGGGGTGCATAGGTACGCTCCGGCACGCTGGAGCCGCGGGGACCACGGCTGACGCCGCCGCGACCGCCACGATAACCGCCGGAACGGCCACCGCGCTCATTGCGGTCAC
>ERZ772867.3547-NODE-3547-length-12885-cov-3.496571_pt1 | contig 12885 bp, 10 predicted proteins | sample MGYA00511341_ERZ772867 | MGnify/ENA primary metagenome ERZ772867 (study PRJEB29015, sample SAMEA2737707) | human gut metagenome | biome: human gut; feature: human-associated habitat; material: faeces | place: China | collected 2012 ... | reverse complement strand
TGCCGATGATGGCGATGTTGTTCATTACCGTTTCGCGGAAAAGCCAGCGGTCGAATTTCTACACTTATTCGCGCTATTCGTCATCGTTGGAGGAGCTGGGCTTCGAGCAGTCGCGGCTGGTGACCGACGGCGGTCAGGCCAACTACCTCGTCGAGATCGTCGAGGCTTCGGAGCACGGCTTCCGCGCCACGGCGACTGCCGTCGTGGATTTCGACGGCGACGGAGTTTATAATGTCTGGGAGATCGACCAGGATAAAAACCTGCGCGAGACGGTCAAGGATTGATCGAAACCTTCAGCCCCGATGTTCCCTGCTTCTTATCCATACCTTTTGCTGTTTCTGCCTGCCGCTGTACTGGCCCGCGACGATTTCCGCACGCGACGGGTGGACGCGTCGTGGCTGGCGGTGCTGGGGACGGTCTCTGTCGGGGTGAGCTGGCACACGCTCGGTTGGCGGACGATGATGCTGCAAACGGCAGGCAATGCCGCGCTGCTCCTTTTATCGGGAACGGCTCTCTTCGGCTACCTCCGTCTGCGGCGGCTCGCGGTCAGACACTCCGTCGGCTCCGGCGACGTCCTCTTCCTGCTTGCCGTCGCACCCCTGTTCGCACCGACGGAGTTTCTGAGGTTTCTGATCGCCGCCTGCGTCGTCGCCCTCCTCTGGTGGGTCTGCTGCGGCCGTCGTCGTCGCACGATCCCCTTCGTCGGCGCAGCCGGCATTGTGCTCATCGGCTGGGCCGCTCTTCAATTCCTCCGCTTATGGCTGTAACCCCGACACATATCCCCACGGAGATCCTCCGCCTGCTCACGGCGCAGGAGGCCGCCGAGTACCGCCTCGTGCCGTTCGCACGCGAGGCGGGCAGGATACGCTGCTACGGCGAGACGGGACATGACTACACGGCCGCTGCCGAGGAGTTGGAGGTACTCTACGGCTGGCAGGTCGAAGTCGTGCCGATCGCCGCCGATGACCTGCAACGGCTTTTGCTGCAACATTACCGCCCCGGAGCACAGACGGCAAGCGCCGCCGCAGGCCGCACGGCCGAGATCGGACAGGGGCGGCAGTTCCTCTTCGCGCTGGTGGGCGAGGCGCTGCGCGACAACGCCAGCGACATCCACCTCGAACCCTACGAACAGCGCTGCCGCATCCGTATGCGCATCGACGGCAAGCTCACCGAGCGTTACGTCGTCGAGCGGGCGCAGTACATGCCGCTTGTAAACCAGATCAAGATCCTCGCCTCGCTCGACATCTCCGAGAAACGGCTGCCGCAGGACGGGCGCATCGGCTACGACCGCGACGGTGAGAAGTTCGACGTGCGCGTCTCGACGCTGCCGACGATCTACGGCGAGAAGGTCGTGCTGCGACTGCTGACCCGCCGCGTCGAGCTGCTGGAACTGCGCAACCTCGGCTTCTCCGCAAGGCAGTACGAGGACTACTGCCGCGCCATCGCGCGGCCCTTCGGCATGGTGCTGATCTGCGGCCCGACGGGCTCGGGTAAGAGCACGACGCTCTACGCCACACTGCGGCGGCTGAACGCCCTGACGGACAACATCCTCACGATCGAGGATCCGATCGAGTACACGCTCGAAGGGGTCAACCAGGTGCAGCTCAAGGAGGAGATCGGCCTTACGTTCACCGCCGCACTGCGTACCTTCCTACGGCAGGACCCCGACATCATCATGCTAGGTGAGATCCGCGACGGGGCGACGGCCGAGATGGCCGTGCGGTCGTCGCTGACGGGACACCTGCTCTTCTCGACGATCCACACCAACACGGCCTGGGGCGCCGTAGCCCGTCTGTCGGATATGGGCGTACACCCGTACCTGGTGGCCGATACGTTGGTAATGACCGTCGCGCAGCGTCTCGCGCGCCTGCTCTGTCCCCACTGCAAACGCCACGCGGAGGCGACCGATGAAGTGCGGCACCTGCTGCCCGGCATAGCGATCGACCGCTATTGCGAACCCGTGGGTTGCGAACGTTGTTTCTACACGGGCTATGCAGGCCGGCGGGCCGTCTACGAGGTGATCCCGATGGACGACGAGCTGGCGGCTGCCGTACGCTCCGGCCGCACCGACGTCGCACCGCTGCTCTTCGAACGCGGCATACCGTCGCTGCGCGATGCCGTCGTCGACCTCTTCCGACGCGGCGAGACCTCTCTCGACGAAGTGATACCCCTGTTGAACTACTGATCCAAGCCTATGAAACGACGATACACGCTTGCGTTTTTACTTCTTTGCATCCTGCCTGTGCTCTGTCCGGCACAGCGAACCGAAATACCCGCTGGTGTGAACCCGTCTTCGGATTCGCTCCATCGGACGGTTGCACCGAATCCGCCGTCCGACCCCGACTCTTTGCGTCTGTCGCGTATCGACTCGGAATTGGCGGCACTCGTCGGGCGCGACTCGACGTTCCGGCGGGAGGTGGACGTCACGTCGGGTCGGTTGTCGCTGTCGGAGCTGCTGCGCAATATCGCGCGCGCCAGCGGCGTGAACGTGTCGGTGCGCAGCGTGGAGAACATCCCCGTGTCGTGTAACTTCCGCCGGGCCCGTGTGGACGATCTGGTGCGGTTCCTCTGCCGTGAGTATCGGCTGGACGCGGCCGCGTCGGGCAACATCCTCTCGATCTTTCCGGCGGCAGCGCCGACGGCTCCGGCGCCCGATCCCGACGTCGCCTATGCGGCCGCCGACACGACGCTCACGTACGACCTGCGCGGCGAACGTCTGATCGACGTAGCGAAGAAGATCGCACGTCTCTCTGCGCGCAACGTCATCGTCCCCGAACCTTTGTACGACTGCAAGGTCTCGGGCTACGTGCGTCGCATGCCCTTCGACGAGGCGCTGCGGACGCTCGCCGCGGTCAACGGCCTGCTTGCCGAACGGGATGCGCAGGACGTGTGGACGCTGTGGCGCGAGGAGCCGGCCGCGCAGGGCGGCAAGATGTCCGCAGGCCCCGCCTATATGCGCCGGCGGCAGTTCACGCCCAACGAACTGCGTGTGGACTCGCTGGGGCGCATCACGGCCCGCATCGCGCGGGGCAACGTGCAGGACGTGATTCTCGACCTGTGCGACGAGTTGGAGCTGAACTACTACTTCCAGTCGCCGGTGAACCTCACGGCGGGCGTCTGGGTGGACGGGACGGATTTCGAGACGCTGCTCTCGGTGCTGCTCAAAGGTTCGCCGTACAGCTATTACACCGAACGGGGCATCTGGATCTTCGGAGCGGCCGCGTCGGACGGTCTCTCGTCGTCGGCGGTCCTTCCGCTCGTCTACCGCTCCGTGTCGAAGGTCGAGGAGATCATCCCCGAAGCGCTGAAACAGAACGTCGCGGTGAAGACCTTCCCCGATCTGAACGCCCTGATCCTGTCGGGCGACCGGCGCGACGTGGCGCGTGTGGAGACCTTCCTGCGCTCGGTGGACAAACCCGTTCCGATGGTGACGATGGAGATCCTGATCGCCGACGTCACGAAGAGCAAGATCCACGAGATCGGTGTGGGGGCCGGCGTGGGCGACAAAGCGGTGAAGACCTCCGGAACGCTCTCGCCGGGCGTGGACATGACTTTCGGAGCGAATGCGGTGAACGATCTGCTCGGACGCATCCGGGGCACGGTGAATTTGGGGCGCGTGACGCCGAACTTCTACCTGAGCCTGCAAGCCTTGGAGGAGGACGGGGTGGTGCGTCTGCTCTCCACGCCGAAGCTCTCGACCCTGAACGGCCACGAGGCGACGCTCACCAGCGGCGAGACGCAGTACTACAAGGAGGTGCAGAACAACTACTACGGTACACAGAACCCCATCTCGTCGGAGTCCTACCAGTGGAAGTCGGTCGATGCGAACCTCTCGATCAAGGTCACGCCCTACGTGTCGGAAGATCGGCAGATCACCCTCGAAATCGAGTTCGAGCAGACGGAGTTCACCGACCGCACTGCCGAGGACGCTCCGCCCGGCACGGCCACGCGGAGCTTCAAGTCGATCGTCAAGGTGCAGAACGAGGAGATGGTGCTTCTCGGCGGGCTGGATCGCAACACGATGGAGCGCTCCTCGCGCGGTGTGCCGTTTCTGGCGCGTGTGCCCGTCATCAAGTGGTTCTTCGGCAAGGAGAAGCGCAACAAGGTCGAACGTACGCTCAATATCTTCATCAAACCCACGGTCGTAGAATGAGATTAAAATCAATACGATCCCATGATCCGCATTGCACCGGAGACGGACGCGAATCGAACGACGGTTCGAACGCCCGGAGCGGGTGTGCGAAACAGCGCAGTCTTTCGTGCCCGCTCAGTAAGAACCGTCGTTCGATTCCGGCGGAGGTGCCTTGCGGACACTTTCGGCTCCACCTTTTCGTGTGAAAAGGTGGAAAGGATGTCGCCGTACTCGATCTTTTCGTCCTTTTTACCGGAACAAAAGGGACATAAAAGAATAAATAAAAAATGAATCTTTTCCCTTATATCCTCGGCCCCGTCTGGGTGCTGGATGTCACGCTGACACCCGACGGCCATACGATCGCGGCATGGCGCTGCAAGATGGGCTGCGAGCCGCAGCAGACGGTGTACGACGCGGCGGCGGTGGCCAAAGGCGTCGCCGTGGTCACGGTCTCGGGCCACGGCACGATCGTAAAGCCCGCCGACTCGCAGCTCGCCGCGCGGGTGCGCGACGACAGGGCGACCTTCCTGTGGCGCGAACACGACGGCCGGATCGCCTTCGTGCGGCGCGAGCGGCTGCAAGGAGTGCTGACCGAGTTGTCGGAGGCCGGCATCCATCCGCAGCGGATCGAGGTCTCCGCGCCGCCCGATACTGCGGCCGGGGAGCTTCTCGCAGGACTCGGCTGGCGGCAGCTGCTCCGCCCGACGGCCGAGGGTTCGTCGCTGGCGCAGGCCGTCGTGCGGCGGGCGGCACTGCCGGTGCTGGGGCTCTTCCTCTGTCTGCTCGCTGCCAATGCCGCCGTCGCCCCGTCGCTGAACACTCGCCGCCGGACTTTGCAAAAGGAGCTCTCGGCGCGCGAACGCACGGCTTCGACCGCAGCCGATGCTACCGACCGGCAGCGGACGCTGCTCGCGGAGTTCTCCGCACGTCCCGCAGCATCCCGCGCCGTCGTGTGCGACCGCATCGCGGAGGCCGTGCCGGCGCAGGTCGTACTGACGCGGCTCGCCGTCGAACCGCTCACGATGCGTTTCGAGGCGGGGAAGCCCTTGCAGCGGCAGGAGCGGACGGCTGTCGTCGCGGGCACGGCTCCGGCGGCGGACGACGTCTCGACCTTCGTCGAGTGTCTCGCGGGGGCGGCGTGCTGCCGCACGGTACGACTGACGAACGTCGAACGGGAACGCGATGCCGAACGGCTCGTGTTCCGCATCGAGATCGGACTATGAACCTGCCGTACAGATACCGGGGTCTCGGCCTGCTGGCCTTGCTCGTCCTCGCATTGCCGTGGGCGGCGTGGCGTTTCGCCCTGAGCGATACCTTCGGCGCGTGGCGGGAGTGCGGCCGGCTGGAACGGCGGCTGGATGCGCTCGCCCCGACGACACCGGCGACCGGAGCGGCCGTGCCGGCTGCCGTCGAAGCCCCCGAACTGATCCTCTCGGGCGGGCTGCTCGACTCTATGCGGCGCTTCGCTCCCGCCGGCGTGCGCGCGACAGGCTATGTGCCGGTGACGACGTTGCGGCAGGACGGGATCGAGATCCGCACGGCGCAGCTGACGCTCACGGGGCCGTTCGCCGAGCTGCTGCGCACGGTCGACGCCCTCGAACGGCATCTGCCCGCCTGCCGCATGCGGTCGGCCGAGTGGCAGACCGTCGTGCAGCCCCGCACCCGCCGCACGCAGCTCACACTGACGCTCCACATCCAACAACTGACCTTAATAACCGAATCGAAATGAGAAGATACCTGTTCTATTTCCCGCTTCTATTCCTGATGGTCTCCTGCGAAATCATCGAGGAGGATATTTCCGGCCGTGCGGTGACGACGATCGCCCCGGCGAACGACGCGGAGGTTCCTGCGGGCGAGACGCTCTTCCGCTGGCGGGCCGTCGACCGTGCGACGGGCTACGAATTGTGCGTCGCTACCGAGGGGCGGATCGTCGCCGACACGCTCCTTGCGGCCGATACGCTGGGCCTTGCACGCAGCTACGGCTGCCGGTTACGGCTCGAAGCGGGCCGTTACGAATGGACGGTCGCAGCCTTCAACTCCGGTTACGAGACCTCCTCTCCGGCGTTGCGGCTCACGGTCGCCGAGGAACCCGTGCCCGAGGAGCCGGAGAACCCCGAACCGCCGGACGACGATTCGGAAGAGCCTGCCGGCGAAACGGTTGCTTTTACCGGAATGCCGACAGAAAGAAATGCTCCGCACTTTCCGGCGGGTATTTCGACCGAGGAGGTTGTTCGCCGTCGGCGGAGGTACTGCACGAGCTCGGGCGAGTTGCAGTCCGCCGCAGGGGGTGGGGGCGAACTGCCGACAGCGCCGAGCGCCGTCGAATCGTCGAAACAAAACAGCATCGGGATAACCGATAGCTCCCTGCTGCCGTGAAATCGCGCTGGACGACCTACCTGCTGCTCGCAGCCGTCGTGGCTGTCTGGGGCGTCGTGGCGTGGCGGATCCTCGCGCCGGCACGACCCGCCGCGCCGGATGTCCGACCCGCGACCGACACTCCGGCGGCACCGCAGATCGTCGCCGAGACCTTGCGGCTGGACTATCCCGACCCCTTCCTGAAAGGCGTGGCCGCTCCGACACCTGCCGCACGGTCCGTCGTGCGCCGCCTGCCGCCTGCCGGAAAAGCCAAACCGAAACGCCGCGAGCGGGTGCAGCTCTCGCACCTGGCGACGGTGACGGCCGGCGGGCAGGCGCTCCACATCCTGACAATCGGCGGCAGACAGTACGAACTGAGCCTGCGCGACACGGCCGCGGGATTCCGCCTGACGGGCGCCGACCGCGACTCGCTCTATCTCGAACGCGAAGGAACGGTCTACGGCGTAAAACGCTGCGACGAATAGATGAAACTGCATACGACATACCTCGAAGGGGCCGTGCTGCCGACGGTCGTAGTCGCGGCGCTGGTGATGCTCACGGCGACGCTGGGGCTGCTGGCGCTGTGGGAGCAGGAGACGCTGCTCTTCACGCGCACGCAGCGGCTGCGGCAGGCGCGCGTCGACGTCGAATCGGCCGCCTTGCTCCACCGCCTGCATCCCGACGAACGGGCTCTGACCGCTGCCGGAGGTTATCTGCTCTACGACTCCCTGCCGCAGTCGCGCATCTTCGTGCGCCGCGAACCGTGGGGCCTCTACGAACTGCTGCACATCACGACGGCCGACTCGCTCGTCGCGAGCAGCCGCATCGTCGGTGCCGAACCCGATCCCGCACGGACGCTCTTCTACGCCGACGACCGCACGGCCGTCACCCTCGCAGGCGACACGCGTCTGCACGGGACGCTCCGCCTGCCGCAGAACGGCCTGACCTACGGCCGTGTGGGAGCGGAGTTTTACCGGGGAGAGGAGGTTCCCCGCACGGCGATCCGCAGCTCGGCAGCGATGCTTCCCGCACCTTCGGCCGCCGTCGCGGCACGGATCGGCGCACTCTTCGCTTTCGCGCAGCAGCTGCCGGCCGCCGGCGATCTGCCCGACAGCCTCGGCATATCGTTCCGCGATCCGACCGTCGCCCTGCGCCTCGGCACGGCCGAGATCGGCGGCTGCACGCTGCGCGGGCGGATCGTGCTCGCAGCCGACGAGCTGCGCATCGACTCCGCCTGCCGGCTGGAAAACGTATTGGTCTGCGCACGTAAGATCACGGTCGGCAGCGGAGCCCGCATCGCGGCGCAGCTCTTCGCCCGCGACACGGTCGTCGTAGAGCCGTGCGCCGTGCTGGAATATCCGTCGGGCATCTACGCCGGCCGGTACGCCGAACTGGGCGACCGTGCGACGGCGGACGGCTATGTCATCGTTCGCGACACCGTGCGGCACAAGAAGATGGCCGCCTCCTACCGCCAGTCGCGCACGGCACGCGTGCGGGGGCTTCTTCATGCGGATGGCGCGGCGCAGGTGCAGGGGATCGTCGCGGGGTGTGCGGAGCTCAGACAGGCCGTCTACTTCTCGCCGCAGGGATACTACAAGGATATGCTCTACGACCTTACGCTGCTCGAAAATTCCGCCACGGCGCAACCGCTGTGGCACGGCGGCGCCGAGGCCGTGCGCAGAAAGGAGGCCGTATGCGTCGAGTAAAACGGGCCTCGGGCGGAAGGCTGCGCGCGGCCTCGCTCGTCGAAGCCGTCGTAGCGGCGGTGGTGCTGCTGATCGCTTTCACGGCGGCAATGGAGCTGCTGCCCCGTCTGACGCTGCGCGGGGACGATGCGCTCGCAGTTGCCGAAGCCGAATACCGGGCCATGTGCGCCTTCGACAAATACGGATCAGGCGTATGGCCCGCAGGCACGTACGTCGAGCGGTACGGCGGAGGCGAAGCGACGGTGCGCGTGGAGCCGTATCGGCAATACAATGACGTGCAACTCATAACGATCGAAGTCCGCATCGACGGCAGCCGCAAACGGATCGTACACAGACAGCTGGTGGAATGCGCCGAGTGAAACATATGCTGCGCGGCTCGACGCTGGCCGAAACGCTTGTGATGATGCTCGTGGCGGGAATCGTCTTCCTGGCCACCATGGAGGCCCTGACGCTCGTCTCGCGGCTCGTGGCGCGACGCGCGGCCGTGCTCGTCGAGGCGGGACGGCAGCGCGACGGAATCTTCCGCCTCGGGCAGCTGCTCACAACGGCCGACAGCATCCGCAGCGCAGAGGGCGGAGGCACAGGCGAGCTGCTGTACCTCTATCGTGCAGGAGGCGAGACGACACTGACGACGCGCGACTCCGCGGCGGTGTTCGTCGCGGGGGAGTTCCGCGATACGCTCCTGCGTCGTGTCGGGCACATGCAGCTCCTACGCTGCGACGCGGCGGCCGATACCCTCGAAATCGACGTCGGGAGCCATATGCTGAAACTCCCCGTGCCGCAGCCCGCACGGGAAAGCTACGGACGAAGAATCGCTGAAATCGAAAAGGATCATGGATACGAAGAGCCATAAACTGACGGACGCCCGACGCGAGATGTTCTACGCCGAGCTGCATGCACTGTTGACGGCCGGTCTCGATTTCTCGGCGGCATTCCGACTGCTCATCGAGGGCGAGGGCGACCGCCGGACGAAGGCGCTGCTCGAAGAGCTCTACGCCGCCGTCGTGCGCGGAGAGACGCTCGCCGAGGCCATGCGCCGAAGCGGGGCATTCCGCCCCTTGGAGTGCGGCGTGGTGCGCATCGGCGACGAGACGGGACGTCTGGCCCGGACACTCGACTTCCTGCGCGACTACTACCGCAAGCGGGCCGCGCAGCGGCGCATGGTCGCCTCGGCCGTGAGCTATCCCGTCGTCATCCTCGCCGTGGCGGCGGCTGTCGTGGCATTCATGCTCTCGGTCGTCGTACCCATGTTCGAGGAGGTATATGCGCGTATGGGAGGAGAGCTGCCCGCGCTCACGAGGGGGATCATCGCACTCTCGAAAGCGTTTCCCGCCTATGCCGCCGTCGCGGTCAGCGCGGGAGGGGGACTTTATCTGCTCTACCGCGCCAACCGACAGCGCGAGGAGGTGCAGCGCTGGCGCGCGGCGATCCTGCTCCGCCTGCCCGTCGCGGGTGAGATCATCCGCAAGAACATGCAGGCGCAGTGCTGCAAACTTCTCGACCTGCTATGCGCCGCGGGCGTGCCCCTGCTCGCCGGCGTCGGAATGCTCCGCGAGGTCATCGGATTCCACCCCTACCGCAAGTCGTTCGACGAGATCGCGCGACGGCTCGAACGGGGCGATGCCTTCGCCGAAACACTGGCCCGATTCCCCGATCTCTACGACCGAAAACTCACGGCGCTCGTCCGCGTCGGAGAGCAGACGAACCGTCTGCCCGAAATGCTCCGCAGGCAGGGTGAGACCCTCACCGAAGAACTCGAATACGCAATCCGCCGCATGGGTGCGATGCTCGAACCCGCACTCATCCTGCTCGTCGGAATTCTCGTCGCCGTGATCCTAATCGCCATGTATATGCCCATGTTCTCCCTCGGAGGAATCATGGGGTAATACCTTTATTAACCAACTTAAACAAATTTATCATGAGAAAAACTTTATTACTGACCGTCGGATGCCTGTTGGGTATCTGGACTTTCTGCTATGCGCAGAACAATCCGATTATTCCGGATTATTTGTCTTCGGGCGGTGTCGGGAACAACCTCAATACCGGAACTCCGCAGGTTTGGAGTCTCCTCAAATACGGAGGCAGCGCTCCGAACCTCTATACCGGTACTGTATCGGCGTCGATTCCTCTTTACACTTATCAGGACGAGGATTTTACGTTGCCTGTCGTGCTGAATTACGCTTCGAACGGCTATATGCCGAATATTCAGGCCAGTGACGTGGGACTCGGCTGGTTCCTCAATACGGGCGGCGTCATCACCCGTACGGTCCGGGGAGTTCCCGACGATTATATGAGTGCGGGCTTGTGGGGTTATTTTTTCAACAACCAGGATTTTACGAATGAATCCTGGAATTTGTGGGCGAACTATATCAACGGCCAGGATAAAGAGATGTATTCGATTAAAAGTGGAAGTATGAGTGTAGAAACCGAACCGGATATTTATACGTTCAGCTTCCCGGGTCATTACGGCAAATTCATATCGACAGGCGGGAAAATCCATGTTTTCGATACGGACGATCCGCATGGGGAGTATTCCGTCGAAATATACGATCCGCTGGTCACTTCGAAGGTCATTACCATCGTTACGGGGGATGGATACCGTTATAAGTTTCTGGCGAAAAACGAGAAGGCGTTCGTGGCGGAGCCTAATGCCGATGGAAGCGGACTTGTTTGGACCGAAATTGGTCATTTGTCGCCGAAAACGCGTGCAGCTGACGAGGAAGACGGTTCGGCAAAGCTGCCCGAAAACTGGTATCTCTCCTCGATTACCGCTCCTAACGGGCGTGTCGTTACCTTCGATTACGGAAATGATCTCGAAACAATTCGGTATGTGGAAAATTGCCGGGTCGGGGGTGCTTTTATAGGTTATAGAGGTGTAGAAGAACCTGCTGTATTCCATTATAAGGAGCGAGCCGTGCAGTTGAAGTCGATCGATATCGACGGCCTTGCGAAAGTCCGGTTCGCCTACGGCGACCGGCGTGCTGAGTTGAAATCGGACGAAACAGCATTGGATACTCCCGAAAAACTCGATACGATCGTCATTACTAAATGGTCGGATGAACATTCGAAGTTCGTCACTTTGAGAAAATGTTATTTGCAATATACTTACGGAATCGGTAACCCGGTATTGTTGTTGAGTTCCGTGAGGATTCCCGGTCAGGGAACTTACAGTATGGAGTATTATCGGCAGGACGAACCCTTCCCGTTTCAGGGAACGGCAAGTATTGACTTTTGGGGGTACTATAACCGGGAGGCGACATACGAGCCGTTCGATCTGCAGTTTCCGTTGTTGAATGATTCTTGCTACAATTTTACCGAAAGAATCGCGGACCCCGCCGGACCCCGGAAACCCGGTCCCGAATATGCCCGTCAGGGAATGTTGTCGAAACTGACCTACCCTACGGGCGGTTATACGACCTATCAGTACGAACCTCATATGTTTCGAGATTACCTGGTCCGGGATCGCAGTAGTCAAAATATTCCTTACTTGAAAAGGTATGTTAAAGATACGATCGCAGGCGGTTTGCGCATCCGCCGGATTACGGATCACCCGATTACAGGTGATTCGATCGGCCGGACCTACTTCTATTTGAATGACGAAGAACAAAGCAGTGGTAATTTACTAAAAAATCCGGTCGCCTATTATGTGATTTGCAGACAGGGCGGTGAAACGATATGGGGTTATAATTATTCGGGTATTACCGGTTATCGTACAGACCAGCCTCATGTGGAATATGCAGTTGTTCGTGAAGTGGCAGATGACGGATCGGCCGTATATTTCCAATTTTCCAACTATCACAATGCTCCGGACAGTTATCGGATCAATAAAAAGACATTGAAACATCCGAATATCGATGTTTTGAAATATCTTGTAGACGGTTCGGATAAAATGGTTAAGCACGAGGACTTGCCGATGCTGGTTAATAACTTCCTGACCGAGCCGGATTTCGAACCACAATACCGGGGGAAATTACTGTCGATAAGTTATTATGACAAACCCGATGTGGCCGGTAATAAATTTTTGCGGAAAAAAGTGGAATATGCCTATTTGACCGATACGACCGAATTCCGGAGGAAATATGTCGAAAGCGTCAAGTTCGCCGGGGATTATTTTTACGTACAGCGGTCCTATCTCGAGCCCTATCCTCTGGACCATGTGACCGAAACGGAATATTTCAAAACCGGGGGTGCCACGGTGCAAAGCCGGAAGCAATATGCATATACCTACAATGCGTTGGGGCAAATTAAGAGCGTGCGCCGTACCGAGAGCGACGGTACCGGGATGTTCGAACGGACCCAATATGTGTCGGACCTCTCCTCGACTGAACAGAACAGCGGTGTTTATGCGACCATGATCGCAAAGAATGTGCTGAATTTGCCGCTCAAGGTTTGGAAAACCGTCACCGACGGAAAGACCGATCCGAACCGCCCTGGATTCGGAGAAACTGAACTTCGGATCGCCGAAGACCAGTATGAGTATATGGCTGTCGCCAACAAGATCATTCGGGTTAAAATGCACAAGGTAGCCCGAATCGGAGCGCCTCAAGCTATTTCGACCCAGCCGGTTTGCGATACGGTTACCGTTTATCAATACGACGATATGGGGCGTCTGGTGCAGACTACGGACCGTGCGGGACTCAAGGTAAGCTATGTCTGGGGCTACCGCGGATTATACCCTGTAGCCCAAGTCGT
>ERZ772867.3535-NODE-3535-length-12916-cov-11.274007_pt1 | contig 12916 bp, 9 predicted proteins | sample MGYA00511341_ERZ772867 | MGnify/ENA primary metagenome ERZ772867 (study PRJEB29015, sample SAMEA2737707) | human gut metagenome | biome: human gut; feature: human-associated habitat; material: faeces | place: China | collected 2012 ... | reverse complement strand
ATCTTTTAGCCCATGCGGGGAGCGTGTCCCCTTTCCACGCTTCCCGTTATGGGCTGTTTGTCGTTCCGTAAAAGCATATCGGAAACGGTATGCTTTTACAGGCTGACAAAGCCTTATTGTTCCTTGTCAAAGAAAGCCCGCAAGATAACGGCGGCGCAGTATAAACAGGCAAACGAATACATACCGCTTATATCGAGCCAAACAGCGGGTACGCCAGGACAGCTTTTCACACAGGGAAAGCCGAGCGAGAAATACCGCGCTGCAAAACAGGTTTAGCAGCTTGTGGGCGACGACATATAGGCGGGACGAAACGCCTTTATAGCCATAGTCCGAGCGTTAAGAGCGTCGCAGGCATTGGGTAAAGCTGCCTTAAATGAGCAGGGGTGAAACTCCCGCGGTGCTGCCGCTGACAGCCGTTCGTTTCTGCCTTTCATTTTTAATCTTTTTGTTATCCCACGAAAGGGGGATTTTACATTATGGAACAAACAAAGCAAACAACAAAATCCCCGGTTGTGCGCGAATACAAAATCGGGGATATTACCTATATTGTCAAAGCCGTTGTTAAAGACGGTGTAAAAGAGGACGCCACGACAAAGGTACGCCGCTTAATCCAAAATGACTTAAACCGGGGAAAAAGCCCGGTATAATGCCGAAAATGTAATCCTATTGCAGACGGACGACGGGTTTTGTGGTATAATACATATAACCTGTTTGTCCGGCTGTCGGAATAGGAGGTAACATGAAACAGTCGGATAAATTGACCGCATACTATTTTCGTGCGGCGCAACAAATAGATACTTTGTACCTTGACAATCAAATGCAAAAACTTCTTTACCACGCAAGCCAAAACGGGATTACCGCCTTTGCGCTGTATGTGGATAACGGTTATAACGGTTTGAACTTTAACCGTCCCGCATTTTCCCTCATGCAGCAGGATATGAGCGACGGGCGCATTGGTAAAATCGTTGCTACGAGCCTTGACCGTATTTCCCGTAACAGTTTAGATGTGCTTACTTTTGCAGATTACGCCGTTTCTACGGGCATTTCTCTGGAAACAATCAACGGCGACCATGCAACGCTGGATTGGAACAGACAGCTATATGCTGCACTTGCCGCGAAAGGCGGTGAGTGCAAATGACAAAGACCTTTTCTTTTCAGCAGATTGCTGTCCCCAAAGTGTTAAGCGAAGAAGTCCGCGAAGCCATTTCAAATAATGTTTTGCAATTCTATGTGCGCGATCAGCAGCAGGAAGCGCAGGACGAGGGCATAACGGCTTTATATGAACGTCTTTCACAAGAGGACAAATTAGAGGGTGAGAGCAACAGTATCGCCAACCAAAAGAAGATATTGGAACGGTACTGCCGGGAGCATGGAATTACCGCTTATCGACATTATGACGAGGACGACGGGTATTCCGGTACAAACTTCAACCGTCCCGGATTTCAACATATGCTTGCCGATATAAAAGCTGGAAAAATCAAGCGCGTTATCGTCAAAGATATGTCCCGTTTCGGGCGTGATTATCTGCAAGTCGGTTTCTACACCGATATGCTGTTCCCCGATTTTGGCGTGCATTTTGTCGCGGTTAATGACGGAGTTGACAGTACGCGGGGCGAAAACGAGTTTACCGCAATCCGCAACGTGTTCAACGAAATGTATGCCCGCGACACTTCAAAGAAGATACGCGCTACTTGGCAATCAAAGGGAAAATCCGGCGAACACCTTACTACAATCCCGCCTTATGGCTATATGAAAGACCCCGACAACAAAAAGAAGTGGATTATTGACGAGGAAGCCGCAGCCGTTGTGCAGCAGATTTTCGCATTGTGCGTTTCCGGCATGGGACCGACACAAATATGCCATTGGTTAGAGAAAAGTGAAATCCTCAACCCTACTTTCTATTGGCTGTCAAAGGGTATGAAAGTCGGCAACAAGCCGAAGCCGGGGGCAAACCCGTACAAGTGGACGAATGAAACGGTTTCCCGTATGCTTGAAAAGATAGAGTATTTAGGGCATACTGTAAACTTCAAGACCCGCAAGCAATCCTACAAGAGCAAAAAAACGTTGTGGAACGACCCGTCCGAATGGGTGATCTTTGAGAACACACAGCCGCCGATTGTAGAGGAAAGTGTATTTCTCATTGTGCAGAACATACGCAAATCCCGCCGCCGCCCTACCAAAATGGGCGATATGGGTATTTTCTCCGGGCTGCTTTATTGTGCAGAGTGCGGCGGTAAAATGTATCAATGCCGAGCAACGAACTTCACCGAAGAACAGAAGTATTTTATCTGTTCAACCTATCGGAAAGGCAAAGACTTGTGTACGACCCATTCAATCAAAAATGTTGTTCTGTATGAAATCGTCTTGAAAAACCTACGGGAAGCAATCGACTATGTAACAGAGTATGAAGCCGAGTTTGTGCAGGAAGCAGCAGACAGCCGTTTGCGAGAGCGCGACGCAGAGTTTTCCCGCAAGCGCGAAACACTTTCCAAAGCCGAAAGCCGTATTGCCGAGTTGGATAATCTGTTTAAGCATTTATATGAGGATAATGTAACCGGGAAATTGTCTGACGAACGGTTTATCAAAATGTCCCATGATTACGAATTGGAGCAGAGCAATCTAAAAGCTATGGCAGAAGTGCTACGGGAAGAAATCAAGCAGCAGGAAAAACAAAAGACCAACGTTAAAGCGTTTATCAGCGCGGTAAAGAAGTACACCGATATGCAGCAGCTTGACGCTGCTATGCTACGGGAGTTTATAGACCGTATCGAAGTTTCCCATACCGACAAAAAATCCAAGACAAGGGAAATCACGATTGTATATAACTTCATCGGTGCATTTGATTTTGAACGGGCGAAAGAAAAAGCCCAAAATACAACGGAAAAACAGCAAAGAACGGCATAGCCGTTTGGCTACACCGTTCCTTGCTAAAATGTTTTCTTAATTCACCGCCCCATTATGACTGTACTTCTTTTTTTGCGAGTGGCAGGGTAAAGATGAACTCTGTTCCCACTCCTTCGGTGCTGATGACGTTGATATGTTCATTGTGTGCCTGAATAATTTCTTTTACAATAGCAAGTCCCAGGCCGGTTCCCCGTTTATCTTTTCCCCGGGAAAGGTCCGTTTTATAAAAGCGGTCCCAGATTTTTTTGATACTTTCTGCAGGAATTCCGATTCCGGAATCTTTCACGGAAATAAGAACTTTTTCATTTTTGATGCTTGTTTCAATCTTGATTGATGCATCATTGTGGGAAAACTTTGTGGCATTGTCGATCAGGTTATAGAGAACCTGCTGGATTTTGCTCATATCACCGTGAACATATAACTTTTGTCCTGTTAAGACAAGATCAAAGGAAAGCCCTTTGGCAGAACAGGTTCCTTCAAAGGTGAGGATGGTCGTCTTTATCATGCGGTTGATATCGAAATCTGTAAGGTCAAGCATCATACCCCGGTGCTGTCCAAAACGGTTCAGATCCAGAATTCCCTGTGTCAGTTTGGTCAGACGTTCGGTTTCAAACAGGATGATGTTCAGATATTTATTCTGTAGCTCCGGTGGAATGGTTCCGTCTAACATGGCTTCGATATATCCTTTGATTGATGTCAGCGGAGAACGGAAATCGTGGGAAACATTCGAGATAAACTTTCTCTGGTCTTCTTCGAGTGTGTCCAGTTCATTCGCCATATAATCCATGGTGTTGGCAAGGTATCCCAGTTCATCGTTCCGGTGGATCTGTGTGCGCGGTTCAAAATTTCCTTTGGCATAACTCTCGGAGACGATTGTCAGCCGATGCAGTGGACGGTAAAATCCATGTGCAAACAGCAAAAGGAGGAACAGTGCTGTCAGAAAAACAAATTCAATGGTATAAAAAACAATGTTCATAAAACCGTTTGCATTCTGTGTGATGGAGGACACGGTCTTATGGATCATGACATAACTGTGAATCCGGTAATTGCTGGTGATCGGAGAAAATACCGTAAGGGTTTTTTCGGAAAACGATCCGTAAAAGTTACCGGTCATATAATAACGGTTGCCAAAGTCGGAAGTGTTGAAACCTTTGAGCGTTTTATAATTGGCATTTGCTGCATCTTTGCCGACGGATTCATCGGTAGAATCAAAAAGAATATTTCCCTGATTGTCCATGATCCAGATTTGGGCAGAAAGATATTCGCCAAGACTTTGCATCTGTTTTTGAAAATCCTGCAACGAAAAACTGTATTTATTATAATTGTCAGCATAACCCGATGCAATCTGTACAGATTCCCGGTATAGCTGCTGTGCCTCCCGGTTTTCGGCATAATGCGTGATCGCATGCTGTGTGAACGTACACAGGATGATAAAGCCGAGAACCACAAACAGGACATAACCGAAAATGAGTTTGGGGATCAGTGTTTTTTTCATCCTTTTACCTCAAATTTGTAACCGATTCCCCAGACAGTTGCGATCGACCAGGTTTCATGGTCTTTGATCTTTTCCCGGAGACGTTTGACGTGGACATCTACTGTGCGGGTATCCCCGATGTATTCATATCCCCAGATGTGATCCAGCAGCTGTTCGCGGGTAAACACCTGGTTGGGAGAAGCTGCAAGGAAATATAACAGTTCCAGTTCTTTTGGAGGCATGTCAATCGGATGCCCATTGTACATGACCGAATAATTGGACAGATTGACAGTCAGATCCGGATATTCCACACATTTTAATTCTACAACGGACTCGGTTTTGGCAGGCTGGAAACGGCGGAGAACTGCTTTGACGCGTGCTACCAGTTCCTTGGAATCAAATGGTTTTAATATGTAATCATCCGCACCGAGCTCTAGTCCGAGTACTTTATCAAAGATTTCGCCTTTGGCGGAAAGCATGATGATCGGAACGTTGCTTTTGGTACGGATTTCCCGACAGACCTGATAGCCGTCAATGCCCGGAAGCATCAGATCAAGCAGGATCAGGTTAGGGTTATAGTGTTCAAATGCGTGCAGGGCTTCTTCCCCGTCATTGACGATTTTGGTATCATAGCATTCCTTGGTCAGATACAGGGAAATAAGTTCTGCAATATTATTGTCATCGTCCACAATCAGTATTTTCTGTTTGGACATGGAAATCCCTCCTTATTATAAAAAATCAATAGGTATTTAAACATCAAAAGCAGCAATGGTCACACCGGCACCGCCCTCAGACGGCTCTCCCATCCGGTAAGATTTCACGTACCGCTGGTTTTTCAGATGTGTCTGCACGGCATTGCGCAGTGCACCGGTTCCTTTTCCGTGAACGATCCGGACGGATGGCAGATGAGCCACATAGGCATCATCAAGATATTTATCCAGATGGGCAATGGCTTCGTCTACCGTCATACCAATCAGATTGATCTCTGTAGAAACGGATGCCGCTTTGCTCATTTTTATTTTTCCGGAAGAAGTACCTCCGTATTTTTTTGCCGCCGGAGAGGCATCTTCATCAATCAGTACCAGATCTTTGATGTTGACCAGGGAACGTAAGATTCCCATCTGGACATACAGATCCCCTTTGGCGTTTGGCAGTGTGTGCACGGTTCCCTTTAAGTTCATGGACAGTACACGCACGGAATCACCGATGCGCAACTTTTTAGGTACTTTGTGGTTGACCGTTTCCTTTTTCTTCATGGAGAGTGCTTTTTCACTGGCACTCATTTTGTCACGGACACGGCTGCGTTCTTTTTCCATTTTGGACATAGGCGCCTGTCCCTGTCCGTACTTGTTGAAATTGCGGATGGTCTCATCGGCAAGGTCTTTGGCTTCTTTGAGAATCTGTACGGCTTCTTCATTGGCTTTGCGCAGGATCTCGTCACGGCTGTTGTCCAGACGCTCATTTTTGGCGGTCAGTTTCTTCTTTAAATCTTCAATTTCTGCTTTGTATTTCTGGATTTCCAGCTGTTCTTTTTCAATGGTGATACGGCTCTGTTCCAGATTGGCAAGCATATCTTCGAAATTGACGTCGCGCTCACTCAGGTGGCCTTTGGCATCTTCAATGATATTTTCTGCCAGTCCGAGTTTGGAACTGATGGCAAACGCATTACTTTTTCCCGGAATACCGATCAGCAGACGGTAGGTAGGACTGAGCGTATCGACATCAAATTCACAGCAGGCATTTTCAACACCTTCTGTGGAGAGCGCATAAACTTTCAATTCACTGTAATGCGTGGTAGCCATGGTGACCGCTCCATACTGGTGCAGTTTGTTTAAGATGGAGATGGCAAGTGCGGCACCTTCGGTCGGATCGGTACCGGCGCAGAGTTCGTCAAACAGACACAGGCTCTGGTCATCCGCCTTTTGTAAAATGCGGACGATATTGGTCATGTGGGAAGAAAACGTACTCAGGCTTTGCTCAATACTCTGTTCATCTCCGATATCTGCAAAAATTTCGTGAAAAATGGCAAGTTCCGAGCGATCTCCGGCCGGAATGTGCAGACCGGACTGTCCCATCAGAGTCAGCAGTCCCACCGTTTTTAAAGAGACGGTTTTACCACCGGTGTTTGGACCGGTCACGATCAGCTGCCGGAAATCCGCACCGAGACGTACATCAATCGGAACCACTTTCTTAGGATCTAAGAGTGGGTGGCGGCCTTTGCGGATGTTAATCCGTCCCTCTTCATTAAAGACAGGGGCAACACCGTTGTAACTTTTGGCAAGTTCGGCTTTGGCAAAAATAAAATCCAGTTCCGCAAGAACAGTATAATCCTGACGGATTCCGTTTGCGTTTTCTGTCACACGGTTGGAAAGATCTGCTAAAATGCGGTCAATTTCTTCCTGTTCTTTTAAAAACAGTTCCTTAAGTTCGTTATTTAAATTGACGACAGCCATCGGTTCAATAAATAAGGTAGAACCGCTTGAGGATTGGTCATGTACCATACCGGGAACCGAGGTTTTGGATTCGGCACGAACTGGCAGACAGTAGCGGCCGTCACGCATGGTAATCACAGCATCCTGCAGATAGCTGCGGGTGGTTGTGTTGTTCATAAGACCAGTCAGCTGTGCGTGAATGCGGTCGTTCATCCCCCGGATGGATTTACGGATTTTAGAAAGTGCCGCAGAGGCGTCGTCTGCAATTTCGTCTTCCCCGACAACACAGCGGCGGATTTCATCCAAAAGGGGAGAAAGCGGCTGGATCTGTGAAAAAAGCGGTGACAGGGAATCTGTTTTTTCATCGTTGCGGTCGCTTCGGTCGTATGCTTTGACCCGCTTGGCAACTTCCAACAGAGAACAGATCATAAGGAGCTCTGTGGTATTTAAGGTGCCACCGATATCGAGACGTTTCAGGGAAGCGTTGACATTGTGAACGCCGGAAAAACTGATGCCACTTCCGCGGTACAGGCGGCTGAGTGCGTCTGCCGTAGTTTCCTGCAGGTGTGCAATTTCCGCAGGATCGGTCAGGGGAACCAGTTTGTGACAGCGGTCTTTTGCCTCTTCACAGCTGGCATAATCTGCCAGACGCTCCAGTATTTTATAATATTCAAGTGTATGATAAACTTTCTGATTCATAGTGATATTCCTTTTTATATAGTATTCTCTCTTGTATTATAACGCAAAGTGCCATTTTGGAAAAGAAAAATAATGTGATTGTTGCAAGTGCATGGAAATGCGAATATAATAGTGGTTATGAGTGATAAACAGCAACCAAAGAATGCGTTTGTCAGAGAACAGATTAAGGACAAACCAAAGAATTATAAACGTATGTGGGTCCGGTTGGGGGAATCTGCTGCCTGTGGGGGTGTATTTGCGCTGGCTGTGTGTCTGGTGCTGCTTTTTATGATTCCGGTTCTGCGGCAGGAGGAAGGTCCTGTGCCGGATACCGGAGCACAGGATTCACAGCAGGCATCGGTGGAAGAAACGGAGCAGGGGTCTGAGGAAAAGGAGGAGACACAGACTCCGGAAGAGAGACAGCCGATGACGCTGGACGATTACCAACAGATTCAGACAGAGCTGTACGCCATTGGAAATACGGCAAATAAGTCCATCGTTACGATCACGGGGGTGGTCAGTGATACGGACTGGTTTAACAACTCTTATGAACGGGAAGGTCAGGGCTGTGGCACGATCATTGGAGAAAGTGGAGGTAAACTCTGGATTCTTACGGAGAAAAAAACGATTAAAGATGCTGCAAAGATCAAAGTTACCTTTGTAAATGATGCGGTGGCAGAGGCAAAGCTGGTCAGATACGATGGGAATACCGGTCTTGCGGCACTTACCGTGGATCTGGAGGATCTGGAAGATTCCACGCGGAATGCCATCACCGTGATGAAAACAGCAGGCTCGAATACCATACATAAGGGGAGCATTGTGATTGCCCTCGGCAGTCCGCTTGGAACGAATTATTCGATCCTGACCGGAACTATTACAGCGACCAATAATGAAATTTCCACCCCGGACAATAATTACAGTGTATACACGACAGATATTGTTGCCAGCGAGAATGGAAGCGGTGTGCTGATCAATATGGATGGCGAACTTGTCGGTGTTGTGATGCAAAGCTATAGTGCGGCTTCTGCAAATACGCTCACTGCAGTGGAAATATCAGAACTGATGCCAGTGATTGATCTATTATTTGCGGACAAAGAGGTGCCGTATTTTGGTGTGCACATTTCTACTGTTACCCAGCATATTGCGCAGAAATACGATATCCCAAAGGGCATATATATCAAAAAAGTTGAGATGGATTCGCCTGCCATGGATGCGGGACTGCAGAGCGGGGATGTGATCCGTTCCGTTGCAGGCCAGGAGGTTGCAAGTGCAGAGCAGTTCCGGGAGGTGCTGTTGCAGCTGACACCGAAAGAAACCTATTCGGTTACGGTTATGCGGGAAGGTACTAAGGGGTATAAAAAGATTACCTGTAAATTAAAAGCAGGGGTTTTGCAGTAAAATTGGAAATAAGGAGTTACTATGAAATATATTGAATCTCTCCGAGAAGGAGAAAAAGTAAATGAAGTATATCTGTGTAAATTCAAACAGGCGGCACTGACCAAAGCCGGAAAAGCATACGACAATGTGATCCTGCAGGATAAAACAGGAACGATTGATGCCAAGATCTGGGATCCGGGTTCTGTGGGAATTGATGAGTTTGACGCGCTGGATTATGTGGCGGTTACGGGAGATGTCACCAGCTTTCAGGGAAATCTGCAGATGTCGATCCGGCGTGCACGCCGTGTTTCAGAGGAGGACATTGATCCTAAGGAGTATCTTCCTTGTACGGACAAGGATGTGGAGGAGATGTATGCCGAATTGACAGGATATATTGATTCTGTGAAAAATCCTTACCTGAACCAGCTGCTGCACAGATTTTTCGACAATCAAACATTTGCGGACCGGTTTAAATTTCATTCGGCAGCAAAGAGTGTACATCATGGATTTGTCGGGGGTCTGTTGGAACATACCGTCAGCGTGACAAGAAACTGTAATTATTTTGCGCAGAATTATCCGTTTTTGAATCGGGATCTTCTGATTACGGCGGCGATTTTCCACGATATCGGTAAATTAAAAGAGTTGTCGGCGTTTCCGGCAAATGATTATACCGATGCAGGACAGCTGCTTGGGCATATTATGATCAGTGCCGAGTGGGTAGGCGAGGGAATCCGTTCCATTGAGGGATTTCCGGTGGTTCTGGAAAATGAGTTAAAGCACTGCATTCTGGCGCACCACGGAGAACTGGAGTATGGATCTCCGAAGAAACCGGCACTGGTTGAAGCGATGGCTTTGAGCTTCGCGGACAACGTGGATGCAAAGATGGAAACCATGCGGGAGATTCTGGCAAATGTGCCGGACAATAATCTTGAGTGGCAGGGGTACAGCCGCCTGCTGGAGACAAATATCCGCAAGACAAGCAAATAAGATGAGATAAAGTCGGAGCCGAAAGATATTTTGACTCCGACTTCGCAGGTTAAAAGGATGAAAAAAAACGATTTATTTTCTTTGAAAATTACAGATATGGGAGTCGACGGGGAAGGCATCGGAAAGTACGATGGGATGACATTTTTCGTCAAGGATGCGCTGATCGGAGATGAAATCCGTGCTCGTGCCACAAAACTGAAAAAGCACTATGGATATGCCCGTGTGGAGGAAATTATCACACCATCTCCATACCGTGTAGAACCGCAATGTCCGCTCCACCGCCGCTGCGGTGGCTGTCAGATACAGGCACTTTCCTACGAGGAACAGCTTGCATTCAAGGAAAACAAGGTGCGCAGTAATCTGCAGAGGATTGGTGGATTTTCCAAAGAGGAGTTAGAGCGGGTGTGTCTGCCGATCGTTGGGATGGAGCATCCTTTCCGCTACCGCAACAAGGCACAGTTTCCGGTGGGACTGGATAAAGAAGGAAAACTTGTGACCGGATTTTATGCGGCACGTACGCATGCCATCATTCCGGTGGAAGACTGTCTGCTTGGGGTAAAGGAAAATAAAGATGTGCTGTCTGCAGTAAAGGAGTGGATGTATCAGGCACAGATTCCGGCTTACGATGAGGCTGCCGGAACCGGGTTGGTGCGCCATGTTTTGATCCGCTATGGATTTACCACCGAAGAAGTGATGGTATGTCTGGTGATTAACGGAGACGGGCTGCCACAGAAAGACGCGCTCATCGAACGGCTTTCGGTGCTTCCGGGGATGACCTCTATTTCTTATAATATAAATACCGAGCGCACAAATGTTATTCTTGGAAAGCGCACGGAATGTATCTGGGGCATGCCTTATATCACGGATTATATCCATCTGCGCAATACAAATGATTTTTCTGTGAAAGATACGGCGATTGCCTATCACATTTCTCCGCAATCGTTTTATCAGGTCAATCCGGTACAGACGGAGAAACTTTATAGTACGGCGCTGGAATATGCGGGGCTGACCGGAGAAGAATCGGTATGGGATCTGTACTGTGGGATTGGAACCATTTCGTTATTTTTGTCGCAGAAGGCAAAGCAGGTATACGGAGTGGAAATTGTTCCGCAGGCGATCGAGGACGCAAAAAATAATGCTGCGTTAAATGGAATTACCAATGCACAGTTTTATGTTGGAAAAGCGGAGGAGGTACTTCCAGCGTTTTACAACAGCAATAATCTGGATGCAGGAATGCGCCATCCGGATGTGATTGTGGTAGATCCGCCTCGGAAGGGGTGCGATGAGCAGTGTTTGTCCACGATGCTTGCCATGAAGCCGCAGCGGATTGTTTATGTGAGTTGTGATTCGGCAACGCTTGCACGTGATCTGCGGATTCTGGTGGATGGCGGATATGAACTGAGAAAAGTGCGGGCGTTTGATCAGTTTGCGCATACGGGGCACGTTGAGACGGTTGTTCTTTTGTCCCAACTGAAACAAAAGCCGGATGATTACATTAATGTCACGATTGAACTTGATGATATGGATATAACATCTGCAGAGACTAAGGCAACATATGATGAGATAAAGAAGTATGTGGCTGAACATAATGCCGGCATGAAGGTTTCCAATCTGTATATCTCACAGGTAAAGAGAAAATGCGGAATTGAGGTTGGAAAGAATTTGCGCGTTGCAACGAGGAGAATGGACTGCTTGCAGGGCAATCCGATGACTGCTGCGACAGACTTGGAACTTGTTCCAAGTCCTAATTTGCCTAAAGAAGATAGTAGGCAGCCACAGTGTCCAGAAGATAAAGAAAGTGCAATTGTGGAGGCATTGAAGCATTTTAAGATGATTCAGCAGGAATAAAGGGAGTTTGATAAATGAAATTTATGGAGGAATGATAGTGAGTTATATTACAATGGAAATATGGACTGGAATATGGATATTAGTGAGGTTACTTCCAACGGCACTTATTATTTTCGCAGGTGTTATGATTATCGAACTGGGTATTGAATTTATCCAAAAGAAGAAAATAGAAATTAGGATTTTAAATTGTTTATGCCAATTCTTGTGGATTTTGATAATTGTATCAATATTAAAAATTACAGGAATTATTGGTGGTAGTTTTGGAATATCGTCACCTCTTGATAGTTATATTAGTTTTAAATTATTTGAAGACGGATTTAATGCGGCAACTATTTTGAACATATGTCTATTCGTTCCATATGGATTTTTGCCAGTATTTATTTTTAAGAATATCTACAAGCATTGGTGGAATGGCGTTATACTTGGAGCAGTATTTTCGATTGGCATAGAATTTTTGCAAACATTTATTGGAAGGTTTGCACAGTTAGATGATGTGATTATGAATACTTGTGGGACTCTCATTGGATTTTTGATGGGATGCTTGTTACTTCGCATAACCACAAGAAAAAAATAAATCCCAGTTTGTGTGTATGGTAAATCTAAACTGTATTTTAGCAATATTTCCTTAGTGGGGGCAGAAAGTTGCCCCCACTTTCACTATTTGGGGGCGAAAAGCGCCCCCGGAATTCAAAAATGGCTCCATTTTGCGCCCCCGTTTTTTTGAAATCTGGAATCTAAACAAGATTACAATGAAATCAGAACATAAAAAGTGGGGGCAAAAAGCGCCACCACATATAATAAACAAAGGGTTCAAGGGAAAAATCCCTTGCTAGAACAGCATTTGGATGGAGACATCTCTAATGCGTATTTAGCCGTCAACCTAAGAAATATCAAAGCAACCAAAACAGTAGATTAATCATGCAACATTTCCTGCTGGTTAATTAAATTGAATAAAAAATAAACACTGTTCAATTGTGCAATTTATATGAATCTGATATGCTGAGTATACAAAAGCTTTTGAATTTTATAGGAGATGAAGCAAATGGATATAGGCGTTGTTATAAAAAAATATAGAAAAGAAGCTGGTATGGCGCAGCAGTTGCTGGTGGTTGGAAAATTTGCCCCATACTGTTTCTTTTCACAGATATTGAGAATGCCATGGAAGAAGTCGAAACAAGACTTTATAATATCAGGCAGGACAAAATCTCAGAAGATA
>ERZ772867.3522-NODE-3522-length-12954-cov-6.140631_pt1 | contig 12954 bp, 6 predicted proteins | sample MGYA00511341_ERZ772867 | MGnify/ENA primary metagenome ERZ772867 (study PRJEB29015, sample SAMEA2737707) | human gut metagenome | biome: human gut; feature: human-associated habitat; material: faeces | place: China | collected 2012 ... | reverse complement strand
TCCTGTTCCCCTTCGGCTGGGGCGAGCTGTGGGGCGTGGCGGACCGCACCGACTATGACCTGACCCAGCACCAGAACACCTCCGGCAAGGACCTGACCTATTTCGACCCCGAGACCAACCAGCGGTACATCCCCTATGTGGTGGAGCCGTCCCTGGGCGTGGAGCGCAGCGTCCTGGCGGTGCTGTGCGACGCCTATGACGAGGAGGTAGTGGGTCAGGACAAGAACGGCAAGGACGACGTCCGGGTGGTGCTGCACCTGCATCCGGCTCTGGCCCCCTATAAGGCGGCCATCCTGCCCCTGAGCAAGAAGCTGTCGGAGCCTGCCATGGAGATCTATAACGACCTGTGCAAGGACTTTATGCTGGACTTTGACGAGACCGGCTCCATCGGCAAGCGCTATCGCCGGGAGGACGAGATCGGCACCCCCTTCTGCATCACCGTGGACTTTGACACCGTGGGCGACGGCGAGAACCCCGGCGACCACTGCGTCACCGTCCGGGAGCGGGACACCATGGAGCAGGTGCGCATCCCCATCAGTGAGCTGAAGGCGTACCTCACTGAGAAGCTGGCCTATTGATTCGGCCATGAACATGAAAAAGCAGCTGGCCCTGGGCGGCGCACTGCTGACGGCGGCCACCGCCGCCTGCCTGAAGCTGGCCCAGTGGGCGGGAAAGAAGATCGAGTCCCGCCAGAAGAAAAAACAATAACCCAACCGCAAGAGGGAGAGGCCGGAGCCTCTCCCTCTTATTATCTGCGTTTTTTCCGTTACCGGCGCTCCAGCAGGCCATCGTTGATGCGGTACACCACGTCGGCCCGGTCCATTACGGACAGGTCGTGGGTCACCACGATGACGCAGCGGTTTTCGTCATGGGCCAGCTTCAGCAGCAGGTCGATGATGTTGTCGCTGTTCTCGCTGTCTAAGTTGCCGGTGGGCTCGTCTGCCAGCAGCAGCCGCCGGTCCATGGTCAGGCCCCGGGCGATGGCCACACGCTGCTGCTCGCCGCCGCTGATGTGGGTGGGATAGCGGTCCAGCAGCTCCTCCGGCAGGGACACCCGCCGGGCCAGCTCCAAAGCCTGCTGCCGGGCCTCCTTGGCGTCCACACGGCACAGCTCCATGGGGTACTCGATGTTCTCCAGGGCCGTCAGCATGGGGAACAGGGCGAAGTCCTGATAGATCACCGCGGCCTTCCGGCGGCGGTATTCGTCCAGGTCCATGTCCCCGGTGGGGGTGCCCTCAAACAGCACCTGGCCGCTTTCCGGCAGGTCCAGCCCCGCCATCAGGCTCAGCAGCGTGCTCTTGCCCGCGCCGGACTTGCCCACCAGGGCGTACAGGGTGCCGCACTCGAAGACGCAGTTCACACCCCGCAGCACCACCTTCTCGGGACTGTAGCTGTAGCGCACGTCTTTCAATTCCAGAATCGGCATATCATTCAACCTCCCTGCGGTTTTTCAGAATATGGCGGCTGTTGGCCCGGCACAGGGCCCCATGGGCCCCCAGCAGCCACAGCACGGCAAAGGCGGCGGTGAGGCCCAGGCCCAGCCTGCTGCCCCAGCCCAGGGCCAGGCACAGGCCCGCTCCCAGGACGGCTCCCAGCGCGGCCAGCATCAGCTGCTCCAAAAACAGGCTACCATAGGCGGTTTTCCGGTCCGCGCCCACGCTGCGCATGGTGCGCAGCTCCCGCCGCCGGGACTGCACCTGTAAAAATGCCAGCAGATACGCCAGGCCCAGGGCGATGGCATACACCACCGGGAACAGGTGCTGCATATACCACAGGCGCTGGGCGGCGGCCCGCTCCGTGGTCAGGTACGCCGCGTCGTTGATGATGACGAAGTTGCGGATGCTGCTGATCCGCCCCACCTCCGACAGGCCCATGTCGTGCAGGGCCTGCTTCACGGAGGTCAGGTCCGTGCAGCTAGGGATGGAGAACGTGGCCCCGCTGTACGCCTGCCGCATACAAATGCCGCCCCGGGTGAGGATGGTCCCTCCCGGCAGATCCTGGGTGCTCCATTCATAAACGGAGGCCATGGACAGGTCCAGGAAATACTTGGGCATATCCAGGTTCGCATAGATGTTGTTGGCCCGGCCCGTCTGCACAAAGGCTCCCACCACCCGGAAGGCCACCTGGATGATCTGGGTGTCGTTGGAGTTCGTGTAGGGATAGGTGATAGCCTCCAACCAGATCCAGTCGCCCAGCCGGATGCCGTACTCGTCCATCATGTCCGTGGGGATCAGGCAGCGGTTCTCCGGCGGCTTATCCTTCACGATGTGACCGGTGTTGGGGTCGATCTCCAGCGTGGGGTCGGCGGCCAGGAAGCCCTCGTCATAGCCCTCCAGCCACTCCACCTCCACCGAGGTGCGGGACAGGAACTCCGGCGCGCCTTTCAGGCTGTTGGTAAACACCAGCTTGGGCCCGGACCGCAGCTCGTCCTCATATCGCTCGGCGGCAAAGGAGCCGATGGGCTGCTCCCGCTGGCCGGGACCTCCGGCGAACCTGCCGTCCCGGTAGAAGCCGTTGAAATAGTAGGGCGCGGTGGTCAGATAGGTCACATCGGCCACGCCGGGGATCTGGCTGATCCCCTCCACCACGCCGTCGCCCAGGGCCAGCCCGCTGGTGGACTGGCCGCGGATATCCGTCAGGAAGCCCCGGACGGAGCTGTCCGAGCGCAGCTTCATCAGCTGCTGGTCATAGCGGGTGACGGTGCCCGTCAGCTGGCAGAACAGCACCGCCGCGCAGATGCCCGCCAGCACCGGCACCAGGGACCGGAAGCCCCCTCGCCGGGCCGAAAGCCGGGCATAGGTCAGGGCTCCGCCCTTCAGACTCCGGGAGCGGGCACCCTGGGCGGTACGCCGGGTCCGGCGGCGCTTATGCCGCCGCTCCAGGCTGACCACGCTGAACACCAGGCAGGAGACCAGCGCCAGGACCAGGGTGGCCAGGGCGATCAGAGCCAGGATCCCCCAGCCCGGGGCTGCCAGATACTCCGTGGCCGTGCGCTGCATGGCCAGGGCGGTGTTGCTGAAATACAGCTCCGCCGACGCGCCGTTTTCCAGCATCAGCTCCAGCAGCTCCAGAACGCCCAGTCCCACGCACCGGCTGAGGATCCATCCCAGTACCGCCGCAGGCAGGGCCACCGTTCCGGCGCAGAACAGGAAATAGGTATGCACGTTCCGCCGGGCAGCGCCCACGCGGATCATGGTGCGGCCCACGCCCCGCTGGCGATACACCAGCAGATAGCCGAACAGCACCAAAAAGCCCAGGCCCACCGCCAGGCACACCCCGGCGATGATCTGCACCATCCGCAGCATATCCTCCAGAGACTGGGACACGGCGGTGTAGCCCTGGTCGTATACGGTGATCTGGACGGAGCCGGGCAGCAGCTGCTGCAGCCGCTCCACATATGCCTGGGCCTGGCCATTCCGAATTTGCAGCTGCCCCAGGGTATAGGAGCAGTGGTTCACCGTCATGTCCACATCCTCCCGCACCGGGATATACACCATGGAGTCGTATTCCTCGTTGGCGGAGAAAATGCCGCTGACGGTATAGGTGTCCTGGGCATCGAAGCCCTGACTGTTCCAATAGCTGTAGGGGACCAGGGTGTCCTCCCGGGCGGCCAGGGACAGAGGCAGACTGCCGCCCACGTCCAGCCCCAGGTCATCGGCCAGCGTCTGGGAAATCAGGCAGCCCTTGCTGCCGGCGGCGTAGTAGTCCCCCTGGACCAGGGTCAGCTCATCCTGCTGGAAGGGCAGCAGGTCCGCCGGGCGGTCCGTGGCCTGGGCCGTCAGGCTGTGGCTGGTGACCTGGAAGGTCCGGCCCACGGCCTCGATATCGGTGCTGCCGTCCAGCTGGGCGCAGGAGCCGTCGGGCCGGGTGATGTCGATGGCGCTGACCTGACTCAGGGACACACCGTTGACCTGATAGGGGGCGGGGGACAGCTGCTTATAGGACGGGCCCAGCAGCTCGTTTTCCGTGTATACCCCCTGGACCAGATAGTAGTGCCCGGCCTTCCAGATGGTGTCCGAGGGCATATTGTAATCCTGGCTCAGGTCGGCGCTGCTGCCCTCCTGCACGTCCAGCAGCACCGGCTGATTTGCAGCCAGCCGCTCGCCGCTGAACAGGGTCTCGACGACGTTGGCATAGTAATACGGCAGCTTCACCTCCCGGTCCGGGGTACCCGTGCCCCACTGCCAGACCAGTTGACCGTCCGGGTCCAGGAGCGGATAGAAATCCGGGTCCTGGCCCTTGATGCGCCGGGTGGCCTGCTCCGTCAGCCGGATCACCAGCGCACAGCGGTTTTCCAGCACGGAGTAGTCCGTCAGCGACTCCAGCGCCGGGGTATAGCCCAGGGCCATGCGGGTGGGCTCCCAGTCCACCAGGGCCGGGTCCGACCGGTCCAGCCTGCTTTCAAACTCCGCCAGAACCTCTCCGGCGTCCTCCACCACCCGGGCGGTGGAGGGATAGCCCGGGCCCAGATACTCCACCAGTCCGATGGTGGAATAATTCTCCCGGCATTGGCGCAGGGTCTCCTGCAGGGCGAAGCTCAGCCCCAGGGATGTGCCCATCAGCGTCACCAGCAGGGTCATCAGCAGCAGAAATGCCACCGATCGCCTGCGGGTGCGCAGGGCGTTCTGAATGCCGTGTCTGGCAAACATACGGCCTTTCCCCCTTCTTTGATTTCCGTTATGTAATAAATCTTATTGCAGCCAGGCTTGGAAGGACACGCTGCCGCCGGAGTAATGCGTGTCCTCCTCCAGCAGCAGGGACTGGCCCACCCGGCGGAAGGTCGAGTGCTGCACCCCGTCCACGCTGAGCACCGTTACGGAATCCACGATGTAGTCATTGTATCGGGTGCCCGTGTCCGGCCGCTGGGATTCCAGGTCCGTGGGCTGGTCGGCAAGGCCCCATTCATAAAACCGCAGATGGGGCACATCCGTCTGCCGATAGTAAGACCCCGCCTCGGGGTAGAAGATCTCCACGTCGGCGTAGCTGGCCACGCCGTACCACTGCTTCTGGGCGATCCAGTCCTCCGGCTCCTCCGTCAGCTGCACCGTGTAGCTGATCCGCTGGGCGGCGGGGTCCAGGGTGGTGGCGACGATCAGGACCTTGGAGCTGACCTCCTGGAGCCGGTCGGGGTCCGTCTGACCGGAAGCGGCCTCCGGGGATACCCCGGTCCGGGCGGGCTTTGGCTCCGTGAGAAAGGTCATGGCCAGCGCGGCGCACAGCAGCACCGCCGCCGCCGACAGCCACACCCCGGGGCGGCGATAGTGCAGCACCGACTTCACCCGGTCCCGGACCCCCACCTCGCCGAAGGCCAGGGGACACAGCACCAGCCTGCGCCGCCGGGGCATGGCGCAGTCCAGCAGGGCCTGGGAATAGGCGGCCCGCTGGGCCCGGTTCATATCCCGCACCACCCGCTCGTCGCAGGCCAGCTCAATGTCCCGGCACAGCAGGACATACGCCGCCCAGATCAGGGGGTGGAACCAGTATACCGCCACCAGCAGATGGCCCAGCGGCTTCCACCAGTGGTCCCGGCGGCGCAGATGGGCCCCCTCGTGGCGCAGCACGCTTTGCAGGGTCTCCCCCTCCAGCCCCGAGGGCAGATACACCCGGGGCCGGAAAATGCCCAGAATAAAGGGGGAGGAGATGTCGTCGCAGAGGTAAACCTGCTTCCCCACCCGGATGGAGGCCGCCACCTGCCGCCGCAGCCGCAGATAGCTCACAGCCGCCCAGCCCAGCACCGCCGCCATGCCCACCAGCCATACCCAGGCCAGGTCCGTCAGGGTAATCCCCGCTCCGGGGGAGGCCGTCTCCATGGCTGCGGCGGCGGGAAGCGCCGCCTGCCCCGGCTGGGGCCGGACGCTGAGAACGCTTTCCGGCAGCACCGGGCACATCAGGCACACCGCCACCAGCCCCCACAGCAGGCAGTTGCCCCACTTGGGCATCCGCCGCCGGGTCACCAGCCGCACCGCCAGGATGGCCAGCACCAGAAGTCCGGCGTTGGCGCTCATGCCCGCCACCGCCAGGAAGATCCGGCTCAGCACGGTCACTCCTCCTTCCGGAATTTGTCGATCATCTGCTGAATTTCCTCCGCCTCCTGGGCAGACAGGCCCTTCTGGGCGGTAAAGGCCGCCACAAAGGCCGGCAGGGAGCCGTGGAAGGCGTTGTCCACAAACTGCTCGCTGCGGCGGGAGGCAAACTGCTCCCGGCTCATCACCGAGGACACCACTCCGTTCACATTCTGAAACAGCCCCTTTTCGCACAGCTTCCGCAGCACCGTGTAGGTGGTGGGTTTTTTCCAGTTCAGCTCCTGCTCGCACAGCTTCACCAGCTGGCCGGAGGGGATGGGCTCATGGTCCCACACCAGGTTGGCAAACCGCTCCTGCACCTCACCGATCTCCATATCGCGAACACGCATATCAAATGACCTCCTTTATATAGTTGACGTGTTGTAAACTCCTATCAGCTTATCATACGCCAATCCCTTTGTCAAGTTAAAGCATGGAATCGTGTATTCCTGCTCTTTTTGTTTGTCACATACGCACAGGTGTCGCAAGTTTGTCCTTAAGACGGAAAATTTGTGCAATTTCCCTTGCCGGTTTTGCAGTATGAAACCGGACGCCCGCCTTGTGATTTTGTAAACCGGGCTACAATTTCTATTCTGACGAAATATTTTGCAAGTCCGCCCTGCACGGGACGCATTTTTACCAAACCATTCGGTGTTTTCATGGGCTTAATGGAGAAAATGCGCCCCGGGCGGGATTTTTGCGGAAAACCGATTCACAACCCCGGGCGGGTGTGCTACATTTAACATGGACCAGAAAAAGAAGGACTCTGCGCCCGCCGCAGAGGAAATGTGTAGGAGGTAAATCCATTATGATCCAGCTCACCGACCACGGCATGTACCTGGTAAACGGCGTTCCCCAGGAAACTGCGGCCACGGCCCAGGAGGAAGCCCGCCGCCGGACCATGGCCTGGCAGATCCTGCAGGCCCACAACGTGTCCCCGGATCCCATGCAGCTGCGCATCCGGTTTGACGCCATGGTGTCCCACGACATCACCTATGTGGGCATCATCCAGCAGGCCCGGGCCTCCGGCATGAAGGAATTCCCCATTCCCTATGCCCTGACCAACTGTCACAACAGCCTGTGCGCCGTGGGCGGCACCATCAACGAGGACGACCATATGTTCGGCCTGTCCGCCGCCAAGAAGTACGGCGGCATCTACGTCCCCGCCAACCAGAGCGTGATCCACTCCTACGCCCGGGAGCAGATGGCCAAGTGCGGCTCCATGATCCTGGGCTCCGACTCCCACACCCGCTATGGCGCCCTGGGCACCATGGCCGTGGGCGAGGGCGGCCCGGAGCTGGCCAAGCAGCTGCTGAAGAACACCTGGGACACCCCCATGCCCAAGGTGGTGCTGGTGTACCTCACCGGCAAGCCCCGGCAGGGCATCGGCCCCCACGACGTGGCCATTGCCCTGGTGAAGGCCACCTTTGAAAGCGGCTTTGTGAACAACTGCGTTCTGGAGTTTGCCGGCCCCGGCATCCAGAGCCTGCCCATCGACTTCCGCAATGGCATCGACGTGATGACCACGGAGACCACGTGTCTGTCCTCCATCTGGGAGACCGACGAGGTCACCCGGGGCTTCTATGAGGCCCACAAGCGGCCGGAGGACTACAAGCCCCTGCACCCGGGCCAGGACGCCTATTACGACAAGATGATCACCATCGACCTGAGCAAGATGGAGTCCATGATCGCCCTGCCCTTCCATCCCTCCAACGCCTGGACCATCCACGAGTTCCTGGAAAATGCCCAGGAGCTGCTGGCCAAGGTGGAGGCCGACGCCAAGCGCCGCTTCCCCAAGGCCAACCCCCAGCTCACCGGCAAGATCCACGACGGCGCCGTCTGGGCCGACCAGGGCGTCATCGCCGGCTGCTCCGGCGGTCTGTTTGACAACATCACCGAGGCAGCGGATATCGTCCGGGGCCACTATACCGGCTCCGGCGCCTTCAGCTTCGACGTGTACCCCACCTCCGTGCCCGTGTCCCTGGAGCTGATGAAGGTGGGCTCCACCGCCGACCTGCTGGCCTCCGGCGCCATCATCAAGCCCAGCTTCTGCGGTCCCTGCTTCGGCGCAGGGGACGTGCCCGCCAACAACGGCCTGTCCCTGCGGCACACCACCCGCAACTTCCCCAACCGCGAGGGCTCCAAGCCCGGCGAGGGCCAGTTTGCCGCCGTGTGCCTGATGGACGCCCGCTCCATCGCCGCCACCGCCGCCAACGGCGGCCGCATCACCGCCGCCACCGACGTGGACTATACCCCCGTTCACCACGAGTATCACTTCGACAAGGAAGTGTATGACAACCGCCTGTACTACGGCTTCGGCAAGGCCGATCCCAGCGTGGAGCTGGTCATGGGCCCCAACATCACCGACTGGCCCAAGATGTACAATCTCACCGAGAACCTGCTGGTGGAGCTGGCCGCCGTGATCCACGATCCCGTCACCACCACCGACGAGCTGATCCCCTCCGGCGAGACCTCCTCCTATCGCTCCAACCCCCTGCGTCTGGCGGAGTTCACCCTGTCCCGCCGGGTGCCGGAGTATGTCCCCCGGGCCAAGGACGTGGCCGCCCGGGAAGCCCAGCGCCGCCAGGGCGACGTCCCCGCCTCCCTGCTTGAGGTTCTGGGCCGGGTGGGCGACGCCCAGGCACTGGCCAAGAACACCCAGTTCGGCTCCTGCGTGTTTGCCAACAAGCCCGGCGACGGCTCCGCCCGGGAGCAGGCCGCCTCCTGCCAGAAGGTTCTGGGCGGCTTCGCCAACATCTGCTATGAATACGCCACCAAGCGCTATCGCAGCAACTGCATCAACTGGGGCATGGCGCCGCTGCTCACCGCCACGCCGGAGGATTACGCGCTGGGCGACTGGGTGTTCGTGCCCGGCATTCGCGAGGCGATTCTCTCCGGCAGGCAGGCGTTTGACGCATACGTGGTCAAGGCCGACGGCAGCGTTAAAAAGACGAGCGTCTCCACCGGCGCGCTGACCGAGGACGAGCGCCAGATCATCGCGGACGGCTGCTTAATCAACTACTACCGCAACAACTAATTTCTAAAGTTATTTATCAAAGTAACCCAAACAATATGTGTAAAAAATACAGCTTCTCCGATCTAGAGAGGCTGTATTTTTATATCATTTTTGTACGTTTTCTACGCTTATACTAATTCGCAGTTAAAATGCTTAACAGAGCGAAAAAGATGATGCGCGGATTAAGCCATTTTAACAAGAATTAGTATTACAAAAGATCGTCCAGCTTCTTGGCCGTCAACCGCCTGCGCGGCTTTCGCAACGGGTCAAAGGCGCAGATGGCCGAATACTCGCAGTTTTGGCAGGCGTTAAACGCACCGCGTTCAACGGGCGAATCGTCCATCTCGCCGCGATAGATTTCGCCCGCCAGCTCCGCCGCCTTGCGCTTTCCAAAATCCAGCAGCTTTTCCATCCCCGCCTCGTCCACCATCGACGCGGCGTAACGGCCGTTCGGCTTTCCGTCCTTGGTGACCATCGACCAGGCGCTGCCGCCCTGCGCGCGGAGAATGGCCACGTCGCTGAGCGAAATACCCTGAAGCGACAGCTTCTTGGCGATCTGCTTTTCCACTTCCTCGCGGATGCGCGATTCGGTCTTGACCGTCGGATCGGCGATTCGGCAATAGAAGAATCCTGCCGCGTGCGAGCCGGGAACGCGCGACAGCGCCGCCGCCAGATAGAGCAGGAGCTGGAGCTGCAAGCCCCAGTAAACCAGCGTCGGATCAAACTTCCGAGCGCCGCTCTTGTAATCAATCACGCGCAGGCCGCCGCCCGTCATCACATCCACGCGGTCGATCCGCCCCTGCAAATAGACAAACGTGCCGTCGCTCAATTCAAGCACAATCGGCGACAGGCCGTTCTGCCCAAAGACAAACTCCATCCGCAGCGGGCGGAAGCTGCTGTCCGCGTATTGCGAGAGGATGTTGCGCGCCGTCCTTTTGGCCGTTCGGCGAATCCGCCGCGCAACCGCCTCGCCGCGCTTGCTCTCCCCCATCGGGGATTCCCGCCAGGCGTCGATCAGCGGCGAAACGGCTTCGTCCATCAGCCTGTCGCAGACCGCCTGCGGCACCTCTGGAAATTCCGGCCGCGCCGTCACGGCCTCGGTGAAGCGCTCAGCGGCCTCGTGGTACAGCGTGCCCAGCTCGGCCGCGTCCACGCCTGGCTGCTGCTCCCGCTGCGGCGCAAGGCCGTATCGGACGAAATGCTGATACGGGCACTGGGCAAACGTCTCCAGCCGGGAGACGCTGCTGACCGGCCGCCCGTACAGTGCGCGCGCCAGCGTGCCCGTCATCCGCTTTGCCGGGGGATCGCCCAGCCCGCGCGTCACGCCGAGCAGCGCCTGCTTCCCCGTTTCATCCGCAGAAAGCGCCGCCGCGGCCGCCGCATACGCCGCGCCCAGCTCGCGCCGCCCGTCCGCAACCTCCGAAAGCTCAACCGCCAGCGCCTCAAGCGCCGGGGTTCGCGCGCAGAGCATGGCCTCGCGCTCCTCCTGCGCCAGCCCGCCGTAAACCGGCATGTTGGGAAACAGCCTTCGAAGGGCCTGCACCGCCGCGCCCTCGCGCAGCGCGCGCCCCGTTTCATCCGCCACGGCGTAAGAGACGATCACCCGCTCCTTCGCCCCGGACAGCGCTTTCAGCTCGTCGAGCTGGCCGAGCGCGGCGCTCTCCTGCGGGGTCATGCCCAGATACGCGCCGCTGGCCTCCTGCGCCGCCAGCTGTTCGCCGACGGTGAGCAGGCCGTTATCGCTGCTCCCCGGCATATCGTTCATCCCGATGGCGAAGAGCGTCCGCACCTGCGCCGTGCGCACGTTGCCGATTTCGCCGCAGATGATCGCGCCGTCCGCGGGCGGAAGCGCCGCCAGCTCGAGCGCGGAAAGACCGTTTTGAAGCAGCTCCAGCACGATTTTCGCCGGAACGGCCTGCCCGCCGAGCAGTGTGTGAAGCTGGTCGAGCGTCGTCATCATCGCGTTCCAGACCTGCGCGCAGTCCTGCGCCTCCGCCGCGAGATCGGCGGCGTTCAGCTCGTCGCGCATGTCTTCCAGCGTTTCATACGCATGGACGCTTTCCAGCAGCGTCAGGATGGCTTGGATGGTGTCGTCCGCCGTCTTTGCCGCCTGCAAGCCGCGTTGGAGCGCCAAAAGCGGCTCCATCACCTGCTTTCGGCTCTCTTCCAGCGCGCCGAGCGCCTCCTCCGTCACGCCCTTGGGATAGCGAAACGGCTTGCGCATGGCCTCGCCGCGCACATCCGCCCCTTCGCAATACGCGCAGAAGCGATCCAGCGCCTCCTGCGTCAAGCCCAAGAAGCCGCTCTGCGCACATTCCAGAATATCCGACAGCCGCCATCCGGCGGAAATCGCCGCCAGCGCGCCGAGGATAAAGCGGCTCAGCGGATGCGCGCCCGCCTTGCGTTTTTCCGCCACATATGTCGCAAGGCCGTACATCGGCAGAATGTTTTGCAGCAGCGCACCGTACCCGCTCTGTTTGGGATAGACGACCGCCATTTGCGAAACGTCCTCCCCCATCGCCGCCAGACGGCGTATTCTCGCCGCCGCCAGATGCACCTCCTGCCGCTTTCCGCTCGCCGCGAGCAGCTCAATCGCCGTCGGCTCGTCCATGCAGGGCGCTGTGCCCAGCGCGTACAGCCGCTTTTCCATGAGCCGGATATCCCGCGGCGCGTCCAGCTCCGCATCCAGCGTCTCGCGCTCCACGGCGATTCCGCGTTCCTTCGCCAGCCTTTCCAGCCGCTGCAAGCTGAAATTGACCGGCGCAAAGAGCCGTCCGTCCGACGCGGCGTTCGCGTCCGTCTCGATGGCCAGCGTCAGCGTTCGGCAGAGCGGCGCGATGCTCAGCAGCTCCGCCGCAAACGTCGGCGTAATCATGTCAAAACCGTATACGAACACATTCTGCCCCTTGAACACGCCGGAGGCCTCGAACCGCGCGCACATCTCCCGCGATATGTCCTCCGCATCGGCCAATTCGCCCGCCATCCGCTGCTCGTAGGCCGCGTAGATCCGCGCAATATCGCCGATTTTGGCCCTCGCGGGGCTTTCCGTATCCATGCTTTCGGCGCTCCTCGCCACATCGGCCGCCGACAGGCCGCTGCGCTTGAGCGACGCGATCATGTTGGACACGCGCGCCGTGAAGCCGGATGATCCGTTCTGCGCCGCGCCGCGATACACGCTCAGCTCGTCCTTCTGCGCCTCGATGATCGAGCTGAGCACCATGCATTTGCCGCGCTCGTCGAAAAGGGTCTGCTTCGGCATACCCGCCAGTTCGAAGACGCGTGATTGGAGCCGTTTCGGCGAGAGCACGTCGATCAGAAACGAGCCGCTGACGTGCAGCCGCTCCATGATCTCCAGCTCCGCCTGCAAGGTGTATTGCGACGGCACCAGAAACATGCATCCTTCTCCACGCGCCGTCGCCTCGCCCAGTCGATCCACGCACGCGGCGAGCAGCCTGTGCGGCCTTGCGGTCAAAATCTTCATCCCGCGACCCTCTCTTTGCCCCAAAATTGTTTCACGTGAAACATCCCAGCCGATACTGCGCCGTCCGCAGATCGCCGCGCCAAAATGTTTCACGTGAAACATTCGGCAGGATTTTTTCTTTCTCATCCAGAATTATATCATAGAAAATCCGGTTATTCCACTTTTTTATCAGGAGGACGCTATGGAAGCCATCGCGCTCATGGCCGATATTCACGCCAATCTGCCGGCCGCAGAGGCCGTCATCGCCGATATTCGCCGAAAGCACAAGCCCGACCGCATCGTGTCTCTGGGCGATCAGGTCAACCTTGGCCCCGCGCCGTGCGACACCCTGCGCCTGCTCCGCGCGGAGGGCGTGACCTGCCTGCACGGCAACCACGAGGGCTACATCCTCTCCG
>ERZ772867.3517-NODE-3517-length-12973-cov-3.144450_pt1 | contig 12973 bp, 15 predicted proteins | sample MGYA00511341_ERZ772867 | MGnify/ENA primary metagenome ERZ772867 (study PRJEB29015, sample SAMEA2737707) | human gut metagenome | biome: human gut; feature: human-associated habitat; material: faeces | place: China | collected 2012 ... | reverse complement strand
TCTAAGTTCTTTTGAACGAAAATCAGGGGCAACAACGCCTTCCAGTACAATGTAAACAGAAGTTTCTTTTTGATGTAATTCTTTGTCCTTTTTTAGCTTCCTGCCAAGAAAGAGTCCGGAAATCATGAAGAAAAACTCTACACCTAAATATCCGGAAGCTCCGAAGAAGTATCTGACTTCCTGCGGAAAATGCACGAGTATAATAAGCATGCAAAAAATGAATCTTAGAATTTCTATATTGCTGTTTCTCTTTTTTGTCATTTATTCGTCTCCTTGTTGCCGTTTTTATTTTTAATAATATATATCCTGTTGAAAATTCTTTAAAACGCCTTTAATGTTCTAAAACGAAATCATAAAACGGGAATTTCAACAAAAAGTGTGGAAAATTCTGTGGAAAATGTTGAAAACTCTTAAATCATACCGTTGTAAAAATCATATGCAACTCTGTTCGCCGCCGCTGCAAGGTCATTGCGGCACTCTTTCAGAATCTGCTCAAAAGGCCTTTGACCGTGGTCGGTGACGTAAATTCTGCGGATATTAGAGCCGCTCATATCCGTGACCCTGCTCATTCCGACGATTGCAACAACGGGTGTATCTCCCGAAAGTGAAGCAACCTCGGCCGGCGCTTTTCCAAGCAGGGACTGGTTGTCCATACAGCCCTCGCCCGTGATTACAAGATCGGCATTCTTTGCGGCATTTTCAAAGCCTGTCGCTTTAAGCACCGCCGGCGCGCCCTTGACAAGCCTTGCACCGAGAAAGCTTATCAGTCCAAAGCCGAGTCCGCCTGCCGCTCCTGCACCTTCAATTTGCGAATTGTCTTTGTCGATAATGTTTTTTGTGACTTCGGCAAGATTCTTCAGTCCGTCGTCGAGTATTTTTACCGTGCTTCTATCCGCACCCTTTTGGGGAGCAAAAACATAAGCCGCGCCATTTTCGCCGTAAAGAGGGCTGACAACATCGCAAAGCGCCTCAATTTCAACGTTGGCAAGACGTTTGTCAAGCTTTGTGAGATTTATGTCGGTGATTTTTGCGAGACCCGAACCGTTGAGTTGAACGGAATTGCCGTCGCTGTCGAGAAATTTTGCGCCGAGCGCCGCTGCGCAGCCTATTCCGCCGTCGTTTGTTGCACTGCCGCCGAGACCGATGAGAATTTTTTTACATCCCTTGTCCAGCGCATCCCTAATCAACTGACCCGTGCCGTATGTCGTAGTCAGCAGCGGATTTTTTTTGGCACCAACCATCGGTAATCCGCTTGCCGCCGCCATTTCGATAACAGCGGTATTGTCGGGAAGAATTCCGTAAAAAGCTTCCGCCTCGTCAAAGAGGGGACCTTTGATTTTAACAATAAATTTTTCACCGCCGTTAAAAAGCATGGCATCAACTGTGCCTTCGCCGCCGTCGGCAATAGGGAAGCACTTTACCTTCTCCAAAGTATTGAGCTTCAAAAACTCTTTTTTAATTATATCACAGACCTCGGTCGCGGACATTGTTCCTTTATATGAATCCGGAGCAATAACTATCATAAAGAAACCTCCGCTTAAAGCTTAAAGTCCTCTTCGGTAAAGCTGCCGATACCGATATTCTTTTTCGGCACTCTCTTTAACGGGTCATATTTAAAGCTGCGGCACGATGAATCGAGCTGTCGTATTCCCGTCCTGACGCAGAGAACACAGTCACCGTCCGCCGCAATCATACCGTGGGAGCATAGTCTGCACGCAGGAGTGATATCCTCGGTATTCACAAGTTTTTTTCTCATTTTATCAGTCCTTTCGGAATGAAGTATCCGAAAAGTATTTTATCATATTTTTCTGTCGGTTGCAAGGTTAATGTCAATTATGGTAAAAGCACCGAGAACAAGCATGGCAGCCGAGGCCGGAACGGAGACTGAATACGGCTTTATAATCACGTCCGAGAAGTTTGAAAACACCTGCGTTTCACACGGGAAAAGCTTGAAAAGCAAATATGCAATCGGTAAGGCAACAAGGCAATTAACAGCTCTTGAAAGCCAAAATTCGGGGAGAGATATGCCGATCTTTTTGATGTAGGGCAGAAGCTGCATGTGAACGGCAAAGCCCGACCAGCAAAGAACGGGAGCTAATAGATAAACGGGCAGATGCTCGGCGGCAAAAACGCAGCCTCCCGTTACCTCGGACATTACAACGGCGGTGTTGAACAGTGGATTTCGTTCGGCAAGTTTTATCAAAAAAGGATTAAACGCCGAAAAAAGTAAAATCCATGCGCATATATTCAGCATGGCTCCCGTTGCACAGAAAACGGAGTCCGTAAAAACGGAAGTGTCAATTCCAAAATTTTTTATGGCTTTTTCTCTGCATTTTTTATCTGCAAAAAATCTTGAAAAAAAACCGATAATCAGCGCCGCGAGAGTTTGAGAAGCGAATAAAATAATCCCGCACTTTTTGCTTGAAAGCATTGTTGTTCCGACTGCGCCTACAACAAAGGCAGGACCGGAATTTATACAAAACCACACCATTCGTTTTGCCTGCGAAGCCGAAAGAGAATTGTTCTCGTATAACTGGGAAATCATTTTTGCTCCAACGGGAAATCCGCCGACAAGACTCATAAATATTGCGCACGCCGAGCAGCCCGGGAGCTTGAAAACCTTCTCGGTCAGAGGAGATAAAAATCTGCCGGCAGCATTGCCGAGATTGGAGCGGACAATGAAATCAGAAAGAATCATAAAAGGAAACAGCGATGGGATAACCGTTTCGCCGCAAAGAAAAAGTCCGTTTCGCACACCGTCACCCATTAAGGACGGATCAAAGAAAAAAAGTATAATAAAACCGATCGAAGCAGTCAGCGAAAAAATCAGTTTTCTGTAATTATCCAAGGCAATCACCCGTAAATATATATGAGGGGAAATCTTTAGTTTATGATAGGGTGATTATGATGCCAAAAGACCGTAGACAATATAACACTCCGTTTGCACACAGGATTTGCGAACGGCTGGAACTTCCGGAGGATGTTTTTAGAAATTGCAGTCATATTGAGCTTGTTTCAAACTGCTGCGCTATGGTAGACGGATGCAAAAGCGTTATGGAATACGACGACACGGTTATAAAGCTCTGTCTGGGAAAAAGCAGCGTAAAATTCACGGGATACGATTTAACGATAAAATCGCTTTCCCTTGAGCAGGCGATGATCGAGGGGAAAATTATTTCATTGGAATTCTGCGAATGAGGGCTTGTTATGATTTTTAATCTTTTTCATTTAATATTCGGCTGTGTTTGTTTCACGGCGAGCGGCGGCTTTGCAGAAAGGTTTATAAACGTGTGCACCGCTAAAGGTATACAGCTTTGGGGGATAAGAAAAAAATCATACGGTCTGACAGCGTGCACGACAATTGAGGGATACAAAAAAATAATAAATGCCGCCCGTGCAAGCGGCATGAAAGTACGAATAAAAAAGAGAGTCGGGCTTCCGTTTGTTATCCGTAAATATGAGAGCCACACGGGACTTTTTGTCGGTTTTTTTGTTGTGCTTTTAATTCTTTCGATAATGTCTAATCACATTTGGGTCGTCAATATTCACGGAAACACAACGGTTGACAGTGAAAAAATCGCTGATGTTTTTTCAGACGCAGGCTTAAGTATCGGTGTAAGGAAAAATAAATTTGACGCAAGCGATATCAATTCCGATGCCGTGCTGAGCATCGGCGAGCTTTCATGGGCGTCGATCAATATTGACGGCTCGGTTGCCGAAATCGAGGTCAGAGAAGCAATGCACAGACCGAGCCTTGAAAAATATTACGGCACGTCAAATATTGTCGCATGCAAGGATGGTCAGGTTGAAATCATCGAACCGTACAAGGGAGCCGCCGCAGTCAAGGGCGGACAGACCGTTATGGAGGGCAGTCTGCTCGTCAGCGGAATCAGTCGCGTCAAAAGCGGAATGTCCGTATTCAACGACGCCGACGGTTATATTGTCGCAAGGACAAAAATAAACGTCGACGTTCCGATTGATAATAATTCTGTTGTATTAAAGCCGAAAACGAGAAAGACATATTCTCTCTTTTTTCTCGGCAAAGAGCTTTCAGTTTCAAAAAAGCGTGAAGCCGATACGGTTTATCGCCACAAATCATGGCTTTACATTCACGGGGTAAGAATGCCGTTCGGTATTTTTTATACTCAGTACACCGATTTTAAAGAAGAAAACAAAACGGCGGACAAAGAATTATCCGAGCTTTCGGCTCTTAACGATTATGCACTGAAAAGCTACAATGAAACGCTCCATGCACAGATTATTTCACAAATGGTTGAAATAAAAAACGGCACGGTGAAGGGTGAATACAGTGCTTTTGAAAATATCGGAAAACGGGTTCCGTTTGAAACGGAGGAAACGCCGCAGGAGTCAGCTGATTAAGCAAGCTTCACCTTTTGCAGCAGCTTTGCACGGTCAAGCGCAAGCTCGGCAAAGATTATCTCAACAACGCTCATCACGACGAACTGTATCGCTCTTGTTGCAAGCAGTGCGGTGAAAGCCTTTGTGTAAAGAATTGAGATGAACAGTGTGTTGAGAAGCAGTCCGCAAACAAGCTGAGTGGAGAGCACGGCAATGACGATTCTCGGGAAATTGATTTTTTTGTAAAGAAGCAGCCCGAAAACAAGTCCCGTTATTGCCGCCGTGACGGTGAAGCCGGGAAAATAGGCGCCTGTCGGCATAAGTATCGCTCCGATAAAGTCAACGAGTGCACCGACGACAGCTCCGCCGATAGGACCCGAGATGCAGGCGGCGAGCATGACGGCAACAAACGCAAATTCAATCTTCGTGTTCCAAAGATTGACCACGGGAACCAGTCTGCCGAGTACAACGCCTGCCGCTGTCAGCAGTGCGAGCACACAGATTTGTTTTGTCAAATTTTTCTTTTTTGTGTTCATAAAATAAAACCTCCTTATTACCCGTTTTGAATAATAAGGAGGCCAAAAGTCGCATTATTACTCAGCGGGATGCGACAGAAGAACCGCAAGAAATCTTTTCGTCCGACGGACAACTCCCCGTTCCGCCGGCACTTAACGCTCATCTGTCTACTCTGAACAGTGCTATTATATACCTTATATTAAGTTTGTCAATAGTTTTGCAACCGTTAATTGAATTATTTATTAAATCCTTCGACCTTCATGTAGTCCTTGGACTTATATTTGATGAATACCGTCAGCGCCGCCCCGAACGGAACAGCGAGAACGGTTAAAAACTTTTTTGGAGATTCAGAAATAAAATGCTTGTTTTTCATCAGAATCGAGCTTGAAACATAGTGAATACAGTTTCTTATAACGTCCTTAGGCTGGGGAAAGGCGGTCATATCGAATTTTCTCAGAAAAGCAAAGCCCTGCGGATTCCTGAGATACTGGCGGTACATATTCGTGCTTGATCCGTCAGCCATATATTCAACCACACAAACGGGTTCATTCATAATTATCAGGGTGTAATCAAGGTCGGCAAGCGTATATTTATAAGAGAGCGGAACATATTTTTCACCCGGAAAGGTGGGGTAGGGGGGATAGTTTTTCATTATATCGGTTCGGTAGATTATTTTTTTATCGCCGCGTCCGCCTCGTTGATAGTAGGAGTAGAACGTCGTGTCAAAACGATCGGTTTCAAGCTCCTTGCCTATCACGTTGCCGTTATCAAAAATATCGAGTGCAAGAATTCCCGCATATTTGTCACTGCCGTGTTCCCTCCAGCAGTTTACGATTTTTTCAACAGCATCGTCAGTCATATAATCGTCGGAGTCGATACAGGTGTTCAGCTCGGTGTCGATATTTTCGTAGGCGGTGTTGTGCGCCGTGTGCATACCGCCGTTTTCTTTATAAACATATTTAATTTCAAATCCGTTATCAGGCACCGTCTGCCAATGTTTTATAAGCTCGGCTGTATTGTCGGTCGAGCCGTCGTCAACAACAAGCCATACAAAATCCTTTAGTGTCTGACGGCGCAGGCTTTCATAGCATTTGTGAATTGTGTAGGCTCTGTTGTACGCCGGCGTGAACACCGTTAAGGTCTTCTTTTGCGTTTCCATGTGATAATCCTCCGATAGATGAGCGCTGTTCTCATTTTGCCTCCTTTGTTTAAACAAGACGAGGCTCGCCCTTTTCGATACGTTAATCCCGAAAAAATCCGCCGGGTAAAGCCCGACGGATTACCTTTATTCAATTATACAATCAAATAAGCTTTTTGTAAAGAGCTGTAATCTCTTCAACGCTTGTGTCTCTCGGGTTGCCCGGACGGCAAGCATCATCATAAGCAGACTGTGCAAGGAACGGAATATCCTCTTCCTTAACAATCTCTTTGAGGTTTGCCGGAATTCCGACATCGTGTGAAAGCTGCTTAACTGCGTCAATAGCTGCCTTGCGAGCTTCTTCGATGCTCATGTCCTCTGTGCCCTCAACGCCCATAGCCTTTGCGATATCACGGTACTTATCGCCTGTTGCAGGAGCGTTATACTCCATAACGGTCGGGAGAAGGATTGCGTTTGCAACACCGTGCGGTGTGTCATAAAGTGCGCCGAGCGGATGAGCCATTGAATGAACGATACCGAGACCTACGTTTGAGAAGCCCATACCGGCGACATACTGACCGAGAGCCATTCCCTCTCTGCCCTCTGCGGTGTTTTCAACGGCACCTCTGAGGTTCTTGGAGATTATCTCAATTGCCTTGAGATGGAACATATCCGAAAGTGCCCATGCGCCCTTTGTGATATAGCCCTCAATGGCATGAGTAAGAGCGTCCATACCTGTTGCGGCGGTAAGACCCTTCGGCATTGATGACATCATGTCAGGATCAACGACTGCAACAACCGGGATATCATGTACGTCAACGCAAACCATCTTGCGGTTCTTCTCTGCGTCTGTAATAACATAATTGATTGTAACCTCTGCGGCTGTGCCTGCCGTGGTAGGAACTGCGATGATGGGAACGCATTTATTCTTTGTCGGAGCAACGCCCTCAAGAGAACGAACGTCCGCAAACTCGGGATTTGCAATGATAATGCCGACTGCCTTTGCGGTATCCATTGATGAACCGCCGCCGATGGCTACGATACAGTCTGCGCCGATTTCCTTGAACTTGGCAACGCCTGCCTGAACATTCTGAATAGTCGGATTCGGTTTGATGTCGGTAAATAATTCGTATTCGATTCCCGCATTTTCAAGAACATCTGTAACCTTCTTTGATACGCCGAACTTTACAAGGTCAGGGTCTGAAGCAACCATAACCTTCTTAAAGCCTCTGCCCTTTACTTCATCGGGGATAGCATTGATAGCGCCTGCGCCATGGTAAGAAGTTTCGTTAAGTACAAATCTGTTCATGGTATTACACTCTCCTTAATAACCGCTTTTCTGCGGTTGATTTATCTTTTCGGCGTGCTTTTGTTATCTTGCGGTAACGTTTACCCACGCTTTAATTATATTATAAACTTAAATTTTGCGGAAATTGTGACATTATTTTAACAACCTGTGAACTTTTTTAATTCTTTTACGAAAAGCGTTCCGTTGTCAACGGTGAATCTTATTTCGAATCCCGCAAAATTAAAACCGTAAATTCTTTCGGGGTCGTTCTGATATTGGGGTCTCGGGTCAAGCTCCAGAACCTTAATAAGTGCAGACTGCTTGCTTTCGGGGAACACGGATAAAAGACTGTCGGGAATAACGACCTTCAAACGCTCGCTGCCGTCTTTTGAAAATCCTCCGACGGCGTCGGGGTGACAGTCAGCATAGGGTATATACGGCTTGATATCGACAAGCTCCGTTCCGTCCATCAAATCGGCCCCCGAAACTATAAGGTCCGTTCCGTCGATTCTGTCGAGTCTCACACAGGAAAGACCGATATTGTTAGGACGAAAAGGAGAACGGGTAGCAAAAACACCCATTCTGGTATTGCCGCCGAGCTTTGGCGGACGAACGGTCAGCGAATGATTTTCGGCAGGTGTGTTGAACTTCCACAGAAGCCAGATGTGCGAGAAACCGTCAAGCCCTCTTATTGCATCGGGACTGTGGAATTCGGGTTCAAAAACAATTCTGCCCTTCAGTTCCTCGACCAAACCGCTCTGTCTCGGGATTCCGAACTTTGTCGGAAAGTCCGTGTGAATTTTTGCAATCGTTTTCATAGCGTCACCTTTTCGGCTTTTTTTCAAAAGTATTATATCAAATCATGTGCAAAAAAACAACGTCGGCTACTTGAAAAAATAAAATAGGGGAGTATAATAAAGAAAAATTCAGGGAGGGATAATTATGTCTGACTGGAATTCAAATCAATACATGAAATTCGGTGCCGAGCGTACTCAGCCGTCAATAGATCTTGTAAACCGCATTGCCGACATAAACCCGAATCGCATTCTTGATATCGGATGCGGACCCGGAAACAGCACCGATAGGCTCGCCAAGCAATTTCCGAATGCCGACATTCTCGGTGTGGATTTTTCGGAGGATATGTTAAAAGAAGCACGGACAACCTACCCTGAGCTTAGATTTGAGCATAGCTGTATACCGGATGATCTCGATAAGCTTGACGGGAAATTTGACCTTATTTTTTCAAATGCTTGTATTCATTGGATTCCGAATCATGAGTCGCTGCTCCCTGCGATTTTCGATAAGCTCAGCGACGGCGGTACTCTTGCCGTTCAGATTCCGTACATTCAAAAGGCTCCGTTTTACCGACTTTTAAATCTTCTTGTTCACACTGTCGAATGGAAAGATCTTTCTTCTATACATAATTTTTACAATCTTCTTCCTGAGGATTATTATGACATTCTCGGCAGGCTCAGCGATAATTTCAATATTTGGGAGACGACATATTATCATACGGTTCAGTCACATAACGGCGTGATCGAATGGTACAGGGGAAGCGGCCTGAGACCGTATCTCGACCCTCTCTCGGAGGAAAAAAGACCCGAATTTCTTGCGGATCTGAACGAGATAATTTCCGAGAATTTTCCGCGCAGAGCCAACGGCTCGATAATTTTGAAAATGCCCCGACTTTTCTTCACGGCGAAAAAATGAATATAAAACAACCGCCGACGATTTTTGCTCGTCGGCGGTTCGCTTGTTATTAAGGTTTATGCTTGCTTCTTTTTATTGATAGATCTTCTGATCGCCTTGCCTATTTCAAATGCAGGAACCGTTGAAAGCGCAAGACCGAAGGAAATAAGAAGCTCTTCCGTACTGAATGTACCCGGCTCAATTCCGAATACGGTGCAAAGACCCGGAATATAGATGGCGGCAAGAGTCATTGCGGTTGTTGCAAAGAATGCACCTACAAGCCACCAGTTCATTTTTTCCATCATGTCTGCCGAGAAGATTGAAGCCTGACGTGAACGCATGTTTATTGCGCACATCATTTCGGCAAAGTTAACTGTAAGGAATGCCATTGCCATTGCGTTGACACATTCTGTGCCGCTGAAGAAGCCTGCGAGACTGCGTGTTGCACCGCCGACAGGTTCAAGCCAATATCCTATAATGTATGCGGCAATTTCGATGATTGCAAGGTAAATTCCCTGCCATACCATGTCAACACCGGCACCGTTTGAAAAGATACCGTCCGTCGTCGGGCGCGGACGTCTTCTCATGATGTCACCCTCAGCTTTTTCCATACCGAGAGCAAGACCCGGGAGAGAGTCCGTAACCATGTTGATCCAAAGAAGATGAACAGGGGAAAGGATAGTGAAGTGAAGAATCGACGCAATGAACATGATTATAACTTCACTGAGGTTTGTTGAAAGCTGGAACTGAAGAACCTTGAGAACATTGTCGTAAATCTTACGTCCTTCTTCAACAGCGTTGACGATTGTTGCAAAGTTATCATCGGCAAGAACCATGTCCGAGGTGCCCTTTGTAACGTCCGTACCTGTGATATCCATTCCGATACCAATATCGGCTGCCAAAGGTCTTGCATCAAACACGAAAAATCGCATCGGTCTGCTGCCAGCCTTATAGTCTGCCAAAGGTCTTGCATCAAACACGAAAAATCGCATCGGTCTGCTGCCGGCTGAAAATGACTTGATATTTCAAGCCTTTAAAGCGCGTGGCGACAGCAGATAGGAAAAATCCCATAGCTACTCCCCAATGGATGTATATTTATAATATCATATCCAAAAATTTGTCAAGATTTTTCAGATAATTCTATACAAATATTTATTAAAGTCAAAAAATGCTTGATGCTGATATTCTTTGCCGATGTTTATGCAGGGACGGTAGTTATATGGCAACAGAAAAATTGACAAGAAAAATATGGTACGGTGAGGTTCGACAAAGGCGATTTCTCGGCGCGATGTGGGCATCGCACCCTACGATTTGTTATGACAAAGGCACTTTTTGTAGGGGTCGATGCCCACATCGACCCAAGGTCAGCAGAACCCGACCAAGGCTCACACTTTGAGTGAAGGCTGATAAAAATGCAGGACATTTCTCTTGAAAAACTGTCGCTTATAGGTTATGATAAAATCAATCAAAGCGACGAAAAAGAAGAAACGGTACACTTCTTTCTTGATGATTACCGTTTTGAAAGCATTTATAAAAATCCCGATGATAAAATTGAACGGCTAAAAAAATTCAATGCCGTTATGTCGCCTGACTTTAGCATGTTTACCGGATATGTTTTGCCTCGCGAAAAGGGCGGCGGTTCAGCAGGCGGAATCGGAGCAGGCAACCCGAAGCCGACTTTTGACGAGAACAGAGATATGCCGAAATTTCCGGGATACAAAAACAAATCCCCCGGAAAGGGTTTTGAATGGAGGGGCAGCTCGTCTCCGGAAGATAATAAAGGTAATTGGTATAATCGAGAAACCGGAGAAAGCTATCACTGGGATGTGAACCATAGTGAAGGAAAAGAACCCCATTGGGATTACAAACATCCGGAAGGGTGGAAAAGAGGGTATAGGATTTTTGAAGATGGAAGTTGGGAACAAAAATTTTTTGAAGGAGCTTTTTATTATGGATAACAACTGGATAGAGGAATGTTACAGTACATATTATAAGCAATATTTTAAAGGAATGAAGTATAAAAAATTAGCATGGATTGATTACGGAGATCAAGAGAGCCATGAACACTGTCTTTTTTGTGCAAAGCGAATCAGTTGCGGCGATGCTGTTGATAACGATCAACAGGCATATGAATCATCAGATGAGCGAGCATGGCTTTGCTCAGATTGTTTTGAAAAACTTCTTTCCTATCATAAAATAGCACTTATTCCGAACAACGTCACGATGGTTGAAACGGGATTGAATGAGGGAAAGACCGTAACTTTTTCATTAAACAATGAAAGATATATTTTGAAAAAAACAGACGAAAAAATCTGTGTTTCTCACAACGGAAATAAAAGCTTTTATTCAAGCTTTTCTGAGATGAAGAGCAATCAGAAATTTTACAACAAAATTCTCGATGAAGTAATTGATGAAATTTTTATGTCTATAACATAAAAAGACACCGACAGGAATCAAATTGAATCCTGTCGGTGATTTTTATTTTTCAATATAGCGTTCCATACATTTGCGAATTTCTTTGAATGCCTTCATTGCGTTGAAAGGCAAAATCTGTTTGCTCGAAATTTTATACGCCTTTGCTTCGCCGTCCTCGGAAACGGCAATTCGCACGGTCGTTATTTCCTCATCACTGACAAGTACAGGATTTTCCGTCCTGGCAGACCATCGCAGCATTCTGTATCGGTCAACGATTCTTGCAAGCTCATCAAAAATTTCAATGCCGATGTCATAATATTTCTCACGGTCAAAGGTCATTTGATTAACAACATTTGACACGGCGAGCTCAGCCGTTTTATCGCCTGTTTTGGACGCCCTGAGAGAGTAAGCCCCACCCTCAATTCCGCCGCTGACGGTGTATTCGCATTTAATAATATCACCCTTGCGCTCTGTTCTGAATTCTGCCATGATTTTCACTCCCGTTCATTATATTTTATCTCGTTTTTATTTTATCAAAACGGGAAATAAAACGCAATATATATTGAAAATTTCAATATAAAAAAATAAGCTCCGCAATTTGTGAACTATAACGAAAAGGACTGCGCAAAAATGCAACAGCCCTTTTGTTATGCTCCTATTCCTCTGCCTTTGAAGCCTGTAATTTCTTTTATGACCTCGCCTGCGATTATCAATCCCACTACCGACGGAACGAAAGCAGTGCTTCCGGGAACCTGTCTGCGCTGTGTGCAGTTTCTCGCTGTTCCCGGAGGGCAGATGCAATGCTGACGGCAGCTTGTTGCCATATCGTCGATCGGCGTTATCGGCAGTTCCTTTGAATAAACCACCTTGAGCTTTTTGATTTTTCTTTTCTTCAGTTCGGTTCGCATTACCTTTGCCAAGGGACAGACAGAGGTTTTAAAAATATCCGCGACCTCAAATGCCGTCGGGTCAACCTTGTTGCCTGCTCCCATTGAGGAAATTATCGGCGTCTTTGTCTTGTTAGCGTTTTCAACAAGCGCAAGCTTGCCTGTAACCGTGTCAATGGCATCAACGATATAGTCATACTGTGAAAAGTCGAATTGATCGGCAGTCTCCGGTGTGTAGAAAATTCTGTGCTTGTTCACGATTGCTTCGGGATTTATCTCGGCAATTCTTTCTTCGGCAACGTCAACCTTGTACTTGCCTACGGTTTTGTGTGTCGCAAGAAGCTGGCGGTTGATGTTTGTCAGGCAAACCTTGTCGTCGTCGATTAAATCAAGATTGCCGACTCCCGAGCGTGCAAGTGCCTCGGCTGTGAAGCTGCCTACTCCGCCGATTCCGAAAATCGCAACACGGGAATTCTTCAGCTTTTCCATTGCCTCGTGTCCGTATATAAGCTCTGTTCTTGAAAACTGATTAAGCATAATTATTCCTCGATTTTTTTGACATTTCCGATGTCCGTTACAATTTTATATCCTGCCGACTCAACACGTCTTTCGAGACAGCCTCGGCACTGAGCCGCTTCCTCCCCCGTGCAAATTTTATTCTCATAGAGTGAATATAATTTT
>ERZ772867.3506-NODE-3506-length-13018-cov-6.579804_pt1 | contig 13018 bp, 10 predicted proteins | sample MGYA00511341_ERZ772867 | MGnify/ENA primary metagenome ERZ772867 (study PRJEB29015, sample SAMEA2737707) | human gut metagenome | biome: human gut; feature: human-associated habitat; material: faeces | place: China | collected 2012 ... | reverse complement strand
AAAGGGAAATGGAACGTCCCGCGCTGGGGAGTGGGATAGGCCAGTCCCGCTCAGAGCGGTGAAGTGTTACTTCCTGAACGGACGGCCTACGGCCGCGTTGTCCCTGCCTTCGCTCGCCTATCGGCTCGCTCAGGGGGAGCCTATGAACAGACCACTGGGCTGTTCACTTAACGGCTCCCCTCATCACACCACCGACAACCCACTTCTGGGCGAAGATGTAGACGATGAGGACCGGAGCCATGGCCATCAGATAGGACGCGAAGGCCATCGGATAGTTCGACGTGAACTGGCTTTGGAACACGTACTGTGCGAGCGGAATCGTCTGATTGCTCTGATCAGTCAGCGTGATCAACGGCAGCAGGAAGTCGTTCCAAGCCCACAGTGCGGTCAAAATCGCAATCGTGGCATTAATCGGACCCATCAGCGGGAAAATGATTGTCCAGAAAATACGCCAGGTGGAAGCACCGTCGATACGAGCCGCCTCTTCCAACGAAATCGGAATCGAACGAATAAAACCAATCGCAATAAACAGGTTGGTGCCGATGCCAAGAATCGTGTACAGAATAATCAAACCAAGCTGATTATCAAGATGCAACGTACCCATTTCCTTCGCGATCGGCAGCATGATCACCGTGAACGGCACGAACATCATCGCAAGGAAGAAGTAATACAGGAAGCGGAAGAATCGCTTATCCATATTTCGTGCCACAGCATACGCGACGAACGTGTTCGTCAGCAGCGTCAACACCACCGCGCACACGGTGATGATCGCGGAGTTAAGTGCGGCCTTCGGATAGTTCACCTTATTCCATGCGTCGGCGAAATTATGCCATTCCCACGTGGTCGGCAAGCTGAACGTGCCAGCCTCGCCCGGCGTCTTCAACGCGGTGACCACAGCGAAATACAACGGCACGAGCACGGTAAGACTCAACACCGTCACAACCGCGGTCAGCCACCAGTTGACCTTATGATCCCTGCGGATTTTATCCGGCTTTGCTTGCGCTTGAACGCCAGTCTTTGCAGTCTTTGCAACAGTTGCGCTAGTCATGATATTTCCTCTTTACCTTCAGACTTTCAGACCCTTGCTCAGACCTTTTCCTTGCCGCTGAAGAACTTCAGCTGCACGAAGGCCAGGATTGCCAGCACGATGAAGAACGTGACCGCGTTCGCCATCTGGTAGGAGTATTCGCCATTGCCAAGGCCGTTCTGGAAGATCAGGTACGAGACGGTTTCGGTCTTGGAATCCGGGCCGCCCTTGGTCAATGCCATGATCTGGTCGAACGCGCCGAGCGAATTCTTGAGGCTCAACACCATGTTGATGGTGAAGAACGGGCCAATCAGCGGGAAGGTGATCTGCCAGAAGTTCTGCCAAGCGTTCACACCGTCGATCGCGGCCGCCTCGTAAATCTCGTTGTCGATGGTCTGCAGGCCAGCCAAGTACAGCAGTGTGGAGTAGGCAACGCCCTGCCAGATCGACAGGAACACAATCGGGAACCATGCCAAATCCGGATTGGAAATCATCGACGTCGACAGCCAATCAATATGCAGCGCCTGGCCGAGCGCCGGCAACGGCGTCATGAAAATGTACTTGAACACGTAGCCGATCACCAGCACCGACAGGGTGTACGGAATGAAGAAGATCGCACGGAATCCGTTTTTGAACGCGATTTTCGAATTCAGCAGCACCGCCAGGAACATGCCGAGAATATTCGTGCCGAGCGTAATCAAAACTGCGATGAGAATAGTGAACAGGTACGCGTGACCGACGCGAGAATCCTGGAACATCGCAATATAATTCTTCAATCCGATGAATTTAAAATCACCGTAACCCTGCGAATTAGTGAACGAGTATGCCGCGCCCTGCAGGAACGGCCAATACAGGAAGATGGACACCAGAATCGCAGCCGGAACGGTCATCCAATAAAATGCCGGATCGACCTTGCGCTTGGAATATTTCGAAACCTTATTCTTGGAAGTTTTTGCAGATTTCTTCGCAGTATTTGCAGTATGTGCGGTAGTCATGTCCGTTCCTCCTCTCACCTGAAGTTTCTGGCTTCGATCTTGTCGTATTCGGATTGCATGCTGTTCAGGAATTTTTCGGTGTTGCCCGACTGAACCAGCGTCTGCAGGAAGCCTGCGATGTTGATGCTGGCTGGCACGTAATGGTCGCAGAAGTCGGCCAGTTTGCCCGCCTGGTAGAAGTCAAGCACGCCGTTCAGCGCTTCATCGCCCACATACGTGTCTTTGTAGGGGGTAAAGGCGGACTGCTGCTTGGAGTAGTCCTTGATGTTTTCGTCGTTCATCAGGAAGTCGATGAATTCGCGCGCTTCCTTCTCATGCTTGGTGTGTGCGCCCATGGTCAGGATCACGTCATCGCCTGCGGTGAGTTGCTGTTCGCTGGCATCGTCGGTTGCCGGCATTTGCGCAAAACGCAAGTTGGCATCGCTGTTGATGAGTCGGATCTGCGGAATCGCGTAGGTGCCGAGTGGCAGAATCGCGGCTTTGCCAGCGGCCAGATCCTGCGTGGCCTGCTGGTAAGTGACGGCCGGATTCTTCTGCGTGTAGTTCTGGTAGATCTCGACCAGCTGATCGCTGACAGTGCCCCACAGGTCGGAGAATTTCTTCGATCCGTCTTTGAGGGAAAGATATTCGGATTCCGGTACCAGCGTGGAGTTGAGTGACGCCAGCGGCGCCTGGAGTGTCCACGGATCAGCGGTGCTCGCTTCGATCGGTACAATGCCCTTGCTCTTGAAGCGTTGCAGCAGGTCGATGAATTCGCTCCACGTCTGCGGTGGATTGTCGGGATCCTCGCCCGCTTCTTCCCACACGTCAGCGTTGATGATGTAGCCGGACGCGTTGCCCGCATACGGCAGGCCGTACAGGCGCTTCTTGGATTCGTCGTTGGTTTGTACAAGGCTCTTGGCGATGTTCACCATGCCTGGATTGAGTTCGTCGACGATGTCATCGTCGGTGAAATCGTGGAAAACACCCGCTTCGGCGAGCATGCCGAAATTAATGTCGCCATTGATGGTGATGACGTCGGGTTCACGATTTTTCACGAGTCGCGTACGCAAATCAGTGGTTGCGTCGGACGAATTGTTGACGTTGACTTTGATGCTGGGATGGGTTTTCTCAAATTCCTTTGCTTTTGCGGTGAACCAGTCCGCTGCTTCGGCTTTGAATTGGAAGAAATCCAAAGTGACGGTTCCAGCGGTGCTGTTGCCGCAACCTGCAAGGCCGGCCGTCAACGCGATTGCGCATGTGGCCGTGAGAGCGCGGTATACAATCCTCCTGAATTTACCTACACTAGTGGTGGAATCAGGTTTCATTCTCGACTCCTTTGTATTTTTTCTCTATTACGGTGGAGCGGCTTCCTTACCACACCACCGTTACTGAGAATTATAGAGGGGGGCGGTTTTCATTCCCAACTCAGCGCGCCTGTGCGGGGCGGAAAACAAAAACGACGAGATTTTGTTACTCTGAGAAAGTAATTTGACGCACGATGTGCGCGAACAGGAGCACGAAGGATGGTTCAGATGGCGGTTTCACCTCTGCCACAGTGGTTTGAAGGCTCGGAATATACCCATAAAGTCGCGGCTTGCATCATGAAATATGGTCCGATTTCACGTATTACGTTGGCGCAGATTTTAGGACTTTCGCAGGGTGCTGTTTCCCGAATTACCAGCGATCTGATTTATGCGGGCGTGATTGAGGAGACGCCGATGCCGTCCGGCAAGGCCGGCAAACTGCCGAAAGGTTTCGTGCAGAAAGAAAATACGGAACGTCGCGGCCGCCCGCAAACCGGATTGCAGGTGATTGCGAATGCGCGATCTTTCGTTGGCATGAAAATCAACGCGACGCATATTTCGGCAGTTGCGGTCAACGCAATCGGGCAGATCATCACCGGATGCCATGATCTGGAAATCGAAGACGCTTCCCCGCAGACCGTGGTCGCGCTGATCAAACAACTGACGACCGACTGTTCCGACGAGGCGGAGATGGCGGGCTGGCCGAAACCGTGCGCTGTGGGAATCTCGCTTGGCGGGCATATTGTCGACGGTACCGTGGTGACGTTCGCACCGTTCATGCACTGGTCGCAGCCCGTGGAACTTTCCGTCATGGTTCGTGAGGCGACCGGATTGCCTACCGGAATTTACAACGATATCGATTCGTTGGTGGTTGACGCCTGCCTGTTTGGACCGGGCGTTGGATTGGATAGCTTCGCGGTGCTGACGTTCGGCGCGGGCGTCGGCTATTCGTTGACGTTCAACGGCGAGCTGGTAAGCTGTCCGGATAAAAGTTACGGTTTGGTCGGGCATATTCTGGTCGATCCGGATGGGCCGCGTTGTGTTTCCGGACACAAGGGATGCGCGCAATGCCTGTCCGACAACTCGATCGCGGCGGAATATTCGCAAATCATCGGACATCCCGCATCATTCGACGATTTCGCACGTGACGCACGCGCGAACAAACCGCAAGCGACGAATCTGGTGAACCGCACCTGCTTCCGTCTCGGCACCCTGGTGGCGACCATCGCCAATCTTGCCATGCCAGACAAAATCATGATCGCCGGAGAATCGTCGTTCATCGCGAAATTCGGCATTGACGACTTGCGTAACGGCATCAACATGTATCGGCATAGCCAGGCCGCGCCAGTGGATTTTGAAATTCCCGACCACGATTGGGCTTTGTGGGCCAAGGCGGCCGCATCACAGGCAATTCGGCAATATGTTGGCTGATTGATTGCGATTGATTGTCTTGCAATACAAAAAATCCTCCCTTTTGTTCAGGGAGGATTTTTGTTATGCGATTACGGCTTATTCGGCGCTCTCGACGGGCGCAAGCACGGCCTTGAAAAGGACTGCTTGCCGAACCGTTAAGCGGGAAGCCCAGTGGGCTTCCCGTAGGTAAGGGGAGAGAGCGCGCTATTCAGCGCTCTCGACGGGCGCAAGCACGGCCTTGAAAAGGACTGCTTGCGCCGGGTGCAGTGCCGGCGGGCGGATGCCGTACGTGGCGAGCGCGCGTCCGGTCATCCTCACGCCTTCGGCCTTCCACCAGCCGAGCGGGCTCTGTCCGTTGGCGATGTCTTGCTTGGCGAGGTCGAGGCTCACGTCGAGCGGCGACACCTCATACACCTTGTCAGGGTCGAGTCCGGGCAGGCGTACCGGCGCGGCCGGGTAGGTCTGCGAGGTGGTGAGCTGGGTGAAACGGTAGATGGCGGCCGCTTGGTTAGGCATGACCACACCGTCCAAGCGCACTGCCGGATCGGCTGCGTCGGAATGCACGACTGTGTCGACGGCGAACCATTCGCGATGCTTCTTGAATTCGGCGACCCATTCGGCGAGCTTGTCGATATCTTCCTGCGGTTCCTTGAGCAGGTTCCATTCGATGCCCATGTGTCCGAAGAAGGCCATGGCCATACGCAGTTCCTGCGTGGTGGCGCGGTGCGTGGAGTGCGCCGGGGATGCGCCCACATGTTCGCCGATCATTTCCGGCGGCACGAGCAACGAGGTGTAGCGCTGGATGTCGGCGCGTTCCACCGGGTCGACGCAGTCGGATCCCCAAATGCGGTCGGCCACTTCGAGGATGCCGAGGTCCACGCGGCCACCGCCGGAAGAGCAGCTTTCGATTTCAAGTCCTGGATGCGCGGCCTTCAGATCAGTGAAAATGCGATATACGGCGAGCGTCTGCTGGTGCACTGCCGGGCGTCCGGTGCGTGGGGAGACAGCTTCGGTGACGAGTTTGTTGTGATCCCACTTGATGTAGTCGATGCCGAGTTCGCCGACGAGCTTGTCCATTGCGCCGTAAATGTAGTCGTAGGCGTCCGGATTGGTCAGGTCCACGACCTGCTGGGTACGTCCTTGCATGGGCAGACGGCCTTCGGTGGGCTTCAACACCCAGTCGGGGTGTGCGCGGAACAGGTCGGAATCAGGGTTGACCATTTCCGGTTCGAACCACAGACCGAATTCGAGTCCCTTGCCGTGCACGTAATCGGCAAGCGCCTTGAGCGACTTGTCGCCGTCGGGCCACACGTCCTGCGAAATCTGCCAATCTCCGAGGCCGGAGGTGTCGTCGCGGCGGGAGCCGAACCAGCCATCGTCCACGACGAAGCGTTCCACACCACTTTCCACGGCCTTGTCGGCGAGTGCGGTGAGGGTGTCATAATCGTGGTTGAAGTAGACGGCTTCCCATGTGTTGAGAATGACCGGGCGCGGCTTGGGCGCGATGTTGTGTTCAGCAAGCCAGTCGCGGTGCACTCGGCGAATGTAGCTGTGGAAGCGGGCTGCGACTTCGTTGAGGCCTTCGCCGTAGGAGCCGATGAGCCATGGGGTGGTGTAGGACTCTCCATTGGCGAGGCTGATTTCGCCGCCGAACAGTACTTCGCCGCCGCCGATCACGCCGCTGGTGTATGGCAGGCGTTCCGCGGAGAGCACGCTGTTACCGCTCCATGCTACGTGTGCGGAGTAGACGTTGCCGTGCGTGAAGCCGAAGCCTTTTTCGCCGACGCTGAGCAGCAGGGTGGCATCGAAGTCTGGGCGTCCGGCCATGGATGCTTTGGCGAAGCGGCCGAGGGTGAAGTCCTGGCGCTGCGGGGAGCGTTCGCGCAGATGGTGGCCGGTGGTGGTGAGGATTTCGTTGGCGTCGGCCGGCACGGTGAATGCGAGTTCGATCTTGCCGACTTCGAGCTGGCCTTCGCCGGTGTTCACGACTTCGGCGTTCTGGCGGATGAGGCCGGTTTCGTCGAGTTCGCAGGTCCAGATGAGTTTCACATGCTGTTCCTCGTCTTCGGCGGTGACGGTGACGGTTGGGGTCTGCTTGGGTTCGTCGGCCACGCTCCAGTTCGGGTATCCGTCTTTTTCGCCCATGACGTAGGTTTTGCCAGCCGCCACGGTTTCGGCGGTGATGTTGCTGACTGCGAACTTGCAGAACAGTTCCACGCCATCGCGACGCACATCGAAACGGGTTGCGCCGATCCAGGATTCGGATTGCGTGGGCAGCACGCTCGGCCATGAGGTGTAGTCGAGTGCGCCAGAAACACGCTGTGGCATTTGCGCGTCGAACATGTCGATCACGGTTGCCGGGGCTGCGAGCGGGCGACCCCAATGCACGAGTCGCGGCAGATCATTGCCGGGGAATACGAGTGCGAACGCCACGTTTGCGGCTGGCTGTTCGGCGTAGACCGCAGTGAGTTCGGTACCGTTGGTAGCGTTGCCATGGAAGGTCTGAATGAGCGTCATTGCAGCATCCTTTACATATTGCGATTGCCTTGTATTGTCACCTTCGATGGTATGACAAGCTTCATTTGTTGACGTCGCCGAGCGTGTTTCTTTCTGTCGGAAAGTATTTCTTGCGACCATAGAATCGCAAGAAATATTATTACGTAAACATTACCGTTGAAATCGCAATCATCTTTACCAAGATTTACTTGGCATTTCAATATTTCTTACGTTTTTGCGACTACAAAATCGCAATTATCGTTTTCCAGCGAAAAAATCAGTCATCAATCGTGCGCATTCCGATTCACGAACGCCGCCGATAACTTCCGGAACATGACCGACATGCGGGTCGCGAGGAATGTCCCAAATCGAACCGCATGCACCCAACTTGGCATCCCACGCGCCGAACACGATTCGTCCGACATGCGTTTGCAGGCACGCGCCGGCGCACATCGGGCACGGCTCCAAGGTAACAATCAACGTGCAATCGGCAAGATTCCACGTACCAAGCGACCGAGCGGCCTGCGTCATGGCCTTGACCTCGGCGTGCGCCAACGGATCGGCGTGCGCCTCGCGCAGATTACGGCCACTGCCGATCACCGCTCCCCCAGCGTCAAGCACGACGGCACCGACCGGTACCTCGCCTTCCGCGGCGGCCTCGCGGGCCAATTCAATCGCCAGCTCCATGTCGTCACTCCACTGCATACCCGCCACTATACGGTTCCGCTCGCGTGAAGCGAAAGACGAAACACGCCCATAAATACCTCTTGGTAGGCTGGAAGAGATTGAAGAAAACGCGCAAAAAGGAGGCACGTTGGCGGCATTCGAGTTGATTGTATGTATTATCGCCGCCGTCGTACTATCTTCATTCCTCAGCCGTTTCATTCCCAAGGTTTCCACACCGCTCGTGCAGATCGCGTTGGGTGCGCTGGCGTCGCAATTGCCGTTTTTCCCGAACGTCACGCTCGATCCGGAACTGTTCATGGTGCTGTTCATCGCGCCGCTGCTGTATTTGGAAGCGCATGAAATCGATAAAAGCGAGCTTTTGAAATCCGTTACATTGTCGCTTTCATTGGCGATTGGACTAGCGATCGCCACGATGGTTGTCGTTGGTTTCGCACTGCATGCCGTATGGCCCGCAATTCCCCTTGCCGCGGCACTGGCGCTCGGCGCCGCACTTGGACCGACCGACGCGGTCGCCGTATCGTCGCTCGGCAAGGAAGCCGCGCTTACGCAACGTCAAACCAGCGTGCTTAAAGGCGAATCGCTATTCAACGACGCGTCCGGCATCGTCGGCTTCCAGTTCGCGATCGCGGCGGCCGTCAGTGGTGTGTTTACAGTGGGCGATTCGGCCGCACAGTTCGTGTTCTCATTCTTCGGCGGCGCCATTTTCGGCTTGGCAGTAGGCATGGTCGCCGACCTGTTATTTGAATCGTTGCGATCTTTCGGCTGGGAGACGACCACAAGCCGTATTTTGATGGAATTGTTCCTGCCGTTCATTCTGTATTTGGGTGCGGAAGCGGTGCATGTTTCCGGCATTCTTTCGGTGGTGACGGCCGGTTTGATCATCCGTTTCGACCGCACCGGTATCGGCCCGAATGTGGCTCGCACCAACATTGTTTCGTCAAGCGTATGGGGGGTATTCTCGTTCACGCTCAACGGCACGGTGTTCATTCTGCTTGGCATGTTGCTGCCGAATGCGATGAGCGCAAGCTGGGACGATCCGCAAGTCAGCAATTGGCTGCTACTGGTTGCGATTCTTACGGTTTCCGCAGTGGTGATCATCATGCGATTCCTGTGGATTTCATTGATGCTACGTCTCGCGCGAGATACCGTCACCGGCAAGCGACGCAAGATGACGGCGCAACGTTGGCGTTCGGCCGCGGTCATGACGTTCGGCGGGCCGAAAGGCACCATCACCCTGTCATTGATGTTCACGATCCCGTACACCATTACGGGAGGCGCGTGGTTCCCCATGCGTGACGAACTGATCTTCATCGCAGGTGGCGTGATCGTCGTAACCTTGCTGCTCGCCAACTTCCTGCTGCCGCTGCTGGCGCCGAATCGCAATAAAGACACTTCCGTGGAAATGACCGGAATCACCATCGAAGTGCTGCGACGGACCGTGGAGGAACTGACGGGACGAGTCACACCCGACAATCGTCGTGCGGTGCTGATGATCATCGACTCGTATACGAAACGTATCACACGACTGAAGCAGCGCATCGGAGAAATCGATCCGCAAGGGTATATGCAACTGCAGATCGACGCGCTCAACTGGGAGAAGGAATACGTCAAGGCGCGACTGGCGAAAGTCAAGGCGACGACGAACGACGACAAGGCAGCGCACGATCTGGAAATCGAAGCATGCGAGCGCCTGCTCGACCAGATCATGAGCTCGCTGCGCCATATCGAAACGGAACATAATTCCGGACGCACCATCTGGCGAGTCAAAGGCCGCTTCAGGGCGTTGCAGAGGCGTTTGGGCACGGTGGTGAAGCGTGTGAACAGCCGCATTCGCCGCACTACCCCGCTGTTCAGCGACGACGAGCTGTTCGCGCACACCCGCGCGGTGCAGGTGGATGCCATCGAACATGTGATCGACCGCCTGTATGAGGAGATGGGCCGCGACACGTACAATACGGAACATTGCTCGGCACTGCTGCTGGATTACCGACGAGGCGAGGCTACGCTGAGGTCGCGCCCGAATGTGGGCACGAGCGCGGAGGCGCAGGCGCAGGCGGAAGAGGTGAAGCGCGAAAGCTACGGTATCGAGCTGGGTGTGATCCAAGACATGTACGAGGCGGGTGACATTACGCGCGCGCAATCCAAGCAGCTGCGACGCAACGTGTATGTGATGAGCGTGGACGCCGACGCGCAGATCTAGCATCCAACTGATCTGATGGGATCAGCAAGCTGGCGTGAACCGGTGATCCGCAGCGAGTTTGTCTGCGGACGAACTGTGGAAACGTGGGGGACGAGACAACTGCGGGAACGGAACACGGCGTGGAAGGCGGCAAACTGGAGGCCATTCCACAATCTAAAACATGAGGGAATTGAAATTCTCAGATATTTCCCAGAAAACACCAGACATGTACTCAGCATCGTCTGTTTATATAGGAGATGTCAGCAAAAGAGCCGACCAGGAACCCACAGCAGTTCCCGACAATTGAACCCTTTCTTCTTCTCTCTCCTTTCTCTCCCCGGTGGTTTTCTCTCCACCGGGGTTTCTTTTTGCCCTCAACGGGTGGATTCCTCCAGTCAGTGGGAACATCTGCCCGCCAGCAAGCCGCCCAACGTCCCAAAACCTCCACCCACTGGCACAATCATCCCGCTTACAAGCCATCCAGAGTCCAGATTCCTCCAGCCAGTGGGAGAATCCGCCCGCTGGCAGCTCACTCAAAGTCCAGAAACCGCCACTCACTGGAACAATCACCCCGCCAGCAAGCCGCCCAACGTCCCAATCCTTCCAGTGACTGGGAGGATTGCCCCGCTGGAACGGGTATATTGGAGGCATGAGTGAAATACGCGAGCACGAGACCAGTGATTCCCACGACTCCAGCAACCCAAACACCCCGACCGGTCTGATCGGGCGCGAATCGCAGGTGGTTCCAGGGAGGTTCGGCGAGCCGCTGCAGGTCACGCACGTACAGTATTCGCGCGGGGGCGGCAATGCGGCTCCACGACGCCCGCTGTTCCTCTGCCTGCACGGTTGGGGCTCCAATGAGGCCGATTTGGCCGACATGATGCGTTACGTGGCTCCTTATAACGATTTCGCGTCGTTGCGCGCGCCGCTCGTACTGCAGGAGGCTGGTTCCGGTGAATTCGGTTTCGGTCAGGGCGCGTATTCGTGGTTCCATGATTGCGTGCCGTCCGGCAAAGACCTGGATCGAGACGCTTATGCTGCCGCTCAAGCCATTGACGATTGGGTTGCGCGCAATGTTCCCGAAGATCGCGCTGTAGTGCCGATCGGTTTCTCGCAAGGCGGTTTGCTGGCGATTCATTTGTTGCGAGTCCATCCGGAACGGTACGCCGCGTCAATCTCGCTTTCCGGCTTCCTTGCGCCGGGAATCGTCGCCGGTAGCGCGCCGGCCGACAGTCATGTCGCGGAATTGAATATTCCTGTGTTCTACGGCTATGGCAAGAACGATACCGTGATTCCGATGCCGGAGCTTTTCGCAACCGCCGCTTGGCTGGACGAGCATACGTTCCTCACGTCGAAAAGCTACCGTGGACTCGATCATGCGGTCAGTCTCAACGAATTCAGCGATTTGCGCGACTGGCTTGCCGCGCACGATATCGCGCCGGGAATCCTGTAAGAAATCCTGCGGAAGAATCCCGTAGAAAAATCCTGCAGCAAAATCCGATGCAACGGATTTTGCGTACCAAGCACACGGCAATCGTTACAACCCGATATAAGCCACGATATAGCGATACCGCGTTAGACTAGAGCCAGCTAATAATCATTTCGCAATTGCCGGCATTCGCACGCTCAACCATGCGAACGTTCGAATGTTGGCGAGCGCCATACCGGCACATTCGCGTGCCTGGCAATAAGGAGTTTCGATGCTGCTGTCCGATCGCGACATTCTCGCCGCGCAGGCCGAAGGTCATATTTCACTCGATCCGTGGACCCCGGAAATGGTGCAGCCCGCTTCCATTGACGTGCGTTTGGACCGTTTCTTCCGTCTGTTCAACAATCATGCGTACACGTATGTCGATCCGGCTGAGAATCAGGGCGAGCTAACCGAGCAGTTCGAGGTGGCTCCGGGCGAACCGTGGATTCTGCATCCGGGTGAGTTCGCATTGGGTTCCACGTGGGAGTACGTGAAGCTTGATCCGACGATCGCCGCCCGCCTGGAAGGCAAGAGCTCACTGGGCCGCTTGGGTATTCTCACACATTCCACCGCAGGCTTCATCGACCCTGGTTTCGAGGGTCATATCACGTTGGAATTGTCGAATGTGTCGACATTGCCGGTGAAGTTGTGGCCGGGCATGAAGATCGGCCAGATGTGCTTTTTCCAGCTCAGCTCCCCCGCCGAACATCCGTACGGTTCGCAAGGCACCGGCTCGCATTATCAGGGTCAGCGCGGTCCGACGCCGAGCCGTTCCTACGTGAACTTCTACAAAGCCGACATCACCGACTAATCATCAAATATTCTTGGATTATCGCAATATATTGTCGACATATGGCGATTGATATTCCCCCCAAAAATACAAAAAGATTGGCTATCACATATCGCATGATAGCCAATCTTTTTTGCAATCTTCTATTGAGATTTCTTGTTGCAATGTCAGCAATATCGAATGATATTAAAAGATACTGCAACAGCGATTGGTAACGCCCTTTAGCGCTTGTGGATCGCGATGTGTGAGATGCCAGGTTCCGCAGAATTCGCACCGATACACCCATAGTTCGGTGCCGCGTTCACGCCAACTCTGGTCGGCGGCCTGCCGGGCCGTCGCTTTGTCGCGATACATGATTTTGTTCGATTCGACGCAGCGTTTGGGTACGAAATAATGCATAGTTCCTCAGTCTATTCCACCATCGGATAAGAGCAGGAAGCTCCCCTGAAATTCCTGGGATCCCTCAGCGTCCCGAAACTCCCAGTGACTGGAACGATCCGCCCGTCCACGGGCCTCCCGGCGTCCGTTTCCCTCCACCGAATGGAGGAAAACACGCGTGTGCGGAAACAAAAAAGGACCTTCCGGGAACCCCGATGGGGCTCGACCAGAAGGTCCGTAAGTTGAATGCGGCGGCGTGCTACTCTCCCACACCCTCTCGAGTGCAGTACCATCGC
>ERZ772867.3501-NODE-3501-length-13027-cov-8.166281_pt1 | contig 13027 bp, 15 predicted proteins | sample MGYA00511341_ERZ772867 | MGnify/ENA primary metagenome ERZ772867 (study PRJEB29015, sample SAMEA2737707) | human gut metagenome | biome: human gut; feature: human-associated habitat; material: faeces | place: China | collected 2012 ... | reverse complement strand
GTGTTTTAAAGTACCGTTATGTATGTATACTAATTCTGTATTAGTGGGGGATCCATCAAACGCACTTGTGATACCTTTTGTAATAAAATTGCCGACAGCATTAGCCCCATTTCCGACAAACTGTACTCCAATCATGTTAGTCCCTAAGCCTAATAGCTGCAATCCGTTGACAGCGCATGTTAGCCCATTGCATTCGTTAAATTGCAACCCAAACAATCCACTGGGATTACAAGCTACATAGGTGTTATCGATGCTGACGCATCCGGCAGCAGTTTTGTAAAACTGAATGCCCCCTTGTGAGCAGCCATCAAATACGCAGTTTGATACTAAAATATCGTTAAAGCTGTTGTCTCCGGTAGCATTCTCGCTTTCAAACGACAGGCCATAACCAGCGTTTGCCGTTTCGCACGAAAGCAAACAAATGTCGCTCCCCGCGCCTATTACATCAAAACCCGCCGAGTTAAAACTACTTGCTGTGTTATAAGTATCACCGTAGGAACAGCGCACAAAATACAAGGATGCATTACCGCCCGCTAAAATGGGGGAGCCCTCGTCGGTGCAGTGATAAGCTCTGAATCTATTAGACCCGTTATGGTCAACAGATTGCACATAACAACGTTCATACACGGTAGAGACGTTTTTGGTGATGTAAAATCCACCTCCGGCGATGTTTGATGTTGTCTTAACGAACAGGTGACGGAAAGTACCGTAGACTACCCCGTAAACCTTTACCGGGAACTCAACTTCATTACTATTAATTTCAATATTTTCTAGCGTTATACAGCGAGGAAAACTATTGATTACTCTTCCCGTTACGTCTCCTACGATAATACTAGAGTTGTTATTCAAAACGATTAGAGCGCCGTTTCCCTCGTCAGAATATTCCGGCCCCACCATTGAAAAACCCGATTTATTAATAGTAATATTTGTAGTTGCCGTATATGTCCGATTTGATAAGTGCACTTTATGCAAAGTGTTTATAGCACTCTGTAAATCAGGGAACCAATCTGCGGACCCGTCGGCATACTGTTTTGCAATAGTGACGGACGACCCCGCCTCAAAAATTTGTTTGTTTTTAGCCATAATAGGCCCGTTGATGGTGATAGTTCCGCCAATTACGCCGTCAATATATACCGGAACGTTTTGTGCAGACTCAAAGCCCGACACCTTAAATGTGCCCTGTGGGATGTATAGGGGCAACCCCGAGGCTTTTGCGGCGTTGAAAGCAGAGGTTTCATCAGTAGACCCGTCACCAACGGCCCCGTATGTTTTAACGTTTGCCCAGTTGACAGCTGATTTTAGCGCAGCGTCAATATTTTTTTGTAGTTTATTATCCGCGTCTTTCCGGGCCGTTGTTTCTGCGTCAATAGCCGTTTGAAGCTGGGTGTCGGCGTTTTCCCGGGCCGTTTTCTCTGCGTCGATAGTCGTCTGAAGGTTGGTGTCGGCGTTCTCTCTGGCCGTTTGTTCCGCGGTAATAGCCTGCTGTAGCTGTGTGTCAGCGTTCTCCCGGGCGTGTCTTTCTTCAGTAAGTAGTATATTAAGTGAGCCGATAATGTAACTGAGAATTTCATTTGTGGAGCTGCTAACGCAGTTGGAGCCGGGCACATAGGCATCACCGGCGATCATTGCTCTTGTGACACGTACCAGCGCCCCGTTTACCCAGACAAGATCGTTGACCTCTCTTGCAGCTGTCGCGGTGGGGCTGTGTCCCTCATCGTTGGGAGTAATTGCTTTTTTGACATCGGCCCAAAGCGCATCGAAATTGCCAATTTTGGTCCAGAACTCGGTACGGTCCAGAGAAACACCGGACGGCACCGGCTGTACAGAAAGATAGGCGTTGCCGTTGCTGTCCACAACAACGGTGTTTGCCTCGTACTGGCTGGTGATGTCCCATTGGATCGGGTCTGCATACTTGATTGTGGCCAGGCTGACGAAATTCGTCAGTTTGGTGTTGAATTCGTTCAGCTCGTCCATAATCCAATCAAGATTGAGATCATGGAAATTGGTGTAGGGCGCTCTGTGGATAGGATTGATACTCATATAAATTACATCTCCTTAATATACCAGCAAACAAAAGTTGGCCCGGATGTCCGTAACGATTTTATGGACTGCATTTTCCATTGCAAGGGTTAACTCTTTGGCAATAAGGTCTTGCGGGTCTCGCCCTGTCCGACCCTTCTCGGTCACGGTGTCTTTGTAGCCGTTGTGCAATTCGGATGTGTTGTTATCGGTGGTGGTCTGATCGGTGGTGGTCGTGTCCGTGCCGCTGCTGGTAATGGTGTTCCCGGTACCAAGGGCCGTTGTACTCTTTTCAGCGGTTTGCAATGTCCCGCTGTCAAACCCCGTGACGTCCCGGGTGGTGCTGTCGCTGCCGGTATTCTGGCCGGTGGTGGTCAGGTTAGGCGCTCGGGTAGTTGTTCCCTTCACGCCGTTTGTGCGGTTGATTGTGCCGCCGCTGGTTCCTGCATGGTCGGTGGTTCTGGTTCTGTCATCGGATGCCAAAGCATCGTATTCAAGGCTCAGTGCCTCGGCGTATCGGATCCAGCTCGGAAGCATGGTTTCAGAATAGACGCCCAGCGCCCTGCGCATCGTGGGGCCATCCGCGTACAGCACTTCCAATTCCAGCGTATCAAACAGCAATTGATTGCAGACAGTTTCTTTAGATACACTGTCGGGGACTTTCAAGTCATCGAACAGTTTCGGGTATCTTGCCAACAGGCCGTTAAAGCTCAATGTTGCGTGCATCGTTGTTCACCTCCTGCTTCCCGGTATCGGGCGGAAAACGCCAATCGACCCATAAAGTAGATTTGTCAATTCCAAAGAGCTTATGCACCCTCTCGCACCCATGCTGCAAGCTATCCAACCATAGCGACGCTTTGGCGGCTGTCTCAACGTTGTTAGAATTGACTTCGTCGGTCAGCATCCGCTCTTTTTTGCTGGTGTTGGTGTTGGGAATGCCTACTTCAGTATCGAACAGGGCTTTAATGGTTTTAAGGGCTGTCAACAGTTCGTTGGTGATGAAGTTTCCTTTAAGGTCTGTCGCAAAGTACATCCAGGGGGCTTGCCCGGATGCCCCATTTTTAGGCGCTTTAAGCAAAGAGGAATCCACAAAAACGGCGGGGTCGCCCTGCATGATCTGGTCGAACATCTTTTTAAAAGATTCTGCACCGGCCTTGTTACCAGATGCAAACACATACGCCAACCGGCTATTAATTAAATTGCTCTGGATGGTCTGGGCCGCAAGGGCCATCATATCCCCATAATAGGCCACAATATCCACCATACCGCGGTAATCGGGCTGCAAATTGATGATCTCGCACTGCTTCCCGATTTGCAAATAGTGGGACCCTTTGATAAAAGGGTTTGCGATGATGGAGTGTGTGGGATTGTAAAAAATGTTTATGCCGGTCAATCCCATTCGGTCATATACTAGGCCGTAGCGGTCAGTATTGAACACCGTAACACCGCCGGAACCGAAAACAAGATATTGTAAGCGGTTGCTGGGCCATGTGTCGGGGAGCGTCCACCGGACCATAGACACGGCCTCAAGGAACAGATATTTGCGGAAATAATAGGATAAGCTGTTGCCCTTGGTGTGCATCACGGAGGGAGTCACCGGCGACACATGAGCGTTGATTTGCTCATAGCTGTAGGGCGCACTCATAACAGACGACCTCCTTTTGCCATTTTTAACAGTAACCAAATCGGCAACCTACCGGTGGGCCACGGACCCGGCCCGGGACCTGGGCCAGGTCCTCCGCCGGAATCCCATTCGACGTCCCATGTCCCCACCTGATTCGGGATCCTGATAATGCTGGACGGGTCCCTCAGGTTTCCAGCGGCATCGGCATACTCCCAGTGCGTGTGAATGCCCGTTGCGTTGCCGGTCTCTCCTTGGGTGCCGATAAACTGCCCCTTAGAGATTGTGTCGCCCACGTTCCAAATCTGTGAGGCAAAGTGTGCGGCTCGCCATGTCGTGCCGTTGGCCATTCGCACTTTAATCATATTGCCCCATGACTGGTCGCCAGAGGTGCTGCCATTCCAATGCTGGGCCACTACCACAACGCCCGCCTCGGGCGCGTATGCTTTATGGTCTCCATGCACCGTGTCAATGCCCCGGTGGGGGCTACCGTCAGCGTATGCAGGATAACCGGCGGTTACTCTGATCGGCGACACGTCAGTAATACATTGTTTATATACGGCCATTATTCACGCCTCCTATTCATAGAAAAAACCATTCTTCATGTAACTTTTGACACTGTCAATTTCTTCTGCTGTTGCTGTTAGCGCAATGTCCGGATCGTCAACCATGATGTACCCCGGGATAGTGGATATTTGCACACGTTTGCACAAGGGTCTCCCATGGTCGGTATTGTTATCATCCGTAAGAATTTTAAAGCGCGCAACCATATAAGGCACCGAATCAAAAGCTATTGTGGATCCCGTTGCGCCCTTGCTCGCTACATCTGCATTAGTTGCCTGTGCAGCATTTAAAATACCGTTTCCGACGTCTGAGAAAGAACCCCCGGATAATGCTGCCTGGATACCTCCGAACGCTGCCGCAATACCAGTATGCAGCAAGCCTCCGCTGCCCGACGGTATATCAAATGTAATATTGGAAAGTTGAATAGGTACCCCAAGTTTGGCGGTTGTCTCGTGTACTAGCTGATTCGAATCGGTAAATATACGTAAGATACTGTCACCTGTGAAAAGGTCAACCATATATTGTATAGATAAGGTGACAGCGCCCCACAGTTTAGATGCGTCAAGAGGTATCACTCCAAAGGGCTGCAAGAAGATAGTGTAGTCCGTGTAGGGGGAGGCATTACAATACCCTCCGCGGCTTACCGCTTGAGGGTGCTTCGGGATACTCACGCTCACCGATTTTGTTAATTTGTTATTGTCTTCTCCCAAAATCCAACATGGAACGTCTATCGACCACCACCCGACATCTACACTTGAAACAAGCGGTAAATGTGCGGTGATTTTGGCGATGTCAAATGGAAAGTAATTGCAACTTACGATATATTGATAGGGATTAAAAAGAACCTTTGTTAAACTGTCGCTAATTTCCGTATTGTCAATACTAAGGTATGACACATCAGTCAGCAATTTTGCAGATAGTTTTTTGGCATTTGTAGGGGTCATTACTGCATATGTAATAGCCCCAATGGAGTTTGCGGCTTTAGCTATAAACCCAATAACAAAGAATCCCCCGCTAATTGTTTCCGCAAAGCCACCTTGAAAAGCGGTTGTTACACTTTGCACTTTAGCCGATGCCGGGTAAAGTCCATCTGAAATTGTACCATCATACTGTGCCGACGATCTTGTGACATACTCCGTACTATTGCCGATCTGGTCTCGGTAGCTTGCCAGCGTGTCAACAGTCAGCGAGGCATTCCAGAGCCCATCCGAATATGTCCAGTTCTTCACCCAGTAATACCGGCTGAACGTGGGCAGGTAGCAATAATTAAATCCCGTGGGGTCGCTCTGCGTTGCGATCTTGATCTCGGGGTCAATGATGTTGCAAGGGGCTTTAAGGTCAATTCCAAACCCCTGCCCACCGCTGGGCCGCTTTGTGCTGTTTGTGCGCTTTGCAAACTGATAAAAGGTAGCTTGCATTTTGCACCTCCTATAAAATAACCGGCGGGCAGATGCCCGCCGGTGACGGTCAGGACTTCGAGGGGTCCGCGTCCTTGTGCGTGGTGGTTTTCAGGGTGGAGGCTCTGGCTTCTACGTTCGTGCTGGGTGCAGTGACGTCTCCGGAGGTCATCAGGAACAAAACGGCGTTTTCGGTGAAGTCATCATACCACGACCAACCGTAATGATACCAGAAGTTCGTATACAGGCCGCGGGCGTTCATGGGGGTAGGGACCACACGGGACAGCTTCGGAGTGTACCCGATAGTATCCCAGTCCAGCAGGCATCCGAACACATTGGACAGCTGCACCGCGGCATTCTTGGATACTCCTCCTTCGGTGTTGGTGACAACAGGCGTTGCAGAAATGGTCTCGCGATCATCTATGTTCTGCCAGAACGTGACCTGTTCGGCATCGCGGTATTTCAGCATATTGTCGTGGAATACCTCGGGAATCACACGGGCGTCGATCTGACTTTGCGCACCACTGTACAGGTAAAGGTGCTGACGATCATACGGAGTGTGTCGCATGATGTTGTACGTCGTGCCGCCGATCTCCCAGTTCTGATGCCAGTTGATGGAACGCTCTTTCATAAGGCGGGAAATGTCATTGATACGACCATATGCGTATTTTGCAAATCCCGGGAAGTTCGCTTCTTTGTACACGTCCTGCACGGTCAGGCTCGTGCCCTGCTGGGCGTTGTACTCGTCGAGCAGATAAACGACACTGTGAGGGCTGGTCACCGTCATGCCGGTCAGATGATTGGCCATCAGGTTATAGGCAAGGTTGCGGCGGTCTGCCTCGATCTGGTTCGACATATGCAGCACCAAAGAGGACCAGAACTGCGCTAGGTCTTCGGGGCTTTTGAAGGCCGTTTCCATCTGTGTTTCAGCCTGCGTGTACACACGGCTGTAGTTAGTCTGGCCGTAGTAGTTAGACTGAATGACTTTAGGCTTGTGGACTTCGTACATATCCACGCCCGGGCCGTTCTCCAGCGCCCACGCCTTGTCGGTGACGGGGTCAGTGTCGCAGAAATTGATCTTCCGCACATGGTTTGACCAGTCGTCGCCGGTGACCTGCAAGCGCTTTAGGGGTGCATCATAGGGGCGGACAGCAAAGATGGTGCGGCCCAACACCTGACTGATCGCTTTGGTGTAGTTGTCGGTACCGGTCAGCAGTGTGGCTTGCGCTACAGAAGTGAAACTATACGTATCCACGATGGGTGTCGCCGTTTCCTGACCAGTGGCCAGTTTGTTGATCTCCGTTAAAACTGCGGAAATGTCCGCAAACAAACCATTGGGCATATTACTGCACTTCCTTTCCATAGGTCGGGTCGATGATTCGGGCCGTCACCGTTGTGGCATCCGCCGCCGGCTGCTGCTGGATACCAAGGCCAAGCGCGTTTGCCTGCAACGTCTGGGTCATAGTCTGCATTGCCTGGGCGCTGGTCTGCTGGCCCTGCAAAATCTCCCGCAACAGGGTTTCGAGGCCGTCGTACTGCGGCGCGGGCTGCGGTGTGGGCTGCGGTGTGGGCTGCGGCACGGGCTGCGGCGCGGGCTGCGGGACGGGCTGCGGGACGGGCTGCGGCGCGGGCTGCGGCGCAGGCTTCTCCATTGCTTCGATTTCTGCTTTGGTGTATCCGGCCATAGCGAGGGCCGCTTTTTCACTGATTTTCAACTTTAGTCGCCTCCAATACAACGTATGTGTCATGCGCCAGGCATTTAACGACCTGGTCTTTGTCTCCTTTTGTTACAGGTCCCACGGCACAACACTGCCATGTCTGGGCCGCATCGTACCAGTCGCTATAAAAAGGAATGTTCAAACGAGTGCACAGGTCAGCCAGCAGAAACGCACGCTCGTTTGTTATCGACTGGGCGAGAATGATATAACAACCCATGGTTAATCCCCCTTGAGTTTTGCAAAAATTTTAGTAAGAGGCCCCACCAATTCAGGGTTGATCGTTCCGATATTCTCGATAATGCTGCCAATTTCCATCAAGACAAAATAGGCGCAACCGATGGCCGAGAAAGACACATCGACATTGACGCCCACAATAGGCAAGTAAAAATCAGCGGCTGCAAGCAACCCCACGGCCAGAACTTCCCCGAGTTTGTGATAAAACCCCTGACGCATCACGCTGGAATCGAAACCCGTGGTAGAAAAGGCTTTCACCATACCACTGACAACATCCATACCAATAAACACCAGAACGGCCAGAACTGCATAAACGTTCATATAACATCACCTCCCCATATAGATACAAGTAAATCCCAGGTTCTTGCGCTGGCTGACGCTTGCCCGCCCCTTCTGGGGGCTGCCTGTGGGCACCTGGGATTAACTTTAATATACAATACCCGTATAAAAAAGTCAAGTACCACAATACTCGCGAAAGAAAATTTCATCCGAGTAGCGCTCAAACTCAATTTGCCTCTGCAAATACGCGGGCCAGATATACCCATACGCGGCCCTGAATCGTTTTCGCTCATAGTCACCGGTGCCATATGTGGGCATCTCGCCAGACCGATGCCGACACACATAGTAGAGGGGTTTACTCTTGTGCTCATAAATGCAGCACCGCCCAATTTGAACAAGCGGGTAGTATTCCCGGAGGGGCCGGGATACCACAAGACTTTTCTCCTCGGCGCTGTACTGGTTTTCAATAGCGGACCTATAAAAGTCCGTTCCGGTCATAGACCTATAGAGGGCCGTATTGGCTTTCTCTTTGGCGATAGGGCTGTCCACAAGATCAATCAAAAGAATGCCTTTATCGGCCAACAGCTTAACGCGCTCTTTCTTGCCGATCATCTTTTCAACTGTATCTGTAATTTCCCACTGCATATAATAGGGGTTTGCCATGCCAACAGCGTTTGACATACACAACAGCGTCAGGGGCTTTTGCCCTTGCAATTCGCGGTTACGGTTGACCGTCTCATAAATGTTGGCAAGGCCTACACCCTCGCCCCGCCGGTAATAGTCGGACTCTTCTTTCTGGTATTCGTCCAAGATAATTATATTGGTATGGGGGCTTGAAAAACCACGGGTTCGAGCGAGAGTCACTACACTACCCACTACGCCCGACATCTGGGCCGGTTTAATGGGGCTTCCTGTATCGGTATAGGCCCCTGCATTGCCCACTTCATAGAGACCAGCAATTTTAGGCAATTTAAACGGAGCATAATGCGTTTGCAAATCATCGTTCAAAGGTGACCATGGCCACATACTGGGCGACGCGCAAATAAGTTCCGCCTGCTGCGGTGTTCGGCGCAAATACAGAAATTCGTCGCCGGTCTGGTGGACGTGCTTCAATGCTCCATAAGTCTTGCCGGTACCACGCCCGCCCCAGATGAAAATAATGGGGGCCCCTGTGGACAAAATGCCATCTTTTTCGGAAAAATTCGGCCATCCTTCGTCGGTGTATAGTTTAATCATCAGACAACCTCCATAATCTTGTACCCTAATATCTTTGCGTATTCGTCGGTAATTCCCAACGTATAGGTATTATCACAAATACACAGGTTTCTTGTTATGTGTACCGTATGCCCGTCAACCACAAAATCGGGCACATTGGGCCGGTCATTATAAATAACCTGATTTCCGGCGGCAAGACAAAACGTAAAGCCTGGCTTGAATACCTCAAAACCACCCCACAGGGCCAGCTCCAAACCGCCTTTCCGTTTGCTAACTCCCGCTATGGTAGTAGTGATCGGCCCGCCCTTTTTGTAGGTAGTCGCGTATTTTTTTGCGCCCCACGTCATAAACTCCGTATAGCTACGCTCTTGCTCATACACGCCCATGTAATGAGTATTGCCTTTTGGGTCCGTAGCACACGCACCATTATCTTTCGCAAGCTGTTTCACAGATTTGTTAAACTCCGCTAAATCAATATTACCCATGTACTTGACGCTGTCGGTGTCGCAGTACACCCCATTCTTGCCGGCAGCCCATTGCGCTATTTTTAGGCGCTTGCGGGTGTGGGCGGTTGTCCATACGCCCCATTGATACGGTAAGAACAAGTGGGGGCGGTGGTCGTTATAACTGCCCTCCGGGTCGTCGGTGCATTCGCTCCAAAGATTGTCGGGGTCATCCTCGTCAAAAAGTGTATCCAGCTGCAAGGGGTCTTGTGCGGTCATGCCGTAGTAGCTATTGAGATCACCCTTGGACTTGATATAATACAAATCTTGACCGGGAACACCTTTAAGGGATGTTTTGCCGGTGTAGCTCTCTTTTACGCAATCCGTCAAGGGCTTTGGCAGTTTGCCATAATCGGACGTATATAGGTCCAGAACGTTAAGGGCGTCCCAGTCATATTCTTTGGCAATGATTCTAAAATCTATATCGGTTATGGTAATCTCCAACTGTTCAGCAGACAACAGACGGCCATTGTCGTTAATGTATCCTTCACAGTGCCGAACCTTCGCAAGGGGGATATACGGAAACCCCCACCATTTAAAGCGCTGGCGTAACCCTTTTACTTGCAAGCGCATCAAGCAAGCCTTGCCGTGCCTCATACATTGCATTAACCGCGCTACGGTGGCCGATTCCTGCCTAAATGGAGTCATAGGAAAATAGCATTCACATTGTACGGCAGGGTATGCACTAGACATATCCACGGAACCGACATTTTCCAAATGTAACCCCACATAATAGCGGTTAGCGTGCGTGTCACCACCTCGGAACGCCTCCCGCAACATCTGGTAAAGGCCCCATGACGGCAAAAGGCGCTTGACCCGTTTAATGCCCCATTTATACATTGCTTCTCGGGCCATTCGTCTGACATAACCGGTGCGCGTTAGTGGTAGAGTATACAGGTCGTCGCCATCTCGGTTCATCTCGATTAACAGGCACTCCACAATACACCTGACATCATTGATACAGTACGCTAATTCTGTAGACGTTAAAGGCGTCCATGGGTACCGAACTTTGGAATAATCAAGTGCCCCGGTCAATTTGGCATGTGGGGCACCTAGCTGTTTGCCCCAGGCATCAAGGGACAAATTGCTGTGCCGCATACTGCATCGGTACTCAATAGCGCGATTGTCGCATTTTAAGACCCTGCGTGGCTTGCTGGCAAACACATCACCCGGGCCAAAATCCAGAACACCCGACAAATATTGAAATTCATGTGCAAGATTGTGAACGTACATACACAGAAACCAGTCGCCTTGCGGGCCGCTGTTGGCTTGCAAGTAATCGCTGATTATGCTTGTAAAGTGCGACCATTCGTCCCACGTCCTACCAATAATGGTTATATCCAAGCCGAGTTGACACTGCCAGATATACATAATGGTGTGAGGATTTCCGTCCGCATCAACACATACTCGGGAAGTCTCAATATCAAACGCGCACGGCATATTCACATATAAGCGCTTCTTGTTTGTTTTGCGTTTCTTGCCTTTTGTGTGTTTGCGGTCTAAATGCTCCATAAGCCACGGGACAGGGTTATAATTACAAGCCTCCGCCAAAACCTCCGCGCAGGTCGGCGGAACTGCTGCCTTCGCTATAGTCCCATTCTTTGCCATAGTTGACCTCGCCTTGCTGCCACTTTGCAAAATCGTCGATACTGACATTGTAGCCGCCTTTCTCGCGCCAGTACATAACCGGCTGGTCGGACGGATAGTAATATACACCCGATGCTTTCACGATCTCCCACCACTCCGACAGAGCAGTATATTGATCCTCGGGCACGTCGGCTACATCAATACCACCGACTTTCATTTTTTGCTTGAATTCCTCACGGGCTCCGCCTACTGTGGAACCTTTAGAACGCACAAAACGCGCTACATCCGCAAGCGCCTGTTCCAATGCTTTGCGGTCTCCTTGCATTGCCTTCAGGGTGGGGAAACCTCCGGCAAATTCTTTATAAACGTCGCTTGTGCCGCTGATGGGGTCCGCGGATAGGCGCTTAATACGCTTCTGCGCAATGTCGCGAAGTCGAGTGTATTCTTTGCGCATCTGATTATCTGGCCAAGACTCCAAGGCATAGGGGGTATACAGCTCGGCACTGTATTTAAGGGCTGCCCTTGCTTTAGCTGCGCCTGCTGCCATGTTTCTTGCGCTCCTTTCTATCTAAAATCATATAATACCAGTCCAGAGGGTCCGCTTCAATGCCCAATCCGTTGAAAATGATTTTGGCCCATTCAGAGCGGAAAAACTTGACATCATTGGTTGCGACTCCACTATATACAATGGCCGTTGCGAGGTAGATCGAAGAATCGTCGCAGTTAAGCAAGGATACTCTGTTATCTTTACTTTTCATGGGGCCTCCTAAAATAAATATGGCCGCCGCATGTGCGGCGGCCATCTGGTAGATCAAACCAGATTCAAAGACAAAACCTGGCCTTTTTTGGTGCTAATCAGCACAGGTTTGATCTTCACAGGCTCCGTCCAGGTGTCAGGGGCACCCAGCAACGTAAACATACGCTTCAAAGACTGGTACACGCCGACGGAAACGCATGCATACGACTGACCATCTTCGGTAATGAGGACGATACGGGGAGCAATGGCCTTTTCCTCGGGGGCATCGTCCTTACTGACCTCCACGCACTCCACAGACACATGGACCAGCGACAGAACCTCATTGACGTGCTCCTTCAGCTTGTTGGCGGGGTTGCTCGTCGCATTGTAGAACGCAACCGCGGCAGATCGGTCAGAGAGGTTCATATCGGTGTACCCTACACCGGTGTTCATCACATCGGATACCATCACAGCACCATTGTTCTCGGACTTCATCATCGCTTCAGACATAATATATAACTCCTTTCATTATGTGCCCTGTCATTATCAATACCGGGTGGGCGGTCCCGATAGACGGCCCGGAGGCCGTTTCGACTTATTTTTTGTTAAGGTATTCACGATAGGCCGATAACATCACAAAACGAACGGATTCGGCCCCCTGGTACATAAGATCGGATGACAAGCAAGTTCCTTTTAAACCCTCAAGGGTACGTACTTGCTCGTCGCAATGGATGAGTGCTTGCCTGTAACCGGCCAACCAGGCCCGATCTTCTGCGGCTCGGATAGCGTCCTTTGGGTCCTCATACTCGCACCACGTCAATTTGCCGCCCGGGTGAATTTCGATAATGAATTTACGCATTTCCATTTGTAGAGTCTCCTTCCCATAAAATGCTCAGAGTCTTTGCAAGACTGACAATCACCTTGATACTGTCGATGATGTCGTCCTCGGTCAGTTGTTGAAAGTTCTCTCCATCAAGAGTAATGTTATCATCGGTTAAAGTAATTTTAATCACGACTTCTTTCTTTTTCATTGGAGCACCCCCCCCTTTCTTTTTCTTTCATTGTCTATATTATACCACAGTTGTGGTACAATGTCAACAGGTAATTTTTGGTAATGTTGTTCTCTAACGTTGTGACAACACTGTATTGTTGTA
>ERZ772867.3499-NODE-3499-length-13029-cov-3.092107_pt1 | contig 13029 bp, 9 predicted proteins | sample MGYA00511341_ERZ772867 | MGnify/ENA primary metagenome ERZ772867 (study PRJEB29015, sample SAMEA2737707) | human gut metagenome | biome: human gut; feature: human-associated habitat; material: faeces | place: China | collected 2012 ... | reverse complement strand
TTTTCCTTTTTAAGAACTTTTATAGGTATTAATGTAATTAGTATTATTTTATCTTTAATATATTCAATATTTCCAAGAAAAGTATCTTATGTTTTTTCGAGTATAACCGTTTTAATTTTTTCTATTTATTCATTTGCCCAAATGCTATTTTTAAACTTTTTAGGAGTTTATATGTCCTTTAATACGGTAAGTCAAGCGGGTGCAGTAAAAGATTACATAATGGATTTCCTTAAAAGTTGTAAACCAGTATTTCTAACTTTATTTTTACCTTTTATACTTCTTATGTTAGTTTTTATTATTAATGGTATAAGACTTAAAACAAAACCAAAAGATTTTCATTTAAAAAAGAAATATAGATATGAATATCAAATAGTATCTTGCATTTTACTTATAGTGCTTTGCTTATCATCAATATTTTATTATCATTCATTAAGCGATAAATACAACGATAAATATCAAGTACTTTCTTTAAAAGAACTTTTCGAAGGAACCTCAAATCCTAGTTTAGCGGTAAAAGACTTTGGTATTATTTCATATGGCTTACTAGATTTAAAAAGTAAATATGTTGAAACAAATATTTATAAAAATGATGTAATTGCTTATAATCCAGATAAAGATAAAAGAGATATCGATGATACTACATGGGAAAGTATTATTAATAGTGAAACTGATAGTACATTAAACTCATTAAATAATTTTTATATTAATAATAAGGTAACTAGTAAAAATGAATATACTGGTAAATATAAAGATAAAAATTTAATAGTAATTATGATGGAAAGTGTTAATGATATTATTGTTAATGAAGAGTATTTTCCAAACTTTCATAAATTATTAAGTTCAAGTTATTACTTTGAAAATAATTATTCTCCGAGAAATAGTTGTGCAACAGGTAATAATGAATTTAGTGCAATGACATCACTTTATTCAATATATAATAATTGTACTTCAAACTTATATGTAAATAATACATATCCAGAAAGTATATTTAATTTATTTAATAATAAAGGTTATACGACAAATAGTTTTCATGATTATGATAATACTTATTATGAAAGAACAAAGATACATCCAAATATGGGTAGTCAAAATTATTATGATGTTAATAGTTTAAATATGGAGTATTCAAGTGTTTATGGAGCTTGGCCTAGTGATGTAACTTTAATGGAAAAATATTTAGAAAAACTTGATGATATTGATGGCAAATTTATGAGTTATATTACAACTGTTACAACTCATCAGCCTTATGCATCACAAAGTGAATATGGAGATAAATATTTAGATAAATTTGAAGATACTTCTTATTCACTTGAACTTAAAAGATATCTTTCAAAAATGACTGAACTTGATAATGCTTTAGGAGTTCTAATTGATGGTTTACAAGAAAGAAATCTTTTAGACGATACTATTATAGTACTTTTCGGAGATCATTATCCTTATGGTATAAATCTTAATATATTAAATGAAATACTTGATAGAGATTTAAGTGATTATGAAAATGAAAAAGTACCACTTGTAATTTATGATAGTTCTTTAAAAGAAACAATAACTATGGATGAATATACAAGTTATATTAATATTCTTCCTACAATGGCTAATCTATTTGATTTAGATTATGATCCAAGATATTATATGGGTAATGATTTATTTTCTGAGGATTATCAAAGCTTAGTAGTGTTCTATGATTATTCATGGAAAAATGAATATGCATACTTTAATGCAAGTACTGGTAAAATAACTTACTTTACAGACTTTACATACTCAGATGATGAAATTAAGAAGATAAATGAATTAATTTATGCTAAAATGAATATGAGTAGTTCAGCAATTAAAAATAATTATTTTGCTTACTTATTTGAAAAAATTGAAAATGAAAAGGAGAATGTTAAATGAAAAACATAATAATCGTGGAGTCCCCAGCAAAATGTAAAACAATATCAAAGTATTTGGGAGGAGATTATACTGTAGTTTCTTCGAAAGGTCATATTAGAGATTTAGCAACATCTGGAAAGTATGGACTTGGTATTGATATTGAAAATGATTTTAAACCTAGTTATGAAATAATTAAGGGTAAAAAGAAAGATGTTAAATATTTAAAAGATTTAATTGAAAAAGCAGATCATATATATCTTGCAACCGATCCAGACCGTGAGGGAGAGACTATTTCTTGGCATTTATATGATGAATTAAAAGTACCTGATGAAAAATATGATAGAATAGTGTTTAATGAAATTACTAAAGATGTTGTTTTAAAAGCTTTAAAAAATCCTCGTAGAATTGATATGAATTTAGTTCATTCTGGAGAAGCTCGTAGATTTCTAGATAGAATTATTGGTTTTAGATTAAGTAAAGTTATGCAGTCCAAAACAGCTGGTAAATCTGCGGGTAGAGTACAATCTGTTGCTCTAAAACTTATTGTGGATAGAGAAAGAGAAATACTTGCATTTATTCCTAAAGAATATTGGACTATTGAGGCTGATTTCAAAGATTTTAAGGCAACTTTAGAAACTTATAAAGAAAAAGATATAGAAATTCCAAATGAAAAAGAGGCTGATAAAATACTTGATAGTTTAACAAATACTTTTACTATTAAAAAGGTCGAAGAAAAAGAAAAGAAAAGAAGTGCTAAAGAAGTATTTAAAACTTCAACACTTCAACAGGCATGCTCTAATAAACTAGGGTTTGCTGCCTCAAAGACAATGAAAATCGCTCAAAAACTTTATGAGGGTATTGAACTTGAGGATGGATTTCATGGTCTTATTACTTATATGCGTACTGATAGTGTAAGACTTTCTGATGAATTTACAAAAGCATCTTTTGCCTATATTAATAGTAAGTATGGTAAAGACTATGTAGGTTATGTTAAAAAGGGCAAAAAGACTGAAAATGTTCAAGATGCTCACGAAGGTATTAGACCTACAAATATTAATTATGAACCTGATAAAATTAAAAAGTATTTAGCACCTGATGAGTATAAACTTTATAGAATTATTTATTATAGAGCTCTTGCTTCATTAATGGCTGATGCTAAATTTAATTCAACAACCGTGCTTCTTGATAATAATGATTATGGTTTTAAAGCAACTGGTAGTGTTCTTACATTTGATGGTTATTTAAAAGTTTATGGTGATTATGAAGATCAAGAAGATACTATTTTACCAGACTTTAAAAATTATAAATCAGGTATAATTTTATCTGATACAATTACTAAGACTCAACACTTTACAAAACCACCAGCAAGATTTACAGAAAGTTCTCTTATTAAAGAACTTGAATCTCTTGGTATAGGAAGACCCTCAACTTATGCAACAATTATTTCCACAATTAAAGATAGGGGATATGTTACCCTTGAGGATAAAAAGTTTGTTCCAACAGAGGTTGGTTTTGAAACCACTGATAAATTACAAGAATTTTTCTCAAGTATTGTTAATGTTAAATATACCGCTAATATGGAAAAAGATTTAGATGAAATAGCCGAAGGTAATGAAGATTATAAAAAAATGCTTAAAGACTTCTATGATAATTTTGCTCCTCTTGTTGATAATGCCTTTAAAAATATGGAAAAGAAGAAGCCTGAAGAAACTGGTGAGAAATGTCCAGAATGTGGTAGTCCTTTAGTTATTAGAAAAGGTAAATATGGACAGTTTACAGCATGCTCTAATTACCCAACTTGTAAATATATTAAAAAAGAAAACAAACAAACAGAAAAAGAAATTATTTGTAAATGTCCAAAATGTGAAGGTAATATTATTGTTAGAAAAACTAAAAAGGGAAAAGAATTTTACGGATGTGATAATTTCCCTAAATGTAAATATGCATCATGGTATAAACCAACAGGTGAAAAATGTCCTAAATGTAATGATTTATTAGTTATTAAAAATGGTGAAGTAATTTGTCCTACTTGTGATGAATAATTCATCATTTTTTTGATATTAAAAAAAACACTAAGATCTTGCTTAATCCCAGTGTTTACCTAGTTCGTATTTTCCTATATCTTATACATTTAAGAAAAAATACCTACGAAAATACGTTAAAAGCACTAGTAATTTATAAATTTTTATAGTAAAATTAGTTTGTAAAGTACAAAAGTACATTGATAAATTTTCTTAAATGTATAAGATTTGAGAAAAAAGGAAGGCGTATTTATGGGAAAAAATAAGAAAAAGGGTATTTTGATTATATCTTGTTTGTTCGTAATATTGTTATCAATATTTTTATATCCAAGAAAAGATGATAATAAAAGTATTATAAAAAAGTCTTATGCTTTTAAAATTAAAAATAATGGAGAAACAAGTTATACTTCAGTAGATACTATTCCAAGTGATTTAACAAATTATCATATTGATGAAGAAAAAACAATATGTGAAAATGGTGGTAAAGTTTCAATAGTGGGTAATAAACTAGCTTATCAAACAATAGGTTCTGATAGATGTAGTGTTTATTTATATTATGAAGAACTTCACGATATTAAAATAAATGTTGCAAATCCAAGTTATCTTTTAGGGGGATATACAAAAAGCATAACAAATTGTGATGGTATTACTGGTGGTACATGGGATTATAAAATTAATGGTATTATAATTGATAATATTTCAAAAACAAATTCATCATGCAATATTACATTTACTCAAAAAACACCAACAGCAGCAGAACTACTTTCTACAGTAGTAAATAATAAAGCCACTAGAAATGAAAATGGTAAAAGATATCAAGGTAAAAATCCTGATAATTATATATGGTTTAATGATGAACTTTGGAGAATAATTGGAAATATACCAGTATGTTTAACAAGCGGATGTTCAACGACGGAAAATAGAGTAAAAATAATAAGAAATGATTCAATCGGGAGAATTGCATATGGAAGTAATTCAACATGGATAGGAAGCAATATTCAAAATCTTTTAAATACATGTTATTTAGGAAAAACATCATCATGTGATAGTTATTGTTATTCAAATAGTGATTATGGTGTAAAAGGAACATGTGATTATTCATCAGATGGAATAGATGCAACTGATTATTATGGACAAATGATAGAGGATGTTTATTTTAATGTAGGTGCAGGAGATTCAACACATAAAACAGCGGCAAATTATTATACTCAGGAAATAGTTACCCATGCAACAAGTGCATCAAAAATAGGACTCATGTTTGCAAGTGATTGGGGTTATGCAATCGAAGGCTTTACAGGAATCTTAGGAAGTAGTGGAAGTCCTAAAAGTTATATGGAAAAAAATTGGCTATTTTCAAATGGCAACGAATGGACAATGAGTGCATATTCTTCCTTGTACCCTCTTTGCACTTTCAACTACGGCTATCTGCACTACATCGGGGCTACGATTGGCTACTCCATCAGGCCAGTCTTATATCTAAAATCTAATGCGTATGTAGTAAGTGGAACTGGAAGTAAGGTAGATCCATACAGGATAGGAATATAATATAAATCGTACTTCGCTATATGAAGCCGATTTTGAATAAAGGTATATATAGGTAGAAATACCATTAAATATATATAGGGTAATTATTTTAAAATTTGGTCTTCTTCAAACCCTCTTAACGCTAACAACAACGGCTATCTCAACAACAACTCGGCTTCGAATGGCTACTCCATCTTTTTAGAACTTCTTGTGTTTGGTTTAGGTTTTATGGCTATGGCTATAAAGTGTTAAGCATAAGAAATATTAATTATCCTTAAAAGTTTTATACTTTTAAAAAAAATAGATGGACGAAGAAGCATACGTGCTTCTTCTATCGACATCTAAAATAATTTTAGAAAGAAGGTATATTTTGAAATCTAGTAAAAAAATAGTTATATGTATGTTATTAATTGTAGTTTCTATTATTTCATTAACATTAATAAATACAAGTACTAATAAAACTTTTAATTATAAAGGAAGTACTATTGCTTTAACTATTGATGGTAATAGTGCAACATCTTTTCCATCAAGTGGTAAATATAATGTAACTGTTAATTGTAACAATGCAAAAGGTAGATGGAATCCTAAAACATGGAAATTAGAAATAACTAAAATAACTGGAACAGTTACCTGTGATGTTTCGTTTAACTCTAGTGTAACTAATTTAACTACGCAGGTTGATAATAAAGCCACTAGAGATGAAAATGGTAAAAGATATCAAGGTAAAAACCCAGATAACTATATATGGTTTAATGATGAACTATGGCGAATAATTGGAAATATTCCAGTATGTTTAACAAGTGGATGTAGTAGCACTCAAAATAGAGTAAAAATAATAAGAAATGATTCAATTGGGGCAATTGCATTTAATCAAACTGATTATAGCGCATCATCACCTTTAACGTGGATGGGAAGTAATATTCAAAATCTATTAAATTCGTGTTATTTAGGAAAAAAATCTTCATGTGATGATTATTGTTATTCATATCAAGCTTCTGCAAAAGGAACATGTGATTATTCATCAGATGGAATAGATACAGCAGACTATTATGGCAAGATGGTTGAAGATGTATACTTTAATGTAGGAGCAGGAGATTCAACATATAAAACAGCGACAAATTATTATACACAAGAAATTGCTACTCATGCAACTAATACTTCAAAAATAGGACTCATGTATGCAAGTGATTGGGGTTATGCAATCGAAGACTTTACAGAAGTCTTAGGAAGTAGTGGAAGACCTCAAAAGTCATCTGAAAAAAACTGGTTAATGTCAAATGGTGATGAATGGACAATGAGTGCATATTCTTCTTCGTACCCTCTTTACGCTTACGGTGGCGGCTATCTCGGCAACGCCTCGGCTTCGAATGGCTACTCCATCAGGCCAGTCTTATATCTAAAATCTAATGTATATGTAGTAAGTGGAACTGGAACAAAGGTAGATCCATATAGGATAGGAATGTAATATAAATCGTGCTTCGCTATGTGAAGCCGATTTTTTCTTGCAATAAAATGGTTTTGTGAGTATAATAGTTCCTACAGGTGGGTTATATGAATAGTGAAAAAGAAATGCTAGAGCAAATGAAAAATGATTTAGATAAATTAAATGATATGTTAAATAAAAGTGAAGGTAAGAATTATTATAGTAAAGAAAAAGCAAAAGTTATATGTAAAATAATTGCTCCTTTTGTGGGATTTACAGGGACATTTTCATCTTTATACTTTTTAACTATTGGAGTTCCCTTTATGAAACATAATATAAAAGCATATTTAAATAAAGAAACAACTACTTATGATGATAATACTAAAAGTGTTTATGAATACTATCAAAAAAAGCAATCTATTAAACCAATGCTTTATATATATGGCACTTGGGTAAAAGAGTCAGATTATTTTGTAAGAGATGTATCACTTTATACAGTAAGTGGTGAAGAAGATGATATATTTGAAAATGGAACTTTAGTTTCAAGTGGAAAAGAAAAAACTATGGAAATTACTGATAATCACAAATATAAATTAATAACTTATGATGTAGATAAAAATGAATTTAATTATGTTTTGGAAAGTAATGATGCTACTATAGTAAGAAACGTTTGTTATATACTTGCTGTATTTATTTCTTGTTTATGTGGATTTGCTTATAATGAGTCTAAGATTAAAAAATATAAAAAAACTTTAACTGATTTAAAGGAAAATTATTATGAAGAATATGTAAAACTAGAAAAGATATTTAAAAGTAGAGTAGAAAACTATGAACTTCTTTCCGGAGAACATTATGAAAGATAAATTAAATAGTTTTATTCATTTAAATGAAAATGATATTTTGAGTAAATTTGATTCTAAAGATTTAAGACATTTATTTTTCTTACTCGAAGATTATTTAATAAGCTATAAAAAGAAATTAAATATAAATGATGATAATATTTCATTTGGACTTGAGATAGAAACAGAACATGCAAAAACAGGCTTAATAAAGGATTTTATACAAAGTAAATATCCTTCTTGGAGTTATTGTGGTGATAGTTCATTAGATAATGGCATTGAGGTATTATCACCAATACTTACTAATAATGAAAAGTCTTTTGAACAGTTAAAAAATGTTTGCAATTTTTTAAGAAAAAACTCTTTTATAGATGAAAGTGCTTCAGCACATATTCATGTTGGTGCTCAAATATATAATAATTGTGCGAGTGTTTATCTTTTATTTTTAATTTGGTTTGCTTACGAGAAAGTAATATACAGATTTTCTTATGGTGAACATAATGCTGGAAGGAAAGAACTGTATTATTATGCTGATTCTATGTTATATAATGCTAAAGATTTGGTAGATATTTTTGAAAGTTCTGGCGATTATGCAAAATATGAACACGAGTTTTATAAGTATATACAGAAAATAGAAGGATATAAATCGCTTAATTTTACAAATGTTAGTCAGTTTGGTAAAAAAGAAGAAGGAAATACTATAGAATTTAGATGCCCTAATGGGACTTTAAATGAAGTTATATGGCAAAATAATTTAAATTTCTTTTTATCCTTAATGAATTATGCTAAAGATGGCTACAATAATGTAGATTGTGAATATTATGTAAATAAGGCAAATGATAATATAGATAGTGATTATGATTATAGTGAACTTTATTTAAAAGATGCTTTAGAACTTGCAGATTTAATATTTAAAACTAATCAAGATAAAATAGATTTTTTAAAGCAATATGTTAAATCTATTAATGATATTAATTATTCATATGATAGAGTAATTAGACTCACTAAATAAATCTCATTTCGCAAACTATGTAATTTGCGAAATGTTTTTTAATTTGATGACAAATGTTTAAATTGATGATATTATATATTCAAAGGGAGAAATGCTTGGAAAGAATAATGTAAAAGTAACAAGTAAATCACTTTTGGAATTTTTAACTAATCATAAAACTAAAGACTAGTAAAAATGTGTTTAATTGTAATTATAAAACTCTTAATGGAGTATTAATATTATTAAAAATATTTATAATGAATACCCAAAATGGAGTAAAAGGGGTAATATATAGTGTAAAGAAAAATCTTTACATTTTTATATAAAATATTTTAGAAAGGAAAAGTGTTATGAAAATAGGAATAATTTTTGCAATGGAAGAGGAAATTAATGAAACTTTAAAATATGTTGATGTTATTAATGAATATGAAATGTTTGGTATAAAGTTTTATGAAGTTTTGATTGATAGTAAAAACTGTATATTAGGATTATGTGGAGTAGGTAAAGTAAATGCCTCAAGGTGCACGCAAATTATGATTGATAATATGAATGTAGATTTTATTATTAATGTAGGTGTTGCTGGAGGTCTTTCAAATAACTTAAATGTACTGGATATAGTAGTGGGTGAAAAACTTGTTCAACATGATTTTGATATAACTGCTTTTGATCATGAAAAAGGCTTTATTCCTAACTGTGGTGTTTATTTAAATAGTGATGATTATTTACTTAATATTACTAAAAATATTTTAATAGAAAATGTAAATATTCATGAAGGAGTAATAGCATCTGGTGATATATTTTGTACAGATAAACATATGAGTGAAAAGATTCATAATAAATTTAATGCATTATGCGTTGATATGGAAGGGGCAAGTATAGCCCAAACTTCTTTTTTAGCGGGAGTTCCTTTTATCGTTATAAGAAGTATTTCTGATATACCAAATAATCAAAATGTAATGACCTATGATAAATTTTTAGAAAGGAGTTCTAATATAGTTTCTTTATTTTTAAAAGAAATGATTGATAAATTATGACATTTGAAATAGAACTTAAAATTAGATTTAATGGTGATTATGTTTTTAATAGAGAAAAAGGAATTATAACTATTGAAAATGATAAAATAATAGGAAATATAGGTAATGATTTAATATATGGAGTATATAAAAGAAATATTATGTATCCACTTTTATATTCAGACAATGCTTTTTCTTTTTATAAAGATAAATATCTATTTACTTATCCATCATTATCTTCGAGTAATGGAACTATTTATGAAAATGATACTGTTGTTGGTACATTTTCAATAGATTATATGAAAAAGATAGATGGTAATTTGGAACTTTCAAGTGAATACCATTTGCACTAATTTGACGTATTTTATAAAAAGTGGTATAATTACTGTAGTTAAGGGGGATTAGAATGATAGATAAAATAATACAAACTAAAAATCATAGTTATGAAATGCCTGAAAAGAAAGATAATATTAAAATTAAAACTTTTGGAGATTTACATTATTTCAAAAAATTTGATGATAGAAAACTTGAGCTAATTAGTGAAAATTTATCAAAAGAAGAATTAGAATATCTTTGTTTGGCAGGAGATATTATTGATAGCACAGATTTTCTAAAAACGCATAAAGAAAAAAGTGAAAAATTACTTTTATGGCTTGAAAGTTTAGGAAAGAAGTATAAGACTTTTGTTAATTTAGGTTCACATGATTTTACTACTTGTGATTTTAAACAAGGAAAAAATGACTTCCCTGAAGGTTACTGGAAAGAAGCCAATTCAATTAGTAATGTTTATGTATCACATTATGCACCATATTATGAAGATGATAAAGTTATAGTGTTTTCTTTAGAACTTCCATATGAATATTATTTTAATGGAACTGGTAATGAAAGCAAAGAATATTTACTTAATAAACTTGAATTTGCAAAAAAATATACAAATTATGTAAGTAATTTAGATAATTCGAAAGTAAAAATATTAATAGTACATTCACCAATATATATGACTGATCCAAAAGTTATATCTTATATAAAAGAATTCGATTTCGTTTTTTGTGGTCATATGCATAATGGTATGGTATTTCCAATTGTTGATGATTTAATTTCAAATAATAAAGGAATAATTGCTCCGAATAAAACATTATTTCCGGATAATGCGAGAGGTACAAAAACTATTACTGTTAATGGTCATCAGATTCATTTGATTATCAATGGAGGAATAACTAAACTTCAAGAAAGTGCGGGATTCCTTGGTAACTTTAATGGATTTTATCCAATGAGCATTGATAAAGTTGATGTTAATGTAAGAAGCTTAAAAAAATAGCTTCTTTTTTGTCTGTGATATAATCTTGATATTTTTTATTATGTATGCTAATATATTTGTCGTTATGGGGGAAAGTATGGAAAAAATATCTTATGAAAAATTTGTAAAATTAGTTAATAGTTTTGATGAGTTTAATGAAAAACTATTATTTGCTTTATATGAAAAATATGGAAAAGAAATTATTAATACTTATTTTGATAAAATGAGTAGTGATTTACAAGAGAATGATTTTTTAATATTTGCAAAAAAATATTCAGCATATTTTGATAATATATATGATGGTTCTTTAAAAAATGAATCTGGTGTAACTGATTTAATAAATCATACGTTTTATAGTCTTGGAACTGATAATACTAGTATTATGAATCAAAATGAAGAAATATATTATGGAAATATTTTAAATGAAGCAAAAGCTTTAAGTATATGTGAAAATAATGATAATTTATATCCAAAAGTTAATATTGCTAAAATATTAAAATCTATATATTTTTCTAATGATTATGAAAATAATTTAGAACTTTTAAAAGAGATAAAAAGTTTACCATATAAATTAGGTGATGATAACATTTTAAAAGGAGAACTACAATATATTAAAACAATGTTAAAACTTACAAATAAACCTAGTTATGAAGAATTTTGTAAAATATTTAATGAATTTAATTTTAATAATACTGATATAAGTGATAATATTTCATATGAACTTACTTTGTTAAAAAAATATATAATAGCTAAAAATAATTTCTTTAAGAGAAATATTAGATTAGTTTATTCAATATCAAGACATTTTAATAACGTAAGTAAAATGCAATTCAATGATATTATCCAAGAGGGTAATTTTGGTTTAATAAAGGCAATAAATAGATTTGATATTTCTAAGGGTAATAGATTTTCAACTTATGCTACTTATTGGATAAAACAATTTATTTTAAAAAGTTTAAATTATAATACAGATTTAATTCGTAAACCACATCAAATTAACTCTAAGAAAAGTATATATAATAAATTTATAACTGAGTATTATAGTAAATATAGATGTATGCCAAGTGTTGAAATCATTAGTAAAGAACTTGGTATAAGTAAAAATGATATATATGATTTTGAAAATAATTATGCATCATGTACTTCTTTAGAAACACCAATTAATAATGAAGATGGCTGTTTAAGCGAAGTTGTACCTGATAAAGATGCAACTGTTGAGGAAGATATTATGAATAAAGAACTTTCTTTAATAGTTAATAGTGCTATGAATAAGTATTTAACTGATAGAGAAAAAGAAGTGTTAATGTTAAGATTTGGACTTAATGAAGATAGAAAAGAATATACTCTCGAGGAAATTGGTCAAAAATATGGTATTTCAAGAGAAAGAATAAGACAAATTGAGATTAAAGCTAGAAAGAAATTAAGATTTAACGATAAAAACACCGGTTTAAAGGATTTTTTACGTTAAAAAGTCACTATAAATTATAGTGATTTTTTTTGTGAACTTTTGGGCAGTTTTTGCATACATTACATTAGGAAGGTGATATAATGTCAAACTTTAAAGAAATCGTTACTAAGGCAATAATAGGGAAATGTAAGAAAAAGGTAATTAGTTCCTATGACATAGAGTGTGATGAAAAACCAAATACTATACTTGGATGCTGGGTAATAAATCATTCTTTCAGGGGAGTTAATAATTTAGGAAAGGTTAATGTATCTGGTTCATTTGATGTAAATGTATGGTATTCATATGATAATGATACTAAAACAGCAGTTACAACAAGAAAGTTTTCTTATACTGATGCTATAAATGTTCCTATAAAAGATAATAGTAAAATTGATAGTAATAGTGAAATAATTGTTAATGCATTAAAACAACCTACAGTAACAGATGTTAAAATTATCGGAGAACTTGTTAATTTAAAAATTGAAAAGGAACTAGGTATTGAGGTAATAGGTAATGCCACAGTAAAAATTCAAGTTGAGGATGATTATGATGATTATGAAGAAGTATATGATGAAGAAAATAATGATGAACTTAATATTAAT
>ERZ772867.3498-NODE-3498-length-13029-cov-3.209342_pt1 | contig 13029 bp, 5 predicted proteins | sample MGYA00511341_ERZ772867 | MGnify/ENA primary metagenome ERZ772867 (study PRJEB29015, sample SAMEA2737707) | human gut metagenome | biome: human gut; feature: human-associated habitat; material: faeces | place: China | collected 2012 ... | reverse complement strand
CATGAAGTATACGACGAGAAGATTCGATTAGGTGAAAAAGAGATCACAGACAGGGATCTGAATGTCTTTTTTGCAGATAAGGCAATGCAGAGTGATGTGGTTGCCGGCTGGACAGATACTGCAGTACGGAAGTTAAAACAGTGCTTTACCAGAATGATGTTTGAGGCGGGATTACTGGAAAGCAGTGCAAAACCAAGAACAATCAAGTCAATTCATATTGATTACCGGACAGAAGAATTACTGACTGCAAATGGGCTTGGCGAATACTTGAAAGCAGTGAAGGGAGCCTAAGGATGGCAAGATTAAGTTTGGAAGAACGACTGAACCGGATTGAGGATAAGATTTCTGAAAAGTCTTTCCGTGAAAATAAAGGACTTGGAAATGAAGTCGGATATTATGTGTTTGATTACGATCCGAGAGCAGAGCTGGAAGTACGGAATCATATCTTATATTTAAAAGACAGAATCAACAATGGAAATAAAGATTTTAAAATTATAGAGTTCGACCTGTTTCATACGATGATTCAGGTTTTAGAGGAAGAAGGATATCTGGAAGCCTTCTTTGATCTGGAAAAAGACAATGGCTTTTTTGATATGGCAGACAGCCTGGTAGAGACATTGGGACTGGATGAAACGAACGAACTGAATCTGATTATCTCAAAGATTTTACAGGAGGATCTGACAGACAGCGTGATTTTCCTGACAGGAGTTGGAAAATGCCATCCGAACATTGCAAGCCATAATATTTTGAACAATTTACATCAGGTACTGGACAGTGTGCCGGTTGTGATGTTTTATCCTGGAGAATACAGCGGACAGGATTTGAAATTATTTGGAACGATGGATTCCAGAAATTATTACCGGGCATTCCGGCTTGTGTAGATACGGAGGAAGAAAAATGCAGATTAAAGAGATGTTTGAGAAACAGATTGACCGTGATATTAAGGGCGTAATCAAAGTAGGTCAGTCTGATGAAGAAAACGTATATCAGGAATTGGACGAATATGTAGTAACAAAAGAACTGTTAAAACATTTCCGTGATTTTTTCGATAACTATGAAAAGGGGATTAATAACAATACAGACAAAATGGGTGTCTGGATCTCCGGTTTCTTTGGAAGTGGTAAATCTCACTTCTTAAAGATTCTTTCTTATCTGTTAAAAAACAGTGTGGTAGAAGGAAAGAGAGCCATTGAGTACTTTACAGACGGAAAGAAAATCGATGATCCGATGTTGATTGCCAAGATGGCCAATTCCGGAACCATTTCTTCTGATGTCATGCTCTTTAATATTGATTCCAAAGGATCTGCAAAGGTTGGTTCTGGCAAAGAAGCCATTGTCGAAGTTTTCATGAAAGTGTTCAATGAAATGCAGGGATACTGCGGCTCCATTCCGTATCTTGCAGAATTTGAACGCCAGCTGGATAACGAAGGCAGATTTGAAGAGTTTAAAGAAAAATTTCAGGAGATTGCAGGTGCTCCGTGGGAGAAGAAGAGGCAGGCCTTTGCAGTTATCCAGGATAAAATCGTAAAAACCATTGTAGCGATGGACTTCATGAGTGAGGAAGCTGCCCGCAACTGGTGTAAGAATGCAAAGGGAAGCTATGACCTCAGTATTGAGAAATTCGTATCACTGGTGAAAGAATATTGTGAGAAAAAAGGCCCGAATCATCATGTTATTTTCCTTGTAGATGAGATCGGACAGTACATTGCTGATGATACTCAGTTAATGTTGAACTTACAGACTATCGTGGAAGATCTGGGAACTGCCTGCAGAGGAAAAGCATGGGTGATCGTTACCAGCCAGGAAGATATTGACTCTATCACAAAGACAAAAGGAAATGACTTTTCCAAGATTCAGGGACGTTTTGATACCAGATTATCTCTGTCTGCATCCAATGTAGATGAAGTTATCCGGAAACGTATCCTGGAGAAAAATGAGATTGCAGAGTCTGCATTGAAGCTGTTATATGAGCAGAAAGAATCCATTATCAAGAATTTGATCACATTTACGGCAGATACTGCAGATAAGAAATTATATACAGATAAAACAGACTTTGCGGATTGCTATCCGTTTATTCCATACCAGTTCAACTTACTTGGACAGGTACTGACAGCGGTGCGTACTCATGGAGCCAGCGGAAAACATTTATCTGACCAGTCCCGTTCTATGTTAGCACTGTTCCAGGAATCTGCCATCCGGTTAAAAGACAGCCAGGAAGGTGTACTGGTACCGTTCAGCTATTTTTATGATCCACTGCATAAATTCATTGATCATCAGCACAGCCAGGTCATTACCGATGCAGAGGACAATAGCAGACTGGACGAGTTCGATGTAGAATTGCTGAAAGTGCTGTTTATGATTAAATACGTCAAAGAGATCAAAGCAAATGTAGATAATCTTACTACGCTGATGATCTCCAATATTGACGATGATCGTATTGAAATTCGTGGAAAGATCGAAGAATCCTTAAAGAAACTGATCCGAGAGACACTGGTACAGAAGAATGGAGAAATCTATATCTTCCTGACCAATGAAGAACAAGAAATCAATAATGCAATCAATAACGAATCAGTAGAAATGGGCGAGATTATCGGAGAGGCATCTACCGTAATCTTCGAGGAAATCTTTACAGACAAGAAATATCGTTACAGCAGCCGTTATTTATTCCCATTCAACCAGAAGGTAGATGATCGTTACTTCAAGGGCAATCAGTCCAACGATATCGGGGTATCCATCATCACACCATATGGAGAAGATTATCCGGATTCTGCCCTGCGTATGCTTTCCACACAGGAACATAGTGTGATTGTAAAATTACCGAACGATAGTACCTTCCTGGATGAGATTACCGACTCTATTAAAATTTATAAGTTTTTGAATAAAAATGCTTCTGGTGCAAGAGGAAGCTTTGACAGTATCCGGCGTGCAAAAGAAGATGAACGTATTGAAAAGAAAGACCGTATCCGTATTTATATTGAAGATGCCCTGAAACATGCAGAGATCTATGTGAATGGCGATAAAGCAAATATCTCAGCCAAAGAACCGGCAAGTCGCATCAATGAAGCACTTGGCAAACTGGTAGCCATGCAGTATAACAAGCTGACCTATATGGAGACAGCACCGGAACTTTCGGATATTGCGGCAGTATTCAATGGTAATGATGGACAGCTTTCTTTCCTTGGAACCAGTGATACAACACCGAATAAATTAGCCCTGGAAGAAGTGATTCAGGTCATTGGTCTTAACAATGCAAGACATATGAAGACTTCCCTGAAATCCCTGCAGGACAAATTCGGGGCAGCTCCTTATGGTTTTGATCCAAAAGATGTGCAGTGGCTGGTTGCTATGCTTTTCAAGATGGGAAGAGTATCCCTGACCTATAACAGCCAGAGTTTATCTATGCTGTCCAATACAAAAGATGAACTGGTACGTTACCTGACAAAACGTGAATTTGTCGAGAAGTTGCTCATTGATATCCGAGAAAGAGCAACAGACGGACAGCTCCGTTCTGTAAAAGAAGTATTGAAAGATTATTTTGGTTTTTCTGTATCCAGTGATGATGATGATACCATTATGAGAAACTTTAAGAATAAAGCACAGGATAAGCTGGAAACATTTGGTGAAATCATGATTGAATATCGTGTAAATCCGAAGTTGCCATGTAAATCTCTGATGGAACAGGCGAAGAAGAATCTGGAAGAACTTCTGGCAATCAAAGAGCCGGTAGAGTTCTTTAAAACAGTAGATAAAAAGCGAGATGACCTGTTAGACGATGCAGATGATACTGCACCGGTATTTGACTTCTTTAAAGGTGGTCAGAAAAAGATCTTCGAAAAAGCATTGGAACAGATCCAGATGTTTGAAAACAGTAAGACCTATGTCCGTGAACAGGAAATCATGGATAATGTTGCCCAGATGGAAGCGATTGTGACAGCGAAAAATCCATTTAGCCAGATCCAGAAACTGCCGGATATGTCTGTGAAATTCGTACAGCAGTATGGATCCTTACTGGAAAAAGAAGCAGAAGAGATGCGTCCGATCGTGGATGATGATCTGGAAAAAGTATTACATACGCTGGATGAGAAAGAATTTGCATCTGTATTCAGGGATAAGTTCGTAAATGCCTTTGCAGAATTAAAACAGAAACTGGATACATCCCATGAGATTGCGGCAGTGAAGAATATCAGACTGGAAAGCGATACATTGAAGCTTCGTTGCATGGATGAGATTACAGAATACGAGGAAACACATCGTCCGTCAGTAGTTCCAAAACCACCAATTGATCCGGTAACACCACCAACAGGTGGCGGTCATACAGAGCCACCGAAACCGGTAACACCGCCAGTTCAGCCCAAAATGAAAAAACGGAAAAACGTATCCATCAGTAACGTGGCTGGTGCAAGAACTTATTCTATCGAAAATGAACAGGATATTGACAAGTTCTTGGCAGAAATGAAGCGAAAATTATTACAGGAGCTGGAAGAGAATACCATTATTACATTGAGTTAATCATTCCAGTGGGAGGAAACAGTACATGAACAAGAATGCGATAAAGAAATTTGCCATAGAAGCAAGAAAAAAACTGATTGATTCTGTTACAGATAAAGCCGGTATGCTAGGCATTACAGAAAAATCCTGTAGTGAACCAATCACAAAAGGACCAGATTTTGAAGTATACCAGACGGTTGCAGGAACAGAAGTAACACTGAATAAAAGGCAGTGTGAACAGAGAAGACGACTGGTATCACAGATTGAATCCCGTGGATTTGAAGCAGTGGTAGAAGAAGTGGCTTATACCTGGTTTAACCGAATCTGTGCCATTCGTTTTATGGAAGTGAACGACTATCTTCCAAACAGAGTTCGTGTACTCTCCTCTGAAAAAGAAGGAAAGATGGAACCGGATCTGGTTACACAGGCACTGGATGTAGATTTAGACCTGACTGTACAGGAAAAAGAAGAGATCATTAATTGGAAAATGAGCGGTACAGCGGAAGATACGGATAAAATGTTCGGTAAATTGTTCCTGAAGCAGTGTCATCAGCTGCATGATATCCTGCCTGGACTGTTTGAGGCAGACTCAGACTATATGGAATTACTCTTTGGTATCTCTTATACGAATAAAGATGATGTCATCTATATGCTGGTCAATCCAGAAACAGGTATTCCGGAAAATGATTTCAATGTATCTGCACTGGACGAAGAAGGAAATCCAACCGGACAGGTGGAAATCATCGGCTGGCTGTATCAGTATTACAATACAGAGTTAAAAGACGATACATTTGCAAAACTGAAAAAGAATGTCAAGATCACCAAAGAGAGAATCCCGGCAGCCACCCAGCTCTTTACACCGGACTGGATTGTCCGATATATGGTGGAAAACTCTGTAGGAAGAATTTGGATAGAACATTTACGTGCAATAGATCCGACTACGGATGAAAAAGCAACGGCAGAAAGATTTGGATGGAAATATTATCTTCCGGAAGCAGAACAGGAAGAAGAGGTCAATGTAAAACTGGCAGAAATCCGCAACACATATAAAAATCTGAAACCAACAGATATTACCTGCATTGATCCTTGTATGGGAAGCGGTCATATCTTGATAGCTATGTTTGATGTACTGATGGATATCTATGAAAGTGCCGGATATGACAAGCGAGAAGCAGCATTTGAGATTGTAGAGCATAATATTCATGGACTGGATATTGACCAGAGAGCATATCAGCTGGCATACTTTGCGGTTATGATGAAAGGTCGTGGATATAACAGACGGTTCCTGCGTGGAAGAGATGGAAAGCCAGAGCCGAAAGTTTATGCGATTGTAGAGAGCAATGAAATTAATCGGAATCATCTGCAGTTTTTTGGAACACATTTGAGTGAGATGGAAAGAAATCTGGCAGTGATGCAGATAGAGGGATTATTGGACACATTTAAAGATGCCAGGGAGTATGGCTCCATTTTGAATGTAGATGTATGTGATTGGGATGTGTTGGAGAAATTTGTGGATGATTTGGGTACAACTGGACAGATTTCATTTGAGAGTGTTGGAAGTGAAGAAACACAGAAACAGTTGAGAAAGCTGGTAAGAGTAGCGAAAAACCTGGGACTGAAATATGATGTAGTTGTAACAAATCCACCATATATGGGTGCTTCTGGAATGGGAACAAATTTGGCTAAGTATGTGAAGGATAAATATCCTAAGAGTAAAGCAGATCTTTTTTCTGTTTTCATTGAGCGAGGAAATAAAATGTTGAAGAAGCATGCTTATAATTGTATGGTGACAATGCAATCGTGGATGTTTCTGTCTAGTTTTGAAGAATTACGAAAAGAATTATTAGAGAATATCACAGTGGTGAATTTAATGCATATGGAAAACATGGTAATGGGGATTGCATTTGGAACGGCTGTATCATTATTTAAAAATAGTTCAATTAGTAGATATCGTGGATTTTACCATTCTGTAAAATTATGCAATGTACACAAGGATAGAGTAAGGAATATTCCTATTAAAGAAAATAACAATAATTGTATAGAAAATGAAAAATTTGAACGAATACCGACAATGCCTATAGCATATTGGGTTAGTGATGAACTTATTCATGTATTTGAAAATAAGTCACTTTCTGATATGGCAGAAGTTAGGACTGGACTCCAAACTGGAAATAATAACAAATATTTAAGACTCTGGTATGAAGTCCCGTATGATGAAATTGACTTCGATGCTACATCTGATTCGCTGTTTACAAAAAAATGGTATCCACATACAAAAGGCGGAAATTATCGTAAATGGTACGGTAATTATGATTATGTTATTAATTGGAAGAATAATGGGGCTGAAATTAAAAATGAAAAAGGTTCAGTGATTAGGAGTCCACAGTTTTATTTTAAAGATGGTATAACATGGTCACATACAACCAGCGGAGGATTTAGTGGAAGAGAATTGCCAGAACATTTTATTATAAATGTTGAATCGCCTACAGTTTTTAATGCGTATGATAAATATTATATTATGGCTATTCTGAACAGTGCAGTTGGTGATTTGATTTTTCAAACAATGAATAGCACAATGCATTATTTGGTGGGCAATGTTTCTAGAGTACCCATAATTATTGACAATAATAAAAAAGAAGTTGTGGAAAAACTTGTGAAAGAGTGTATTTCTCTTTCAAAAGAAGATTGGGATGAAAAAGAAACTTCATGGGGGTATAAGACAAATCCTTTGCTTGTCATCTCAAATAGATATGATAAAAAGAAAAAATTAAGAGAATGTATGCAAGAAAGACTCAGTAATTGTGAAAATAGATTTGAAACAGTTTATAAAAATGAATACGAATTAAATCAAATTCTTATTCAAAGTTATGGATTAGAAAACGATATATCAGGAGATATAGAAAAGAAAAATATAACTATATATTCTGGGAATGAACAAACAGAGATTAATGAATTATTATCATTTTTTGTTGGATGTATATTTGGCAGATATTCATTGGATTCAACTGGAATAAAAAAAGCTACAAATGGAATTGAATTTATTATTCTTAATCAATCCAATATTCTGAAATATGATGTTATGGAACTCTTCTGCGATTGGTTAAAAAGAGCATTTGGAGAATTACATTATACTGAAAATATGAAATATATCAGTGAAGTGTTAGGTGGAAAATCAATATCAGAAGTAGATGTAATTCGCAATTATTTCATGAAAGATTTTTATAAAAATCATAGAAATCAATATTCTATAACAGGTTCGGGAGAAAGACCTATATATTGGATGTTTGAAAGCGGGAAGAATGGTGCATTTAGGACATTAATATATTGTCACGCATATACAAGAGACACTATAGGTGAATTAAGAACTGAATGTTTACACAAAGTGCAGACATATATAGAATATCAAATTCAAGTACAGGAGCATATATTGGAAACATCAACTTCGACAAACGAAAAAGCGAAAGTTAAGAAAATGTTTGATGTTTTACAAAAACAATTACAAGAATTATTGATATATGATGAAGCTGTTGCACATGTGGCAAATATGCATTTGAAAATGGATTTGAATGATGGAGTTAAAGCAAACTATGAATTGTTTCAAAATGTTGAGGTTGCACATGAAGGCATGAAAATAAAGAAAATAGATTTGTTAGCAGCCAAAAAATAAAAAGAAGAGAGAAAAATAATGCTGAATGATGAAAGGGTATATGTCATTAGATATAATGATAAAGTTCAAAAAAATTGTATACCTGAACACATGAAAATAGAAGATGCTAATGGCTATTGTTGGTTTGCAAAATGTGGAAGTAAAATTTCTGAAAGAGTATTAAATAGTTTAATAAAAGATAAGATAAAAATTATTTTGTATTCACGAAAGAAAACATATATAGCGGACTTGGCAGAGTTTAAATATGAAATTCCAAATTATGGATATCCAGAATATTATGAGAATACCATTTTCCAGACAAAACGAAAAGTGGCAGTATTTTTGAAATTATTTAATATAACAGAAATAGATGGTTATGTTATAAATAAATTAAGAGCAATTAGTACTGGACGGATTGTTTCAGATATTTTTTGGCATTCAAGTTGTTCGAATGTATTTGCAGTATACCTAGATACAGACAATGAGGAGCTGTTCAAAAGAAGAAACTGTAGTTTTTTGAAAAACGGAGTATGTGAAAACAAAACTTCCATAACTTATGGAAGTGAATGCTTTCATGCTTACAAATGTGATCGGTATTCATAAAGAGGTGACAAGATGGATTTACAAAACATACAAGATCAATTAAATACAGAATTTGCAAAATCAGGTACACGTATTATATTCTGGTTCGATGACAAAGGGGAATACGAAGATGAAGTATCTGAACTACAGTTGGATAATGCCCAATTATATATTCTGGATGGAATAAACTGGTTTTATTCCAAATGGTTATTAAATGAATCAGATATAGAGAGCAAGTATCTTGTATATGCACCATTTCCAAAACCAAGTGATGCAGAGAATCCATTGGCTGATATGTATTATTATTCGGTTCCATATTATACAGACCGGGTATCCCAGATGTCACAGGAGATTGGAATTGATAACCGGTTCAAAGAACATCTGGCACAGTACAACAACTTCTGGAAAAACAAGAATCGTATTGAGAAATTTAAAGAACTCGGCATAGACCATTTCAATGTGGAAACCATTGATATTGGTCTTATTGCCGTGCTTACAGATGTAAAGACTCCAAATTTTGAAGAAATTACAAGACAGTTATTATTAAACGATAGCGATGCATACATGAAAGCACTTGAGGATAACGGACTTTTAGAAAAGTTCTGGGAATTATGTGAGAAGTATTTTGGATATCAGTCTAAAAATCCGAACGTAGATGATCTGGCAGCATGTATGCTCTTGACTTATGCATCAGTAGCGTTGAAAGATACATTACCGACTGTTTTAAAATCTTATGTATTGAAAAAGAAGAATGATGTGGTCGTATTTGTCCGAAATCTGATGGACAATGTACTTTATCAGGATGCGTATGATGCATTATCAGAAAAAGTCGACAAGACATTGCGAGTAGTGAGCAGAATCCGGGATGAGTTGAAAAAAGATGCAGGAAAAGCAAAAGATCAGTCTGCACAGATTTTGGATATTGTTAATTGTGATGCGTTCAGAGAATTGGATAATATCTTAATTGACTGGGCATTGGATCGGCTGAATGATGAAATCTTGGATGCTCAGATTGATGGCATGAATATTGCACAGATTGCAGAGCAGCGAACAGCAAAGTCCTGCCATTTTGGAAATGTATATAAAAACGACTATCAGGCAATCAAATATGCTTACCAGATGATGAAGGCGGTCTCTGTTCTGGAAGTGACCAGTGATATCAAAGTTATGGTAGCTGATTATCAGAAACAGACATATTTGGTTGATTCTTATTATAGATGGTTTTACAGTGCGTATGACTGTATTGAAGGTGCAGAGAGATTTTCCAAGGTAAGAGAACGCATCGAGAATATGTATTCCTTTACTTATCTGCAGAAAGTGACACCGAAGTGGAATCAGGAACTGACGGATAATCTAATGGTAGATACCGGATTAAAACGTCAGGAAGACTTTTATCGGAATTACTTGAAGGCTTATGAGGGGAAGAACCGTGTCATCGTTATCATTTCTGACGCTTTCCGGTATGAATGTGCAAAAGAATTGATGGAACGATTGGAACTGGATGAGAAATGTACTCCGAAATTAGATTGTATGATAAGTAGCCTTCCTTCGGTAACATCAGTAGGAATGGCAAGTCTTTTACCACACAATGAGTTACAGGTAGATGATAAGTTGAATGTCACAGTAGATGGACAGAGTTGTGGTGATCTGGCATCCAGAGATAAGATTTTAAAAGCACAAAATGAAAATAATGTGGCATTAGCTTTTGATGAAGTAGCAAGTGCCAATAAAGAGAAAATTCGTGAATTGTTACAGAAGAAAAATATCGTATACATTTATCACAACCAGGTGGATGCTCGTGGTGATAAGCCTGCCAGTGAAAATGAAGTATTTACAGCTTGCTCCGAAGCAATTGAAGAAATCCATAAGCTGATCAAAAAATTGACTGGCTATATATCAGCACCGAAATTCTTTATTACAGCTGATCATGGCTTCCTGTATAAGAGAGACAAATTGCAGGAATTTGACAAAGTATCATATGATCGTGAAATCTGTGCGTATTCCAACAAACGTTTCTTACTTACTACACAGGAAGTAAGAGAACCTGGAGTGAAGTCCAGATTAATGACATATATGAACAACTTGTATGTGACCACACCGATTGGAGCAGACATTTTCAAGGTTGCTGGTGGCGGACAGAATTATGTGCATGGTGGTTCTTCACTTCAGGAAATGCTGATTCCGGTAATTGAGTTGACAACAAATACTAGAGCGGTTGCATATGATTATGTGGATGTAATTCTGACCTCTGTGAACCGAAAAGTAACGAATCTGATTACTTACTTTGATTTTATCCAGACAGAGAAAGTAACTGATACTATGAAGGCGAGAAGCTTAGTTGCATACTTTACGACGGAAGATGGAGAGAAGATATCTTTTGATGTACCGATTGTTGCGAACAGTCGGGAAGATGCACCGGAGAAGAGAACATTCCACGAGAAATTCACATTGAAGTCTAGAGAATATAAGTATGGTGACAAGTACTATCTGGTACTGGCAGATGCGAATGATGAGAAGAATATTTTACAGCAATATGAATTCATGATTGATATTGCATTTGTGGATGATTTTGGGTTTTAACTGAATATGAAAAATATGGGAGATAAGAAAATGAATATATTGCATTTATCAGATATACACTTTGGACGTAATTATCCAGAATATGGAATAAAAGATGCGTTTGATAAAAAAGAAAAAATACTTGATGAACTTATTTCTTGTATTGCAAACATTGAGGACGATTATAAACCAGAGCATATTGTTGTAACTGGTGATATTGCATGGCGAGGAAAGAAAAAGGATTTTGACGAGGCATTTGAATGGTTTGAAAAACTTCTTTCGGCGACTGGATTGCAGGGAAAGGACATAACATTTTGTGTCGGAAATCATGATGTAAATAGATCATATGCTTGTTCTAACAGGGATTTAAAGGACAATGAGATTGAAAAAATTGATAATATCTATGCATATGAAAATGTACATGAAATGGAACCTCCAATTTATGAGTATGACAAATTTTGTGAAAAGATAGGAATGGTTCCATTTATGTATCCGCTTAATGGAAATATGGAATATAGTTATAGCTTGGGATACAAAGATGTAAATTTTCCTTCGGGTAATACAATTAGGATTTTTGCATTTAATACTGCTCTTATTTCATGCTTACCTAACATAGACGATGATAGAATGTGGATAGGACAAAAACAAATTTTGGAACTGATGAAATATGGAATTATGCCTTTGAAAAAAGACGATAGTTCATGCTATACATTAGCGTTGTTTCATCATGCAGAAAGATTTTTGCATCCTAATGAAATATGTGAATATGATGGGCGAATTGCCACATTACCCCTACTTAAAGATGCTGTAGATTTGATCTTATGTGGTCATACGGAAACAGGAGGACGTCCTGTTTTACAGGAGCAGAAAGGTGGAGGAAAGCTGTTAACGGGAGGAGCCTCTTATTATAGTGATAAACATCCAAACGCATTTTCAATGATATATGTTGCAGATACTGAAAAAGAAATGTGCTTTGCTCCATATACATTTGATGGAAGTTGGAAAAAATACGAATATAAAACAAATAAAAAAGCAATAGAGAGTATTGTATCACTGCCAGAATTAGGTGATTTAAAAGAAGAATGTCAATTAGTTGTAAAAAATAGTAAACAGGAATATATGATTCCTTTAAAAAAGATATCAGTATTTCAAGAAGATAAAGATGGAAAACAGATTATTCATTTAGATAACCGAAAAGAAGTTTTAAGAGATTTAAATATTGATTGTTCAGCACCTACGCAGGGTGGAACAGCTAAAATTAACATTACATTGGCAAGACGAATGGAATTCAATATTGAATCGTTGCTTAAAAGAGAAGAGTGCTTTGAGCATATGGCGGATTTATATAAAGATACAGAAGAAACGGAAATGTTCGTCAAAAATAATTCTGGAGATGTGATTTTATACGGGAACAAGTTAAATGGCGATTTTGATGTTGACCGAGATGGTATAGAGCTTTTAAGAAAAATTGTAAAAGTAGAAAAGTATTTTGGCGTTAAATTTCATAATCCATATGAATTATACGAAAAAGATATGGAAAGGGTGAATATTCTTTTACAGCTTATTGATGATGGGTACACAACAAAATTAAAACTGGCAAAAAAGATGACAGTAAATTTATCCAATATGGATATGATGGATATATGGTCAAAAGAAATATCTAAGGCAAACAATTTTTTTATTCAGTATAACAAAGAATTTTTCTGCGAAATATTTGGAAATATTTTTTCAATTGGTGATATTGTGATTTTGGC
>ERZ772867.3491-NODE-3491-length-13060-cov-3.547405_pt1 | contig 13060 bp, 10 predicted proteins | sample MGYA00511341_ERZ772867 | MGnify/ENA primary metagenome ERZ772867 (study PRJEB29015, sample SAMEA2737707) | human gut metagenome | biome: human gut; feature: human-associated habitat; material: faeces | place: China | collected 2012 ... | reverse complement strand
TGTTCCAGATCGGCACGGGCAAACCGATTTTCGGAAATCTTCCCGATACTGCCGTCTTTCATGTTGCTGCCGAGAAGCGCACCCAGTACAGCGCCGATCTGCGATTTTCCTTCGCCGCCGTTTCCCTTAATCACCATCATTCGCTGCCCCTTATTGCTGGGAATCAGACAATAGCCGATGAACTCCTGCAAGGTAGGGATGTCCTCTGCATACAGCAGCCCGTCCAAAAAGGAGAACCAGCGTTCAGGCGCTGGGGCATCCGGGCAGTATGCTACCGGCAGTCTGCTCCGCACAATATCAGGTCTGCCCTCGGTAAAGCTGCCGTCCAGCTTCAAGGTGCCGTTTGCCAGATGGATTCTATCTGCCTCCGGTACAAAGTCCTCTACATGAGCTGCCAGCTTCATCACTTCCAGAATGTTGGTGATCTTGCGGGGAATATTGTTCACGGCGCAGCACTTTAGTTCCTCATAGATTTCGCCACGAAGCGGCAGATCGTCGATCACCCTGCCATCCGGCGTGAAGAAAGCGTCATTGGCAAAGATGATTTTCCTGCTGCTCAGAAATTCATCACAGAACAGCACCTCATTGATATTTGTGCCATCAAACCATATGGGCGCGTCTAAATTAGCCGATTTCCGTTTCGCCACGAGCATCCACCTCCTTTTCCGTCCATTTCAGACGTTCTTCCAGCCGGTCGATCATGCCGTCCTTTTGAAGCATATCCACAGTTTTCACATGAGCCTCCAGCTCCGCAAAGGTTAAAATATCTGTCAGATCCTCGATATAATCGAGCATCTGGCAGGCTTCCACAAAGCGGTCATCAACGGTATCCTCCGGCGTTTTGGGCGCGCACTGCACCTTCCAACGCTCCAAAAGGTGCAGATAATCGCACAATACCCGTTGGCAATGCAGCGTTTCTTTCTGAAACGTCTTTGCCAGCGGATATTGCGGCTTCCGCAGCGCTGCCGCAGCCGGAGGCTTGTCCGGGTCGATCCAAAAGTCATACGCCAGCTTTTTCGCCGCGTCATAGCCGCTCAGGCCGAACAGCCTTGCCGCAAGGTTGATCACATCGCCGTGGGCCCCGCAGCCGAAGCAGTAGAAGTAATCCTCGTTCAGCTTCATGCTGGGCGTGCGGTCGGCGTGGAAGGGGCAGCGGGTCATGCTGCCTTGCTGGATCGGCAGCCCGTACCGCTCCGCCGCCATGCGCGGGGTGACGGCGGCCTTCACGGTATCAAATAGGTTCATAGGCATTTTCTCCTTTCAGATTTTCTGACAATTTTTCCTTGTCACCTGAATATACGGAGAAATTGACGTAGACCTGTGAAATCTGGCACATGTTCAAGAAAACAAAAAAGCCCTCCTGAAATCTTGCAGAAATGCAAGCAGGAGGGCGAGTGGCAGAACGCGCTACGTTGTCATTTGCCTTGCCAATTTCATCATTTACACAGAAATGATGAAATTGAGGTTGACGTGATGTTGTGGTATGGGTATACTATAATTATATCATCGAGGCGATTATGATAAAATTAAAACGCAAATGAGGAACTTGAATGAGAGCCTTTCACTTCAAAGCAGAATATCAAAAGCTCCTGACGCCAGAGGTCGTGGCGTATCTGACGCAGATCCACGAGTACAAGGGGCAGCAGAATCTTTTCATCGAAGCCGAGGCCGACACACTTTCCAGCCTGCTGGAGGTTGCGCGGATTCAGAGCACCGAAGCCTCCAACCGCATCGAGGGCATCATCACCACGGACGACCGCCTGAAAGAGATCGTCCGCGAAAAGACCATGCCCCAGACCCGCAGCGAGAAGGAGATTGCCGGATACCGCGATGTGCTTGCAACGATTCATGAAAGCCATGACTATATTCCGCCTAGGCCGTCCGTTATCTTGCAGCTTCATCGGGATCTGTACAAGTACAGCGATAAGTCCATCGGCGGCAGCTTCAAAAACTCGGATAATGTGATTGCCGAGGAATTGCCGGACGGCCGGAAGATCGTCCGGTTTGAGCCTGTCTCCGCGTGGGAAACGCCGGGAGCGATGGAGTCACTTTGCGACGCCTTCCAGACGGCCGCGCAGGACGCCGAGCTTGACCCGCTGCTGCTGATCCCCATCTTCATTCTGGACTTTCTCTGCATCCATCCCTTCAACGAAGGCAACGGCCGCATGAGCAGACTTCTGACACTGCTGCTTTTGTACCGCTCCGGTTATTTTGTCGGTAAATATATCAGTATCGAAAAGCTGATCTCCGATACCAAGGAGACCTATTACGAGGCGTTGCAGGAAAGCTCCTGCAACTGGCACGAGGGGACGAACGATTATGCGCCTTTTGTCACCTATATGCTGGGCATTCTGGCGGCAGCATATCGAGATTTTGAAAGCCGAATCGAGCTGCTGACCACCAAGGGGCTTTCCAAGCCCGACCGGGTGCGCGAAATCATCAGGAGCCACCTCGGCAAGATCACCAAGAGCGAGATCATGGCCAAGTGCCCGGATATCAGCCAGATCACCGTCCAGCGCGCGCTGGCGGAGCTGCTGAAAAACGGGGAGATTACCAAGCTCAGCGGCGGACGCTACACGGCGTATGTCTGGAACGGGGAGGAAATGCTATGATGAAAAAGTCATGGACGAAGTGGATATTAATTGCTGCTATAGCACTGGTACTAATTGTTGGTGTCCCCATCATAATCAACGAGTGTTACAAAACGAACAGCGGATACATGACTATGTGGGGCGCTGCGGATGCGCTGTCCTATTATGGGACGATATTAGGATCGCTGGTGGCGGTTGCAACTGTAGTTGTGACAATTCTTTTTACCTATAAGCAGATTCAACGCGATAGCTATCTTAGACGAGAGAATGAAAAATGGTTCGATATAGAATCGGTATTCTCAAATGCGCTGAACACCATTAATTTAATGCCGCCTTTAATAGAAACAATGGAGATTAATGGAATTGAACCGAAGGAAGCAATTAAGCAGATTCAGCGATATCAAGTAAATGCTAACATATGCTTGGATCAGATTCTTACTTCTCTTGATTCTGCAGATTATCGCAAAGTCAGAACACTGTCAAACTCAATGGAACGAGCTAGAGAAAAATTTTGCCAAGTCATGCAGAATAGAGCGGAAATCTATGAGAAACTATTTCGAGTTAATGAGAAGGAAAATGCAGAGAGAATCCTTGAGGTGGAAAAACAGGAACAACAGTCACTTCCGATTCGGGTGCGCATGAGGTGTCAGGAAGCTGTCGCAAGAGCGCATGGATTAAATTTTGACGAGCTTAAAATTGAACTGGAACAGCTCAACGAGGCTACAGCCAAAATGCATGCGGATATTTTTAGGCCCTTGCTTCAACTTAAACAGAGGACGTTTGAGTTGATTCGTACTGAATTAAGTCAGAAAGCTGATCGTATTTTAAACTTTGGAGGAGACACTTATGCCGACACTTGAATGGATTGGAAAAAGAAAGGTGATCAATCACCATCAGGACGTGCCGTTTCGGGTGTTGGAGCACAAGTACAGCTTTGATGAAAATGGACAGCACGACGAGGATAATGGCAGCGAAAATATGATTATCCGGGGCGACAATCTGGAAGCCTTGAAAGCGCTGTTGCCCCGGTATGAGGGGCGCGTCAAGTGCATCTATATTGATCCGCCGTACAACACGGGTGAGGAGAACTGGATTTACAACGATAATGTCAACGATCCACACATTAGGGAATGGCTACATAAGGCGGTTGGCAAAGAAGGCGAAGATCTAACTCGCCACGACAAATGGCTGTGCATGATGTACCCGCGCCTGAAATTGCTGCAAAAGCTTCTTGCGGAGGACGGAGCTATTTTCATTAGTATTGATGACAATGAACTTGCGAACTTAAAACTAGTCTGCGACGAGATTTTTGGCGGTAGAAATTTGATATCAACCTTTGTCTGGGAAAAGCGAAAGAATAGAGAAAATCGAAAATCCATTTCTTCAAGACATGACTATATTCTTTGCTACGCTAAAGATATTGCAGCAGGGAGAATTATTAAGCAGCTGCCCATGTCAGGCGAAGCGCTGGACAGGTACTCTAATCCAGACAATGATCCGCGCGGTCCATGGAAGTCAGACCCTGCAACTGCACAAGCGGGGCATGCAACCCAGGCACAGTTTTATGAATTAAAGGTTCCTAATGGTAAAGTGCATAGTCTTCCAGCAGGACGTTGCTGGTTGTATACTGAGCCAGCTATGAAAAAAGCAATTGAAGATGGACGAATCTGGCTGGGATTCGATGGAAATAATGCACCGCGAAAGAAAACATACCTCTACGAAAAAGAGCGTGGCTTAACTCCTGAAACACTTTGGTTTGCCGACGATGTTTCTACAAATGAAATGGCAAAGAACGAACTGAAACAAATCTTTCCAGAAGCAATCCCGTTTACTACTCCAAAACCGCACGAGTTAGTTGAACAGATTATTCGAATAATTGCCGATTCTGATTCTCTTATTCTCGACTCCTTCGCCGGTTCCGGCACCACCGCCCACGCTGTCCTCAACATGAACAAATCCGACGGCGGACGCCGCAAGTTCATCCTTGTCGAGATGATGGACTACGCCGACAGCATCACCGCCGAGCGCGTGAAGCGCGTGATCCGTGGCTATGGCGAGGGCAAGAACGCCGTGGAGGGTACGGGCGGCAATTTCAGCTTCTACGATCTGGGCGAACCGCTGCTGCACGGTGATGTGCTCAACGAAAATGTGGGTGTGGAAAAGATCCGGGAGTATGTGTACTTTACAGATACGAAAGCCTCTCTGCCGGAATCGCACCCGGACGAACCGTATTTTATGGGTGTCCACATTGGCAGCGCTTATTATTTCTATTATGAAAAGCAAGCTGTTACTACGCTGAACCGGGAGTTCCTGCATACGGTCAAAACCAAGGCAGACTCTTATGTGATCTACGCTGACCTTTGTACGCTCAGTGAGACAGAACTGGAAAAATACCATATCACGTTCAAGAAAATCCCCCGGGATATTACGAGACTGTAATAAGTTAGCCGTGAAGAGAAAGAAGGGATATAATGGCTTTTACATACTGGCTTCCAGACGAGCAGGGGCAGAAGCAGGAACACAAAACAAATAATAATTCCGTTATTATTATCGGGGCAAATGGCTCTGGCAAGAGCCATTTCGGCGCATGGATTGAGCAACAAGATCTTGAGAATGTTCATCGAATTGGCGCACAACGGAATCTGAACTTTAATGAAGACATAGCGCTGAAAAGCTATTCGCAGGCCGAAAATTTCGTTTTCTACGGAACCGATAACAAGGGATACGTCGAAAGGAAAGATAAAGCTTACAGATGGGAATGGGGTAAATATACAACTAAATTAGTGGATGACTTTGAAAACGTCCTTGCGGCTTTGATAGCGCTAAAGAATAACGAAAACGAACTTTTTGTAAGGCGGTGCAGGGAAGCTGAGGAACGCAACATTTCAAAACCAGGTGTTCCAATCACTGTATTAGATAAATTACAGAGCATTTGGAAAGAAGTTCTGCCACAGAGGGAGTTAATTCTTGAAGATTCCAAATTCTATGCAACCTTTGAAAAAAGTGGAGAGCCGGTCAAGTATTCTGCGAATCAAATGAGCGATGGTGAACGTGCTGTGCTATACCTTTCGGCTCAAGTTTTATGTGCTCCAAAGAATAAAATGCTCATCATGGATGAACCAGAAATTCATTTGCACCGCTCGATAATGAATCGCTTGTGGATGGCGCTGGAACGTTATCGTCCTGACTGTCTGTTCATTTATATTACGCACGACACCCAATTTGCAGCTATGCATCCCAATGCAGATAAACTCTGGATCAAAGAGTATGACGGTCAGAATTGGAAACTTGAAAAGATAGATAGCGCTGATCTCCCTGAAGAACTACTGCTGGATATTCTAGGAAGTCGTAAAAACGTTCTATTTGTTGAAGGCGAGAGAAACAGCTATGATACTCAGTTATACACGGAACTGTACCCCAATTATCACATTGTTCCCTGCGGTAGCTGTACGCAAGTAATTGCCCGCACGAAAGCATTTCGTAATAATCAGGCGCTGCATGATTGTGATGTATATGGTATCATAGATAGAGACTTCCGCTCTGACTATGAAATAGAGAAATACAGAGAAGATCGTATTTTCACAATCAACGTGGCAGAAGTCGAAAACCTATTCATTGTGGAGGGTTTAGTTCGATTGATTGCTTCGCATATGGCAAAAGATCAAGGCGCAGTATTTGAAGCGGTAAAGAAATATGTAATCGAGGATCGATTTGCCAAACAACTCAATGGTCAAATATGCGAAGGAACTGTCGCACAAATCAAATATAAACTTACGTGCGCTGAAATCTCAAAGAAAAACGAGTCCGAGGCAAAATCTAGCTTAGATGCTGCAATAGCCGGGATAAACTACGATGCTATTCGAGCAGAACAGGAACAGAAATTTCAAGCCGCACTTCAGGGCGGAGAATACGCAGAAGCTATCAAAGTGTTTAATTGTAAAAACATTTCAACTTCTGTTGGACACTTCTTTGACATTGATAATAAGGGATACTGCTCCTTAGTAATTGCGCTTTTGCACGGGGATAAACACGATGACATTGTGAATGCTCTTGCTCCGTATCTTCCAACAGGTATTCCAAGGTAACAGAGGTATCAGTCTATGGAACTTAATAACTATCAAAAGCAAGTCATGCGTGACCTTTCTGCCTATCTGGACTGCGTCAACCGTGGAACCAATCTGTTTTCCGCGTGGCGGGAATACTGGTTTTCCAAGGATGTGGCCGTTGGCCTCGGTGGGGTACCGTCCTATAATAACTCTATTGAACGTGCGCCCCATGTTTGCATGAAGGTGCCCACCGGCGGCGGCAAGACTTTTATGGCCTGCGCTTCCGTTCGGCGGATTTTTGACGCCTTGCCCACCGGAAAGCCGCAGGTGGTGGTGTGGCTGGTCCCCAGCGATTCCATCCTGACACAGACCATCCGCACGCTATCCGATGCGAATCACCCTTACCGGCAGAGACTGGATCAGGATTTTGCCGGGCGTGTCGGCGTGTACACCAAGGAAATGCTGCTGAACGGGCAGAACTTTTCGCCGGACACTGTGCGGGAAATGCTGACAGTCTGCGTAATGAGCTATGGCTCACTGCGCATTGATAGCCGGAAGAAAGATGTTCGCAAGGTCTATCAGGAAAACGGCAATCTGTTCCGCTTTGCAGAGTATTTCAAAGATACGGATGCGCTGCTGGCCGATACACCGGATACGGCGCTGATTCAGGTGCTGCGCCATCTGGAGCCTATCGTTGTTGTGGACGAAAGCCACAATGCAGAATCGAAGCTCAGCACGGAGATGCTGAATAATCTGAATCCGTCCTTCGTACTCGATCTGACAGCAACGCCGCGAAAAAACAGCAACATTATCTCCTATGTGGACGCCCGTGAGCTGAAGAAGGAGCACATGGTAAAGCTCCCCGTAGTGGTATATAACCGCACCACCCGGCAGAGTGTCATTCAGGATGCCATCCAACTCCGTGGCAGCATTGAACAGGAAGCCATTGCCGCAGAAGCGGCAGGTGGAAAATACATTCGTCCCATTGTTCTGTTTCAGGCGCAGCCCCGCACCGGAGACAGCAGCGATACCTTTGATAAGATCAAGGCGATGCTGGTAGGCATGGGCATTCCGAAAAACCAGATAGCGGTGAAAACATCTGATGTGGATGACCTCAAGGGACAGAACTTGATGAGCAGGGATTGTGAAATCCGATACATCATCACCGTCAACGCGCTGAAAGAGGGCTGGGACTGCCCCTTTGCCTACATATTGGCGTCACTGGCCAACCGCACCTCCACTGTGGATGTGGAGCAGATCTTGGGACGCATTCTGCGTCAGCCCTACGCGATGCAGCACAGCTCGCCGCTTCTGAACACCTCCTATGTGCTGACAAACTCCGTGGACTTCCACACTACCTTGGAGAAAATCGTGGTCGGTTTGAATAAAGCAGGCTTCAGCCGTAAGGATTATCGTATCGGTGAGGCGATGGAAGAACCGCAGGCTGTGACTCAACCGGAAGCAGAGCAGACGAAAATTCCATTTGCGCCGCAAGCCACTGAGGCCGATGCCTTTGACGATGTAAATGTACAGGAAGTGAAAACGGCGCTGGAAAGCACGGCGCAGGGAAGCGCTGCGATTTCTGCAATGGTTCGGGAAGCAACGGTGCAGGCGGAAACCTACACGGCGGCGGCCAACGAAGCGGATGACGGATTTATGGGAGGTGAGCTGGGAGATATGCTGATACAAAATAGGGTACAGCCCTATCTTGCTGAAGAGGTATCCGCATTGCGGATTCCGCAGTTTTTTCTTCGTTCCGTTCCAGATTTATTTGGCGATGAATTTGAACTGCTGGAGAAGGAGAATCTTTCCGAGGGATTTTCTCTGACCGGGCAGGATGCACAGGTTAGCTTTGAGCTGGCCACCGGTGAAATGTACCGCGTTGATGTGGAGGATCACGGCGAGGCAGTACCTAAGTACAAACGTGCGGACAGTGAGCTGAGTGAATACATCCGCAATCGCATGGCACAGCTTCCGCCAGAACAGAAAATTCAAAGCTGCACCACGATGCTATGCGCTCAGATCAATCGGAACAATCGATATGCAGCATCGGAGATCAACGACTATGTGCGTAGAATTGTTGGCGGCATGACACAGGATGAGTTGGCAGCTATGGAGACGGCCATCCCGACATATGCCGCTAAAATTTCTCAGAAGATTGAGGGGCTGGAAGAGGCATATAGGGAAGAGCAGTTCCTTCGCTGGTTGGATGCAGGCAAGATTGTGTGCCGTGAAAGCTATGCACTGCCGTCTGTGATTACGCCTGCCGTCACAACGGATGCTATTCCAAAGTCTCTGTATGAGGCTGAGAAAGATGATATGAATCCGGAAGAGCACGAGCTGATCGACGCCGTAGTAGCCCTCGACAATGTCAAATGGTGGCACCGAATCATTGAGAAGAAGGGCTTCCGGCTGAACGGCTTTATCAATCATTATCCGGACTTCATGGTAATGACTAAGTCCGGAAAGCTGGTGCTGATTGAATATAAAGGTGATGACCGTGATAACAGCAACAGCGCCCGCAAGCTGAAGCTCGGCCGTAAATGGCAGGCTCAGTGCGGGCAGGAGTATCGGTATTTTATGGTGTTTAAGAATCGGGACTTCGGCATCGATGGAGCATATACGCTGGATCGGTTTGTTGAGATTATGAAGGAACTTTGAGATTTTCTATCAGCAGCGAAGCAATAGACTTCTTGCTGGATTGGAATGAAACTTGCTGTTTTATGAGAAAAATGACATGGAGTGACATCAATGCCTGTATTTGAAGATCTTGAAATCATCCTTGACCATGCGCACTTTTGGAACTGGGCACCAGACTGGAGTGTTGTGAAAGATATTTATTCTCGTATTCCAGAGTCATATTCTGTGTTGATGCCATTCGCCTATTCTTATCTTGAAGAATTAATACGCTCTACCACGTCTGAGTACGGGATTCCATTTCTCGATCGGAATGGGAAGAAGTTCAACTTTAAGGTGGGGATGAGCCTGATAAAACTTGCGAAGGAAGAAAATGCGGATAAACCAGAGTATGTTGTGTTATTGGATAAGAGCAAAAAATATTTCATGTACGAATACGAAAATCCTTCCGATGAAAGTGGTAGAAATAAAGTGGTTCACGGGCATCTTCATCCGCGATTTTGGACAAAGGAAGATTTCGAGCAACTAATTCACGATATTGCGGAACTATCGCCTTTTGCTGGGTTTTAGGTAGTTGTTTAAGAAAAACATGCGAGTGAGTTAAGGATTCCTCCGCATAGATTGGAAAGCCGCTCTTGGGTGAAAGATTGGAGCCAATTATGATTTACGAGAGTTACCCATGGAAGCAAGACTTACTACGAAGGAAAAGACTCATACAGCAATACAATCATCCAGAACTCCTTGGCGATGATAATGACCGAGCTTACACAGTTATTGAAAAAGCTATATTCTATTCTGCATTTATTATTCGAAAACTGATTGATTGCAAGGGGAAAGTCAGCGATGAGGTTGATAAATATTCGTTTACGATTAAAGGCCTCCAGCCGGAAAAAGAAGTGAATTTTATGAACCGCTGGCCCGAAAATGGCAATTATGATTGGGGGCATGAAGTAACATATACGAAACCGGGCACTGATATTTGCAATTGGTTAATTCATTCTTATGTTTTCTTTTTCACTTATGATACAAACGAGAGAATAGACGGTTTTTATGTATCATCTGACTACGACAGAAACAAAGTCCTATATTGGGTTGCATTGAAAGAATGGATTGCCTATATGGAATTTGTGGGCAAAGACTATGTGGTGGCTGTTGATATGCATTTTGACAATCACAAAAAAGATTACATTTTTACAAAAAAAGAGCGCAGCCTATTATGATATGATAATGCCAAGACGCCGTCCGATGGCCATTACCGACCAACGGACGGCGTTCTGCTTTTATTTCACCCCTCCCGGATTCCCACGGTCGAGGCTTGTTCCTTCGTCACTATGTACTACTTCCACCCTTGCCTCTCGGCCAAATCGCCCATAGCAAAGCAGAATTGTTCCCACCGTGCCAATGTTATCTGTGACGGGTCGCCCTCGCGGATACGCATGGTGCGGCGTATCTCCTTGGGAATTACCACTCGCCCCAGGTCGTCAATGCGTCGCACGATTCCGGTTGCTTTCATATAAAAAACTCCCTTTATTTCTTATTATTGCAAAAGTAGTATTTGCCGGATTAGGTAGATTATACGGCGCCTGCGTGACGCATTTATTTTGTGCGTCGATGCGCGAGGGGGAAAAGATGTCCAAACGAGCTTTGATCTGGGGAGCTGCCTTCATGATGGGCAAAGACGTGTTGTTTTTTTCTATAAAATTTCCCGGTCTTCTCCCTGCCGACAAGCGGCACTTTTTACAAAAAAATCCTATTTTACAAAATGCCTGTTGACATTTCCCACTTCGGCTGTTATCCTCACAGCATCACAAACGCGATGACACAGAGTAGTAAGCAGGGCGATGCTCTCAGAGAAGTGCCGGGTGGTGCGAGGCACAGTGCGATCCAACTGCCGAACTGGCTGTACAGCGGCTGCGTTGAACCCCCAGTAAACGCAGACGGGCGCTCCCGTTACAGTGCAGGAATATGATGGTATTCCGTTGAGCGTGTTTCGCGCAATGCGAAGCAAAGAAGAGTGGTACCGCGGAGGGTTTTCAGCCTTTCGTCTCTTCTGCCAAGGGGCAGGAAAGACGAAAGGTTTTTTGTTTTTCTGCCAAACACCCGATCATTTTTGCAGGAGGAACAAAACAATGAAAGCAAGCACCCCCAAAATCCCCAAGACCCCGTTTATAGCCGCCTTCTCCGTAGGCGCCGTGCTGTTCTCGGCCCACGCAGGCGGTGGCTTCGCCACCGGCAACCAAGCCAACACCTACTATGTGGGCCTGGGCTGGACCGGCGTTCTCTCGGCCATTGTGGCCATGCTGCTGCTGACGCTGACCATGCGGGAGGCCATGATCATGTATAACTCCCGGGGCCTGAAAACCTATAAGCAGCTTTTTGAGACTCTCTACCACCCCTTTGACAAGTTTGAGTGGGCCTTTGAGATATTCTTCTACATTATGGTCCTCATGGCCGTGGCCGCCGCCATCTCCGGCGCCGCCTCCGCCCTGAACAATTACTTTACCTTGGACTACTACGTCGGCGTAGTGGTGGTGGGCCTCATCGTACTGGCTCTCACCATCTTCGGCGCAGGCATCGTCCGGGCCGCCTCCACCTACATGGGCCTGGCCATCCTGGTCACCGCCATCAGCATCTACGTCATCGGCATTTTCAAGAGCGACAGCAGCATCTTCTCCGTTCTGGCCGCCGACTTCCGGACTACCGGCTTTGCCAATATCCCCAAGGCCGTTCTCAACGCCTTCACCTATGCGGGCTTCCAGTGCGTGACCCTGCCCACCATGGTGGCCTGCGGCACCACCATGAGGAGCAAAAACGGCTGCGCCAAGGCTATGCGGATATCCTTCGTTATGAATGCTGTGGCTTTGGTCCTCTCCGTGTTTATGCTTCTCAGCTGGCAGGGCGTTTATACCTCTGTGGAGGGCGGCGCCACCATTCCCACCCTCACCGTGTGCAAGGTCATCGGCATGCCCGCAATGGTGGCCGTGTACGGCACCTGCCTGCTCCTCTGCCTCATCTCCACAGGCGTGACCACTATCTTCGGCTTCGTGGCCCGGTTTGAAAAGCTCCGCATCTTCCGGGGCATCAAGTCCGCCCCCGTCCGCAGCGCCATCGTCTCCGCCTTCATCATCGTCCTCTCCATGACCATCTCCATGGCCGGCCTCACCAATATTATCAAGTACGGCTACGGCTACTGCGGCTACCTGGGCATCGCCGTGGTGGTGATCCCCTTCCTCACTGTGGGCGTTTACAAAAACCGCAAATACTGCCGCGAGCACGCCTTTGCCGACGCCGGGGAGGAGACTGCGCAGGCGTCTCGGGCAGAGATCCGCCCCGATACCGTGGCCGCAAATTAAAACCGGTATTTCCATATCATACTACATTATAATGAGGTGTATTTTATGCAAAAAGCTCTTTTTCCCGGTTATACCGTAGGCCCTGACGCCTACGAGGACATTGTGAACATCTGCCCCGCCTACGGCAAAAGGGCCGCCATCATCGGCGGCAAGCACGCCCTGGCCGCCGCCGGGGATAAGATCCACCAGGCGGTGGAGGGCTCCGGCATCGAGATCATCGGCACCTTCTGGTATGGCGGCGAAGCCTCCCGGGAGAACATGGACATGCTCCGGCCCCAGGTGGCGGAGGCAGACATGCTCTTCGCCGTCGGCGGCGGCAAGGCCATCGATACCTGCAAGGTCCTCTCCCACGAAACGAACCGTCCCTTCTTCACCTTTCCCACCATCGCCTCCACCTGCGCCGCCTGCACCAGCCTTGGCATTGTCTATCATC
>ERZ772867.3488-NODE-3488-length-13067-cov-3.910621_pt1 | contig 13067 bp, 12 predicted proteins | sample MGYA00511341_ERZ772867 | MGnify/ENA primary metagenome ERZ772867 (study PRJEB29015, sample SAMEA2737707) | human gut metagenome | biome: human gut; feature: human-associated habitat; material: faeces | place: China | collected 2012 ... | reverse complement strand
GCACAACCTGTTTATCATCGGCGACGAGGCCTATCGGGAGTTTGTTTACGCGGGTGAGCCGCTGCAGTCGCTGGGTGAATTTGAAGATGCTGCGGAAAATGTGATCGTTATCGACACGGTGAGCAAGCGGTTTTCTGCATGCGGAGCCCGGGTGGGCTGCATCCTGTCCCGCAACAAGGAGCTGATGGCCCACACCATGAAATATGCCCAGTGCCGCCTGTGCGTGGCCACGCTGGAGCAATTGGCCGCCGCCCAGCTGTATCGGGTGGGGCCGGAGTATTTTGCCGCCGTTCGCGACGAGTACAAGCGCCGCCGGGACACGGTGGTGCGCAAGCTGAAGGAGATTCCGGGCGTGATTTGCGAGTGCCCCAAGGGTGCGTTTTACCTGATGGCGGCGCTGCCCGTGGACGATGCGGAGAAATTCCAGATCTGGCTGCTGGAGCATTTCGAGGATCACGGTGACACGGTGATGTTTGCGCCCGGCGTGGGCTTTTACGGAACCCCCGGCAAGGGGAAAAACGAAATTCGCATTGCCTATGTGCTGCAGCAGGAGAAGCTGGAGCGGGCCATGGATCTTTTGCGGCTGGGCATCGAGGCTTATAACAACAGATAATCAGACAGACACAGCCGGAGCAGCACACTGCCCCGGCTGTCTGTGACAGAAGGAGGACACCATGTTTCAGGGATATACGCAGGAAACGGTGGATTTTATGTGGGGCATCCGCTTTAACAATGAGCGGGGCTGGTTCATGGAGCACAAGCAGGACTATCAGCAGCATTTGCTGGAGCCTACCCGGGCGCTGGGAGAGGCGGTATACGAAGGATTGCAGGAGATGCTGCCGCATGAGCCGCTTATGCTGAAGGTCAGCCGCATTTATCGGGATGCCCGGCGGCTGCATGGCCGCGGCCCGTATAAGGATCATCTGTGGTTTTGCGTGCGCACCGGGGACGAGGACTGGACAGGGCGGCCTACCTTCTATTTTGAGATTGCTCCGGAGTATTACAGCTATGGGATGGGCTTCTGGAGTCCACGGGCCGATCTGATGGCCCGCTTCCGCCGCCAGCTGGACCAGCGGCCGGAAGAATTTTCCCGGCTGGTGCGGCGCTTTGACCGGCAGGAGGTTTTCAGCCTGACCGGGCCGGAATATGCACGCAGCAAGGGGCAGACAACGGAGCTTTTACGGCCGTGGTATCAGAAAAAGTCCCTGTCGCTGCAATTTGAGGCACCACTGGATGAGCGCATTTTCAGCCCCGCTCTGGCGGAAGAAATTGTGGAGCAGATGAAGCAGCTGGTTCCTTTTTACCGGTATTTTGCGGCGCTGTGCGCATCTGACGGGAACCCGAATCGGGAGGCGCTGGATGGATAAGATTGTGGCCTATTTTCTGTCACCCCGGTTTATCTGGAGCATGCTGGTGGCGGTGCTGTGCTTTGTTGTGTGGTGCATGGTGCGTCGCGCGGCCAGACAGTATCTGAAAAAGCTGCCCCGGGGCAACCGGGAGGATGGCCGGAGAGAGACTTATTTCCGCCTGGGCATCAACGGACTGAAGGTGGTGCTGGCAGCCACAGCGCTGGTGATTATCCTGCAAGTACACGGTGTGAATGTAACATCGCTGGTGGCAGGCTTTGGCGTTGTGGGCGTGGTGGTAGGTCTGGCCATGCAGGATGTACTGAAGGACCTGATTATGGGCTTTAACATTCTGTCAAACGGCTTTTTCATGGTGGGAGACACCGTGCAGTATGGCACCGTGCGGGGCGTGGTCACGGACTTTACCATGCGCGCCACCCGCATTCAGGACATTACCAACGGGAATATCCTTACGGTCTGCAACCGGAACATCTCTGAGATTATCCGCCTGCCGGATTGGACGATTGTCACCGTGCCAGCGGCCTACGAGGATGACCAGAAGCAGGTGCGCCGGGCGCTGGAAGCGGCCTGCCGGGATATGGAGGGGCAGCCGGAATTGCAGGAATGCTGCCTGCTGGGTCTCAGCGAATTTGGAGACTCCGCCATAAATTACATCATTCGCCTGTCGGCTCCTGCGCCCCGTCAGGCAGCGCTGCGCCGGGTACTTCTGGAGCGGGTGCGCCTGCGGTATGAGGAGGAGGGACTCAGCATTCCTTATCCGCAGATGGATGTGCATGTAAAGGAAAAATAATGCAGCAGGCTGCCGCAAAATTTTCTGCGGCAGCCTGCTGTTTCGTTGCCGGGACAGGGACAACGAAAGCCGGTTTTCGCGCTGTAGATACAGGGGAGGGAGAAAAATGACAGAGACGATTCTGGCGGCCCTGATTACCGGAGGGCTGTCCCTGCTGGGGGTGCTGGCGGCGGGGAACCGCAGCGCGCGGGCCATGGAAGCACGGATGGAGAAGGCACAGGCGGTGACCGACACCAAGCTGGAGGAACTGACCAGAGAGGTGCGGATACACAATAACTTTGCCATGCGGGTGCCGGTGCTGGAGGAGCAGCTGAAGGCGGCGGAGCGCCGTATCAGCCAGCTGGAACACAGGGGATGAATCAAGGGCGGAAACGAAAAGCTTCCGCCCTTGATTCTGCGAAAAAATTTGTATGCGGCGGAGTCAAAGCATGACCTGCCGGAGAATGTGGGTGAACCGGGCCTGATCGTAAATTACCGGCACCGGATACAGGGGGTTGGCCTCTGCCTCAGCCCAGCGTGCCAGCCGGGGAAGGTCCTCTTCCCGGATGCAATCGAAGCCGTCGGGCAGGGAAAAACGGCGGTTCATAGCCCTGAGGGCGGCAATGAAGGCCCGGGCCTGCGCCGCCTCGTCCCCGGCAGAGGGCAGCCCGGCGGCCCGGGCCAGCTGGGCCAGCCGGGGATAGACGGCGGAGCCGTAATCCGCCAGCACCGGCGGCAGCAGCACGGCGCAGGCCATGCCGTGGGGAATGCCGTACAGCCCGCCCAAAGCGTGGGCCAACGCATGCACATTGCCCACCCCGGCCCGGGTGAAGGCGAAGCCCGCCTGATAGGAGGCTGTGAGCAGCGCCTGCCGGGCGGCCAAATCTGAGCCATCGGAAAAGGCGCGGGGGAGAAAACGGAAAATGGCCTGAACGGCTTCCTGCGCCAGACGGCGGGTTTCGTGGGTGTTATACAGGCGATTGGTATAGGCCTCCACCGCATGGGTCATGGCGTCCATGCCGGTGCAGGCAGTGATCCGGGGCGGCAGGGACAGGGATAGCTCCGGGTCCAGCACGGCAAAACGGGGAATCAGACACAAATCTTCGATGGCGTACTTGTGATGCTCCTGATCGGTAATAACGGCGGCAATGGTGGTTTCTGAGCCGGTACCCGCAGTGGTGGGCACCGCCACAAACGGGACGGTGGGGCGGCGTATCTTCAAAACACCGCGCAGCCGACTCAGCGTGCGGCGGGGGCGGGCAAGCCGCGCCGCTGTGGCCTTGGCTGCGTCTATGGGGGAGCCGCCGCCCACGGCCACCAGACTGTCGCAGCCGGTGCGGCGGAACAGAAGCACCATTTCCTCCACCACATCGACGGTTGGATTGGCAGGCACGGAGGAGAAAAGTGTGTAGGCGGGCAGACGAGCCGCCATGGCGCAAAAAGCGGGGGCGGCGGCTTGCCGGGGGCTGGCCACCAGCAGAGGGTGTGCTGCGCCGCAGGAGGCCAGCAGCTGCGGCACCTGAGACAGAGTGCCGGGACCGGAGAGACATTCCGGCTTTCGCCAGGGGAGAAGCCGCGCTCCGGCGGCAAATCCCAGCTGAAACAGGCGGCAGTAGAGAGCTTGCAGAGTCATGGGGAAGCCTCACTTTCGAAAATTGGGAGCAGGAGCCGATTGCTGCGGCGGCCCTGCCATGCCGGGCGCGATTGTACACGGTTTGCGGCGGGGCACTGCCGCCGGTTTCGCGGGCGGCCTGTGATGGGCGGAGGGGCTTGCTCCCGGACGCCGGGACAGGTGCAGCTATTCTTTGTGCCCCAGTGCGGTGGAGATCATGGCGGCTGTGGCGCACACATGCTCCACAGCAGAACGGAACTCCTCGGAGTGGGTGCTGCGGAACATGCCAATTACGCCGATGGTGTATTTGACCTCCTGCTCCACCGTGAAAATAGGGGCGGAGATGGAGCGCAGGCCGATTTTGTACTCTCCGTTTTCGATGGCGTAGCCGTTTGCGCGGCACTGTTCCGCCTCGCGCAGCAGGGCGACGGGGTCGGTGACGGTGTGGGGCGTAAACTGCGTCATGGCCTTCCGGCGCAGCAGCTTTTCCGCGCTGGGGCGGGACATGTAGGCAAGAAACACCTTGCCCTGTGAGGTGCAGTAAATGGGAAGGCGGGAGCCTACATCAGAGACAATGCGCAGCTTGTCCCGGGCTTCTACCTGATCCAGCGTGATAACGCTGTCGCCCTGACAGATTGACAGCATGACCGACGCACCGCACTGGTGGGACAGATGCTCCATATAGGGGCGGGCAACCTGAGAAATATCCCAGGAGCGCTCAACCTGACGCCCGTATTCAAACAGACGCAGGCCCAGCGCGTAAGAGCCGTCCGGCGTCTGGGTGACCACATCGTGAGCACGCATGGTGGTCAGAAGACCGAAGGTTGTGCTTTTGGGGTAGCCGCTGCGGGCGGAAAGCTCTGTCAGACTCATGGGGCGGCCGGCCTGGCTGAGAAGCTGAAGAAGCTCCATGGCCTTGGAGACAGAGAGAATGATATTGCCATCCTGCATGGAAAGGGCACCTCCTTTACTGCTGCTATGATACGGCAAGGGATGGGTTTCGTCAAGCGTGATTCGATAAAACCGACGGTTGTTCGCGATGGCCGCAACTGGGTTGGGCCAGAAAGGGAGAGACGGAGGCATACTGAAGGACAATAAGTACGCGGGGGGGCGATGACGGCCCTGCAGAGGGGTCGCCTCTTGCGGCGGGAGGGATTTTCCGGTATAATGTTGACATAAAACACCCACGGAAAGGAGATGCTTGCCGTGTCACAGGTTACCAAGCGGGCGCTGGAGCAATCGCTGAAAAATCTGCTGCTGAAAAAACCGCTGACAAAAATCACCATCAACGACATCGCTGAGGATTGCGGAATCAATCGAATGACCTTTTACTATCACTTTAAAGATATTTACGATCTGGTGGAATGGTCCTGCTTGGAGGATGCCCGGCGGGCACTGGAGCAGAAAAAAACCCACGACACCTGGCAGCAGGGCCTATTGCAGATTTTTCAGGCGGTGCGGGATAACCGGCCCTTCATCCTGAATGTATACCGGTGCGTTCACCGGGAGCAGGTGGAGAAATATCTGGAGCCGTTGGTGGACAATCTGGTGATGGGCGTGCTGAACGAGGAAAGCGCCGGCATCACCGTGCGGGAGGAGGACAAAGCCTTCATCACGCAGGTGTATTCCTATATTCTGGTGGGGCTGATGCTGGACTGGATCAAGGACGACATGCGGGAGGAACCGAAGGAGATCGTGGAACGGCTGGGCAGGCTGATCGACGGCTCCATGGAGGAGGCCCTGAGACGGTTCCGCGTGTGAGGGTTGCCGGCTCTGCAGATGAGGGGAGCCTGTTTTATCATTTTGACCGGTTTGATTAAAAATTTTACAGATAGCCGCCCGGTGATAAAAGACTTATCACCGGGCGGCTTTTGCTGATGGTAAGGACAGAAAAAGCGGATATAATAAGGGCATAAAGAAAAAAACAGGAGGTTTTCGTTATGTATTATTCCGCCGGAACTTATGAATCCTTTGCCCATCCGGAAAAACCCAAGGATGTGGATAAAAAGTCTGCGTATATCATCGGAACCGGGCTTGCGGGCCTGACGGCTGCGTTTTATCTGGTGCGTGACGGCCAGATGAAGGGCGAGCATATCCATCTGCTGGAAAAGCTGGATCTGGCCGGCGGCAGCTGCGACGGACGCAAGGATGTGACCAAGGGCTTCTTCATGCGGGGCGGCCGGGAGATGGACAACCACTTTGAGGTGATGTGGGATACCTTCCGGGATGTGCCGTCCATTGAGACGCCGGGCGTTTCCGTGCTGGATGAGTATTACTGGCTGAACAAGCACGACCCCAACTACTCCCTGTGCCGGGCCACGGTGGAGCGAGGCAAGGATGCCCACACCGACAAAAAGTTCGAGCTGGACAAGGAGTCCGCTATGGCGCTGTCCAAGCTGTTTCTGACGCCGGAGAAGGATCTGGAGGACAAAAAAATCTCCGAGGTGCTGCCGGAGTCCTTCTGGAGCACCAACTTCTGGCTGTACTGGCAGACTATGTTCGCCTTCCAGCGGTGGTCCAGCGCGCTGGAGATGAAGCGCTATCTGTGCCGGTATGTGCATCACATCGACGGCCTGCCGGATTTCAGCGCACTGCGCTTTACCAAGTACAACCAGTATGAGAGTATGATCCTGCCGCTGGTAAAGTATCTGGAGAGCCACGGCGTACAGATCGAGTACGGCATGGATGTGAAGAATGTCATTATTGAGACGAAGGGCGGCAGAAAGGTGGCCCGGCAGATCGTCTATGTGAAGGACGGTCAGGAGCAGACCATTGACCTGATTGAGGATGATCTGGTGTTTATCACCAACGGCTGCTGCACGGACACCTCCTGCTACGGCGACCAGACCCATGCGCCGGACCTGACCCACCTGAAAAATGGATATGGGGAGTCCTGGGACATGTGGAAGGCCATTGCCCGGCAGGCAGAACACGGTGAATTCGGCAACCCGGACAAATTCTGCAGCGATATTGACGCCACCAACTGGATGAGCGCCACGGTTGCCACCTCCAACGAGGAGATCATCCGCCACATCATGGATGTGTGCAAGCGGGATCCCCGGGCAGGCAAGGTGACCACCGGCGGCATTGTTACCGTAAAGGACAGCACCGAGAACTGGTATCTCTCCTGGACCATCAACCGTCAGCCCCAGTTCAAGTCTCAGGACAAGAACATGGTTCTGGTGTGGCTGTATTCCCTGAACACCAATAAGGAAGGCAACTACGTCAAGAAAGCCATGCGGGACTGCACCGGCGAGGAGGTCTGCCGGGAGTGGCTGTATCACATCGGCGTTCCCACGGACCGCATTGAGGAGCTGGCAAAGGATGCCTGCAACACCACCACCTGCTTCATGCCCTATATCAACGCTTTCTTCCAGCCCAGAAAAGAATCTGACCGGCCTAAGGTGGTGCCGGAGGGAGCCGTGAACTTTGCCTTTATCGGCCAGTTTGCTGAGACGCCCCGGGACACCATCTTCACCACGGAGTATTCCATGCGCACCGGCATGGAGTCGGTCTACACGCTGCTGGATATTGACCGCGGTGTGCCGGAGGTCTGGGGCAGCAAGTACGATGTGCGGGAGCTGCTGCGTGCCTGCTATTACGCCATTGATAAAAAGCCCATCAGTGAAGCGCCCCTATCCTTTAAGGAGAAGGAGCTGCTCAAGCTCGTCCTGAAGAAGGTCAAGGGCACCGATATTGAGATCCTGCTGAAGGAAAGTGGTCTCATCAAGTAAATAATCTATTTCAGCGGATGGCTGCCGATGCTTATTAGGTGTCGGCAGCCGCTTTTTGTGCAAAAGGGGAATATGCGCAAATATTTGTATTAACGGCTTTTCTGAAATTCGGAGGCGCCGCCTTTTTCCGCCATAGTTTTTGCGTGAGAATTTTGCTAAGATTTGCAGCGCCCTATATTAACGCTCACTGTTTAGCCTTGATAAAGGAGGGCTTTTGATTTTTTACTTATTGTTTAATTGAAATTTTTTGTTTTTTTAAACTTATTCTAAGGTGCGCTCCGTATACTGCCCCCAACAATAAGGAAGGGAGTGATCTCCTTGCAATATCGCCACGAGTGGAAACACGAGATCAGCGTCTTTGATGTTCTGTGCCTGCGCCAGCGTCTTTCGTCCGTAATGACTCCGGACCCCCATGCCCAGGGCGGCCGCTATTTCGTCCGCAGCCTGTATTTCGATGACCTCCGGGACACGGCCCTGCGGGAGAAGCTGGACGGCGTCAGCCGCCGGGAAAAGTTCCGTTTGCGCTGCTATAACGGCGACGACAGCTACCTGGTGCTGGAGAAAAAGAGCAAGGTGGGCGGCCTGTGCGCCAAGGAGCAGACCTGCCTCACCCGTCCCCAGGCCCAGGCGCTGCTGGTCTGCGATTTCGAGGCCCTGGCCGCCGACCCCGCACCCCTGATGCAGGAGCTGCTATGGAAGATGCACACCCGGGGCCTGCGGCCCAAGACTATTGTGGACTATACCCGGGAGCCCTTTGTCTTTGCCCCTGGCAATGTCCGGGTGACGCTGGACTATGAGATTCACACAGGCCTAAGCAGCACGGACTTTTTCGATTTTCGCTGCCCCACCATCCCCGCCGGGGATACTGCGGCAGTGCTGGAGGTAAAATGGGACGAATACCTTCCGGCCGTGATTCGGGATCTGGTGCAGGTGCCCTCCGCAAGAACCGGTGCCTTTTCCAAATACGCCATCTGCCGGATCTATGGGTGATCCACTAAAAAATAAAGGAGTGCAAACTATGAGCTTTTCGGATATTTTCAAATCCAGCTTTTTGAAAAATGTGACCAGCGTTTCTGTCCTGGACATGGTGCTGGCCCTGGGCCTGTCCTTTGCCATAGGCCTTTTCATCTTCCTCATCTATCGCAAGACCTATGCCGGGGTCATGTATTCCTCCAGCTTTGGCGTGACATTGGTGGGCCTGACCATGATCTCCACCTTTGTCATTCTGGCCGTCACCTCCAATGTGGTGCTTTCCCTGGGCATGGTAGGCGCTCTGTCCATCGTCCGTTTCAGAACAGCCATCAAGGAGCCCCTGGACATTACCTTCCTCTTTTGGGCCATCGCCGCGGGCATCGTTCTGGCCGCCGGCATGATCCCCCTGGCGGTGCTGGGCAGCGTGTTCATCGGCCTGGTGCTGCTGGTGTTCGCCAATAAAAAGAGCCATGTGGCCCCCTATATGGTGGTTCTCCACTGCGCCAATCAGGATGCCGAGAAGCACGCCATGGATTTCCTTCAGGCCAAGGTGAAAAAGTGCGTCGTCAAGAGCAAAACCGTCCGGGCCGATGCCGTGGAGCTCAATGCCGAAATTCGCCTGCATGATGAAGACACCGGCTTTGTCAATGCCCTGTCCCAGATCCCCGGCGTTGAAAGCGCCGTTCTGGTCAGCTACAACGGCGAGTACATGGGCTAAAGGAGATGCCCTATGTCCACAAACAAGCATTTTCCCGCCGTTTGTGCCCTGGTGTTCGTGCTGGCCTTGATCGTCACAGTGTTGTTCATGAACGGCGAAAGGCTGGGCATCCGGGTCATCCGGGATGAGGATGCGGAGGAGAGCGAAGCCTCCCAGTACTTCACCTCTAACGACCAAAACACCGATTGGGCGGCCACAGCCACTATTACCCTCAGCGGCGAAACCGCCACCGTCAGCGGCCCCGGCGCCTATGTAAATGGCGGCAGCGTCACCATCGCCTCCGCCGGGTACTACGACGTCAGCGGCACCCTTACAGACGGCAGCCTTACGGTAGACGCCGAAAAGAACGCCAAGGTGTTCATCCGCTTAAACGGTGTATCCATCACCTGCTCCGACGATGCCGCCATCCGTATAAACCAGGCGGATAAGGTCTTTTTGACCCTGGCCGCCGGCACGGAAAACACCGTCACCTCCGGCGAGACCTACAGCGCCGCCGCCCTGGCGGATAAGACCGACGGCGCCATCTTCTCCCATGACGACCTGACCATCAACGGCTCCGGAGCTCTCACGGTCACCGCCGCCTATAAACACGGCATCGCCGCCAATGACAGTCTGCGCATCGCCGGCGGCACCATCACCGTCACCGCTCCTTCGGACACCATCCATGTCAATGACAGCTTCCATATCACCGGTGCGTCCCTCACCCTCAGCGCCGGGGACGATGCCCTCCGCAGCGATACCTCCATTGCCATTCTCGGCGGCGGCATCACTGTCAATAGCTGCAGCGAGGGCATTGAGTCCCCGGAAATCCTCATAGAGGACGGCGACATCACTGTCACCTCTACCGATGACGGCATCAACGCCTGCGGCACGGAGACCGCCGATGGCAGTCTCCCCGGCGTCACCATCAACGGCGGAACCGTAACGCTGCTGAATCCCTCCGGCCGGGACGCCGACGGCATTGACTCCAACGGCAACATCGATATAAACGGCGGCCTGGTCTATATTAGCCTCGTAGGTGACGGCAGCAACTGCGCCCTGGACTATGGCAGCGAAAACGGCGGTGTTTGCCGCATAAACGGCGGCACTGTGGTGGCCTGCGGCGGCTCCACCATGCTGGAGACCATGTCCGAGACCTCCGCCCAGCCCTCCCTGCTTTACGCCGGGGCCACCCAAGCGGCGGGGACGGAGATTGCCCTGCAAGCTGCCGACGGCAAGACGCTTCTCACCTTCGCCGCACCCAACAGCTTCTCTGCCGTGCTGGTCAGCTGCCCCGAGATGCAGCTCGGCAGCACCTACACCCTGACCCTGGGTGCCATCTCCCAGGAGATTACCCTCACCCAGGTGGCTGATTCCTGCGGCGTTAGCGGGGGCACGGGCCAGGGCGGCGGCCCCGGCGGTATGGATAGCGGCATAAACGGCCAGGGTGCGCCCGGGGGGTCGGGCGTTACAAGCGGTGGCTTCGGCGACTCCGATAGCACTCCGCCCACACCGCCGGACGGCAATACCGACTTCCAGCCCTCCGGCGATCCCCCTACCCGCCCGAATGGGGAAGGGACTGCCGCCGATCGTCCCTCCCCGCCCTCCGGTGACAGCAATGCCGGCGCGGAGCCGCCCGCATTGCCCGATGGCAGCACCGCCCCCTCCGGTCAACCGACAGACTCACAGGACGGGCAGCCCCCGTCCGCAGATGTCCGGCAGATAAAGGAGGAATCCTTCACCCTGGATGAAAACGGCAAGCGGCTGCTCATGGCCAGCGCCGCCGCCCTGGCCCTGGGCCTGATCATAGCCATGGCTTACCGTAAAAAGGGCTGACACCCCCTATTGACAGCGATTTTCTCTCTTTGCTATAATGGACCCACCAAGTCAAAGGAGGACGCACCCATGAAGCGTATTGACACCTGCACAAAAACCGATCTCTTGGTGGGCCTGCTCCTTGCGGGCATCGTGTCGGTGCTGCTGGCTTACCGCATCTTTGCCTACCTCTGCGAGGTGACGGCCTTTCAGTGGTGGATGATCCTCCTGGGCCTTCTCTGCGCCGCTTTGGCCATCGGTGGATTCCTGGTAGCCCGCCGGGCCTGGAAGCGCCTGCAATATCTGCGGGACCACCCTTGAGATCCCTGTCGAAAATTCCTTTGGAGTTTTCCGACAAAAAGGTTGCAGTCTGCTGCGCGCATAATTTGTTCGCCGCAGGCGAATAAATTCCACACTTGCAGCCTGAGAGGTATTTTTCCCCACGCACATGTCGCGGTGAAAAATGATTGAAAATTTTTTGCGTCTGCGGACGCAAACTCTGCGAGGCTATTGAATAGGCACCACCCCCGGCGGAAAGCCGGGGGTGGTGTTTTGTGGAAATCCTTGTTTTACCCGTTAAAAATGTGTTATACTTCCTATATAGATTTCTGCAATCCCCTGCAAAGGAGACTTCATCATGCGAAAATTTACCGCCGATCCCCAGGCGCTGTTCCGGTATCGGGGCCTGCCGCCTGTGGGCCTCACCGTCTCCATGGCCCTGCAGCATTTGGTTTCCATGATCGTAGGCTGTGTCACCCCGGCCATTATCATCGCCCACGCCGCCGCGCTCACTCACCATGAGCAGGTGCTGCTGATCCAGGCTTCCTTGGTGCTGTCCGCCGTTACAACGCTCCTGCAGCTTTTCCCCATCGGGGGCCGCTTTGGCTCGGGCCTGCCGGTGATCTTCGGCGTCAGCTTTGCGTACCTGCCCAGTATGCAGGCCATTGCCACCGGGAGGGGCGGCATGGCGGCGGTGGCCGGGGCCATGCTGGTGGGCGGCGTCATCGCCACCCTGGTGGGCCTTTTCATAAAGCCCATCCGCCGTCTTTTCCCGCCCGTCATCACCGGCACCGTGGTCTTTACCATCGGCCTGTCCCTCTATCCCACCGCTATTAACTATATGGCCGGGGGCGCCGGCAACACCTATCAATCCGTGGTGGAGGAGCGTGGTCTCACTGAGGCCCTGGTCTACGGCTCCTGGCAAAACTGGGCCATTGCCGCCTTCACCCTGGCGGTGGTGTTGCTGCTGACCAATCATGGCCGGGGCATATGCAAGCTGGCCTCCATTCTCCTGGGCATCCTGGCCGGGTATGCAGTGGCGTTTGCAGCCGGGATGGTGGACCTCTCCGGTGTCGCCGGGGCCGGTTGGTTCTCCCTGCCCCGTCCTGTACCCTTCGGGGTGACCTTTGAGCTCTCTGGCTGTGTGGCCCTGGGCCTGCTGTTTGCCATCAATTCCATCCAGGCCATCGGCGACTTCACCGCCACCACCGTGGGCGGCATGGATCGGGAGCCCACCACCCGGGAGCTTCAGGGGGGCATCGTGGCCTATGGTGTATCCAATGTTATAACGGCGCTGCTGGGCGGCCTGCCCACGGCCACTTATTCCCAGAATGTGGGTATCGTGGCCACCAATAAGGTGGTCAACCGCTGGGTCTTTGCCCTCACCGGCGCCTTCCTCCTTCTGGCGGGTGTGGTGCCGAAATTCTCCGCCGCCCTCACCACCATTCCCCAGTGCGTTTTGGGTGGGGCCACCGTGGCGGTGTTCTCCACCATTGCCATGACCGGCATGAAGCTCATCGCTGCCGAGGGCATCACCGCCCGTAATACCACCATCGTGGGCCTGTCTGCGGCCCTGGGCGTGGGCATCTCCCAGGCCTCCGCCGCCCTGGCCCAGTTCCCCGAGGCCGTGACCACCATCTTCGGCAAGTCACCGGTGGTCATCGCCACCCTCATGGCTGTGTTCCTGAATTTGGTTTTGCCCAAGGAGGAGAAATAATGTCCCCGGTAAAGCCCTTGTCATTGCGAAGCCAGTGCGCACACTGGCTGTGGCAATCCGCTTCCCCCGTCCTTACTGCCTAAAGGGGATTCCACGCAGGCGGTT
>ERZ772867.3471-NODE-3471-length-13112-cov-17.811136_pt1 | contig 13112 bp, 7 predicted proteins | sample MGYA00511341_ERZ772867 | MGnify/ENA primary metagenome ERZ772867 (study PRJEB29015, sample SAMEA2737707) | human gut metagenome | biome: human gut; feature: human-associated habitat; material: faeces | place: China | collected 2012 ... | reverse complement strand
GACAGATGCCGAACGCTATTATGCCGAGTTTTCCTCTCTAAGCCGAGGGCGAGGCAATCCTTATTTCCGTATTGTGGCGCATGGCGGATTCCTGCCGGAAGCGCTTGCCTTTGAACTGCACGGACTGACTGTCTCGGATGAGAGCTATATACGAAACCTTTCCGGCAGAAAACATATCGAACTTTACCCACACAATGAAGCAGCCTACCGAGCGATCCGTAAAGGCTTTGAACAACATCGCATCGGTGCCGTAGTACAGGCAACCGGGACGGGGAAGTCGTATCTGTTAGCCCGTTATATCGCAGATCATGCGGCGGAGAAAATCTTGGTGTTTGCTCCGAATGTAACAATTCTGGACGAGATCCGAAAGGCCGTAGGATTTCAATCTCCCGATATCCGCTATCAGACCTTCCAGTCACTGATTTATCACCGAGGATCTTGCGAATCGCTGAAAGCCGGTCATATCCTGATCGACGAGTTCCACCATTTCGGAGCTGAGATTTGGGGCGGTGCCTTGCAACAGGTGATAGATTCCAACCCGTCAGCCCGTGTGCTGGGTACATCGGCTACCCCTGTCCGACCGGAAGGGATGGTAGATACGGTCGATCTCTATTTTGAGGGGAACCTCTTTTATGAACTCACCTTGCCGCAGGCATGGTATTACCACATTCTGCCGGTTCCGAAGCTGGTGCAAAGCGCCTTCGGATTGGATAATGAATTGGATCGGATCCAGAGACATTTGGACCGAAGCGGTTGTTCAGCCCGCCGGAGAGAGCGCATCCAAAAGAAACTGGACCTGGCGCGGATCGATTTCAAAGGTGCTTTGGGTGCGCCGTCGGTAATCCGGAAGTTCTTGCCCGAAAGCGTACGCAAACTGCTGGTCTTCTGTCGTGACCTGGCCGATCTCAGACAGATGGTGCCGGAAGTGTGTGACTGGCTCACGCAGGCAGGCCGATCGATTACGCCATTTGAAATCCATCATGTACAAAGCGAGCAGGAGAACCAGCGGGTGTTGGCCGCTTTCCGGGAAGAGTCGGATCGGTTACACGTACTCTTTTCCGTCAATATGCTGATTGAAGGATTGCATGTCGAGGGAGTGGATGCCGTCTTGTTCTTGCGACGTACCGAATCTTACATTGTCACCCTGCAACAGCTGGGGCGCTGTCTGGATGCCGGAAGCGGGAAACAGCCGGTTGTCTTGGATTTTGTGAATAACCTGTCGGGCAAATCGGTTTACGACGTGATGGCTCGCCACTTGGAGCGGCTCTCTTATCTTCCATCGCCCCACGGATTTGAAGGAACAACCTCGTTCCTCGCCACCGGCTACTTGTCGGATATCCGACTCCGCATCGAAGAGATCCTGGCCGAGCTGGAACCGTGGCAGATTATGTACGAGCGGCTGGTCGAGTTCCACCGGGAAGAGAACGACTGGCCTTCGGTGACGGAAGGGAAACTGGGCCTTTGGTGCAACACGCAGCGCATCGCCTACAAACGAGACCGTCTTGCCAAGGAACGGTGCGACCAGCTTGATGCGATCGGTTTTGAATGGAATCAGCTCGACTCCAAATGGATGAGGGAATACCATGCGTTGAAAGTCTTCTTTGATACTTGCGGACGCTGGCCTAAACGTGAAGACGGTCCGCTTGCGACTTGGTGTTATACCCAGCGGGAAAGGCGGAAGGATGGACGTTTGAGCAAAGAGCGTATCCGGGCTTTGGATGAGATCGGCTTTGTCTGGAATCAGGACCTCCAAGAGGAATGGATGAAGAACTACGAGGAACTGAAGTCTTTTGTCGGAAAATTTCACCGTTTTCCTAAATCGACAGAAGGGAACTTGGGCGGATGGTGTCATACACAGCGAAAAATGCGCAAATTGGGGAAATTATCCTATGATCGCCGGATTCTGTTGGATAAAATAGGATTCGTTTGGTCGGCGGAACAGGTCTGGCAAGGTAACTTCGAACAATTGTGCCTGTTTTATAACCGACAAGGACGATGGCCGGGGTGCCGTGAAGGTGCTTTGGGACGCTGGTGTACCATTCAAAGACGGGATTACCGCAAGGGAAACATGTCAGACGAGCGAAAAGCACAATTGGAAAGAATCGGTTTCCCTCTTGCCTGATATGGAATATATTCGATTCTATCTGTTATGAAAATTGTCTATTCAATTATAATCAACATTGGAACAGTGTCTGTCATTACCCGGACTTGGAATCGCCAGCATACGGGTGGAACCAACTGATAAAACCGGAATAAGACCAATCTCATAAAGTAAATCGTTATTGATTCATCCCAATATGGAAGCCCTTGTCTGAAGCCGGTTATCGGAGAAGACAGGGGCTTCTTCTATATTTTATAAATGAATTATAGATAACTATTACACTGGCTTGACGAATCCGTTACAAATCCTTGGTGGTTTAAAGTGAGTGTTTACGTAAAATGAAAATATTTATGGTAGCAAGGAAAGCTTCATTACAGCATAAGGTTCTTTTAGGGTATATGATATTGATCATGGCTGTTTGTGGCATGGTTTCCATCCTGTTATACGAACGGAGCCGCATGCGTGAGATAAAAACGGAAACATCGGAGATACGCAGGATACGCCATGACATCAGTACGGCGCATCGCTATATCACGGAGCTTGCCACCTATGGAGAATCCGTCATTGTCTGGGAGGATACCGATTTTCGTGAGTATCGCAGAAAACGCTTGCAAACGGACAGCTTGTTACAAATATTGAAAGTGAGTTGTGGCACGTTCGTCCTGCCAAAGCAGATAGACTCCCTATGTCATTTATTGGAAGCCAAGGAGATACATCTGCTCCGCATTATGGAGACCATTACCAGACAGGGGGAAGCGGACAGCCTGCTCGCAAATCGTCTGCCTATTGTTATTAGGGAAGCGGTTCGTACCCGGACAGTCACTCAAAAGAAAAAAGGGATTGCCGGTTGGTTCGGTGGGAAAAGGAGCGTACAGGTCTTCGAGCCATCGAAAGGACTGCAAGATTTGAATGACAAGCTGATCGCCATGCAAGAGGAACGTGAACGCCGGATAGACATTTATACCGACAGTCTGCGCATACAGAATAAGGCCTTGAACCGGAAGTTGCAAATACTCATCACCCATCTTGACGGGCAAGCGCAGGCGGCGTTCATCAGTCGTGAGGAAAAAATCACGGAAGCCGGAGATTTTTCTTTCAAGCTGTTTGTCTTGGTAATCGTCTCCGCTTCCTCCTTGCTATTCATCTCGTTCCTGATCATACGGCATGACATCAGGAAAGAAAGGGAAGGACGGGCACAGCTCCAAAGGATAAACCGTGAAAACGAGGAACTGCTCGGTATGCGTAAACAGATCATCCTGACCATCTCTCACGATATACGGGGACCATTGGGTAATATCAACAACTGCGTGGAGCTGGCCTCGGAAACCCGTGAAAAGAAAAAACGGGAAGGCTATCTGGAGAACATCCGCCATTCCTGCCGCCATATACTGAATCTGGTGAACAACCTGATGGATGTTTATAAGATCAATGAGACCAAGGATACCTGTAACGAGGTTCCTTTCCGTCTAAACAACTTGCTTGACAACATATCGAAGGAATATGCCCGCAAGGCGGGTGGCCGGGCCTTGCTGTTCGAGCACCGGCATAAGAATGTCGGCGATATTACAGTGAGAGGAGACGCAGACAAATTGGAACAAATATTGGACAATCTGCTGACAAACGCCATCAAGTTCACCCTGTCGGGTACGATCCGTTTCCATACCGAGTACATGGCGGGAAGATTATATGTGGAGGTCGGTGATACCGGTATCGGTATGGATGAGGAGACATTGGAACGTGTCTTCCGTCCGTTCGAGCGTGCGGCGCAGGAGATAAACTCGGAAGGTTTCGGTCTTGGGCTTTTTATCACGAAAGCTCTTGTAAAGGTACTGGACGGAAGCATTGAAGTAGAGAGCCGACCAGGTAAAGGCACAACATTCCGCCTGTCGTTTCCCCTTTCGGAAACAACAGAAGAACCGGAAACAGAGGAGCTTCCGGTACAATCTGCGACGATACTTCCCAAACATGTACTGGTAGTGGATGATGACAGCATCCTTCTGAAAATAACGGAAGACATGCTCGGGCGCAACGGGGTGGAATGCACGACCTGCCAAAATGCAAAAGAAGCCATTCTCGCGCTCGATCGCTTGGATTATGATTTGGTATTGACTGATATACAGATGCCTGTGACCGATGGTTTCGGCTTGTTGAGATTATTGCGTAACTCGGATATTGGAAATTCCCGTACCGTTCCGGTCGCAGTCATGACGGCACGGGGTGACGGGGACTCGGGCGTGTATGTCAAGTCCGGCTTTTGCGGTTGCATACACAAGCCTTTCTCCTCAAAAGGACTGCTGGCCTTTATCTCCTCCGTTACGGAGGGCAGAAGTGCAGGCATGTCTCCGTTCGACTATTCCCGCCTGATGGAAAGTACGGACGACCGTCGCCATATGTTCGGTCTTGTCGCAAAAGAGTCGGAAAAGGATCTTGCCGAACTGGAGGAGGCTTTAAGAAAAACCGACCGGGAAGCCATGCGGAGGATCGTACATCGGATGGCTCCGGTCTGGGAGTTGTTAGGGGCCAACGATGTGCTGTCCGGTTATCGAAAACTCCTGCATGACAGAATCTCGAGCGACGAGACGGTCAGAGAGTACACGATGAGAATTATGAAACAGATACGGTTACTGATAGACGATGTAAATAATGAATTAAGAAAGAAAAATGATGGGGATGAAAAAGACTTTATTGATCGTGGAGGACAACCTGATTCTTTGCGATATTCTTGAGAGATGGCTACAGAAAGCCGGTTACGGGGTATTGACTGCTATAGATGAGCCTTCGGCACGCCGGAAAATCAAGGGGAATAACGTGGCGCTGGTACTGACGGATGTCCGCCTTCCCGAAGGGGATGGCATCAGCTTACTGGAGTGGAGCATCTCCCAAGGGTTACATATCCCTTTTGTGGTGATGACCGAACATGCCTCCATCGCAGATGCGGTGCGTGCCGTCAAATTGGGCGCGAAAGACTACTTGCCCAAGCCTGTCCACGAGGAGTTGCTGATGGAACTGTTACGGGGATTGATCGGCCTGCCAGTTTCCGTTCCCCCGAAGAAATCATTAATGAAAAGGCTTAGCGGGGCGATCCGGGAGACCGAGCGGATAGCTTGTCGTGTGGCTCCTTTGAACTGTTCCGTCATGATCCTTGGACCGAACGGTAGCGGAAAAGAATCTGTCGCGCAGCTGATCCAACAGCATAGCGGGCGTAAGGACAAGCCTTTTGTGGCGGTGAACTGTGGTTGTATCCGGGGGGAACTTGCCGCATCTGAGTTCTTCGGCCACGTGCAGGGGGCATTTACCGATGCGAAAAAGGATACTGCCGGGTATTTTGAGACGGCCAAGGGCGGTACGCTCTTCCTTGACGAGATCGGAAACATGCCTTCTGAAATGCAGACACTGCTGCTCAGGGTGTTACAGGAAAGAGTGTATTGTCCAGTGGGCAGCCGCAAAGAACTTGAAGCCGATGTACGGATATTGTCGGCCACCAACGAGGATATGGAGCGTGCCATACGGGAGGGACGTTTCCGGGAGGATCTGTACTACCGTCTCGCCGAGTTTGAGATACGCCAGCCCTCTCTCTCCGAATGCCCGGAAGATATATTGCCACTGGCTGACTTCTTTCGTGAGCAACATTCAGAAGAGATACGTGTGGAGACCTCCGGTTTTACCGAACAAGCCAAAATCTCCATGCTTTCCCATTCATGGCCGGGCAATGTGCGTGAACTTGACAACCGGATAAGACGTGCTGTCCTGTTGGCGGTATCTCCATTGTTAACCCATAAAGATCTGAATCTTAATGCGACCATCTGTAGGACAGGCGAAAAATGTAAAAAAGGCTTGATGGAAGAAGCAGAAGAGAAAGAACTAATAAGGAAGATTCTGGAAGAATGTGGAGGTAAGATCAGTCGTACGGCGAGAATGTTGGGGATGAGCCGTCCGACGTTATACAAGAAAATGGAAAGGTATGGGTTGAGATAGCATCTTCATCCGTTCCGTTTATACATAAGCCGGCAGATTCCGTTGGAGAAAGTTTTGCAGCCAAGAAGTTTCCAGCGGACAGACCGGAATTCTCCCGTCAAGGGGATTCCACCACCATAAGAAAGAGGCAGCAGAAAAAGTACTGTCTCATCCACCAGATTATACCGAAAAAGTCCATCGGCATATTCCGCGCTTCCTCTATCTCCCACTCCTGCCAGATAAATACAATCCTTGTCGTGTTTTTCCTTTACATTCAGCAAGTCCATCAAACCGTAATGGGGGTAGATGTGGAATGTGGCCTGTCGCTGCCAGCGTGGGAAACCATATCGTTTGTTTTCCCTCACCCATCGCATAAGCATCTCGTCTTCATGCGGAAGGAACCCGTCCAAAGTGAGTGCCATGATAACTTGAATTTTTGCCATACCTCTTGTTAAAAAAGCATGAAACCCATGCTTATTTCGAACAGAGGCTCTGACAAAGCCCAACACAGAAACCCGCATGGGCTCATGCTATAAGGTATAGCATAAGCCTCACGCAATAGCCTCTGTGTTTTTGAATTTGTCAGATTCCTGTTCGAGACGTCTTGCGACTTATGTATAATAATGGCGGTCCCAATTGTCGAGACCGGCCTTATTTCTCTATTTTAAGTTTCAAATATACGGCATCTTTTTCAATAATCCGATCAGTTGGGGTATAATTTCTTCAATTACCCCTCCACTTGTCATGATTTGTCGGGCTTCTTTCCTTTTTCATCTTCCAGACCCAGTCGTTTACGGAGTTCCGGGTCATTTTTGATGCGACGCATCTCCTCATTGATAATAGCCTGCGCGTCCGCCTTGATCTGGTCGTAATTGCGTTGTATCTGTTGCATCATGATGTCGTTACCGTTCCTGTCCTTGAAGTCGTTGATGACCGGGATTTTCTGATAAGTCTTTTCTTCCGCACTGATCCTGGTATGGTCTACGACAATTTCGGCATGAAATATTTTCTGCTCTATCCTCTCATCAAAATTATCCGCCACTGCCCCGACAAACGTGCCTTGTGAGAGGTTGGCGATCTTTGATGCGGGAATGAGCGAATCTAGCTGCGTGTTGATAGAGGTGGATACATCCTGACGGTTGATGGATATGGACTGACGCTGCTGAAGCACCTTGCCGAAGCGCTCTGAAAGCGTTTTTGCGGTTTCACCGACCACCTGTCCGCTGAAAATATTCCCCACCGTGTTCTGGATGACCTTGGATTCTTTTTCTCCGTAGTCACGTGTCAATTGACTGAAATCCTGAAAACCCAGAAGCACGCCCACCTTGTTACTTCTCGCCGTCGCAATCAGGTTGTCAAGCCCACGGAAATAGATGGTGGGAAGCTCGTCGATGATAACGGCGCATTTAAGCTGTTTTTTCTTGTTGATAAGCTTGACGATACGGGAATTATATAATCCGAGCGCTGCCGAATAAATGTTCTGCCTGTCCGGATTGTTGCCCACACAGAGCAGTTTGGGTTCTTTCGGATTGTTGATATCCAATGAGAAATCATTACCGGTCATCACCCAGTAGAGTTGTGGGGAGATCATGCGCGTAAGGGGTATTTTTGCCGAGGCTATCTGGCCATAGGCTAAGCACCCAGCGCCTTGCCACCTTTGACAGTAGCAGGTTTCCAAGCACTCGCCTCCGAACCGTGCATACAGGTCTCCCCGTACACGGCTCTCCACCTTCTCATTCAGTCTAACTTTCCTGCGTGTATCTTGTGATGACATATTGAACATACTGCTAATGTTTTACGTTTACGTGAAATCATTTTAACTTCCCAATCACTTTTACCTTTAAGGTCTTTCAATTTGCGTACATGGTGCATTTCAAGGCTATCCGTAGCACCGCAGTTCTCACATACATGTGCTTGAAGTCTCTTGATTAGACCATTTCTGCCACCAGTTATGGCAACCGTGTTTGGAAGTCTGTCATCTAAGTATCGATTAGGTAGTTCCTTGTGTTTAAAGCCTTTGTCGTAGAACTCACGTTTAAACTCATATCCTCTTTTATTGGTGTACGGTATTGCAAACACTCCGTTTTTCTTATACTTCGCAATGATTTTCTTTTTCGAGGTACTGTATTTTGCGGCATATGTCTTATACATACTGTATTCCATTATATTATAGAATGAATCTATCACAGGACTGTTGTTTGCAATCGAGTAAAAGTTATAGAACCCCATGATTTCAGAGTTATATTGGCTTATAATTTCCAAATCATCAAGACAACGCATGTATGAACGACCTTTCGGTTTCCAAACCTCCTTGCCTTTTTGTACGGTAATTTTAACCGCATCATATTCAAGGAGTTTCTTTCTCATGACTTCGGTAGTCACATACAAAACTATCTTGTGGTCCAAGCTTCTTGTCAGATGTCCGTTCTTATCCCTATGGGTGTCATTGGATTTGCGTACAAATACGTCATATCCAAGGAATTTGGCATGTTTCCTTGCATTGGTTATCAGCGTTTTTTCGTCAGACATTTCCAATTTTAATTTTTCAGCCATAAATTGTTTTATGTCCTCTTTGACGTGGATACAGTCTTCTTTGCTGCCGATTATACCAATCAGAAAATCATCTGCGTATCTCACATATTTCAGACGTTTCATATTCGCATCCATTTCGTCACTTGCGGGATATTTCAGACGTTCTTTGACAATTTCATTAATTTGCTTCAACAGTAGCTGCCGTTCTGCTTCGTCCGTTGACCTTTTCAGCTTTGCTACTAAATAGGCTTTTCGTTGTCCGAAACGTTTGACAATCGGATTTTCTTTGCGCCTTTTGCCCTTATCGAATTTTTGGATGTACTCCTTAACGTATTTATCAAACTTGTCAAGGTAGATATTTGCCAATATAGGGCTTATTATTCCGCCTTGAGGTGTTCCACTGTACGATTTATGAAATATCCAATCTTCCACATACCCGGCATTCAAGAATTTTCGGATTAGACGTAGGAAACGCATATCCGAAATGCGTTCTGAAAGAATGGTTGTCAATACTTCATGGTTGATGTTATCGAAGAAGCCTTTAATATCTCCCTCGATAAACCATTTAGTATTGTTGAATGTCTTTTGTATGCTCCAAAGTGCAGTCTGTGGACTTCTCTGTGGTCTGAAACCATGAGAGGAGTTTTCAAAACTGCCCTCGTATATTGCTTCCAAAATCATTCGAATAACTTCCTGCAAAAGCTTGTCAATGAATGACGGAATACCCAACGGACGCATCTTCCCATTTTTCTTGGGAATATACACTCGTTGAGAGGGCTTCGGCTGATACGTTTCATCTTTGAGCGCATCAATTAACCGTTCAACGTGGGATATACTAAAGCCATCAATGGTCTTACCATCGACACCTTTTGTCATATTACCCTGTTTCGCATAGATGCGTTCATAGGCAATGTAGTACATCTCTTCATTAAACAGTATCCGATACAAACGTTCAAACTTGTAAGCCAAGTCGGAACTGTGTTCAGTTAGACTGTTTAATATCTTTTCTGGATTTCTTTTCATGTCTCTCACATTTTCCAAAATTTGACATTAAACGATATTGGCTGCCCCCCTTCGCCATGTACAAGGCTTTCCCTTGCTCAGACTACTACGGAAGCTCTGTTGCCATATGGGTTGCCCCACTTAGGCAATCCCCGTTTAGATATATGATAACTATTAGCATGATAGATTGTCGGATACGACTTTCGTCCTTTACTATGTATGTAGTTGCTCCGTGATAAGTTCCTTTGCCCAAACAACCTACAAGGAGAAGTTGGGTATCACGACTTGACGTCTATAACTGTCTTCCGTCAAGGCTTAACCATCGAGCCGCTCAGACTATCGTTCAACCAGTATAGGCTTTATCCTCATATCTATCGTTTCACCTCGCCACCCGGTCAGGACTTGACAATTAGTCCACTTGTGGCTTTACCGACATGCTACACTCCCCATCGTCTTTCGTTGAATGGATAAGCCGGTTGGTGATAGGTAATTATTTCAAAGAACACGTACCTAATAGCTTGCCAAAGCTATATTTATCATATACCCTTACGGGCGCACCTGGAGCTGGTCCTGGGCATTTCCTTTCCATGCGTCCATGAAGGGAGAAAGGTAGTTTTCCAGCTCCGGATAAGAGGTCAGGATGGTGAACAGGTCTGAGTAGGGTTTGTTGAGCAGTTCCACCGCATGGGGAAACGTACAGTAAATGCCGTTTTTGTAAATCTTTAAATACCAGATTATTGCCGCGAGCAGAATGATAGGAGACTCCACGAAGAAGTCCCCCTGTTTTTCGATCCAGGTGCGATTGAGGTTGAGCATTATCGTATAGCTTGCCTCATACGCATCGGAAATGTCCGTCATGAATTCCGGATTAATGGGATTACACCGGTGAGACCTGCGCGGATCGTCAAAATTTATGACATAGAACCGGGGCTTGACCTCGTACTTGTCCATATTCTTCAACAAAGAATTATAGGCGATGGTGGACAGGTCGTCAAACTTGTAATGTAGGCTAAGTAGCCGACGCCGTGCCATATTACTATGGTCGGTTTCCGAAAACTCGCCTCCGAACCGGACGTACACCTTCCAGCGTATCCGGCTCTCCGCTTCGATATGCAGTTCAAATCGTTCCATAATGAATCTTTTTATGACAAGTTCCACAAAGTGCAATAGTTTTCCTTTTTCGTGCAATCATGTGTCGTTCCCAAGGCTCTTTATTTTGAAGATTCTTGAGTTTACGTACATGGTGCATTTCCAAATGGCCCTTAGCACCACATAATTCACATTTTTCTGCTTTCAACCTGTCCATAAGACTGGTTGTGCTGGTGTGCATTATGAATTTGGGAAGTATGTCTATTTTGTTATCTTTTGATGGCTTTTGGCGTTTGAAACCTCCTTTATAGAAGTACTCTTCCTTTTGTTTGCCTGCATTGTTCTGATACTTAACGCAAAATATTCCGTTATGCTTGTACTTTTTGCATATCTTCTTTACTTTGCTTCGATACTTGGCTGCAAATGTTTTGTACATACTATACTCCATGATATAACCGAAATTGGATAGCTGGGCTGCGCAATTAACGGCTATGCCGAAATAATTGTACAAGCCTCTAATTTCAGAATTATACCTGCGCAGGATTTCCAAATCGTCATTGAAGTTCAGTTCGGGTCTCGCTTTCGGTTTCCATATTTCCTTGCCGTTGTGTTTCTTTATTTCCACAACGTCATACGCAAGAAGTTTCTTCTTGACCGTATCTTTAGGGATTTTTATTTCCACCGTCTTGTTCCGACTTCTCTTTTTACGACCGAGGGAATCCCGTTTGGTTTCCATGCACTTGCGGTTTCTGATATGAAATCCAAGAAATTTTGCAGGAGTTTCCGAATGGGTTATCAGCGTCTTTTCATCAGACAATTCCAATTTTAGTTTGTCGGAAATAAAATCCTTTATATCCGACTTGATTGTCATTGCATCTTCTTTACTGCCTATAACGCCACACAGAAAATCATCCGCATATCTCACGTATTTCAACCTCTTATAGTTGCAGTCCATGTCATTTTTAGCAGGGGTCTGCAACATAAGATTATCATATTTCCGTATCTGTTCTACCAGCAGTTTTCTTTCTTCAAGACTTACTGCTGATTTCAACGCCTTTTTAGCTCGTTCTTTCTTACGTTGGTAGTGTCTGTACTGTGGGTTCACTTCTTTACGGGCATTCCTATCAAATTTTGCTGCATACTCTGCCATGTACTTGTCCAATTTATCAAGATAGATATTGGCAAGTACTGGACTGATGATGCCACCTTGCGGTGTCCCGTTATATGTGTGAAAATATTCCCAATCTTCGATATATCCTGCATTCAGGAATTTACGGATAAGCCGAATGAAACGGGCATCATTGATGCGTTCTTCGAGGATTCCTATCATCACATCGTGATTGATGTTGTCAAAGAATCCCTTTATATCGCCCTCAATATACCATTTCACCCCACAGAATGATTTTTCAATCTGCTTAAGGGCGGTGTGGCAGCTCCGTTTGGGACGGAAACCATGTGAAGTGTATTCAAAACTCTCTTCGTATATGGCTTCCAATACCATTTTAACCACCTCCTGCAATAACTTATCTTCCGTAGCAGGAATACCCAGAGGACGCATTTTCCCGTTTTTCTTGGGTATATATGTTCTCCTTGACGGTTTGGGCTGGTAGCTTTCATCTTTCAATGATGCTATCAGGTTTTCAATACGCTTGATGCTCATGCCGTCAATGGTCTTGCCGTCCGTTCCCTCCGTCATATTGCCTTGTTTGGGTGCAATCCGCTGGTAGGCAACGGCGTACATCTCCGTATTGAAAAGAATACGGTACAGACGCTCGTACTTGTAATTCAAGTCCTTGCTGTGTCGATTCAAACTGTTTAATACTTTTGCCGAATTTCTCATAATGTCTCTCACATCATTCATTAATTGTATTAAAAATCTCTGCTGTCCCCCTTCGCCATGTACAAGCCATTAACTTGCTCGGACTACTACGGGGACTCCGTTACCATGTCGGAATTTCGGGAACTGTTTCCCATAGCCTTTGCAGGCTCCGATTTAGGTAATCCCAGTTTACTATATCTTAACTGTTGGCACGACAAGTTGTCGGATATGACTTCCACCTTTTACCGTATATTACGGTTGCGCTGCAACAAGTTCTTGCTCTTTCTACTCTACGACTGCAAAAAGAGTATTGCAGTGATGACGGTTCAGAACTATCCATACAACGGTAGTTCCCATAGTTACCTTACGTCACAGTCTGCTACAAAGACCGCTCAGATTATCATTCAACCAATTCGGGTTTTATCCTCATACTTGTCTTATCATCGCTATTCAGTCGCAGTTTGGTAACTAACTGACTTATAGTTGTCCCGACGTGCTACACTCCCTGCCGCCTTTCGTTGGACAGATAAGTCGGTGATGATAGGTTGTTTTCAAAGAACACTTGCCTAATCCTTGCCAAAGGGACGATTAAGATATAGCCTTGACTGGCGCACC
>ERZ772867.3468-NODE-3468-length-13125-cov-3.178500_pt1 | contig 13125 bp, 9 predicted proteins | sample MGYA00511341_ERZ772867 | MGnify/ENA primary metagenome ERZ772867 (study PRJEB29015, sample SAMEA2737707) | human gut metagenome | biome: human gut; feature: human-associated habitat; material: faeces | place: China | collected 2012 ... | reverse complement strand
TTATAATCAAAGTTATAAAACAGGTAAAGTATTTACATATAATAATATGCAGTTAACAGTCGAAGATTCTATAGTAACAAATCTTGATTATAAAGGAAATATTATAAAAAATGGTTATTATTATGTAGTTTTAAAAGTTAATTTAAAAAATAATTCTGGTTTAACAAGAAAGATAGATTTTAATCAATTTAATTTAAGCGTTGGTGGCACACTTGTAAAGCCAACTTTAAGTATGAGTTCTTATTTTATTGATTATGCCTCAGAAAATGTTATAAGTGAATTTTCACATAAAACTGATAAGACATTTGCTTTAGTATATGAAATAAATGAAAAAAATCGAAATAGTGGATTTAAACTTGATATTTATAATGGTACAATTAAAAATAAAAAAGATTATACTACAAAACATATTTATGTAAGTATTCGTCCTAAAAAGATAAGTGATTTAAAATTAAATGGAAATTATGCTTTAGGACAAAAAGTTAAATTTGATGATACTTATTTAGGAAATACTATTTTAAAAGTTCAAAGCTATGAATTAAATAAAACATATTTTTATACTTATGAAAAATGTTTTAAAGATAATTGTAATGCATATGATGATGCAATAACAGTTCCATTTACTGCCTCAAGACATAATAATTATATTTTAACACTTCATATTAACTATACTCCAGATGGTGATATGTTATATTCTAAAAGTAATACTTTACCAAGAAGATTTGCTAATGATTTTATGACTATTCAATATAAAGTTGATGATAAAGTATACTCTAATAATTCAATAAATGTTACACCCGATTATCAAAAAGATTTTATTGCTTTTGAAGTAGGTGGAGAAATTGTGGATGCAAGTGTAATTCAAGCTATTGTTACAATTAGAAATCAAAAATATATAATCAATTTAAAAAGTTGACATTAATAAAAAAATATAATACAATAATATTGCTTTATGAAGAAGCATATTATGTATTATGGAACCGTAGCCAAGTGGTAAGGCGTGGGTCTGCAACACCCTGAGCACCAGTTCGAATCTGGTCGGTTCCTCCAGTGACGAATCTGTTCGAACTTTTCGAACATTTACGATAGATATCATCTCATATTGAGATGATTTTTTGTTTGTTAAAAAGTCATCCTTAAAAGAAAGGATGGTGTTTGTAGTGATTAAGAGTATTACACAAGAGTTAGAAATAGAAAGTAATCTTAAACAACAATTAGAATTTATATGTGAGTTTTGTCATATCAAATCTACTATTATAAATGGTAGTATTAGAAAAATTGATAAGACTAATTTATCTTACATAGAGCCACATAGAGTTATTGTTAAAGATACTACTTTTCTAGCATTTAATTATTCTAAAACTCTCTATATCGGTATTCTATCAAACTCTACTGAAATTAAAGATTTAGAAGATTATATAAAAAAGATTAAATAGTTATTTAAATATCAACTTCAACTAATACTACTTATTCTCAATATAGGGAATTTACAATCTTAAAAAAGTAATATTATAAATAGCCAATGAAAGAGGTATGCTCTAGAAATGAAGGTACATCTATGATATGTAAACGCAAGATATCGAAAATTTATAATATTGAATTTAATGAGGAGTCAGTAGTATTTAGAATTAACTAGATACCATTGTCTCCTCTTTTTTAGTAAAAAGGAGTGATTGGTTAATAAATAATGAAAAGAAAGTTGCAAGTATTTATATTTGTGTCCTTACTTAATACATAGGCAGACCAAAGAAAAAGACGATGGCTTATCATTATAAGTCATCGTTTTATAGTTTCGGTATCTATTTGTGAAATTTCTATAGATTTTAAATATTCTTTTAAAGCTTGAACCATTTTTTGATATCCTGCTTCACTCATATTGTTTGTAACAAAATTATCATGTGCATATAGTCCTCTTCTTTCGGCTAAGTGATTATCGCCAAAATCCCATATTTGATAAGTAGATTGGAATTCTGAAAAACTTTTTCCATCAGCAGCCTCAACAAAACTTTTAGCAGCATCAGTAAATGAACCACCATTTTGAAGAATCCAATTTTCAATTCCAACACCACCTAAACCACCTTGAGGTATTTCTCCACGATTAGGCTTATATGCTTCAGCTTTTTTAAGAACTTGTTTTGCTAGTAATATATTAGCAACAACATATTTATACTTTTCAGGATCATTTCTGTGAATAGTAGCAAGTCTATCTTGTAATGCCATATCAGTAGAATACGATACTTTATCTGTTTTTTCAGTAAATGTAATATCAATATCTACATTTATATCTGTATCTATTTGAACATTCTTTAATCTAAAGTCTCCAGTTCCAGTTAATTCAGAAGAATCTTCGCGACCAAAATTTCTTAATATAGTTTGCTTTAATTCGTTTAATCTAGCTGGATTTGATAATATGGTTTTATCTAATCTCATCATAAAATCAAAATCTCCATCACCAGGTTTATTTGTTCCTCTTCCTGTTGAACCGGTATCAATCAATTCTACAAATCCCTCAGTTAAATCTCCATCAATATTAGTTTTTAGATGTAATCCTAATTCTTCAAGAGAATTTTTGATAACACTATTGATTTTTTCTCTTTTAGCTTGAACTTCATAATTGCTTTGTTCTATTTGCTGTGCAAAGTATTCTGTTTCTTCTGTAATTAGATTTTCAGAGAAGGTATAATTATTCTCATCAAAATATGATAAACCACTCATTTTAGTTCTTAATTCGTCATAATTTTTTGGAGTAAATACAATTTTTCCTTCTTTATTAGCTACAGGAATATAGAAGCCATTCATAGCAATTTCTAATCCTACGCGAGGATCAAAATGTTCCATAACAATATAATTTATTTCACTAGAAGCAAATCCAGTTCTAATTCCATAATGTCCTTGTCCTAAAAGACCTGTATAGAATACTTCCATTTTAGACATATCCATTTTTGCTTCCAATGTTTCATTACTTGTTCTTGTAGTTATAAATCTATCATCATTTTTAAGCACAAACCATATAGGCCCATAACTTGAAGCAGCAGTTGCATCCATTTTTTCACTTATTGTTCCATCTGAACTCATTATCATTGAAATATCAGTATCAAGTGGAGTAGCATCACTACCTGCACTTGATCCCAAATACTCTTTTGAAACACTACCATTTTGTAAAATATTTCTTAAATATGAAATACCGCCAATTCCTTTTATAAAATCTCCTTGTTCTAATATCATATCTGAACTTGATGCATTTCTATTTTGTGAATCAGCAGTACTAACTTTTCTTTCAATATATTCTTTCGCCTGTTCTAATGTGTCAATACCAGTAAATCCGCAAAACATTCTAATAACTCTATCAGCTAAATTATAATCTAACGTACCATCAGGAGATAATTTCTTTGAAAGATCTAAAATATCTGTTAAAACATATCCAGTTGATTTGAATGTTTCATTACTCCTTTTAGCTTTCATAGTATTATTATATAAAGTTGCTAAATGACTACAAAAAGTAGTTAATTCTCTTATCTCAACTTCTCCAAGTGAATCAAATTGAATTTGACCCGCTTTTATACTTTCATATAAATTAGATCCAAATTCTATATTTTTTAAATATGCGTTGACAGATCTATTATTAGATCCAAATGATGATTTAATTAAATCAGAGAACACAGTTACTTTTTTGCTCATTGTTGATGATTTTTTTAATATTGGTGATACCATTGAACTTTTAAAATTAAATCCTTGAAAATCAGGGTGTAATATTTCAAAACAAGAATATATTTTTCCGACAGTAGGAATATTATTTCTAATAAACACATCTTCGATTTTGCTTAAACTTTCTAAAGGATTATTTGATTTCAATATTTGAGTAGCAAGTTCTTTTCTAAATGTAAATATTTCACTTGAATTTGATAATGAAAGTCTTGATAAAACTTCTGAAACGTATTCTATTTTTTCCATATCAATATTAGTTCCAAATTCCATGACATATTCTTTAAACGCTTTTTGAAGTTCTACATCTTGTATTTTAGAATATGTTGATATAACCTTCATACGATTGTAGTTTCCAGTTTTAAAATTTTCAGAATCATTAAATAGTGGAATAATCCAAGACATATTTTCCAAAAAAGCACATGCTATGTTTGTATTTTCAAATATATTTAATAATTCAGTATTATCATTAAAATCTTTTAATGTAAATGCTCTATTATAGAATTTATCTTTTATTTCTTGTGGCACATTTGCTTCTAAGAATAAAGTTGGATTATTATTTTTGAAATGACTAGGAATATTCTCATCATATTTCATATTTCCATCAATAATATTTTGTAATATCGTTTTATCAAGTTCATCAAGAAATCCATCCTGTGTAAACTCTGGATTATATAAGAAGTTTTTAAAATTATTTGCCTCATAAACTTGTTCAATATATTTTCCATATATAAGCATTACATCTAAAGCATCCGATTCACCAAAAGTTTCTTTAAGTGCATTAACAAAACTAATTTGATAATATCTAGTTCTACGACCTAAAGGTGAAGATGCAACTATACTATTTGATAAATTTTTAGGCATTATATTAACAAGCATATATTTAAATAAGCATTCTAAATCAACATTTTTTAAATAATTTCTATAAGCTGGATTTGATAAAATAAATTCTGAAGTAATAGTTCTACCATAAAAAGCTTCTTGCAATTCTTGAGGCGCATTTTTATCTAAAAACATAGATGGATACTTTTCGATTAATTTCTTTGGAATATGCGTAGGATAAGTTAATCCTTTTTCAATAATAAGTTTCTTTACAGTTTCATGAATTTTACTTTGAATTTGGTCTATGTCATCATTAATTGAAAACTTTATCTCATATTGATAGTGATCTGAAATTTTTCTATCGAAGATAATATCTAAAACATCACTATATTCAGTAATAAAATTCATAACTCCATTAAAGTCAGTTTTATTACCTAGAAATTTATAAATATTCTCATATTCATATAATGCATTACTACCTTCAACTTGTATTTCTCTATTTTTCAAACATGAACTCAAATCTTTTCCATTTAAGAATTGAATATATTCTGGATGTTCTAATAATAATTGAGGAGTAATAGATTTTGTATAAAATTTTTTTTGTAATTCTTCAGGTGCTTCTTCTGAAATAAACAACTCTGCATTTCTAACTCTGAATTCCCCTGTCATATCTCTATAATCTGGAGCTTTATCAACATAATTCCAATCACTAGGACCATATTTTATCATTCTTTTCATTGCTTCATAGAATTCATCTTTAGTATATGGTCTATCAATATAATTACCATTTTCATCTATATTCTTTTTTGTGTAAATTGTTTTATTAGAATCATGCTCATTTCCTGAATAATGTAAATACATATCAAACATTGATTTTAACATTTCACAATTATTTTTTGTAAAGAAATGGCCACATTCGTTATCAAAATCGACAATATTTTTTAATCCATATGTACCAATAAATGATAAAACATCGTAATTCAATAACTCTGAAAATGGAATTGACATATTAAAAACATAGTCTTGAGGCAAAGATTTTAATTCTTCTATTACAGGTGTTGCTTCATATTCATTAAATTCTTTTAAATATTCTTCCATTGATGAATACTTAAATATTTCTTTATATTGTTCATCTGTTAGCTTAATAGGTTGTCTATAATCTCCATATTTTCTTTTTGTATTGCTTAATATATCGTCAGTAAATTGTTTTAAATAATTATGTTTTTCCTCTTCAGAAGTGATATTAGAAATAGTATCAATAAATTTATATATATCATTATTTTCTACTATTAAAGACACTAATGTATCATAATTATTCATAAATTCTTTTAATGAACTATCTGTAATATTATTTTTATTATTCTCATCATTTAATAAACAATAGCTTAAATCTTTGTCTTTAAATAGTTTCCAATTACTAACAATATCCTTTAAATTGACTTTACCATTATTAAAGTTGCTTTTCATATTTCTTAATCTGCTTTCACTATAATCGTATGTTTCATAGTTTTCAATTGCAGGTATTTCAAACAATCTATCTGAATATATTTTAGCCATTTTTGGTGAATAATCACTTGGCTTTATTTTATCTTTTACAAGTTCATACAAAGCTTGATTAATATCTTCTATTTGTGAATCAATATGCATTAATATATCTCTAAAACTTATGTCATTATCATAAATTCTTTTATTAATTAATTCCCAATCTAATTCTTTGCATCTATCAATACCAAACTTTTCTACAATTCTTCTATCAGACTCTCTAATGCAAGAAGTTGGTATTTTATCATCTAATTGATACTCAATATATTCATTAAAAGAAAGAGTACAATTATATACTTTGTTTAAAATATGTTTTGGAACTTTTAATCTTTTCCCAAATATTTGTTTTCTTTGATATTTATAATCCATCTATTATCACCTACAATACCATTTTATCATATAATTAGATCAATTTAGCATAATTAATAAAAATTTAAATAAAAAGTGTTTATATTTAAATAGAATTGTAGCAGGATGATTATAGAAATTGATACAAATTGTATTAATTCGTAATTGTGATAGTTAAGTTGTAAACAACTTAAGCAATCGCTCCATTAAGAAATCTGTTCGAACTATTTAGTTTGAACTTGATATATAGAACAAATCGAAAGATTGCTTTTTTGTGTGTGTTGTGCATGGCATATATCTAGTTAGTGAATGTCTAATACATACGTAGGTATCAACGAAATGTTAGTGAAGCACAAAGCATCAATAGTGAAATTGAGTTTAATGGAAGTGGCTAATCGAGGAAAGATATATGTCTTACTGGGGAGGTTTTGCAAACAGTTAAGGAGAACCATATTAAGAAAACTGGTCGAAAAAGGTTATTGCAAGAAGTTAGCAGAGGTAGTAGTACTAGATAACTAGGAAGGACTGAATAATTTGTAGATTTTACTACTGAAATTGAAATAGTCTATAATCAAAATAAATACATAATTGTAACCAATAGTACTGGTAAAAATACTCATTATGTGCTAAAATAATAATGTAATTGATATTTTGAATCAATTAATTTAGAAATGTATTTTCTATAATAGTATAAAATATGATATATAAGGGGGAAGAAATATGTATTATAAATGGGGTAAACCAAATAAAGAAAATTATCAAGATGTAGTAATAAAATACTATACTTTTTTCGAGGATAATTTTGGTAAAGATATTTTAAGAAAGAATACTAAAAAACAACTTGCTAAAGAAAATTATACTAATTCATTATTATTAATGGATGATAATTTTAAAAAAACTATTTCAGTAATGTTTTCTATTTTTAATGATGAGAATATAAAATTTTTAACAATCTATAATCAAAACCATCAAAATCTAGGTTATTCAAGAGTTAATTTATGTGCTGGTGGTAATAAAAATAATGCTATAGTCGGAGAAATTGTTTTATCTGAGGCATTGGATGAACAAAGTAAATTTACAATTTATAGTGCTGTTATAAATTATTTAGAAAAATATATGAAGGCATTTAGTCCTGAAACTGAAATTCTAACTTTTGAAGTACCTCAATTGGATATGGCTTATATAAATGCAATTTCATCTTATGGTTATGCTTTAGCAAATGAATCAAATAAAGACTTAAATATAGCACATACATATTTATTTGATAAAAATATACGTGAAAAGAGAAATACAAGAACTGTTTAAAAGACAGTTTTTTTATGATAAAATTTTTATAGGGAGGAATTATGATCTATATAACTGGTGATACTCATAGAGAATTTTCAAGACTTGATAATTTAAATTATCAAAAAAAAGATGTTCTTATTATTCTTGGTGATGCAGGAATCAATTACTTTTTAAATCATTTTGATGATGTAGTAAAAGAAAGACTTAATAAACTTGGATTAATATTTTTTTGTATAAATGGTAATCACGAAGAAAGAGCGGAAAATATTAAAACTTATAAAGAAATTAATTTTTTTGATGGAATTGCTTACGCTGAAGATAAATACCCAAATTTAATATTTGCAAAATCTAGCGAAATATATACTATTGAAGGTATGAAAGTTTTAGTTATCGGAGGAGCTTATTCAATTGATAAAAATATGCGTTTAGTGTATGATTATCCATGGTTTAAATCTGAACAACTTACGAAAGAAGAAATGAATAATATTTATGAAAAAGTAAATAATAGACATTTTGATATTGTTCTTTCACATACTTGCCCATACAAATATATTCCTAGAGAAATGTTTCTTCCTTTTGTAGATCAAAGTAAAGTAGATAATTCTATGGAGTTGTTTTTAGATAAAATCGAAGAAAGTATTAGTTATGACAAATGGTACTGTGGACATTATCATACAGAAAAAGAAATAGATAAAATAGAATTTATGTATGAAAGGATTAAGAAATTTAGAAAATAGTGATTGACAAGAATTACTATTTTTTTATAATATATATGGGTTGGTGGTATTATGGAAAAATATGTTGAAATAGAAAGAAGTATCATAAAGAAATTTAGAAAAGATATATGGAGTAAGTTTATTAAAGCTATATCTGATTATGAACTTATCAAAGAAAATGATAATATTATGGTTTGTATAAGTGGTGGTAAAGATTCTTTTTTACTTGCAAAATGTATACAAGAGTTAATTAAACACGGAAAATTTCCTTTTACTGCTCATTATGTTGTAATGGATCCAGGTTATAATAAAGTTAATAGACAGTTGATTGAAAAAAATGCTAAATTACTAAATGTTCCAATAGAAATATTTGAAACTAATATTTTTGATGTAACTGCTAAAGTAGAGGGTAACCCTTGTTACTTATGTGCAAGAATGCGAAGAGGTTATCTATATAGTAAAGCAAAAGAACTTGGCTGTAATAAAATTGCTTTAGGTCATCATTTTGATGATGTAATTGAAACAACCCTTCTTTCAATGTTTTATGGTAGTGAAATCAAAACTATGATGCCAAAACTTCATTCAGATAATTTTGAAGGATTAGAACTTATCAGACCACTTTATTTAATAAAGGAATCAGCAGTGCTTGCTTGGAAAAAATATAATGAATTAACATTTATTAATTGTGCATGTAGATTTACTGAAAACTGTAGCATAGTGGATGATGGAACTAGTAAAAGAAAAGAAATGAAAAATCTTGTAGATAATCTTCGTAAAATAAATCCAAGTATTGATAATAATATATTTACTTCGATGAATAATATAAATTTAAATTGTGTTTTAGGTACTAAAAAAGATGGTAAATATACTTCATTTCTTGATAATTATGATAATAAATAGTGTAAACATTACAATAAAAGGTTTACATTTTTATTTTGGTAATAAGTGTAAATAAAAGTTTATTAATTTACTTATTATTTAAAAAGTGCTATAATTTAAACATAATGGAGGTGTGTATGAAATTCATTGAATTTAAAGATGTTACTAAAACATATAGTAATGGTATAACTGCTTGTGCTGATGTAAGTGTTCAAATTGATAAAGGCGAATTTGTTTTTGTAATTGGACTTACCGCAAGTGGAAAATCTACTTTTGTTAAAATGTTATATAGAGAAGAAAAACCAACAAAAGGTACTGTAATGGTTGGTGGAGTAAATGTTGGTAAATTAAAAAATAGAAAGGTATATAAGTTTCGTAGAAAAGTTGGTATTGTATTCCAAGACTTTAAATTATTACCTAATTTAACTGCTTATGAAAATGTTGCATTTGCTCTTGAATGTGTTGGTGATAAAGGTGTTGATATAAGACCAAAAGTCTTAAAGGCATTAGAAAGAGTTGGTTTAAAGGATAAAGTAAGAAGTTTTCCTAAGGAACTTTCTGGTGGTGAGCAACAAAGGGTATGTATAGCAAGGGCTATTGTAAATGAACCTAAACTTTTAGTTTGTGATGAACCTACAGGAAACTTAGATCCAATGACAAGTAAAGAAATTATGGATGTAATTTCAAATATTAATAAGGATTTAGGAACAACTGTTATAATGGCAACTCATGATAAAGAAATTGTTAATAGGATGAAAAAAAGAGTTTTAGTAATTAACAATGGTATGCTTGTTGGTGATTATAAGAAAGGAAGTTATAAGAGTGAAAGCGATTAGAATTTTTGGAAGAAGTATAAGAGATGCATTTAAAAGTATAACTCGTAATTTTTCACTTTCAATGGCAAGTATTCTTTGTGATATGATAACTCTTATTATCGTTTCTGTAGCAATTATTATCGCAGTAAATGTAAATAATGCCACAAGGTCAATTGAAAAAGAAATGAATATTGTAGTTTATATTAATAAAAATGCAAGTGAAGAAGATAGTAATAATGCGTATTTAGAAATTAAAAATATTAAAGGGGTAAGTAAAGTAACTTATAAAAGTAAAGAAGAATGGAAAACTCAAATGAGTGAATACTCTGATACATTTTCAACAATGCTTAATTATTTAACTGAAAATCCTTTGATGGATAGTTGTACTGTGTATGTTGATGATATTAAAAATATTTCTAATGTAGCTGATGAAATTAAAAAAGTACCAAATATTCAAACAGTAAAATTTGGTGAAACTATGGTTGAGGAAGTAGTATCTGCTTTTGATATTATTCAAAAGGTTACAATTGGAATTGTTATTGCTCTTATTGTAGTTACAGCATTCTTAATTTCAAACACAATTAAATTAACAATTTATTCACGTAAAAATGAAATTGAAATAATGCGTCTTGTTGGAGCAAGTAATACCGCAATTAAATTACCATTTTTATTCGAAGGATTATTTTTAGGTATAATTGGTTCAATAATTCCTGTATGTATAACAATTTATGGTTATGTTATTTTATTTAATACAATGCATGGTTATATGTTTACTGAGACACTTAATTTAATTAAACCATATAATTTTGTGTTCTATGTATCTGGTGTAATTGTTTTAATCGGTGCTATTGTTGGTATGTTTGGTAGTGCAAACTCAGTAAGGAAGTATTTGAAGATATGATGAAAAAAGTAGTAAAAATATTTAGTATAATTGCTATATTATGCATGTTTTCAAATGTTAATGCTGCAGCTAATACATTAAGAGATTTAAAAAATGAACTTCAGGCGTTAATTAATGAAAAAAATGCTAATGATGCTCAAAAAAATAAAACTCAAAGTGAAATTAATGCAGAAAATAATCGTATATCAAATGCTCATAATGAAGTTGAACAAGCTGAAAATGATATAGCTACTGCAAAAGCACAAATTGAATCCTCTACTAAAGAAATAGAAAATACGAAAGCAAAAAGTGAAGAATTACTTGCATTTTATCAAATTGTAAGTAGTGATAATACCTTTTTAGATTATGTAGGAGGAGCCTCTACAGCAACAGATGTTGTTATGAGAGCGGATGCTATAAGTCAAATTATTTCATATACACAAAATGAACTTAAAAAGATGGAAAGTTTAATCGAGGAAAATGAAGGTTTACAAGTTAGTCTAGTAAAAAAACAAAACGATTTGAATGAAAAAATTAAAATATATGAAAATAGTTTGGCATCATTAAAAAATGATTTATCTTCTTTAGTTGAGGTTACACTTGATATTTCACAGCAAATTAGTGCTCAACAAAAACTTATTAAATACTATGAAGATTTAGGTTGTAAAGATGATCAATTATTATCCTCTTGTATAAATGTTGCAAATAGTGCTCAATTTTTAAGACCTACTGTAAGAGGTTATGTTTCTTCAGGGTTTGGATGGCGTTCATTTTATTTAAATGGTAGACCTTATTCTGATTTCCATCCAGCAAATGATATTGCGGGTAATGCTGGAGGAACACCTGTATATGCTACTGCAGCAGGTACTGTAGCAGCTGTTATAAGTAGAGCAAAATGTGGAGGTAACCAAGTTTATATTCACGTTAGAGTTAAAGGAATTGCATATACATTAACATATGCTCATTTAAAAGATGTTTATGTTAAAGTTGGAGATACTGTTACCCAACAGACTGTAATTGGTTCAGTTGGTGGTGGAGGAAGTACTCTAAAAGTAAATGGTGGTTGGGATACATGTTCTACAGGCTGGCATTTACATTACGGTGTTACAAAAGGATTTTATTTAGGAGGAGGACCCGAAGGCTATTCAAGTTATAGTAAATATGTTGCAAATAGTTTTCAACCTCCAGCACTTCCTGCTTATGGTGTATGGTTCTATTCAAGGTATTAAATTATGAAATATATAATGATTCTTTGCTTAATCATATCATTATGTGGATGTAATCAAAAAGAAGACTTTAATAAAACTGTTTCAAATAATAATGAAGTAGTTGTTCCTAAAGAGCCTGAATATGAAGATACTAATCCTATTAAATTATCAATTTATGCTGATAATGATATGAAAGTAAGTGAAACTTTATCTTATAATTGGGTGCTAAAAAAGGATATAACAGTTTTAAACATTTTCCTAACCGAAGAAGAAAAAGTAACTGGTTCATATTATAAAGAAATATGGAATAAATATACAACTTTTGAATATGAAAATCTAAATTATAAATTAGGTTGGGAAATTTCCTTTGAGGTAAATGGCGAAAAAATACATAAGACTATTTTAAAACCATCAGATTCAGAAAGTTTCTATAACTATTTAGAAATATATTTGTATGATGGTGTACATCATGAATATGGAGAGTGGTATTCACATTTATTAGATAATGAAATAACTGATAATACATTAATTACTTCGATGAAATTAACATGTGGAAGCGATTATAAAAATATTACCTCAGATATCTATGTTAAAGCATTTTCTTATCTAACAAATAATGATTTTGATGAAAATGGTTATTATCGTGGTAAAAGTTATGATGAAGTAACAATAAAAAATCTGTCTATGTGACAGTTTTTTTAATAAAAGTATTTGTTATCTAAAAAAATCGTGATATAATTTAAATAAGAATAAGGAGTAAAATGTGAAAGATATTAATAATGATATTTTAATAGATACAAATGATTATGAAGAACAAAAAAAGTTATTATCTGATGAAAAAAAAGAAAATCAATCTATAAAAAAAGATATAATTAAATCTTTTATCTTTTTACTTGTAATAATTTTAATTATAATTACTGCTTATT
>ERZ772867.3467-NODE-3467-length-13127-cov-3.078182_pt1 | contig 13127 bp, 9 predicted proteins | sample MGYA00511341_ERZ772867 | MGnify/ENA primary metagenome ERZ772867 (study PRJEB29015, sample SAMEA2737707) | human gut metagenome | biome: human gut; feature: human-associated habitat; material: faeces | place: China | collected 2012 ... | reverse complement strand
GGTACGGGAATTGAAAAGCTGGTAAATATCCCTTCGATATACACCTTTGCAGTTATTTATTTTATTATTCTTTGCAATTTAAAACGTTCAAAGCATAAGATTCTTTCAGTAGCATATATGGCATTGACTCTTTATGTTCTCTATTCGGCACAGATGTCGCTACCGTTGCTTCTTACAATAATAATAACACTTTATATCATAATCGTAAAAACAGTAGACATCAAAAAAATTCTTCTTTTTTCCGTTATATTCTGCCTGTTCTTCATGGTTCTTTTGCCGACGGGATTAAACTGGATATTAAAAAACAGTTTTTTCCCCATAGAGGTTACAAAACGCTTGCAGGATATTTATGACATTTTCTTCAGGGATGCCTCCTTTGCCGATATAATTAATGAATACGGAAGTGGAGGCGTCGGGAAAAACTATACAAGCACACAGGGCAGACTTACGCACTATATTGAAAGCTTCCGTGCAATGGGACACAATTTCTTCCTTGGAGAGCTGACGCCGAATAAGTTTAAAAACGGCGGTCACTCAACATGGATCGATTATATTGCGAAATTCGGCTTTACAATATTTGTATACTACTATTCTCTTATTATTCATTCAGCTAATCAATTCAAGAAAAATGATTATGAAGGTAAAAAGATCTTGATTGCCGTCAGCATTTTTTACCTGATTTCAGGACTGCTCAATTCCTTCCAGATTGTCCTTTTCACGATGCATATGTTTATAATTGTCCCGTATTTTTATGAATTACTGATTGACAACAACTTTATTATAAAAAGGAGGCCGCTTATAAAATGAAAGTTTTATGGATAACCAACAGACCTATCGCAGCCGCAGAGCGCAAATTCAATGTTAAAGCCATCAGCGGAACATGGATGGAGCCGACATTGCTCGGCCTCGAAAAAACCGACGGTATAGAGATTTCCGTTGCAACCGTTGCCCCTGTCAATGCAGTTGAACATTTTGAAGAAGACAATATTACATATTACCTCGTTCCGCAGGACAACAAAAGAACTTACAGATATGATGACCCTGCACATATCAAACAGTGGGAACAGGTGATTGACGAAGCTAAGCCGGATATAATCATGCAGTGGGGCACCGAATATGCTCACGGACTGTGCGCACTCAGAATTGCAAAAGAAAAGGGTATCCCCTCTGTTACCGAAATGCAAGGTGTAATGGAATCCATTGAATACTATTACCTGAGCAACATGACGAGATCTCAAATTAAAAAAGCCTATTCACTGAGAAATTTTATTAAGCATGACGGACTTTATGACGAGCAAAAGTTTTTCGGCAAAAAAGCAGAAATAGAAAAGCAGATGCTTAATTATTCGGAAAATATTATTATTGAAAATGACTGGGCAACAGCTCATTGCAGATATATCAATCCCAATGCCAAGCTTTTTGTTCATCATCTTAACATTGATGAAATATTTTTTAAAAAGAATTGGTCGCTTGAAACTTGCGAAAAGCATTCGATTTTCACTTGTGCTTCCGCTTATCCTCTTAAAGGTCTGCACGTCCTTCTTGAGGCTCTCGCAATCGTAAAAAGAAGTGTGCCTGATGTTAAGCTTTATGCACCGGGATTTCAGGATCCCTTCTCAAAAACCGATTTCAAATCCAAATTCAGACAGCAGGGATATGAAAAATATCTTATGTATCTTATCACCAAGCTCGGCATCAGAGACAACGTTGTTTTCACGGGCAGACTGACTCAACAGCAAATGGCAGAAAGAATGGAGCAATCGCACGTTATGGTCGTTCCTTCGGCAATTGAAAATCACAGTTCTACACTCAGAGAGGCTATGGCAGTCGGTGTTCCGAGCATAGCAAGCTATGTCGGCGGAATTCCCGAAACAATTGAGCACGGTAAGAACGGATTCCTTTTCCGCCACGAGGAATATATTCAGCTTGCCGATTTTATTCTCAGGCTTTTCAATGACGATGAAAAAGCAAAGCTTTTCAGTCAAAACGGAAAGAATTATATCAGACCGTATCTTGATATAAACAAATCGACCGAACAGCTTGTTGAAATATACAAAGAAATTGCGGGAGGCCGTTAAATTATGAAACCGTTGCCGATAATCTTTGTCCATACGGGCAACAGCAACATTATTTCCTATGCTCTCAATCAGGCGAGAAAATTCAATCCCGATTCTGAGATTATCTTGCTCGGAGATGAGAGCAACAGTTGGGTTCAAAAGCATGGATTCAGACATTTTAACGTCTCGGATTACTACGGAATGGCGGAAAAATTTAACGATGTTTATGTTCACATGAGCCCGAATCCGATCGGCTATGAACGCTTCTGCTTTCAGCGCTGGATGGTCATAAAGGAGTTTCTTGATTCCTGCGAGGAAATTGACAGGTTTGTTTACCTTGATACCGACGTGCTTCTTTACAGCAACGTCACAGATTACTGCGAAAAATATCTTGGCGGAATCGACATAACCGTTTGTAAGGATCAGGGTCCGCAATACACATTTTTAACAAGAAAAAGTATCGGCGAGCTCGCCGATTATATGCTTGAGAGTTACGCCGATTCGGACAAACTTGAAAAAATCAAAAATTACTATAACGACTATTTCATAAAAGGCAATCGGTACGGCGGAATATGCGATATGACGCTTTTTGAATGGTTTGCAAAATCAAGAAACTATTTTGACACCAATCAAATTGTTGATAACGGACTGTTTGATAATTCCGTTAACAGATCCGAGAGCTTTGAACTAAAAAACAAAATTAAAAAAATCATAATTAAAGACGGCAAGGCCTATGGCACAAAGAGGGGACAAAGCGAGCTTATAACATTTTACGGACTTCATTTTCAGGGCAAAGCCAAATGGTTTATGTATAAATATTACACAGGCGACCCGACAAAGGTGCGTTCAAAAGCCAAAAGCTTCGTTGCCGAAAAAGGATATTTTATCAAGGTTTGTTTATGGAGCCTTGTCGGAAAATTAAAGCTGAAAAGTATAATAAAAAGAGTATTCAAAATCACCAAACCGAGTGTTTAACTTCGGAATTATTATGAGGTGGATTTAATGAAGGTTGTATTTATATCAAATTTTATAAATCATCATCAGCTTCCGTTTTCAAAGGAAATGATAAAGCTGATCGGTGACGGTTACCGCTTTATAGCAACCGAACCGATAGCACAGGAACGTCTTGATCTCGGCTATGAGGATATGAACCGTAAATACAATTTTGTTGTCTGCACCTATGACGGGGAGGAGCAAAATGAGCTTGCAAAAAAGCTCATTGACGACGCCGATATCGTGATACAAGGCGGCTCATCAACCGAGTGGATAAAAAATCGGCTTGAAAACACCGATAAAATAACATTCCGCTATTCCGAACGGCTTTTTAAGCTTGGATACATTAGGCTTCTTGACCCGCGAGTTCTCAGAAATTCTTATAATTATCATACAAAATATGCAAATAAAAACTTTTATCTGCTTTGTGCCGGTGCTTATGTCGCCGGAGACTGTCGGATAATACACGCATATCCCGATAAAATGTTCAAATGGGGATATTTTCCCGAAATAATCAAATATGAAAGCATTGACACTCTGCTTTCCGAAAAAGAAACGAACAGCCTCATGTGGGCAGGACGTTTCATCGACTGGAAGCACAGTGAACATGCAATTGAAATGGCCAAAAGACTGAAAATAGATGAAATTCAGTTCAAGCTCACGATGGTCGGAACTGGTCCGCTTCTTTCACAAATGAAAGAGGAAGTCTGCAAAAGCGGACTTGATGATTGCGTAGAATTTACAGGTGCGCTCTCCCCCGTTGAGGTTCGCAGACTGATGGAAAAATCATCAATTTATCTGTTCACAAGCGACTATAACGAGGGCTGGGGCGCAGTTCTCAATGAGGCAATGAACAGCGGCTGTGCCGTGCTTGCTAATCATGCCATTGGTGCGGTTCCGTTTATGATGAAGGACGGCTTAAACGGCAGAGTATATCAGAACGGCAGGCTTGATGAGATGTATTCTCTGCTTCGCTCAATGACAGACGATCCCGAGCTTTGCAAAAAATACGGTAAAGAAGCATATAAAACCGTTTGCGAAAGCTGGACGCCGCAGGAGGCGGCAAAGCGCTTGGTCAGTCTGTCCGAAGCCCTGCTGAACGGCAAGGATCCCAAAGCGCTTTACAGCGACGGTCCATGCAGCGTTGCTGTTCCGATTGCCCAATCAAAACAATACAAGCAAATTAAAGGAGCTTTCTGAATATGAAAAAAATCACCATGGGCGGCTATACGGGTCGCGAAAACAGAGGATGTGAAGCAATTGCAAAATCCACCTCTGCTATGTTCAGAAAAAAGGACGTAAAAACCGCTCTTGCGTTCAGAACCGAGTACGAGTTCAAGGAGAATTCCTCACATAAATATTTTGACGAGCTTCTAATGTACCGCAAATGCGACAGCAAGCCGGAATTATATTTTAAAGCCGGGTGGAACAAGCTTTTTCACAACACTTTCCCATATGAAAAGATTAAACAGGGTGAGCTTTTGAATTCCGCGGTCGGCAACACAATGGTTCATATCGGCGGAGATACATATTGCTACGGTGTTTCTCTTGAAAACGAATCGCTGATTCATTGGTGCAAAAAGTTGAATATCCCGGTTGTTTTGTGGGCGGCATCAATTGAAGAATGCTCCGTAACCAATGAGAGAATTATGAACACTCTCAAAAAATATGATAAGCTTTATATCAGGGAAAAACTGACATATGACATACTTTTGAATTCGGGCTTTGACAAGGACAAGCTTTTTTTGACTGCCGATCCGGCATTTACTCTTGAGCCGGAATTTGCCGAAACAGATGAAGAATGGTGGCAAAACGGAGCCGTGGGAATCAATATCAGCCCGATTGCCATGGAGGAGAATCCGAACCACATGCTTGCGGTAGACGGATGTTTAAAAATTATTGAAGATGTTCTTTCAACCACACGAATGAACATTATGCTCGTTCCGCATGTTTATATGAATGACTTCAAGGAGCGTGACTACGAACCTCTCAACATGATAAAGGAAAGGTATGCCGACAATGACCGCGTAAGAATTTTGAAAGCCGACTACAGCAGCAGTCAGCTTAAATATATTATTTCAAAATGCTCACTGTTTGTTGCCGCAAGGACCCATGCCTCAATTGCAGCTTATTCGAGCCTTGTGCCAACGCTTGTTCTCGGATATTCGGTCAAGGCAAAAGGAATTGCAACCGATCTTTTCGGTGATTACAAGCACTACGTTCTTCCTGTTCAGGAGCTGAAGTCCCCCGACGAAATATTTAACGAATTCAAGTGGATTCAGCAAAACAGAGACACTATTCGAGCAAGACTGGAAACGGTTATCCCCGAATATAAAAAGAAGGCGGAAAGTGCCGCCGATGATCTCATTTCATGCAGCAAAGGATAAAATATGAAACCGATTAAAACGCCGAAAAACTGTACGGGCTGCGCTGCTTGCTCAGCCGTATGCGCTCATAATGCAATCTCTCTTTGCACGGATAAAGAGGGCTTTCGTTACCCACAGGTTGATTTCTCGCTTTGCACCGAGTGCGGAGCGTGCGCTTCGGTATGTCCGGTTTTAAATGAAAGCAGCCGTTCAAAGGCTTCAAAAATATACGCAGTAAGAACAACCGACAACTCGGTTCGCATGAACAGCTCCTCGGGCGGATTTTTCTCGGTTCTCGCTTCAAAAATCATTGCCGACGGAGGAATTGTTTACGGTGCGGCATTTTCACCGGATTATAAATCCGTGAAACACATCGGGATTGAAAATCCGAAGGATATTTGCAAGCTGCGCGGCTCGAAATACGTTCAGTGTGAAAACGGCAAAGAGTTATTCCCGGAGATAAAGAAGGAGCTTCTTTCAAACCGTACCGTTTTATTTTCGGGAACTCCGTGTCAGGTTGAGGGAATTAAAAGTTATTTAAAAAAGGACTATAATAATCTGATAACCGTTGATATGGTTTGCCACGGTGTGCCCTCCCCTTCGGTCTGGAGAGCTTATATCTCGGAGCTTGAGAAAGAGAATGATTCGGCGGTTCAAAGCGTCAGCTTCCGTGATAAAGTATCGGGCTGGAAAAAGTATTCTTTTTCTGTTGATTTTATAAACGGTAAGCGTTTTACTCAAATTGTAACCGAGAACCCATACATGAGGTCGTTTGTGCGAAGTGTTACGATTCGCAAAAGCTGCTATAGCTGCCCGTTTCGCAGGCTTGAACGTGTCTCGGATTTCACCATGGCTGATTTTTGGGGCTGTGAAAAAGTAACGCCTCAAATGAATGATAACACAGGAATAACGCTTGCCTTTGTCAACAGTGAGAAGGGCGAAAAGCTTTTCGGCACACTTTCGGATATTGAGTTTTCTCAGGTCAGTGAAAATAATGCGCTTCGTGAAAACCGTTCAATGTATATTCAAACTGATTACAATTTCAACAGAAATTTTTTCTTTGATAATTTTGACGATTCGTCGGCAACGGAGCTTTTAATGACTGCGGCAAACCGTCAAACATTGCTGACAAGAGCGGTCGGCAAATATCGTCGAATTAAGCAAAAGATCGGAGACTCAAAATGAATCGCAGAGGCAAGGGAATAGCAATATCATATATCTACACAATTCTTAACACCGTCATCGGCTTTTTTATGTCTGCATTTGTCCTGAGAATGCTCGGCAAAACCGATTACGGCGTTTATCAGACCATGACATCTTTTCTTACATATCTGACCCTGTTTGAATTCGGTACAGGTACGATAATGACAAGAAACATTTCTCTGTGTAAAAAAGATGATTCTGACAGCGATGAGCTAAAGAAAAATATCTCCACCGTTTGGACAACAACATGTATTCTTTCGTCGTTCATATGTATCGGTGTATTCATATTCTATCTTTTGATCGGCACAATATATCATAAGTCTCTTACTCCCGAGCAAATAGAAACAGGAAAAATTATTTTTCTCATATCTGCCGTGAAGCTCGTTTTCAATTTCCTTGTGCAGACCCTTAACGGGGTTGTTCTCGGTTTTGAAAGATACAGCCTTGGCTCTGTTGTTTCCCTTTCATATCTAATCGCACGTTCGATTATTGTTGTTGCTCTGCTGCTTGTGAGTCACAGTGCCATAGTTCTTGTTACCATTGACACCGTACTCACAATTTGCAGCTTCATTTTCACAATTTTCTACTGTATAATAAAACTAAAGGTTAAATTTACCTTCAAATACTTTAATAAGGGTATTTTCCGCCAGATTCTTCCGCTGGCTCTCGCCATGTTCCTGCAAACAATTGTCAACATGGCTAATAACAACGTTGATAAATTCGTAATCGGTATTGCAATGTCACCCGAAGCGGTATCGGTTTACTCCGTTGCGATGTATATTTTTTCAACGTTTTCCGCATTGACAACCATGCCTATTTCAATGTATATGCCGCAGGTTGCCAAGGATATGCGAAACGGCAAGGATGGTTCAGAACTCACAAAAACCCTTGTTCAGCCCTGCAGGCTTGTTGTAATCGTCGGAGGATTGGTTCTTTTCGGTTTTATTGCAGTCGGCCGTCCGTTCATCTCGATAGTTTACGGCACGGATTATCTCGACGCATGGATTATAGCCATTACGATAATGGTTCCGATGTTTATAAATATGTCAAACGGAATTATCGTTAACATTCTCGACGTCCTGCGTAAAAGGCATGTCCGCTCATTATGTCTCGGCGTAACGGCTGTCGGCAATATTCTTCTGACAATTTGGTGGATAAAATACTGGGGCATGTTCGGTGCGGCGGCGGCAACGGCGGTTTTCACAATCATCGGTCAAATCATACTGATGAACATTTACTATAAAAAAGCCATTCACATTGACGTAATGTTTCTTTTCGGTCAATCATTTAAAGGAATTCTGCCAAGCATGATCATTTCCTGTCTCGGAAGCGCAGCCGTTTCTTATTTCATTCATAACAGCTTCCTTTCCCTTTTGGCCGGAGGAGTTACATTCTGCGTGATTCTCGCCGTTTGTATGCTTACCTTTGGCGCAAACAAAGCCGAAAAAGAGCTATTCTTCGGTAGAATTCATAAGCTTAAATCAAGAATCAGTAAGACGTAAAAGAACCGTAGGAGGTAACCTATGTCCGATAACGTTTTTTCAAACAAACTGACAAATACGGCTATGGTGTCGCTGTTTTTGCAGCAGTCTCTCATGGATTCGCAGGCGGATTTTGACCGCTCGGTAAGCAATCCGAATTTTCCGCATTGGGACTGCATTGTAATAACGGCAAGCAACACCGCACAAGCCGACGGATACCGCAAGCAAATAGAATACAGACGCTCCGTCGGCAGAGTTTCGCCTTATACCGATTTTCTTGTTGTTTCGGACAGGGAAAATAAGCGTGTCGGCTCGGCAGGCTCCACGCTCTCCGTTATCCGTGAATTAAAGAGACTGTACGGCAATTTGTCGAGCAAAAGAATTATGGTTATCCATGCAGGCGGCAACAGCTCGAGAACTCCGCAATACAGCGCTCTCGGTAAGCTTTTCAGCCCAATTCCGACCTCGTTCGGCGGTTTGCCGGCAACGCTTTTTGATATGTTCATGGTTTCCATGGCAAGTATTCCCGGACGCCTGAAAAACGGTATGCTTCTTCTTTCCGGCGATGTTACTCTGCTTTTCAATCCGCTTATGTGCGATTTCGGATCCTCGAATGCCGCTGTTATCAGCTTTAAAGAGGACTCGGAAGTTGCAACGAATCACGGGGTATACCTCAAAAGCGAACGTGGCAATGTCAAAAAGTTTCTTCACAAACAGACCCTTGAAATTCTCAAAGCAGAGGGTGCGGTTGACGAGAGAAACAAGTGCAGCATCGACACGGGAGCGTTGTGGCTCAGCCCGAATATTCTTGAAAAGCTTTACGGGACGGTTGATACCGACGAGAAATACGATATCATGGTTAATGACAGAGCAAGGCTTTCACTTTACGGCGATATAGCCTACTGCCTTGCCGAAGAATCCGACCTTGAAAACTTTTTAACTCAGAGTCCCGAGGGTAGCTTCTGCGATGAGCTGACAGCGGCAAGGACAGCACTTTGGTCGGCAATCGGTCAATATAATATGAAGCTGCTCAACCTCTCCCCTGCACGTTTCATTCATTTCGGCTCAATCCCGGAAATTATGAAGCTGATGAATAAGGGTGTTGAGGAATACAGCTCTCTCGGCTGGAAAAAACAAATCAACAGCAGCATTTCCGACCCTGACATTGCAGCATATAATTCCGTTCGCTCAGAGGGTGCCGTTATCGGCGACGGTTCTTATCTTGAAGTTTCATATATTCATTCCAAAGCCGTTGTAGGAAAGAACTGCTATATCAGCTTTATCGACCTTCACGACGAGATTATTCCGGATAATGTGCTTATCCATGGCTTGAAGCAGACTGACGGTTGTTTTGTCTGCCGAATAATGGATATACATGACAATCCGAAAAAAGGCATGATTTTCGGTCGAGATCTTGAGGAAATTGCCGATAGACTTTCTCTGCACACAAGCGATTTGTGGGATGACGGCGACGAGCACACCCTTTGGAACGCAAAGCTTTATCCGGAATGCAAGACTGTTAATGAGGCTGTTAATGCGGCACTCAACCTTTATGATATAATTGTAAATGAGTCAAAAATTACCGGAGCATGGCTGAAATCAGCAAAAAAATCTCTCTGCTCGGGCTTCAACGATGCCGATCCTGACGCTGTGATAGACTGGACAAAGCGTATGGAGGAGCTTGTCAGAATGGACGAATTCAAGAACTACATTCTTGAAGGCAAGCCCGCAAGTAAATGCTTTGGAATTCTCAAAGCAGATAAACTCACCGCTATTCAGTCTCAGTGGCTCGAAAAGGAATTTAACAAGCTCGACACCTCAAGTCTTCCGGATTTTTCATATGCCATAAGGCTCTACTACTACCTCGGAACAGTATTCAATGATGAAAAATACATTGCCAAATGCTTTAAGCTGATTGCGGATACAGTTCTGAGCAGCACAATGAAGGAGCTCCGTTTTAACTCAGAATGTAAAATTGAAGAAAACGAAACGGTAGTCAAGCTTCCGCTTCGTGTCAATTGGGGCGGAGGCTGGACAGACACCTGCCCGCATTGCCTTGAGCACGGCGGCGTAGTTCTAAATGCCGCCATCTCGCTCAACGGCGAACTGCCTGTTGAGGTCAGACTTGTTAAGATTTCCGAACACAAAATTGTGTTTGACAGCCGCGATATGGACGTTCACGGCGAATTTGACAAAATAGAACCCTTACAGAATACGGGGGATCCTTTTGACCCGTTTGCGCTTCAAAAGGCGTGCCTGCTTGCCTGCGGAATAATTCCGAAATCCGGCGGCAGCCTTGACGATGTTCTCAGCCGTCTCGGCGGCGGATTTGAGATGCCCTCGGAAGTAACGAATGTTCCCAAAGGCTCGGGACTCGGTACATCTTCGATTCTTTCGGCTGCAGCGGTCAAAGCAGTTTTCGAGTTCATGCACATTGAATATGATGATGACAAGCTTTATTCAACTGTCCTCGCGATGGAGCAGATCATGTCCACGGGCGGCGGCTGGCAGGATCAGGTCGGCGGCATAACCCCAGGAATTAAATTCATAACCTCCGATTCAGGGATCGAGCAAAAAATCAACGTTGATCATGTAATTCTGAGCGAGAGCACAAAAAAAGAGCTTTCCGAGCGCTTTGCTGTGATTTACACAGGTCAGCGACGTTTGGCAAGAAATCTGTTGCGTGATGTTGTCGGCAGTTACGTTGGCAATGAGCCGAGAAGTCTTGAAGCTCACCGCAATATTCAAAAAGTTGCGGCTCTCATGCGTTTTGCGCTTGAGCGAGGCGATATAGACGAATTTGCAAGCCTTTTAAATGCTCATTGGGGGCTGTCCAAAATGATTGACGGCGGCAGCACTAACACTCTTATTGATCAAATAATCATGACTGTAGATGACCTCACCGATGCAAAGATGATATGCGGCGCAGGCGGCGGCGGATTCTTGCAAGTAATACTGAAAAAAGGAATTTCAAAGGACGATATTCATAAGCGTCTCAAGGATGTTTTCCAAGACTTTGACGTTGATATCTGGCAAAGCGATTTTGTCTTTTAGAATGAATCAACAACCTCCCAAGGTTTCACTACACCTTAGGAGGTTGTTTTTATATTTAAGGCTTATTTATTCAGCAAATCATTGTACTGATAAGCTCTTACATAGTCTACAATATAATCCGCCGGAGCGCTGTCGGCATCTCTGTCCAAGGGAACTGCGTTCTCGCCCCACATCTCAACCGAGAGAATAAGATAGAGCGGATTTTGGCATACCCCGCCGGCATTTGAGCGACAGTATTCCTTGCCGTTGACATAGAAAATATACTCGTTTTCGTTCCATTCCAAGCCGTATGTATTGAACTCCTCATACGGATTGTTACCGATGACATATGCCTTCTTCGCTTTGCCGGTCTGATGAGCTTCGTCATAGCCGTCCCAATGAAGATTACTCTGAATGACATTTGAGATACGTTTTCCGTAGCTGAAGCTTTCCATTATATCAACCTCTGTGCCGTCACGACCCGAGCCGTCAACCGTGTAAACATTTTCATTCATCATCCAGAACGCGCTCCAGATATCGGCACCCTTTGGAAGAATACAGCGACATTCAAAATAGCCAAACTTTTGCGAAAAGCCGTTTGGCGCATCGGAATCGGTATCGAGACCTGCCGTGTACCAGCCTGCACCCGTGCCGCCCATACCGTCAGGGAGATATCTAAGCGGAATAATGAGCTTTCCGTTCTCAGTATAAGCCATATAATTGTTCCAATATGAGCCTTTGCGAACTGATGATTTGTCACCATAGGTATAGTGTCCCGACCAAACACTGCGGTCAAGCTCGTCCTCAAATTCATCCTCAAAGGTGAGCGTAAATTTTGACATATCAACCTTTTTTGTCGGATTTGGGATTGTCGGCTGATTGACTGCAAAGGCTATCAGTGAAATCAGCGTAATTACACCCGAAAGAAGTTTGCACAATAATGCTTTCATCAAAATTAACTCCTTTTTTTTCATTATACCATATTTTTTTCTTTTTCAATATAAAAAAATCCGCCCATATGACGGATTCCGATTATTATTAAAATAATTTTGAATCAAGTGTGCCTTCCTTAACCTGAACGATGTGTGCATTATTTCCGGATCCACGCTATTTGAAGCAATCTGTTTTTTCGACAGACTTCATTTCAACATCTTTGTTTCCGCCCTTCGCCAGAATCTGCCACTTTATAAAGAACGGAAACATAAGCGGAATAATCTTTTTCTTTGAAGCACAGTTCCAAATTTCGGCTGCGAAAAAAGTGCAGTTAAAATAAAAATCCCAATAATTCCACTGTTTGATTCTATCGCTCACCTTAATAAACTGCTTCTTGGTAAGCTCGGTTTTGAGCCAACTCTTGTTTTTAAGCCCCCACTTATTTGCACAGTAAGCCTCAACATTATAATATAATCCGCCGCCGTCGGAGCGGCTGAGTAAAAACGTTCCCATCGAAACGCCACAGTCGGGCTTCAAATCATAGCAGCCGACCTTGAGGTCACATTCTGCCGTATTTTCAATATAAATCCATGCGTGACCAAGTCCGACCTGCTGAGTGCAGATATACATGACGGCAATCTTATCGCTGTCATTATAGTCATCAAATATCTTTGACGGTTCGGTAGTTGGTTCGGTAGTTGGTTCCGTGGTTGGCTCTGTAGTAGGTTCCGTAGTCGGCTCATCCGTCGTGGGCTCCGTTGTGGTTTCGCCCGTTGTTTCCTCGTCGCCGGTTGTTGTACCGGTCAAAAGCTCGGTTATCTCCGTTATCACACCGTTGATGCCGGAATCTGAAAAACCGGCAAACGTCGGCACCGAAAGAACCGTAAGAATAACAGAAATAACCTGAATCAACTGTTTTTTCATTTTATCATCTCTTTTTCATAATTATGTATTTATTATACAGTATAATTCATTATTGTCAATATTATTTATTATAATTTAATAATATTTTTATTTATTTTTGAACATTCTCTTTCTCGCTCAGCGTCGAAAACAGCGTA
>ERZ772867.3459-NODE-3459-length-13143-cov-2.403194_pt1 | contig 13143 bp, 20 predicted proteins | sample MGYA00511341_ERZ772867 | MGnify/ENA primary metagenome ERZ772867 (study PRJEB29015, sample SAMEA2737707) | human gut metagenome | biome: human gut; feature: human-associated habitat; material: faeces | place: China | collected 2012 ... | reverse complement strand
GAATATCTAAGAGTTTATTTATAGATTATTGTAATGGAAAGTACAGAAAGGAGAAAAAACATGAAACAAAAAGAGTATCAAAAACTATTAGAACTGGTGTGCAATAAACAAGACAGCTTATTGGCACATGGATTGTGGGATAGTGAAGAATATAAGCAAATGGAACGATTAAAAGTCAAATTAAAGAAAAAAGTAAAGAAAACTAAGTAAATTGGAGGTAAAACAGTATGAAAAAATATGAATTGACTGATGAAACAATAGAGGTGTATGGAACAGCATTACACAGAATTAAAGCTCTAAAAGATTTTGGTAATGTAAAAAAAGGAGAGCTTGGAGGTTATGTTGAAAGCGAACACAATTTATCTCAAGAAGGTAACTGTTGGGTGTGCGGTAATGCAGAGGTGTATGATAATGCAGAGGTGTATGATAATGCAAAGGTGTACGGCAAGGCAAGGGTGTGCGACAATGCAAAGGTGTGCGGTAATGCAGACTATATAACAATAAAAGGATTAGGTTCAAAATATAGAAATACAACCATTTTCAGAACAAAGGAAAATATAGCTGTTAAATGCGGTTGCTTTTACGGAACATTAGCCGAATTTGTTGACAAGGTAAAAGAAACACACGGTAATAGTAAGTTTGCCAAAGAATATCTTGCGTTAATTGATTTGGTAAAAATCCACTTCGAATTGGAGGATAAATAATATGGGTGAAGTATTGATGCTATTGGTTGCAATGATTGTTGGATTTGCCGGCGGTGTAGGTGTGTTTGCTTTGATTCTTAATTGTTGTAATGACAACGATGAAAAATCTGTTTCAACGGAGATAGACGATTTTGGTCAAAGCGCAGAAGTATGTGCTGAAAGTTTTAGAGGTTTGTCAAATGCTTTCAAAACAATGGGAGAAAGTATTAATAAGGGATATACAAGGTACATCGGAAGCAGCGATAAGATGACCGAACAAGAATTTAAAGAAGCGTTAAAAATGAAAAATAAAAAAGGAGAATATTAATGATGAAAGAAATAAGCAAATCTAATGTTTTTGAAGTATCTATTAACGAAAAAGATAAAAAGAAAATAAACGGTGGTCGAGTAACAAGATCTTATATTAACAAGTGTTCAGAGATTGTAAAAAGATTGGAAGAAAAAATAAATGAATGATTTAAAAAAAGTAAAAGCTACATGTTGCGAGGGCGAAGGTCAAGGTTCTTGCAAAAGATGTGTTGATAAAGGCATATGAAATCGAATGTGGATGAGTTTTCTATACAAAATAGAAGGTCTTGAAGGCTGTTATTGTGCAAAATGTGTAGATGAAATAATGGAGGAAATGAAATGAGATTTTTTAAAGTAGAAGAAATTGACGAAGATACATTCACAAAGCAAGCAGGTAGTTATGAGAGTATTTTTGTTAGTGGTTCTCAAAGAGGTAAGGACAGAGCGGTATATGCGTTCGTAGATGAAACAGAGGACGAGTTTGAGATATATTTAGACGAGTTTGCGGAGGAAGAATAAAATGTTAAAAATTAAATTTTGGAGAATCGAAAATGTATTGTTAATGAAAGTGTTGGAGCAGGGAAACGAGATTAAACGAGGGGATTTTAAATTTTGCGCGTCTAATGGGATTAAGGTTACGAGTATAAGTAGCCCAGAACTAACACCAGCTTTTATAAACATAAGAGGTCGTGCGAAAGAATATGATGACAGTATTGTACCTCGTGAGTGCATTAATGCAGAAGAAGCAAAAGCAATGCTGGCTCGCTACATTGAAGCAGTCAAAGAATATAACACGTCCCTATTAAGAAAAAGTAATGACAAAGATGATATAGAGATAGAAACAGTTATTGCAGAATAGGTCAACAAATAAGGAGGATAGTTAATATGAAAGTAACGATTAATGCAAACGGTACAACCATTCAAGCTGAAATCAGTGAGGAACAACTGAAAGAGTTGGGACTAATAGAGGAACAGCCGACAGGATATGAGAGGGTTAAAAAAGGTGACGTGTATTATTTCAACATTACAAGAAGTGAGACGGTCGCCGAAGTGGAATGTAACAGAAGAATTGACGAAGGTCGTTATGACACAGGCAATTATTACAGCAATAAAACCATTGCCGAGAACAACGCTCGTGCAGATAGGTTATTGCGTTGTTTAAGACAGTGGCAGGCGGCAAATGACCGAGCTATTTCGGTGTCTGATTGGAAAAATGACAATATTTTTAAATATCATATAGAATACGATTGTTTTAATGATTTTCTTTTCGTGGTTTATACTACTCGTTTTCGATCCCCAAATACTATATACTTTACATCGGGGGAAAAAGCCGAGGGAGCTATCGAAGTATTCAAAGATGAGTTAAAGTGGTACTACACCAAATATCAGCAGCGATTAGACGAAGAATAAGCGGAACGGGGAGTGAAAGCATGACGATAAAAGAATGGTTACAGAGAGGAATTGAGATTGAAGAAGAAATTGCTGATTTACAGGCGGTTAATCCGGTTGTATTTTTGGACGAAATAAATGTAGCGGTTTATGAACAAAACATCAAAAACAGAATTGGCGAATTGTACAAAATAAAAAATGAAATTCTTCAAACTGTGAATCAAGTCGAAAGTGCTACACTCCGAAGACTGTTGATTAAGAGGTATATTCAAAATTTAACGTGGGAAAAGATTGCAGAACAGCTAAACTATTCATACAAACACGTTGTACATATTCTTCACCCCAAGGCACTGTCTGCAATCAAAAGGGTTTTAGAAAAAGATTAAGCCGGATTTTATTCCGGCTTCTTTTTTTTGTGCGGAATTTTATAAAAATCCATAAAACCGTCATTATGTAATAGAATGTAACATTGATCCTGTGGTAGTATATGAATCGAAGGGTGAACTGCCGTGAGGCAGTGGGAAAAAATATCTCAAAGTAAAAGAGGGAATAGAGATATTAAGATAGGCATAGACACGCTTAAAGTATTCAGCGTACCATGTTTATGCTGATTATACGGAATGTATATGTTAATGCATATACATTCTGTTTTTTATTTTTAAGGGGGAAATGATAATGCTTGAAAAAATAAAAAAATATTTGCGAAAAAAGAAGTTTGAATATAAACGCAGAAAATTCTGCACTGAATGGAACAGACGAAACAGAAAATGGCGTGAATGTCGTCACAAACGTAAAATGTTTGAAAGAGATCTGCGTAGGTGGCTAAGAGAATACGAAGGGTGATTGTATGAATACGGTTGAACCAATTCGTGATAAACGTGATGTATACGCAATCAAAAAATATCTGCGTCAAAAGGATATTAAATATTACATTATGTTCATTACAGGTATTTCATTAGGATTGCGTATTAATGAAATTTTGAAAATGACAGTAGGTGACGTTAAGGGGCGTAATACTGCAACGTTCCGGCAGAGCAAGACCGGAAAGGAAATCACGGTTGCATATAACGATGAGCTGTTGAGAGAATATAAAACCTACTGCGAACACCGTACACCGGAAGAGGCATTAATACCAAATCCAAACAATGAATACAAACCGATAACACGTGACATGGCTTACAAGGTTTTGCGTGAAGCAGCGGACCATGTAGGTATCAGATACAAGGTCGGCACACACACATTACGGAAGACGTGTGGCTACCACTACTACAGACAAACACACGATATAGTTACACTGCAAATATGGTTTAATCACCGCAATGCCAGTGATACATTGCGGTATATTGGCGTTACAAAAGACAGTGTATTAACTGCTATGAAAAACTTTAAAATTTAATTTTGTTATACATAAATGTTCAACGTATAATGAAACCCCGGTTTTTTGTGTGCATTTATTAGTAGGAACTGAACTGATTCAATTATACACAATAACAGGTTATGTATAATAGACCGAAAGGACGAATGACAATGGCACAGGCTGCACTACACGTATGTAACAAATGCGGATGTCACCGACTGACACACGACACATATTGTGAATTACATCAACATTTGAAACGACAATATGACGACCACAGGGAATCGGCGAGCAAGCGAGGATATAACGGACGTTGGCGAAAAGCAAGCAAGACATATCTATTGTCACATCCGTTTTGTATTCGCTGTCTGCAACAGGGAAGATACGAGAAAGCCACAGTTGTAGACCACATCACACCGCACAAGGGAAATCAACAGCTGTTCTGGGACAGGAACAACTGGCAACCACTGTGCAAGCAATGCCATGACCGTAAGACCGCGACAGAAGACGGCGGTTTTGGTAGATAATATTAAAAAATTTTTTCCTTTCGTGAAGATTTTTCCACGGGAGGGGGTATCAAAATTGTTTTTGCGAATGTGCGGTAGACCGTTGCCATATATAGAGAGACACGCACGCAAGTTTTCGAGAGGGGGTTAAACCGAAAATGGGAGCAAGAGGACCAACGAAAAAACCGGCAGAGCTGGAGGAACTACACGGCAATCCCGGACATAGAAAAACTGAAAACAGATTGCAATTTTCAAAACCGGAAAAAGTTCCGTCACCGCCGGTGTTCCTAAATAAAATTGCAAAAAAAGAGTGGAAACGATTAGCACCGATTGTATTCAATGCCGGAATGCTGACGGATGCAGATGTAGGAACATTTGCCGCATACTGCGATTCATATGCACAGTGGGTATTAGCTGAAAAGGCGATACAGGCAAAACAACCGGACAAAAATTCTCCTGCACCGCTGACGTTTATCACCGCCAAAGGGTATGAACAACAAATACCTGAAATCAGCATTTCAAACACTGCAAAAAAACAAATGCTGACGTTCGCCAAAGAGTTCGGATTGACACCGTCATCAAGAGCCGGAATGACAAACCCGGTAGAAACCGAGGACAAAAAAGCAAGTATTATGGAATTCATCAGCAAGAAGAACAGGAGTGCGTAAACTATGGATTCGGTAACATCATATGCGAAAAAAGTCGTAGCTGGCAAGATTATTGCAGGTGATTCGGTAAAAAAAGCGTGCAAGCGACATCTGAAAGATTTAAAAAAATCTAAAAGAAAAGATTATCCGTACTACTTTGATGCAGAGCAAGCAGAATATTGTTTTGCATTCGCTGAAAATTACTGCCGACACAGCAAAGGAAAGTGGGCAGGCAAGCCACTGATATTAGAAGATTGGCAGAGATTTGTTGTAGGTTCTATATTCGGGTGGAAGCGTAAAGATGATGATACACGCCGATTCAGATATTTTTACATTCAGGTGGCACGAAAAAACGGAAAATCTACGTTGATGGCGTTCATCGGACTATATGTTATTGTTTGTGACGGTGAAAACGGTGCTGAAATTTATTCGGCAGCAACCAAAAAGGACCAAGCACGAATTATATTTGACGAGGCAAAGAATATGATTGGGAAGTCACCGGAGCTACGAACTATATTGACAACGTACCGGAACAACATCACTTTTGATGCACAATTATCAAAATTTGAACCGCTATCGTCAGACAGTGAAACTTTGGACGGTTTAAATGTGCATTTGGGATTGATTGATGAGTTGCACGCACACAAAACAGGTGATGTGTACAATATTTTGGACAGTGCGACAGGTGCAAGAACACAGCCATTAATCGGAACAGGAACGACCGCAGGCAGAAATCCAAACTGTTTTTGCAAAGAATTATATGACTATTACAAAAATATTCTGAATGAAACAGTTGAAAATGAGAATATTTTCATTTACATAGCAGAATTAGACGAAAATGACGATTGGACAGATCCACAAAACTGGATAAAAGCCAATCCGAATATGAATGTCAGTGTCAATCAAAAAGATATGGAAAGTGTTTATAACGCATCGAAAAACATTCCGTCGAAGTTGAACGAATTCAAGTGTAAAAAACTGAATATGTGGGTTACTGATACCGCTTCATGGGCAAATATGGAGCAGTACAATAAACCACCGACTTTGAAAATCACCAAAGAAGATTTAATCGGTAAAAAGTGTTATGCCGCAGGCGATTTGTCGGTCCGTAACGACTTGGCAAGTGTCGTTTTTGAATTTCCTTTGAATGACGGGTATTTTGCCGTTTTGCATCACAGTTTTATACCGGAAGACAAGATTTTCGATAATTCACAAAAACATCATATTGATTATCAGTTATACATCGACAAAGGATACATATCTGCAACACCGGGAAATGCGGTAGATTTTGACTACATTGAGGATTATATTCTGAGAATGCGTGAAAAGTATGACATCTTAGAGGTCTGCTTAGACCCTTGGAACGCAACACAGTTAGAATCACATCTGATTGATGAGGGAATGAAAGTTGTTGAGGTCCGACAGGGAGTTAAAACATTATCAGAACCGACCAAAGAATTGGGGATAACGATTGAAGAACGCAAATTAATACACTTTGATGATCCGATATTGAAGTGGGCGGTTGGAAATACAGTAGTTACGTTTGATGAAAACGGTAATGTTAGACCGAATAAGGCGAAAAGTATCAATAAGATTGATCCTGCAATGGCACTGATAATAGCACACACCAGAGCATATACACATGAATTGAATTATGTTGATGTCAACGCAATAGCAGCGGCACAACTGGCAGAATATGAAGAAATGTTGAGAGGTCAGATATAATGAAATTTTTTAACAGAATAAAATCGGCATTTTATGCACTGACGCATGATACAACGACAATATCATTGTTAGATGAACGATTTTGGACGCAGTACGGCAGTATACGGAACAGTAAACTGTCGGAAGTGACATATTTCACCTGTCTAAAAACGTTGTCTGAGGCGGTTGCAAAGTTGCCGTTAAAGATGTATCAGGAAACACCGAAAGGTGTAAGCAAGGCAAAAAATTCAGCATTATACAATGTGCTGAAAGTACGACCGAATAAGAATATGACTGCAACGACATTTTGGGCAACAGTTGTAACGGTGATGTATCATTACGGAAATTGTTATGTATATATCGCACGGAACAAAGAGCCTGAGTTGTTAATATTGGATAACCGATATATGACTGTCTATGATGACAATGCGAAGTTAATAGATGATAACGGCGGAGTTTGGTATATATATTCAGAACCGGTAACCGGAAAGGTATATAAATTCAGCACTGATGAAATATTGCATTTTAAAACATATATGACGTTTGACGGCATTATGGGATTGGCGGTTAAGGACGTGCTGGCACTGACGATTGACGGAGCAATGGACAGTCAAAAATTTATCAAGAATTTATATGAAACAGGTTTGACAGGTAAAGTTGCTGTTGAATATACGGCAGATTTGAATGAGGATTTGCGAAAGAAATTAGTCAGCACTATTGAAACGGCAACATCGGCAAACAGTGCATTAACATTTATTCCGATTCCTGCCGGAATGAAGTTAAACCCGTTAAATTTGAAATTGACAGACGCACAGTTCTTGGAATTGAAAAAATATACGGCATTACAGATTGCCGGAGCATTCGGTATAAAACCAAATCAATTAAATGATTATGAAAAATCAAGCTATGCAAACAGTGAAGCACAGCAACAAGCATTTTTGACCGACACAATGTTGGTTATTCTAAAGGGTTTGGAAGAAGAATTGGCAAGTAAATTGCTTACATCGGAAGAACTTCAGCAAGGATATTTTTTCAAATTCAATGTTGATGTCGTGCTACGAGCGACATTTTCACAAAGAATGGAAGGTTATGCGAAAGCCAGACAAAACGGCTGGTTATCCGCTAATGATATACGTAGTAAGGAAGATATGCCACATATTTCCGAAGACGAAGGCGGTAATGCATACCTAATTAACGGCAATATGATACCGTTAAAAGTTGCTATGGAAGGAGGAAATCAGAAAAATGTCAAGACACAGAAACAAAAAACAGAATAGTTTTAACTGTTATATCCGAAATCAGACCGATAATTCAGCCGATATATATTTTTACGGCGATATTGTCGGGAATGACGGGGATAAATGGTGGGGGAATGATGATAAATGTCCATCTGACGTAGCCACACTGTTGAAAGAATGTGAAAATGTCAGTCAGCTGAATATCTATGTAAATAGTAATGGCGGTGATGTATTTGCCGGTAATGCTATTTATAATATGCTGAAACGGCATAAGGCGCATAAAACAGTGTATGTTGACGGTTTGGCAGCGTCTATTGCATCAGTCATTGTTATGGCAGGTGATGAAATCATTATGCCGGCAAATTCCTATTTGATGATTCACAAAGCGTGGACGTATGCAATGGGAAATGCCAACGATTTGCGTGAAACAGCGGACAGATTGGAAAACATCGAACAAACGATTGTCGATACATACATGGAAAATGTTGCTGAAAATATCACTGAAAATGACATCAAACAGAAAATGTCTGATGAGACGTGGTTGTCAGCAAAGGATGCGGCGGAATTATTCCCACGAATACAGGAAGATGAAAACATAGATGTGGCAGCGTGTATTTCGTCTATAACCTACAACAATATTCCTAAAAATGTCGTTGTCAAAAATGATGACGAAGATGATGAGGAAGAAGATCCGGACGAGGAAGAAGATCCGAAACCAAAAAAGACGGATGAAGATGACGAGGAAGAAGATCCGGACGAGGAAGAACAGAAAGAACAGAAAGAAAAAAACAGTAACGAATTGGATATGTTAGACAATTTCGTATTTATGGAAGGAGCAATAGAAAATGAACAAGAAGATGCGTGAGTTATTAGCAAAAATAAAAGAGAAAAATCTACAAGCAAGAAATTTTCAAAATGAAGGTAAGTTTGCTGAGGCAAAGCAACTAATTGACGAAATCAAGGATTTGCAAACATCATACGAAAATGAAAAAGCATTATTTGAAATGGAAAGGGACAACGTACCAGAAGAACCAAAGAACAAAACAACAGCAAACGGTTTTTCTGTTATGGCAAAGATTGCACTAAGAAAAAAATTGACCGAAGCGGAAAATGCATTGGTTACAGGCACAAACGGTACAGACGGTGAGAATTTCCTAATTCCTGAAGATGTTGATACAACAATCAGAGAATTAAGAAAGACATATATGTCAGCAAAAGATTTGGTAACAGTAGTACCGACATCATCATTAACCGGTAGTTTCGTATTTGAAAAGGGTGTTCCGACAGGTTTGGCAGATTTTGAAGATGGCGATACAATCACAGAAGGCACTAAACCATCATTTGAACAGAAAAAATTCCAAGTTACACACAAAGGTAAGGTTTTCCCTATTTCAAATATACTATTGGAATCGGAAAAGGCTGGTTTGACATCATACCTAAATAACTGGTTTGTTAAAAATTCAATCATCAGTGAAAATACAGACATTTTCACAGCATTGCAAAACGGTAAAACGGCAAAGGCAATAAAGGGATTAGATGAATTGAAATCATCAATCAACAAAGATTTGGACCCATCCGCCCGAATCGGTGCAGTTATTGTCACAAACCAAACAGGATTTGACATTATGGACAGTGAAAAGGACGCAGTCGGCAGACCAATTTTAAAGGAAGACTATGTAACACCGACACAAAAGTTGTTCCAAGGACTACCTGTAATTGTGTTCCCAGATGCACAACTGCCAAACACCAAAGCAGGACAAGCACCGATTTTCTACGGAAATCTTAAAGCCGGTTGTTATTTCATTGATAGGAAAGGTTATCAGTTTGCAGTATCAACTGAATATCAATTCGGTGCAAATATGACAACTATGCGTGTGATCGAAAGCTATGACGTCATTCAGGCAGATAGTTCTACATACATCTACGGAACAATAACGGCAGCGGAAGGCAAGGCTGTAACGACAAAAGCAGCTGCGTAATGAATGGGAGGGGTGAAGAATGTCCCTAACATTGGAAGAAGTAAAGAATTTTCTGCGATTAGATACATCCGATGATGATACATTGTTGGAAATATACATATCAACGGCGGAAGAATACGTCAAATCAGCATGTGGTAGGCAGGTAGATTTGGACAATCCAAAAGCACATACCGTAATGCTGATGTTGGTGGGCGACTATTACGAAAACCGTAGTCCATACGGACAGACAAAGTATAGTCAGAATGTTTCAACTATGCTAATGCAGTTACAGTTGGAAACGCCACAAGATACTGGTGATGAGGTGAAAGAATAATGGATTTTGCAAAGCTAAGGCACAAAGTTGTATTTTTAAAGCCGTCAACATCAGAAATAAACGAACAGTCAGAGCAAGTTATCGGGTGGTTTCCGTTCCACCCGGTGACAAAGACTGCAAGTGATGATGTATATTCTACGCAAGACGGCGAAATCTGTTTTAAAAGCGGAGTTTTAAGCGGTTTAAATAATGTGTTTGCCAATTACGGTGTTCGTGCATATGTTTCGCCTGCAACAGGTAGGGAATATGATGAATCGCAGAAAATTAGAGCAGAAACAACATACAACGTGGTAACACGTTATTTTAACGGCATTGAAAGTAATATGAAAATTCTGTACGGTGCAAAGGTATTTGACATAGTATCCGTATTGGATATAAATGAGAGTCACAGGGAATTAAAAATCGTATGTTCAGAGGTGGACAGGTATGGCAAGAGCGAATAAAGATGTATTCGGTTTTGATGAATTGGAAAAATCGTTCAAACGTTTTGAAAAAAACTATCCGGACAAAGCAGATGCACTTTTAATGGCACAGGGACAAGCAGTCAATAGAAAGACAAAATCGCTTTCGCCCGTAAAGACAAAAAAACTCCGCAATTCGTGGCGATTAAAGAAAGTCAAACTATACAAGGGTGGAACAGTTCGAGTTGTGCGAATACAATCAGGAGCACCACATGCACATTTAGTTGAATATGGACACGAAATATATCGAGGTGGAAAGACACGAGTACGAGGGAAAAAATTAAACCGAGTAGAGTTAGCAGCAAGAGGAGTTAAATTTCTTGGTCGAGTTGAAGGTAAACTTGTACTTTATACAGCAATGAATGAAGCCAAAAATAGATTTGACCGTGAGGCAGACAAGATGTTAGATAGATTAGTGGAGGAATTTGATAATGATTAAATCACCAGATATACGCAGATTTATAGCTGAAAAAATGAAGAAATCGGGGTTTAACGTAATAGCTTCGGAAATTCAAGAGGGTTATCCTAAACCGGCAGTATTTGTCTATGTGTATCCAGCGTCGATAACAAAATCCGGAGGATATTTGGAGGATGACGTTTATAGTGTAAACATTCAGTATATTCCAAAATCTGAAATAGCACAAGAATGTGCCGAGGCGGCGGAAAAGATTCGTGAAACATTGATGTATAGCACGATCGACATACAGGACAGACATTTAACAATGGAAACAATAGAAATGGTCATTGAGGACGAGCAATTAAGCGTGTCGTTTGAGATTCCGATAACACAGTCCATTGATGAATGTGACGATTATGACAATGCAGAAACCATAGAAATGAGAGGTATATAACATGGGATTATCAACAATAAATGTAGAATTTAAAGCAGCAGCACAAACCGCTGTAAAACGCAGTGCAAACGGTACAGTTGCACTGATTTTGAAGGATGAAACCAAGGAAGATACCACATACGTTTACAGCAATGAGACGGAAGTGGTTAAGAGCCATTGGACATCAGACAATCTAAATTACATAAATATGGCGTTTAAAGGTTCACCCAAAAAGGTGATTATCGAAAGAATTGCCGCAGAAGGAAGTCTTGACGATGCCTTGAAGCGTTTGGCAAATAAAAAGTGGAATTATCTTGCCGTTCCGTCATTACAGGACAGTGAAGTTAAGACTGTGGCAGATTGGATTATTGCACAGAGAACGGCAAAGAAACCGTTTAAGGCAGTATTACCGCATTCTGTATCAAATAACATCGGTATCATTAATTTTGATACAGATGATATAAAAATCGGCAGTAAGACCTATACGACCGCTGAATTTTGCGTATATATTGCCAGTATTATTGCCGGAACTGCACTGAATGAGAGTGTAACAGGCAAAGTCATTTCAGAAATCAACAGTATTACAGAGAGTTTAACCCCCGATGCAGATGTTGATGCCGGAAAGTTAATTTTAATCAACGATGGTGAGCAGGTCGAAATTGCACGAGGTGTGAATTCATTGACAACGGTCGGAACGAATCAGACAGAGGATATGAAGTCAATCAAGATAGTTGAAGGAATGGATCTGATTGCAGAAGACATTAGAACAACATTCAAAGAAAACTATATCGGTAGAAGTAACAGTATTGAAAACAAAGAACTGTTTATCGCCGCAGTGAATCAATATTTTGAAACACTGACAAAGGAAGGTGTGCTATATGACGGTTATGAACATTATGCAGAAATCGACATAGACGCACAAAGAGAGTATTTGGCAAGCAAAAGTGTTGACGTTGCAAATATGAGTGATGTTGCAATCAAACAAGCCAATACAGGCACATTTATGTTTATGGCGGCACATATTCAAATGCAAAACGCGGCGGAAGATTTGAAATTCGTTGTAAACATGTAATCGAGGAGGTAGACATATATGAGTAGAAAAATTTCAGCACCTAACATTATTTCCGGTACACACGGCAAGGTATGGTGGGACGATTCGGCTGTCTATGAAATTTCAAGTTTTGAGGCAACACTAGATCCAGATAGAGAAGACGTCACATTCTCCGGCGATATGATTAAAGACAGCAAGCTGATGAGTGTATCAGGTACATACACAATGAAAGTACGAAAAGTATTTTCAAGAGGTAAAAAGTTTGCCGAGGCATTTATGCAAGGAAAAGACCCACGTTTTACACTAATCAGCCAATTAAAAGACCCGGACGCATATGGGGGCGGATACGAAAAGGTACAACTAACTAACTGTTGGCTTGAAAGTGTTCCACTAACAGGTGGTGAAAACGGTAAGATAGTTGAGGAAGAATACAAGGGTGGTTTTACAGGATTGAAATTCCTTGAAAGCATTGAACCGATAGAACAGGATTAAACATTTTAGGAGGATATAAAAATGACAGGACAAGAAAAACATACAAGATTGACGTTGGACGAAATGATAAGACGTTCAGAGCAAGTAAAGGAAGCAAAGAGCAAAAATAAAACAAAGGAATTGTACGTTGAAAGCCTTGACGGTACAATCACAATAACAAAACCAACAAGAAATCAAGTAAATG
>ERZ772867.3454-NODE-3454-length-13165-cov-3.025095_pt1 | contig 13165 bp, 9 predicted proteins | sample MGYA00511341_ERZ772867 | MGnify/ENA primary metagenome ERZ772867 (study PRJEB29015, sample SAMEA2737707) | human gut metagenome | biome: human gut; feature: human-associated habitat; material: faeces | place: China | collected 2012 ... | reverse complement strand
CGGTCGGATTCTTTTCGTCCTTAAATTTGACAGTCAGCATGTAATGACCATTTTTATTTTTAAAGCATTCGACATCTGCATAACGGGAAATGTCGGAGCTCTCAATCGCACCGAGCATTTTATCGGCTGAATCATCGCTCTTTTGCTTTATTATACTTGAATAGCTTTTATTATAGCTGTTTTCTTTTTTCGTTCTCTCTTCAATCTCTCTGAGCCTTGCGGCGCTAATCAAGGGATTCTTAGAGCTGACCTTTATATCGTCAACGTTGTTTGAAAAGTTTTCAAGCAATGTGTAAGAAGGCCTAAATCTTTTTGCTTTTTCAATCGCCTTGTTATAAGTTTCAACTGCTTCTGCCGAATCAACGGTTTCACCGTCTTCTGCTTTGAAACGGTCGATTATTCCGACCGTATATCTGAGAATTTCAAGTGCATCTATCGAATTAACGCTTTTATCGGCATTGACATCGGCGCGAAAAAACGCTTCCGAAGAAAGCTCAAGGTTGCCGACACAATACTTGAGAACCGCCAAAGCGTCGGCGGAGTTAACCGTCGAATCTCCGTTTACATCTCCGAGGCGAACACTTTCGGCACCGCATGTCATAGGGTACGACACAACAGCGGCAAGAGAAAGAAAAAATGATATTGCTTTTTCGGTAAATTTTCGCATCTCTTTCATCCTTATCAACAAAAATGCATAAACACTCATGCTATTTTTAAAAATTATATAACAAACATGATAAGATGTCAATAGCCAATTTAAGCTAAAAAAAGAGCAACTTAAACTGAAAAAAGAGATACTATTCAAAAGCTATATACCGCTCCGCCCGGGTAACCGTTGACATTTTGCGAAATATACTATATAATACAATTAACTTATTATATATCGGAGGAATGGAAATGAAGAAAATATCATCTTTGTGTGCGGTAATGCTTGCAATCGTCATTATGATTTCGTGCCTTATGATACCGGCCTCGGCAGTCAACTCCAAGGTCGTGCGCAAACCTGACAGCACAACCTTCTATCAGGGCGTTGATTGGATGTACTCAAAAAGCGGCGAAATCCTCTTGATGAAGGGCGGACTCAACCTCTCAGGCACATCAATTTCTTACAATAACAAAACCGTAGATTATAAAAAGAGTAATTTCGGTCCCAATATGTATGCAAAAAGCAATTCCGGCACATGGCAGGCAGGCAAGAATACAATTCGTATTTACTGCGACAGCTTTGACGGGGTATATGCTCTTTGCGAGGTCTATTTTGCTTCTGTTACCAAAATAAGCATTGTCAGAACTCCCAAAACGAAGCTTGTCGTCGGGGTCGAATGGAACTACGGCATCGGCAAGGACGTTGAAATGACTAAATACGACCTCACAGGTACGATTATCAGCGCAACATATGACAATGCCGCTACACAAACCGTTGAAGCTCCGAATGCATGCTTGAACTGGTCGATTCCGGAGGATACAAACGAGGTTTTGCCGACAGACGATACACTTTATATAACCTTCTGCGGCAAAAAGGCTCCGTTTAATGTAACATTTGTTACCGAAACAAGCTTTTCAAAGGGCGATGTAAGCTTGGATAAAAAAATCAACGCTTATGACGCGCTGAGTCTTCTTCAGTATGCAACGGGTTCAATTACCCTCAGTCCGACGCAGATAGGTCTCGGCGATATCGACGGCAACAAAAAAATAAATTCTGCCGACGCGTTGTATATTCTTCAATATGTTGTCGGAATAAAGAATTCGCTTTGATTAAAAGGAGGATGAAGAATGAAAGCATTTCAGAAAATTATTTGTGCGATAGTTTCTCTGTCGGTCGTTGCTGCGACAATGACATGTATGGCTACCTCATCATCGGCAGTTGCAAACACCCCCGGCGACGTAAACAGTGACGGCTCGGTAAACTCTTTTGATGCGCTTTCGGTCGTTAGATACTGCACGGGTGCCGATACACTCACCAAGGAAGAAATCGTTGCCGCAGATGTTGACCTTGACGGCAAGGTTACATCAACCGACGCTCTCTATATTCTCCAGTTCTCGGCAGGAATTATTGACAGATTTCCGGCTCAGACAGATGCGGGACGAGTTCATATTTTCGGCGATTTCTACTATGACAAAGCAACCGGCAAGGTAACGAATACGGACGGCTCAGGTCTCCTCGGCTTTTCGTATGATGCAAAGGACGGTGCATTTTACGCCTCAACATATGCCTGGCAGAGGACGTTCGGCTATACATATCTTTATGACGTAGCCGCACCGCTGATTTTATGTAACTTTGATACAAGCCGCATCTTCTTCGAATACAACGATATGGAATGGATGGTACAGCTTTGGAAGGGTCAGTACGGCGCAATTTTCAACGGTTGCGAGGTTGGTCTTTACTATCGTGATTTTGACGATGACGAGCTTGTTGATGCCAACGGCAGAAAGTTCTATAAGTGCGCCGATGATGAAATGCTTATGCAAATGGAACTTACAATGTATAAGAACGATACTATGTTCTTCCATCGCAGCAAGCAGTATTCATGGTGGCTCACAGGCTTTAAGCTCGGCACTCTCGATTCGCTCGGCTACACCGCGGAATCCACTCAGGTTCTTCGTTTAAGTGCAACAATTTATTTTACCGAAGAGGAAATGATGGACGCCTTTATCGGCGGACTTGAAAAATGCACAGAAATTGAGCACAACGCATCAAAGAAAAAACGTCAGATTAAATTTGCAAACGGCAACGGCTATGTTGTCAACAGAGCCCAGAAATCCGTAACATTCTCATGGGTTTAATCGAAAATAATAAAAAACCTACCGCAGTGAAAAGCTACGGTAGGTTTTTCTATGTCATACCATAATATAACATACTAAGAAACTTATTGCTTAATCTTTCGGAAAATGGCCTTTGATAGCCGCAAAAGATTCGTCGCTGATGTCATGCTCTATCTTGCATGCGTCCTCGGCGGCAATTTTCGGGTCAACTCCCAGCTTCACAAGGAAATCCGTCAGAACGGTATGGCGCTCATAGATTTTCTTTGCAACATAAAGTCCGTCGGCAGTCAGGGTAATATATCCGTCCTTGTCAACGAGGATATAATTACCGCTTTTGAGAAGTCCGACCGCACGGCACACACTCGGCTTGGAAAAGCCCATATACTCGGCAACATCAAGCGACCTGACGGCGCTGCTTTTCTTTGAAAGAATATATATAGTTTCGAGATACATCTCTCCGGATTCCTGTAAATGCATAATAAAGCCTCCAAAATTACACTTTTAATATTATATCACAACAATCAAATAAATTCAAGCTCAGTTATGGTTATCTTTCTTATTATGAACTCACAAAAATAAATAGTATTTTAGTTAGATGCGGCTAACTGTTTGTTCATACTGACAAATATCGTCGCAAAAACAAAAAAATTCGTTTTTTATATTGACATTTCTGCTTTTTGGCGATAATATATTTTTAGTTAGCGAGAGCTAACCTTATTTAAAGCCTTCGGTTAGTCTAAACTAACCGGCGAAAGTGAGGGATTAGCTATGATGCCTTTGGCACTTGCAGATGTCGGTGAAATGAACACCATTAAAAAAATCGGCGGAAGTCCGGAAGTCAAGAAACATCTTGAAAATCTCGGATTTGTAGTCGGCGGAAACGTGATGGTCATTAACACGCTCGGCGGTAATGTTATCGTCAACGTGAAAGAAGCCAGAGTCGCTATAAGCGAAGAAATGGCAAGAAAAATAATGATCTGATTCGTAATCGAATACCAAAAAGGTATTTCAAATAATCTGTACAATATTAAGGAGGATGAGACAGATGAAAACTTTAAAGGAAGCAAAGGTTGGCTCTACGGTCAAGGTTGTCAAGCTCCACGGTGAGGGCGCAGTTAAGCGCAGAATCATGGACATGGGCATCACAAGAGGCGTTGAGGTTTATATCCGTAAGGTTGCTCCGCTCGGAGATCCTGTTGAAGTTAACGTCCGCGGTTATGAGCTTTCGCTCAGAAAAGCCGACGCTGAAATGATTGAGGTTGAGTGAATCGGCTTAACTGACACATACGGGGATTGACCCCTATTTTTTTGAAATTACGATTAGCATAAGCTAATTGAAAGAGAGGAATTTGGTATGAAGTTACGTATTGCCCTTGCGGGTAACCCAAACTGCGGTAAAACCACGTTGTTCAATGCGCTGACCGGTTCAAATCAGTATGTTGGTAACTGGCCCGGCGTTACGGTTGAAAAAAAGGAAGGTAAGCTCAAAAAGCATGACGGCGTTATCATCACCGACCTTCCGGGTATTTATTCACTTTCTCCGTACACCTTGGAGGAGGTTGTTGCAAGAAATTATCTTATCGGTGAACGCCCAGATGCAATTCTTAATATCATCGACGGTACAAACCTTGAGAGGAACCTTTATCTTACAACCCAGCTTACAGAGCTCGGAATACCGGTTGTGGTTGCAATCAACATGATTGACGTTGTTAAAAAGAACGGCGATAAGATCAACATTCAGGAGCTTTCACGTCAGCTCGGCTGCAAGGTAGTTGAGATTTCCGCCCTTAAGGGAACAGGAATTCACGAAGCGGCGGAAGCGGCTATAGACGCGGCGAAGAACGGCAAAACAGTTCCTATGCACACCTTCTCAGGCTGTGTCGAGCATGCCATCGCTCATATCGAGGAAGCCGCCGTTCACAATATGCCCGAGGAGCAGCAGAGATGGTACGCCATCAAGATTTTTGAGCGTGATGACAAGGTTCTCGGAAATCTTAATATAGACAAGGCTGTTATGGATCACATTGAGTCCGACATTAAAGCGGCTGAGAAAGAAATGGACGACGACGCAGAGTCCATCATAACAAACGAGAGATATATCTACATATCCTCAATCATCAAAGCTTGCTACAAGAAAAAGAATGCCGGAAAGCTTTCAACATCGGATAAGATTGACCGTGTTGTTACAAACCGTTGGCTCGGACTTCCGATTTTCGCCGTTATCATGTTCCTTGTTTATTGGATCGCAATGGTCGGTGTCGGTGCTCCTGCAACAGACTGGATGAACGACGGTGTGTTCGGCGACGGCTGGCACCTCTTCGGAATCGGCTCATCCGCTTATAGCGAAAAGGCCGATAATTATACAAATGCAACGGAAGCTGCACAGGCATTCGTTGATTTTGACACGGAAGCAGAAGATTTTGATGCAGACAAGACTGTTGAAGAACTCAAAAACTTCAAGACCGACAAGCAGTCGGCGGTTATCGGCGTTGAAGACGAAGAGACGCTCGCTATCAACGACATGACAGCTTACTACAGCGAGATTCCCGCAAATGCCGATAAGGATTCAACAATCGGTATGACTTATCTTGAGGCTGTTGATTACCTCAGCAAAAACGGCTTTGACGAGCCCGATCCGGCTGACTACGGCGTATGGGTTCCGGGTATCCCGACACTCATCGGAAACGCTTTTGAAAACAGCAATGTTGCCGATTGGCTTCAGGGACTTGTCCTTGACGGTATCGTAGCCGGTGTCGGTGCAGTTCTCGGCTTCGTTCCTCAGATGCTTGTTCTTTTCCTCCTTCTTGCATTCCTTGAAGGCTGCGGCTATATGTCACGTATCGCTTTCGTTCTTGACCGTATCTTCAGAAAGTTCGGTCTTTCGGGTAAATCCTTCATCCCGATGCTTATCGGCGTAGGCTGCGGTGTTCCGGGTATCATGGCTTCAAGAACCATCGAAAATGAACGTGACCGCCGTATGACAATCATGACAACAACATTTATTCCTTGCTCGGCTAAGGTTCCGTTCATCGGAATGATTGCAGGTGCACTCTTCGGAGGCTCAGCTCTTGTTTCGACTTCGGCTTACTTCATCGGTATGCTCGCAATCATCTGCTCCGGTATCATGCTTAAGAAGACAAAGATTTTCTCCGGCGATCCTGCTCCGTTCGTTATGGAGCTTCCCGCTTACCACTGGCCGACAGTTTCAAACGTTCTCCGTTCGACATGGGAGCGTGGCTGGTCATTCATCAAGAAGGCAGGTACGGTTATCCTTCTTTCAACAATCTTTGTTTGGTTCACAACTTACTTCGGTATTGTTGACGGAGCATTCAGAATGCTTTCCGAGGACGAAATCGATTCCTCCATCCTTGCAAAGATCGGTAGCGTAATCGCTGTAATATTCAGACCTCTCGGCTGGGGCAACTGGCAGGCAGCCGTTGCATCGATCACAGGTCTTGTTGCAAAGGAGAACATCGTCGGTACGCTCGGTATTCTCTACGGCGGCGGAGACGGAACGGTTTACAGCAACATTGCAGCTGCCTTCACGGGTATCACTGCTTATTCATTCCTCGTATTCAACCTTCTTTGCGCTCCCTGCTTCGCGGCAATCGGTGCTATCAAGCGTGAGATGAACAACGCTAAGTGGACATGGTTCGCTATCGCTTATCAGTGCGGCTTTGCATACTGCATCGCACTCATGGTAACTCAGTTCGGCAACATCTTTGTCGGCAAGGCAAACGTTATCGGCATCATCGTTGCGGCCGCTATCCTTATCGGTATGATCTACATGCTCTTCTTCAAGAAGTACACCGAGGCTACAAAGCTTACTCATAACGTAAAGGTTAAAAAATAAATCTAAAGAAAAAACGCACAATTGAGGTGTGCGAATGCAAAATATACGGAAAATGATTTATGCAAAACGTGCACCGCAATTTGTGCAATATTCCATAATTCAATGTGAAAGGAACTGATATTATGATTTCATGGATTTCACAAAACCTTGCAACCATTATTATATGCCTTGTGCTTGCGCTTATCGTCACCTTGATAATTGTGGGCCTGGTGAGGGATAAGAAAAAAGGCAAATCCTCCTGCGGTTGCAACTGTGCGAACTGTGCAATGAGAGGTTCCTGCCATAAATAGATTTTAGATGTTAGATGGCAGACGTCAGATTACTTTTGAATTAGATTGCAGATTTGAATTTTGCCTGTCTTATATCTTTAATCTATAATGCAATTTGCGCTTTCAAAACGATTCGTCTAAGCGCAAGCAAAAAATAAAAGCCGTAAGCTGCGGAAAATTCCGTGACTTGCGGCTTTAAACACAATACAGTTAATAAAAACAACCGTCTCCCCTATTGTCAAGATAAGGAAAACGGTTGTTTATTTCTATTCTGTTTTAATCGGCTCGCTTTTTATTGTAGAAAAACATTGCAACGCCTGCGCCGATGATCAGGATATAGCCGAGGACGCTGAGCCAATCGGGGATGTCTCCGAAAACAAAAAATCCCAACACGGCGGCAAAGATGACCTGCGTGTAATCGTATACGGAGATCTCCCTCGCCGGGGCGCATATATACGCTTTTGTTATGCCGAGCTGTCCGATACAGGCAAACGTTCCGGCAAGTATGAGATAAATCAACTGTAAGCCGCTCATTCGCTCATATTCGAATATCAAAAACGGCAGACACAAAATGCACGAAAATGCCGAGAAGAAAAACACGATCCTGCGGCTGTTCTCCTGCTTTTGACCGAGTCGGCGCACAAAAGTATATGCAATTCCTGCACCCATGCCGCCCAAAAGTCCCGCAACCGCCGGAAGCACCTGCGGATTGTCAAATCCGGGCTTGATGATGAACAAGCTGCCGACAAAAGCCACCGCAACGCCGATAATCTGTGCAAATTTAGGCCTCTCTTTCAAGAGAAAAATTGAAAAAATGATTGCAAAAAACGGTGAAAGCTTGTTGAGCATATTCGCATCGGAAAGATTCAGTCTGCCGAGTGCATAGAAATTGCAAAGCAAGCCCATTGTGCCGAAAAAGCTTCTGCCGAGAAGATCGGGGATATGCTCCTTGGGCGGAATGAAGCTGACCTTTTCACGAAGCATCATAATAAAGATAAAAATGAGCGCAACAAAGTTTCTGAAAAATGCCTTTTGAAATGCCGGCAAATCCCCTGCCAGCTTTACGAAAAGCGACATCATTGCAAAGCCGAACGCCGCCGCCATAATATAAAGTATTCCCTTTGATTTTTGACTGATTTTTGCCATATACGATCTCTGTTTCCGAATATAGATTTTAGACGGGAGACGGAAGATATCGGACCGCTATAAGGGTTAACCTCCGTCGCAGCTTTTTATTTCAACATTATTATAATCAAAGCGTAACCGATGTCAACCAATGAGAAAAATTTTTTAAAAAAACTATTGACATTTTTTCGCATAAATGATATCATGCAAGTGTGATAGTACAGATATCACACTTAATACACACACCCGAAGGAAGGTGATGCTATGTTTGAGATCGACTCCAGGAGCAGGATCCCGATCTACGAACAGATCAAAAACCAACTGATAACGTGTATCCGCCTCGGAATCTACAAGGCAGATGAGCAGCTCCCGTCTATCAGATCGGTTTCAACTCAAACGGGCATCAATGTCAACACGGTCAAGCGGGCATTTGCAGACCTTGAGGACGAAGGGATAATTTACTCGCTTGTAGGCAGAGGAAGCTTTGTTGCCTCGGACGCAGCGGATAACACCTCAATAGCAGAAAAAGCGCTCAAGGACATTGAACCCGACCTGTATTCGCTCAAATCAAAGGGAGTCGACAGGGACTCGGTAATTAAGCTCATCAACAAGATATATGAGGAGGAATAATAAATGATTGAAATAAACAACATAACGAAAACCTTCGATGATTATACGGCAATTAAGGACCTCTCTTTCACAGTCAACGAATCCTCGCTTTACGGGCTTGTCGGCTACAACGGAGCAGGTAAAACAACGCTTCTGAAAATTATCGCAGGCGTTTATCTCCCCGACTGCGGCGACGTTTTGCTCAACGGCAAAAGTCTTTTTGAGCATCCGGAGCTTAAAACAGACCTTTTCTATGTTCCCGACGATTTGTATTTCGGTCTCGGCTCGTCAATGAACTCCATGGCAAAGTTTTACATGGGCTTTCACCCGAACTTTTGCATGGATACATTCAAAAAGCTGACAGGTCTTTTCGGCCTTGACCCAAAGAAAAAGCTTATCGGTTTTTCAAAGGGTATGCAGCGTCAGGCTGAAATGATACTCGGTCTCTCCTGCCTGCCGAAGGTAATTCTTCTCGACGAGTCCTTTGACGGACTTGACCCGGCAAAGAGAAATCTGACAAAAAAGATTTTGCTTGACTACATGGCAGAAAAGGAATGTTCGATAATCATTTCCTCGCATAACCTCCATGAGCTTGCCGATATGTGCGACCACATTGCACTTATCAACGGTCAGACGATTGCAATAAACTGTGCCGTTGACGATATGAACGGCACACGCTGCAAATTCCGCCTTGCCTTCAAGAACGAGGTTGAGCGCGAAGCATTCGGCGACCTCAAAATCAAGAATTTCAAAAAAGACGGCAAAATAGTAACATTTACGGTCTCGGAAAATGTCGAAAAAGCTCAGGAAATTATCAATTCGCTTGACCCCGTGCTTTGCGAACGCTTTCCTCTTTCACTTGAAGAGATTTTCCTTGAGGAGATGGAGGATACGGATTATGACTTTGAAAAAATCTTCTCGTGATCCCTTTGCGTCAATGTTTTGGGACTCGGTCAAAAAAACGCGTTTTGTTCCGATCGTGACGCTTGTTGTGTTGCTTCTCACCACACTGCTCGAATTTGTTTTTGATTATATAAACGGTTATTATGATTGGAACCAAAAACGATACGGACATTTTTGGGATTCCATTCTTGACGGAATACTCCTTGCTGTTCCGGTCATAGTTATTTTCGGAATCATCTCGGGAACCGTTTTATTCAGATTTGTGCAAAGCAAAAAGCAAGTTAACGTCATATTTTCGCTCGGTCTCAGCCGCAGGAAAATTTTCCTTGCGAAGTACCTCGGCGGAATTGTTCCCCTTGCGGCTGTGCTTGCCTTTTCGGCAACAGTCGAAGTTCTTGCAGACATTATTTCCGGATGTATCGTCAAATTTCCGACGATACACTTGGCGCTGATTTCGGTAGCCGGTATTCTCGGAACATATACATTCGCATTTACCGTTGCGGCTGTGTCAATGGCTTTTTCGGGAAACATTGTCGAATCGGGAATTTTTTCGGTCATACTTGCGATTTTTCCGAATTTTTCAGGTATTTTCTTTGGCCATATGCGCAGCATCTTTACCCATGGAGGTGTCGAAGCCTATGGCAAAGACTGGAACTTTTTCAGTCCTTTTTCGGCATTGCTCATTGTACAAACAGGTGAAGGCTACAGAAAAAACTATCTTCTCCGTATTCTCTATACGAGCGATAAATTGACCGCCACCGACTGGTCGGGTACGATCACTTGTTTTGTTCTTTCTGCAATTATTTTTGCAATTGCTTATTGGGCGTTCCCGAAGCGCAAAAACGAGACCAGCGGTTATTTCGGCAAAGCGAAGGGTCTCAACGAAATCTGCGGCGCAATGACGGGATTTTACATCGGAACGATTGTTTCCTTAAATCTGACGGAAAATCACAGTGCAATTATCGCGTTCGTTTCATTCATTTTAACTTTTATACTTGTGTATTTGGTTTTCAAATTCCTTTTCACATACAAGCGAATGAAAAATATGAAGCAATCGGTAAAAAGAATTGCCGCATATGTTGCCGCTTTCGCTTTAATTGCTGTTATTTTTTCAACGGGACTTTTCGGTTATTCCTCATATGTTCCGAACGCTAAAAAGGTCGAATCAATTGAAATTTCTTTAGAAATTTCCAATCCGTACGACATAATCAATTACAGCACGGATATTCACGGCGATGAGGTCTACGGCTACTCTCCGATGATAAGCAACGGCTTTTCAAGCCAGGTTGAATTATCCGACGTTATTTTTTGGGGCGGAACAGCAAACTTCGGATCTTTTAATCTCGACTGTACGGTTGAAAAAGACAATGAGATTAAAAAAGTTATTGATGTCCACAAAGCCATTGCCAAAGAGGGCAAGATCAAAGCCAATGCGGACAACGCTTGCGGCTACGTTATTATGATAAGCTACAAGCTTCGCAACGGCAGAACGGTAGAACGCCGTTACAGCACCGTCAGCACGGAAAGTGCAATGAAAATGCTCGGTCTCAGCGACCTTGAAGGATTTAAAGACGAAATATCTGAATATTTCTATTATCATTCCCAATCAATGGAAAAGCTCGGGCCTTCGGACTATCTCGACGGTTTCTGTCTGCTGTCGAAAAATCTCAAGAGCTGCAAGTATGTTGACGGACTGAAATACGACTTTATGGAAGCCATTTTTGCCGACCTTGAAAGGCAAAGTGCACAGCAGATTTATTTTCACAGTCCCGAGGACGAGCTTGGAGTTATCTATTTCCCGCTTAACGATTCGGTTTCATCAATCCTCAACCTCCGGGATAACGAGATAATCGGCAGCGACGGAGTAATTATCAATGCCGATACAAACGAAATTACGGGCACCGTGAAAGAACGCCGTGCCGGATTTCCGAATCTTCCCGATACGAGTATCTCAATCTCTGGAGATAAATGCATAGTTGTCACGAAGGATATGACGAACATAGTTAAATATCTTACAGATCACAATCTCATGCAATATTTCAAGTCCGATATCACTGCCAATGACGTAGACAAAATTAAGATTGCAACAAGAGCCGAAACGGTTGACAAGAAAAACTCCGAAATGCTTCCGCTCTTTGCTGCCGGCTATGCCTGCGCCGATGAGGTCAAGTCGAACGACACCATGAGCAGACAGGCAAGCCACGACTTTGCAAACCACGTCGGCGGATCAATCGAGGACAAAGCTACGATTCAAACCGTACTTGACAATACCCTGCTTTACGGCTTTAACAATAACAGTGACCGCATTGTTGAGGTAACATACAACGACGGCTCGATTGCTACCTACGCCTTAGAATCGGACGTTTACAACAAGCTGAATATTAAATAGGAGGGAACAATCTATGAAATATAAACATACAGCGGCCGGACCTTTCTCAGCGCTGTTACGAAACTCTTTTATAAAAACCTGTTTCGTTCCGATAATCACCTTTTTTGCGCTGTTCATGTCAACGCTATTTAACTATATCAACATAAAAGCATTCCATCGCTTTGGCGGTTCACCGTTTGTAAAAGACAAATTTTTCGGATTTTTCTGGAGCAATGTCAGTGACAGCATCCTTCTTGCGGAAGTGCTGATTATCCTCGGCGGCGTTTTCGCCGGAATAGTCCTCTTTTCATTTGCACAGAGCAAAAAGCACTGCAATGTCATCTTTTCGCTCGGCATAAGCAGAAGAAAAATCTTCCTGGCAAAATATCTCGGCGGACTTCTCCCCTTCTGCGCTGCCGTCATTATAGCCGCATTTTTTGAGCTTGTGTCTGTATTCGGCGTCGGTTACACGCCGAACGCACCGATAATCAAGATGGCTGTTTACTGGGTAGTCTGCTTTATCGGAATATACGCCGTCTCATTCACTATAACCTCGGCGGTAATCGCCTATACCGGAAATATTGCGGAGGGCTTGGTATTCACCGCCATAATCGCCGTATTTCCTATGGCTGTCGGTGTACTCTTCAGCGAAATGAGAGGACTTTACACTGTCGGCGGAATAGGCGTATATGAGGGTGACTGGAACTTCTTCAGCCCTTACATTTATATGTTCAGATTTTTCAGTCCGGGCGAATATGGCGCTCAGGAGCAATACAGCGAAGGCTTGAACATGGTCTTTAGCAGCTATCAGCTTTATTTTACATTCAACGAAAGCGGTGCACCGCTTTATAATCTCACAATTTCCGATTACTCGGGTGCAATCACGGACTTTGTCTATGCCGCAATAATTTTTGCAATTGCTTTTCTCGCTTTTCCAAAGCGCAGAAACGAAATCAGCGGTTCTTTCGGAAGAGCAAAAGGCATCAACGAGATCTGTGCTGTATTTTCGGGAATATATGTCATGACTTTCGGAATGTATGCCGTTGTCGAAGGCACACTCGGAATAGAAAGAGGAAACATGCTCACCTTCCTCTACTCGCTCGGCTTCTTTATTGTGCCGTATTTCGTTTTCAAAATGATCTTCGCTCATAAGCGTAAGCTGATATTGAAATCCATGCTCAAAAGAATACCGTGCTATATCGCAGCAACAGCGATAGTTACCACGGTTTTCTACTCCGGACTTTTGGGCTATGCTTCAAGAATACCCGACGCCGA